>Ga0307951_1000297_pt1 | contig 28095 bp, 28 predicted proteins | sample OrgLakmetagen374_FD_201842 | JGI IMG/M metagenome (GOLD analysis project Ga0307951, IMG submission 201842) | Saline water microbial communities from Organic Lake, Antarctica - #374 | ecosystem: Environmental > Aquatic > Non-marine Saline and Alkaline > Saline | place: Antarctica: Organic Lake... | reverse complement strand
CATTTGTGGAATACACTGGCCGCGTGGCGCAACTGAATAGCGCATCAGATTTCGGCTCTGAGGGTTGGGGGTTTGAATCCCTTCGCGGTCACAACAAACACAAAACCACGCTGACAAATATGTCAGCGTGGTTTTGTGTTTTAAGTAATGAACCTATTTAATATAAACAATGTTACCGAGGCCAATGAATTTACTTTAAAGCTTAACTTTAATCAAGCTAAGTTTTGCGAATGCTAAGCCTTTATTTCTTTACTTTATATCTAATCCTAATTGATGAGGTATAATGAAAGTATTTTGTTTTTCTTTTCAATCACAATAGATTTTTCAATTACCAATGTACTAAGTATTTTATAAATTGATATTGCTTATATTTCAATTCTTTAAAAATCAATTTAAAATGAAAAGAGTTTATCTACTATTCCTATTGATGATGATTGTTTTTAGCAGTTGCGAAAGCTCAAGAGATACCGAACAAAGCGAAACCATCAAAATAAAGCCAGAAGCATATTGGGGAGAGAATCCTTGGCCAGAAATTAGGAAACAACGAATTAACACCTTGTTGCCAAAAGCCTTAAAAGCGGCTAAAGTAGATTGTTGGTTAGTGATTTGTAGAGAAAATAATAACGACCCAATTGCTGACCATATAGGTGGAGAAAACGCAGGTGGAACCGCAGTTTTTTTGTTTTTTAACGATGATACTGGATTTAATTCTATGGTTTTTTCACCCTCTGGAGAATCAACAGCTCTGGACGATTTAGAGATTCATGATACTATAGTTAGCGTTAAAAGAGGTGAATCTGCTATACAAATTGCTGCAGATTTTATCAAACAAAAAAGCTTTAATCGCATTGCTATAAATTCTTCAACTGCAAATTCTTTAGCCGATGGTTTATCTTATACACAACGTATAGCACTCGAAAATAATCTAGGAGATGATTCTGAAAAACTAGTGAATTCTACTCCATTGGTTTACGAATGGTTATCTATCAAATTACCAGCTGAAGTTGAAATTCTAACAAAGGCAGCCCAACTAACAGCAGACTGGCAAATTGAAGCTTACCAACAAGTTGTACCCGGTACATCCACAGATGCCGATATTGCTAGATATTTGAAGCAAAAAATGGCAACATATGGAGTTACAGACGGATGGGCGGCAGATCAAAATCCAAATGTTAATTCTGGACCAGACCGAGGGCACTCCCATGCAACAGATAAAATTATTATGCCCGGAGACGTCATACAAATTGATTTTGGAATAAAAGTTTATGATCGCTGGGTGAGTGATATTCAACGTTTTGCTTATGTTTTAAATGAAGGTGAAACCACGGCGCCTGAAGATATAATGCATTACTGGAATAGTAGTAAAGCAGGCAACAGAGCAGCGTTAGCAGCAATGAAGCCTGGGGTGAAAGGCGTTGATGTTGATAGAGCTCAACGTGTTCTCATGGAGGAAGCTGGTTCAGCATATGTCATGTGGAGTACTGGCCATCCCGTAGGTTATGTGGCTCATGACGTTGGACCAAACTTAGGAGGCTCACAGTCTTCTCATGTTCGACCTGCAAGCCAAAGAGAATTGAAAGCAGGAATGACTTTTGCTTTTGATGGATTTCATGCTTGGAAGCTTGAAGGCGGAGAATTAAAAACCATCTCAGTTGAAGAAATGGCAGTTGTTAAAGAAGGTGGAGCTGAATACCTTATTGAACCTCAGGAAGATTTAATACTAATCCCAACATCTCATTAATTAAACACATTCAGATGGGTGTAAAAAGAGTTTGGTTATTTTGGGTAGTTTTGATATTTGTATTTGTTAGTTCTTGGTCTCAAACAGATAAGAACAGAATATCAAAAAATCCTACATTCATTGGATTAAGCTTTGATTATAGCTACGTACTGCAACATACATCGTCTCTTAGAGAAATTGGTGATGCCTATCCAGTAGGTTTAAGTGTAGACTGGAGTAAACTACTACTTCAAAAAGAAGCTTGGGAATTTTGTAATTGCTTTCCAAAATTAGGGGTAGAATTGTCCTACTGGGATTTTGGGAATACAGATATACTTGGGCAGGCTGTAATTGTTCTTGGCTACGCTGAGCCATACTTTAGAACCTCCAAAAAAGTTAACGTGTTCTTTCGCATAGGCTTAGGCGGTACATACCTTACAAAGCCCTATGATGTCTTAACAAATCCACTGAATGAAACCTACAGTACTAATCTGAGTCTGGTCATAATGGCTGGAACCGGGCTGAATTACAGAATAAATGACTCATGGAACCTTAGGCTGTTAGCTAAATATAATCATACTTCAAACGGTGGGACTAGTACACCCAACAAGGGCATTAATTTTCCTTCTTTGAGTTTGGGGGTAAGTAAAAGCCTTAGTCCAGTAATTTACCCAAGCTATGAAAAAATAGGAAACCGTGAACCACCAGCGGATAAAAGTCGTATTAGCTTATCGCATTTTTCAGGTTGGAGCAATGCACAAGTAGGAGACAAAGACAAATTTTATGTTTTTGGCTTCTCGAGCAAATATAGCAGATGGATTGGGAGGAAAAGCGCTTTGACTGCTGGCACAGAAATTATCCTCGATTATTCTAGGCGTGAATTAATTGAAAGTGAAGGTAAACAAAACAACTTCCTTCAAGCTGGTATTTTAGTAGGTCATGAATTTTGGCTAGGTAAAGTTACCTTCGGTCAACAATTTGGATTTTATTATTTCAACGATTACCGCATAAATGATGATGTTTATCAGCGTTATAGTTTAACTTATAACTTCACTAAGCACTTCTTTGCTGGTTTTGGAGTTAAGGTTCATGGACACGTGGCTGATTTTTTCAATTTTCGAGTGGGGTATAGTTTCTAAACATTTTTTGCCAGGTTTGGGCTGAAGGCGCACAGTTATATTTCTGATTTTTATTGATTTAAGGTGAGGGTATAGCATATTTTAAATAAAAAGTTTGATTTCCGTGTCTAGCTGTTTTTATCTATTTTTTAAAGCTGATTTGATGTTTTACTTATAGCATATAATTGAATCAAAATATGATTTTGAAGCACTTAATCTAAGTAAATAATATTGTTATTATAATCTATAGTAAGAAAACTCATATCAGGAAGCCCCTGAAATTCTCTCAATATTACGTTCGATCAATTCAATGAATTCCTCTGATTGTAGGATAACATTCTCTTCAAGCCTACTACCGAATAATGATATAAAAATTCTCTATGAACAATCATTTTTTCGAATGCCTTCGCTGTCACTAAAAATAACATCTATTTGTTGAATAGTTAATAATTGATTCAAACGCAATTGCTAATTTCCAACAACTGTATTTCCGAATAATTAAAATAAAGGAGTTTGGCGTTCCAAACTTTTATTTACTATACAAATTGACTTAGAAAATGATTAAAATGTTAATAAGAAAAATTTTTATATACTAAAAAAACATTACAACTTATCTATCATTAGGTACTATCTGCTAATTTACACTTTCAGAAGGTAAAGTGTCTTCTTAAATTTGATTCATAACACAATTGTAAAGCGGCTTTTAACCGAATATAAAAACACTGAAAATGAAATACATTTATCTCTGCACACTCTTATTTTTTATTTATTCATTAAAGGCACAGGAATTCAAAAAGGTTTACGAACATGACATTGATAAATCGATTGGAACCTTACTAGAAGGTGATTTAACAGATTTTGAAATTTCACCATCAGCCGATTATGTAATGGTGCTCACTAGTGAAAATATTAAAACACTTGACAAAAATGGAGATGTTATTTTTGAATATCAATGCGTTCCCAAGTCTAATAGTTCTGCATCACTATTCTCAGATTTCATCGGTGGTGAACTAGGGAATATGGTTAGCAATATTAAATTAGATGAAGGTAATGGCTTTTGGCTTTTTGAAGAAGACAACCTCATAAATGTATTGGATTGGAATCTTGAAAATAATTTGGTGATAGCCTATGATTTAGACTCTGGTGAAAATTGTGGGAAAGAAATAAATATCGTTACACCCCAGGCAAAAATAAGCAATTAGGCATGGTGCTGGCCGCTTCTGCAGTATCAGCAGTTACCTCTCAATCTTTTTCTATGGGAGCTATCATGGCAGAAGTTGCATTTACCTCAGTCCATACAGAATTGACAAGTAGAAGAGGAGTTGGTAGTAAGCGAGCACAGGCATTAACAACGCCACTTCCTGGTACAGGAGATTTTGTTCTGACTAATAAAGACAATATAACAAGCATTAATAACCTGACGGATAAATACCATAATTTAGTTATGCAGCATATTTAATGTCTTGATGATTAAAATATTTCTTTACCCTTTCACTATTTTGAGTTAGCATATTCATATGGTTTTCGATGTTATCTTGTAATTGTTTCTGATTTTTAGGAGCTGGTTTTTCAGACATACCATATTTTAAATCACAGTTCAAATATTCATCAGGGTTTTTCTCTGGAGAATAAGAGGGTAAGTAAAAAAGTTCAATTTTTTCTTTGTTGTCTTCAGCCCATTGTTTTACAATTTTGCTATGATGTACTCGAAGATTATCAAGAATCAAAAACACCTTTTGTTCTTTGTTTTCAATTAGTTTTGACATGAATTCAATACATCTATCAGCGTTCATACTTCCTATATAGCATAAATCTAACTTGACCTTGATTTGTAACAGTAGAAAACATGTTGACTGAAAAACGTTGTGCTTTATGCTTTTTTACTGGAGTTTTCCCTTAGGTGCGTAAGATCGACCGTGTTGATTTGAGATTCTTACTCCTGTTTCATCTCCCCATTGAATTTCAGCAGATTCTATTTTTGCTCGTTCTTTAATAGCTGGATATTCCTCATCTATCCATTTTTGAACTTTCTTAGGGCATTGTTCATAGGCTCTTTTCTTTGGTTTTTGGGGTGTAAAGCCCTACGATCTTAAGTAGTTACCCATTGCATTGATAGCTAAAATAACTCCAAACTCTCTTTCAACAAGCTTCTTAACAGCTTTTCTAGTCCATAAAGCATAATCTAATTTCAGTTGGTCTGGCATGACATCTACTATCATCTGTTGTATTTTTTGCCCTTGGACTTTTGATAGCAATTTTTTGTCTTCGGATTTTACTCCTCGAGTATTTTCTTTTAAACCTTTGTTGCCTTCTGTCTTGTAAGCCTTCATCCAACTGCTCACTGTTGCTGTACTGACTCCAAACAATGAAGCTACTTCTTTTTGTATTTTACCTGATTCCACTAAAGTTATTGTTCGCTTTCGAAACTGATAACGTTCTGAAATCGTAAGCTTTCTAAAGTCTATTTTTTTCCATGCAGCTAATATTCAAAATAATTCTTAAGTATTTCTATATTTTACCGCTGTGTTAATAGTTGCGAAAGGGATGAAATTAATTTTTAAAAATTCCAAAATAATAAGAGGAATTAGCTTGGAATTTGTTTCGAATAGTCTGTAAGCTTACCTAGAATAACAGAAAGATTTTGGAGTCTCGAATTAAAATTTAAATAGTGTTTTTTAAAAATAATTTGAACTATGTTGGTCTGAGCTTACTTTTTAATATGGCATGCTCAGGATAAAATACAGTAAGTGATCTGACTGGGGCTCGAACCCAGGACCCTCTCCTTAAAAGGGAGATGCTCTACCAACTGAGCTATCAGATCTTTTAAATAGAAAAAGTTGAAGTTAATCAACTTTAGAACGTGCAAGTGAATTTTTATAGGTTTCACTTCTATTCGTATTATTCTTAATGAGTAGTCCGATAATTATCGTAACTCACCATCAATGTCAGAACTTCATTTTGTGATCTGACTGGGGCTCGAACCCAGGACCCTCTCCTTAAAAGGGAGATGCTCTACCAACTGAGCTATCAGATCATTGAAAAAGTGACCACTTTTTGCGGGTGCAAATATAGTATCTATTTTTCTTTTATCAATTAAAAATTCGTTTAAATTTGAAGCTTTTTATAACTTGTTTGAAATTTAATATTTAGGCTTTGAAAATAGTACTTTTAGGATACATGGCTTCTGGGAAATCTAGTCTTGGTAAGCTACTTGCCGAGCAGCTTCAAATGGAGTTTATTGATTTGGACTCCTACATTGCTACTCAATTAAAAATGAGTATACCAGATGTTTTTCAAAATAAAGGAGAAATCTACTTTCGCAAAATTGAAAATGAATGCTTACAAGAAGTTTTAGCAATCCCAGATGAACGCAATATAGTCTTGGCTTTAGGTGGCGGCACTCCTTGTTATTACAATAATATAGATTTGGTTTTGCAGGCTACAAATACGATTTCTTTTTATTTGAAACTAGATATAGAAAGCATCCTACATCGCTTATGGAGTGAAAAAGAGACTAGACCTCTTATAGCTCATTATAAGGATAAAAATGGACTGGAGGATTTTATAAGGAAACATTTATTTGAAAGACAATTCTATTATTTAAAAGCAAATCATACCTTAGCCCTTTCTAATCTCAGTTTAATTGAAACAGTAGAATTAATACAACTTAAAATAAAATAAAAATGAAAAAAATAGGACTTATTATATGTATGTTTTTTGCGGTTTCTTGTGCAGAGCTACAACAAATTGCAGATATAGCAATGGAAAATCAAGGCATAACCAATGCAGATATTTCTGCTGGTCTAAAGCAAGCCTTGAACCAAGGAGTGCAAGATAGAGTAACCAATTTAGCAAGCGAAAATGGCTTTTTTTATAATGATATGGTGAAAATCATGCTTCCAGAAGAATTACAATCTTTAGACAATACGTTAAGAGGGATAGGCTTAGGAAACATTGCTGATGAAGGCTTAAAATTATTGAATCGGGCAGCAGAAGATGCGGTGTCTGAAGCTATTCCTGTTTTTGTAAACGCTATACAGGAATTAACCATCACCGATGCAAGAGATATTTTAATGGGGAATGATATCGCTGCGTCCAACTACTTAAAATCAAAAACGTCTGACGAATTGTACCAACGTTTCCAGCCCATAATTGAAAGCAGTTTTGCTAAAGTGGGAGCAGCAGAAGTATGGTCTAACTTAATCCAGCGTTATAACCAGATTCCTTTGACGCAAAATGTAAATCCAGACCTTACAGATTATGTTACTCAAGAGGCGCTTAAAGGTGTTTTTGTGATGTTAGAAATTGAAGAAAAACAAATTAGAGAACGTATTGGAATGCGTAAAACTGAACTAATGAAAAGAGTTTTTGCTTTACAAGATAGTGGATTAAACCCCCAATAATTCTATAAAATCAGGATTTAGATTTCAATGTTGTTTAGTTAAGAAATAATATTTTGTTTAACTATATTATAATTTTCTCTTTTATTCTAAACAAGTTGCAAAATAGTTTATAAAAAACTGCTTCGAGATGAAAAAACAGGAAATAAGGGCATGTCATATGACTTGCCTAAATACACATTTATAAGCAAGGTGTGTGTGTGTTTTTTTACCAAGACGTTGTACCAAAAGAACCAAATCATAAAGCATACTTTATAAAATCCAAATTAATAAATACGAAATCTGATGACCAATACAACAAACTAGTTAGGGTCTGCTGAAGAAGACTAATGTCTTTTAAATGTGAAAGACAAGGCCTATGTTTGTGCTATAAAGTGCTAGGAAATATAAAGAAAATCTTAATTAATCGTGCATCTTTGGCTTGATAAGTCTTAATGAAAGCAGTCTTTTAAACTATAGGTGATGATAAATATTTACCAAAGATAAGAAACATAATTTTGAAATGTAATCCCGCTAGGGACTTAATATTGGTAAAGAATGAACTTCCGCCAATGTTTTTACAGTGCCGTTAGGCCTGCCTTACGGCAAAGGCAGATACAACATATCAAATGATTTTCTTCGGAGATTTGAACTTAAGGTTTATGTTTCGGGAGTTTTTCAGCAAACCCTAGTTAACTAAACGACATTGATTTCGATTTGATAAATTGAATGCTCAAGTGGTTGAAATCACTTGGGCGTTCTACATTTACAACATGACCGCACCGGTTTATTACTTCTAGAAAAGATTGTTGGTGCTCTTCAACTATTTTTCTAATGGACGGCAAAAACAAATGGTCTTGTTCTCCCATGATATATAAAGAAGGAATAGCGATGTCTTTTTGCCTAAACAACTTCAATAAAGGCTTAATTTCTGAAGTTAATTTAAACCACTTAATAAATTCTTTTTGATAGAGTTTTTTTGCTTCATTTACAAACAAAGATCTTGATTTTTTGTGATTTTTCCTTGGCATAATGATAAATGCAAAAAGCTTATACAACAACATATACGGAATAACAGATTTAAAAATATTGCCTACGTTCATTAAAAATCGAGAACGGATATTCATTTTCATTATGGCTCCACCCATAACCATACTTTCTACTCGTTCTGGGTTGTTTTCAGCAAGATTCCGAATTAATATTGTACCTAGCGAAATGCCTACAAAATGAGACTTCTTGATGTTTTCGTGATCCAATACTTCAATAATATCGTTGGTTATGATATCAAAAGTATAGTCTTCTTTGAAGCTATCTGCTAATTTTGGTTTAGAATTTCCATGACCTCTTAAGTCTAATAGTAACACATTAAATTCTTTTTGGTAAGCTCTAATCTGTTTAAACCAAATGCTTGAACTACCTCCAGCACCGTGTACAAATGTCACCCAAGTCTGGGTAGTAGAATGAATGTATGTTTGGTAGCTTAACAAATTTATTTTTTACAATAATCGTGATTTTTTTCATAACATCATTCTTTTTAAAACAATATTTAGTAAATAAGGGAAACTTCAAATAGCTGTAATTAAGCTAATTAATTTTATAGATTTTAAATGAACGGAACTGATTTTCATCATAGTTTTAGCTTTCATGCTCTCCTATTTTTGTTTCGAACTTTAAATTAGATGATAATGAAATTAAATTGGGGTGCTTCACTAGTTTTAGCCATGTGCTGTTTTATTGGCTTTATTTTGTTTTTTGTGGTACAGATGCTGTCTTCTGCAAACAATCAAGATTTAGTTACCGAAAATTATTATCACAAAGAATTACTTGTTCAAAATGAAATAGACAAAGTAAATAATAGCGCAGCTTTAATCGGGGAATTTCAACTTGAAAAGACACCAAAAGGACTATTGATTTACTTTCCATCTTCTATTGAAGGGAATGATGTACAAGGAGAAGTTTTAATGTATAGACCCTCTGATAAACAAAAAGATTTTCGATTTCCAATTCAACTAACCAATCAGCAACTTTTAATTCCTGTGCAGTTTTTGGAACAAGGCCGATGGAATGTATTGATAGACTTTAGGCTAGGAAATAAAGCTTATGCATATAAAAAAGAAATGACTTGGTAATGTTGTGGTCTGCTTTTATACTTGGTTTATTAGGTAGTTTACACTGTGTTGGTATGTGTGGACCGATCGCTTTTATGCTACCCGTAGGAAAGTCAAACTCAACACAAAAACGTATACAAGTTAGTTTATATCATCTTGGTAGATTAGTAGCTTATGCAGGTATAGGCTTGGTATTTGGAATCATAGGTGAGAGTTTTGCCACTTTTGGAGTGCAACAACAACTTTCTATTGCTGTAGGTATAGTTATGATTTTACTGGTGATTTTACCACAAAAACAACTTCAAGCATTCAAGTTTACTCAACCCTTGTATAAATTTATCGGATGGGTGAAAAAAGAGTTGGGACTCGCTTTCAAAAAAGATTCTTTTTTCAATTTTTTTCAACTTGGGTTTTTCAATGGTCTTTTGCCGTGCGGCTTAGTGTATATGGCTGTTTTTGCATCGGTTGCTTCTGCAAAAATAATAGATAGCATGTTTTATATGCTGCTTTTTGGTTTAGGCACTGTTCCTATGATGACCAGTGTTATTTACTTCAAAGGCTTTATTCAAAAGCTACAGATTTTCAATTTTAAGAAAGTGATTCCATATGCTGTCGTTCTTATAGGTGCGCTCTTTATACTGCGAGGTATGGGCTTGGGAATTCCCTATGTCTCTCCTAAACCAGCAGTAGAAGAAGTTTCAGCTGCTATGGAGTGTCATTAATTTTTCTGAAATTATACTGGTTTTTCATTCCACATCCTTGCATAAGGTTTATTTTTGCTAAAATCTTTACGCATGATGTACAAAACTATATTACGTCCATTACTTTTTAAATTTGATCCTGAAAAAGTACATCATTTTAGTTTTGCTAGCTTAAAAAGAGCTTCCCAAATCCCAGGCTATAAGCGTTTTGCAAAAGCAAACTTTCAAATCAAACATCCAAAATTAAACCGTACTGTTTTTGGTTTGAAATTTAAAAACCCAGTTGGTTTGGCAGCCGGTTTTGATAAAGATGCAAAATTGTACAAAGAGCTTTCTGAATTGGGCTTTGGTTTTATTGAAATTGGCACACTTACCCCTAAACCACAAGATGGAAATCCTAAGAAAAGGCTTTTTCGTTTAAAAGAAGACCAAGCCATTATCAACCGAATGGGGTTCAATAACCTTGGTGTTAACGAGGCTGTAAAGCGTTTGCGAAACAATCCTGGCATTTTGATTGGAGGGAATATCGGAAAAAATAAATCTACTCCAAACGAAAATGCTTTTGATGATTACAAGATTTGTTTTGATAAGCTATTTTCAGTTGTAGATTATTTTGTAGTGAATGTAAGCTCACCCAATACTCCTAACTTACGTGATTTACAAGAAAAAGAACCGCTAACCAAATTGCTCTTAAATTTGCAAAAACTAAATAATACACATCCAAAACCAAAACCAATTCTATTGAAAATAGCTCCAGATTTAAGCAATTCTCAACTAGATGATATTATTGAAATTGTAAATGATACTAAAATTGCAGGTGTAATTGCAACCAACACCACCATAGAAAGAAAAGATTTACTCTCTAAAAATAAAAATGAAGCAGGTGGTCTAAGTGGTGCTCCTTTAAAAAGTAGATCTACTGAAGTCATTGCCTATTTACATCAAAAAGGAAAAGCAAAATTTCCAATAATTGGTGTAGGAGGAATACTTAGTCCAGAAGATGCAATCGAAAAACTAAATGCAGGTGCGAGTTTAATACAACTATATACTGGTTTTGTATACGAAGGTCCTTCACTTGTTAAAAAAATAAATCAAGCCATCATCAAGGAAATGCCCTAATGCCTGCTGAAATAATTTCTTTTTTAATAGCATCTGTTGCATTAACCATTTCACCTGGTCCAGACATTATTTATGTGCTTATACAAAGCATGTCCACCTCTAAACAGGACGGAATAGCTGTAAGTTTAGGTTTGGTCAGCGGCATTATCATACACACAAGTTTGGTGGCATTTGGAGTGACACCAATCATAAAATCTTCGGAACATTTATTTTTAATCATCAAAATAGCTGGAGCAGCGTATTTACTTTTCTTAGCTTTTAAAGTTTGGAAATCTAATGAGAATTTGAATTTGTCTAAGAAATCTACTGTTTCAGGTTTCAGAAAAATGTATGCTAGAGGTTTTTTAATGAATGTACTTAACCCAAAAGTAACTATTTTTTTCTTAGCTTTTTTTCCGAATTTTATCTGGAACCCTAATGAACATTTAATTTTACAATTTTATACTTTAGGGTTCTTATTTATGCTGCAAGCCTTTTTTATTTTTTGTACGGTTGCCTTTTTAGCCAACCAAATCACTTCGTATTTAAATAAAAATCAGCAGACACAATTGGTCTTCAAATACATGCAAATTACTGTCTTTGTAGGAATAGCTGTTCTTATATTTATATAATATCAATTTAATGTTGCGTTTAATTACTTTAAGTAACATGACGCCACCTTAGTCAATCAAGCAGGGATTTTAATACCAATTTGAAAATAAAATTTCGTTATCATGTGTAAGTATAATGCCGATATGCAATGCAGCTGGAAGGCATTTTAAGGAGTGTTTTTACAATATTTAAAATAATTATCGGTATAAAAAGACCTTTAGGATTTATAAAACTAGCATCTATCTACTACCTGCTAAAAGCCAACAGTTAAACTAAAAAAGCTGCTCCAAATAAATGAAACAGCTTTGATTATCCAGCTAAATGAATATGTTCTTGAAGCGATGCTATGGCGTGCTCCGTTATTAATCTGTGAAAGTGCTCACTTTCATGATTTACCTGAACAGCTTCTAATGCTTTGAAGTAACTCGCTTTTTTATCTGGGTCACCCTTTAGATTTACTAAGGTGTACCCATGTTGCAGCAAAATCAAATTCATCACCAATCGCGAAGTTCTTCCGTTACCATCAATAAATGGATGTATAGAAACCAAGCGCTCATGCATTTCAGCAGCAAGAATTACAGGATGAAGAACTTTTCTTTGCATTTCATAAAACAGAAAATAATCTTCCATTAGTTTATCAATCATGTACGGCTCAGGAGGCAAGTGCGCACTTCCAGAAATACGTACAGGTACAGAACGATACACTCCAGCATTTTGTTTATCAATCCCTTTTAAAACCAAGTGATGTATTTGTTTCAAATAAAAAGCATTGAAATGAATTTTGTCTTGTACAAAATCTAGCACTAAATCAATAGCCTCTTTGTGATTGATAAGCTCTAAATGTTCGCGCATACTCTTCCCTCCTATGGTAATTCCATCATTTATAACCAAATGGGTTTCACTTAAACTCAACGTATTTCCTTCTATACGGTTACTTTCATAGGTATATTCAGTATGAAAAAATTCTTCCATTTTCTTGACTTGCAACTTGCCTAAGGGCTTTTTGCTTTGCCATTTATCATGTAGCTCTTCAGCATTAGTTAATAATCTAGTAACCTGCTTATTAAGTTTTATAATATTGAACTTATGTTCTCCTGAAAGGTAGGCTATTCGTTCTTCAGCTACAGCAATCACATCTTCGGCTATTGCAGGATAAGGACTTAACAACTCAATAACTTGAGTACTCAAGAAATCTTTAAGAAGTAAATAGTAATCTATGCCAAGGACTTCGCTAATTTTTTTCAACTGTGGTAATGTAGGTTGACGTTTACCTGAAATAATTCTACTCATTAAACTAGAGTCAACACCAATGAGTTGTGCTAAATCACAGATTTTTAAATCAAGCTTTTTTCGTTTTAGATTAATCAATTTCATTAATGACATATTTATTCATGACAAATTTAGTCATTTTTTTGGTAAAAAAAAACTATCCTTTCATATTAAATTTTGACCTCTATTTCAATGTTAATTCACAATATTACAATAACTTAATATGAAACATTGTCTGAATTGTAACACAGGACATATTCATTACGAAAATTGTAAGAATTTGAAAAGAAATTTTAGCCTACTGAGTCAAATAACACATCACCTTGTATTCCTGTAGTCTGAATGCATCAAATATGCACAAGAAATCCTGAAACCTGACTATGGTCATTTTTCAGTTTTAACTTCACCTTTACATTTGTAGAAAATTTTAAATCATGAGTGTTATTTACGGACTTCTTGCCATTAGCATCATTGTAGCTCTTGTATTTCTAGTTGTATTTATTGTTTCCGTAAGAAACGGACAGTACGACGATAGTTATACTCCTTCAGTACGCATGCTTTTTGATGATGAGTTGGTCAAAGAAGACTCAAAAAAATCATCTACCCAAGAACAAAAACAAGATTAATTATGGATGTACAGCAGTTTCACTACGATAACAAAATCGTGAAAAATTTCTTATATGCCACCATTTTTTGGGGCATTATCGGAATGACCGTTGGGCTTTTACTAGCCCTTTTATTTATTTTCCCAAATATTACCGAAGGTATTTCTTGGTTAAGTTTTGGTCGCCTAAGACCCTTGCACACCAATGCGGTTATTTTCGCTTTTGTGGGGAATGCCATTTTTGCTGGGGTGTACTATTCTTCTCAACGCTTATTAAAAGCGAGAATGTTTAGCGATGGCTTGAGTAATATCAACTTTTGGGGTTGGCAGTTAATTATAGTTGCTGCAGCGCTTACGCTTCCTCTAGGTTATACAAGCTCTAAAGAATATGCCGAATTAGAGTGGCCAATAGATATTGCTATTGCTGTAATTTGGGTTGCTTTTGGCTGGAATTTAATCGGCACAATCCTTAAACGAAGACAACGCCACTTATATGTAGCCATTTGGTTTTACCTTGCTACTTTTGTTACGGTTGCTGTCTTACACATCTTTAATTCGTTGGCACTTCCTGTTTCTGCACTAAAATCCTATTCAGCTTACGCTGGAGTTCAGGACGCATTAGTACAATGGTGGTACGGGCATAATGCTGTTGCATTTTTCTTAACTACTCCCTTTTTAGGATTGATGTATTACTTTGTTCCTAAAGCAGCTAATCGACCAGTATATTCCTATAAGCTATCTATCATTCACTTTTGGTCTCTTATCTTTATTTACATTTGGGCAGGACCACACCATTTATTGTATTCTGCTTTACCAGATTGGGCACAAAACTTAGGAGTTACCTTTTCGGTAATGCTTATTATGCCATCTTGGGGTGGAATGATCAATGGTCTGCTTACCCTGCGTGGTGCTTGGGATAAAGTAAGAACAAATCCTGTACTAAAATTCATGGTGGTGGCAATTACAGGTTACGGTATGGCTACTTTTGAAGGACCAATGCTTTCCTTGAAAAACGTAAATGCAATAGCACACTTTACAGATTGGATTATTGCTCACGTTCACGTGGGTGCATTAGCATGGAATGGATTCTTAACTTTTGGTATGATTTACTTCTTGATTCCTCGCTTATTCAAAACCAAATTATATTCAGTTGGCTTAGCAAATACACACTTTTGGTTGGGAACTTTAGGTATAGTTTTATACTCCTTACCTTTATATGTTGCTGGATTTGTACAAGCTTTAATGTGGAAAGATTTTAACCCAGACGGAACTTTAGTTTACGGTAACTTCCTTGAAACCGTTTCTGAGATTATGCCGATGTACTGGATGCGTGCCATTGGAGGTTCATTATACATCAGTGGAATGTTTGTCTTATTATACAATGTAGTCATGACTATACGTTCTGGTTCTGCTGTAACAGATGAACTAGCAGAAGCTGCTCCTTTGCAACGTGTGAAAAGCGGTAGAGTTTCTGGAGAAGCTTTCCATACTTGGTTAGAGCGCAAACCTATTCAATTGACGATTTTAGCTACGGTAGCTATTTTAATTGGTGGTATCGTACAAATTATACCTACTTTATTAGTAAAGTCCAATATCCCTACCATAAGTAGTGTTACTCCTTATACTCCATTAGAATTAGAGGGAAGAGATATTTATATCCGTGAAGGTTGTGTAGGATGTCACTCTCAAATGGTTCGCCCATTCCGTTCTGAGGTTGAACGGTATGGAGAATATTCTAAAGGAGGAGAATATGTATATGACCGTCCTTTCCTTTGGGGAAGTAAACGTACCGGTCCTGATTTATTAAGAGTTGGTGGAAAATATTCAGACAACTGGCACTTTAACCACATGTATGATCCAAGAAGCATTTACGAAAAATCTATCATGCCAGCTTACCCATGGCTAATTGAAAATGAATTAGACAAATCTTCTACAGTAGGCAAACTAGAAACTATGGCTAAGCTTGGTGTTCCGTATACCGATGAAGAAATTGAAGATGCTCAAAAACACATGCTAGCTCAAGGAATGAAAATAGAGCAAAACTTATATAACGATCCAGATTTTGTAAAATCCTATGAAGCAGCTAAAAAATATGCAGCAGAAAACAATGAGGAATTTGTAGAAATGAGAAACCGAGAAATAACTGCACTTATTGCCTATTTGCAGCGTCTTGGAACAGATATTAAAATTGTTCAACCAGAGGAAGCTTCTGCATCTGCTAACTAAACTTTTGAAATCATGAAATTCGCAAAACAATATTTAGAAACCATTGAAGGAATTGAGTTGTACCCTATTATTTCACTCCTAATTTTCTTTAGCTTTTTTGTCATCCTTTTTTGGTGGGTTTTTTCAGCAAAAAAAGAGTATATAGACCAAATGAGTAATTTTCCCTTAATTGAAGATCAAACCGAAAACACTAACAAATCATGAAATCACAATCCTATATAAGAATTATTGTACTGGTTGGCTTAGCATGGCTGGGCACAGAATACCTAATGGAAACTGAACCTGGAGAATGGGCCATTTTAAAATATCCATTTGCTGGAATTTTCCTAGGCATTGTGTTTTTGTTCGCACTTGCCATAGAAGCTTCTGTTAGTTCCTTAAAAAACATCTTATATATGAGCCTTTCGGAAGAAGCTCAAAAAAAATATGATGAAGCTCAAGAAGCTAGAAAAAGTGAAATTCCAGTAAAAATTGAAGCTTTTTTACAAAGCATGACCAAGTCTAAAGAAGTAGAAGAAGAACACGAAATTATTTTAGACCATAATTATGATGGCATAAGAGAATTAGACAACAAACTTCCGCCGTGGTGGATATGGGGATTTTATGCAACCATTGTATTTGCCGTAGTATATTTAATTCGGTTTGAAGTAATTGGAGACTATTCACAAGCAGAAGAATACTTAGCAGAAGTATCTGAAGCAGATAAAGAAATTGAAGCCTATTTAGCCACCGTAGAAAACATCATAGATTATGAAACGGTAGTTGCTCTGGAAGATGAAAGAGACATTGCTTCAGGTGAAAATGTTTATGTTACCAATTGTGTTGCCTGTCATAGAGTAGATGGCGGAGGCGGAATTGGACCCAATTTAACCGATAAACATTGGATCTTAGGCGGGGGTATAAAAAATGTTTTTAAAACCATCAGCGAAGGAGGTAGACCTGCAAAAGGAATGGTCTCTTGGAAATCAGATTTATCTGCTAAAGAAATGCAACAAGTGGCGTCTTACGTACTGACCTTACAAGAAAATAATCCTGCTGATGGAAAAGCACCGGAAGGAGAAATCTGGGAAGAAGAGAAAACAGAAGAAGATAATACAGAGGAAGATAGTGCAGAAAAAGAGAAAAAAGAAGAAATAAAAACAGAAGAAGTAAAAGCGGAATAGTAAAATAAAAACGGCTATTGCTATGCTGGAATTATTAACCACAGCATATAGCCGTTTTTAATACCCTATAAAATGAACGATCAAGAAAACTTTAGAGATAGCATTGGTACTATGGACGATCAGGGCAAACGCGCTTGGGTATACCCTAAGAAACCCTCAGGTATTTTTTACAAGTACCGAAAGTGGGTAAGTTACTTTTTGCTACTTTTCTTGTTTGCTTCTCCATTTATAAAAATAAGAGGAAATCAGTTTCTTATGTTCAATGTTTTGGAACGTAAGTTTAATATTTTCAGTTTTTCATTTTGGCCGCAAGACTTTTACCTTTTTGTGATTTCAATGATTACACTTATTGTATTGCTGGCTTTATTTACCGTTGCTTTTGGACGAATCTTTTGTGGGTGGATTTGCCCTCAAACCATTTTTATGGAAATGGTTTTCAGAAGAATTGAATATGCCATAGAAGGTGATCGCAACAAACAAATGAAGCTAGACCGCATGCCTTGGAATAAGGAGAAAATCATAAAAAAAGGAAGCAAGTGGTTGGTCTTTGGGTTCATCTCATTCTTAATTGCCAATGTCTTTTTAGCTTATCTAGTGGGGAGCGATCGCCTCTTGCAATACGTCACAGATGGACCTGCAGGGAATTTAGGCACTTTTATCCCTTTGCTCATTTTTACAGCAGTATTCTATTTTGTATTCGCTTGGTTTAGAGAACAAGTCTGCATTATTGCCTGTCCCTACGGCAGATTACAAGGGGTTTTATTAGACGAAAAATCAATTGTTGTTGCGTACGACCACAAACGAGGGGAAGCCGAAAAAGGTCGTAAAAAGTTCAGAAAAAACGAAGACCGTGAAGCCTTAGGTTTTGGAGATTGTATAGACTGTAAGCAATGTGTACACGTCTGCCCTACAGGAATAGACATCAGAAACGGCACGCAATTAGAGTGTGTAAATTGTACCGCTTGTATAGATGAGTGCGATGATATCATGGAAAAAGTAGATCTACCAAAAGGATTAATTCGGTATGCATCTGAAGAAAATATTGAGAAAAAAGCAAAATTCAAATTCGATACTCGGATGAAAGCCTACACAGGCGTATTAACCATCCTCATTGGCATTCTAGTAGGATTATTATTCATAAGAAGTGACGTAGAAGCACGCATAATTCGCTTGCCAGGAAATTTATATGAAACCACAGAAAATGGAGAATTAAGAAACGTATACACCTACAAATTGGTAAACAAAACCAATATAGAAAAAGACTCTGTATACTTTGAATTGATGTCTCATAAAGGAGAAGTTAAACTAGTTAAAAACAACTTTACCACCGTTCCAGCTCAAGATTTAGACGAAGGTAGCTTGTTCATTTCTATAAATCCAAGAGAGTTAGACGGACATAAAAACAAAGTAAAAATAGGCATTTACAGCAGAGGAGAATTAATTGAAACTACCTCCGCAAGCTTTATGGGACCAAGAACCTTTTAGTAGCTTTTCCCGCTATTCATTTTAGTTTACTTAGCCAACATAAAGCTTGGACATTGTATTTTTAAGGAGCTCATAAAATCGCTCTTATAAATACGTCAAGCTAAATATGTTGCCTAACCAAAGCTGCCATTGCTATCGGGGCTAAACAGCATAGTTGTAAAAACCCTGCAAGCGTTTAGAACGCTTGCAGGGTTGGTTTCGCTACTACAATTCAATTATTATTTCACCAACTTCTTTGTTAAACTTCCTTCTTCCGTTTGCAGTTTTACCAAATACACGCCTTTAGACAAAGCACTCACATCAATGGGTTGCCCTTTTTGAAAATTTACATTCAATACTTGCTTTCCGTTTAAATTATAAATTCCAATTTGTTCAATTTTAGCTTGTTCGCTTTCGATATTTAATTCGTTATCTACTGGATTAGGATAAAGGGAAAATTGAGGTTTATCAAAATTTTCGTTGCTTAAAGTACTTGCCCAAAAGGTGGCGACGTCGCCTTCAGTATTGGTGACATCTAAATAAATGAAGTCACCTTCATACCTGAATTCGTAGGTAAAGGGATCGTAAAATATGTAAGACTGATTTTCATAAATAAATAAAAACGGTGATTTGAACGAAAAAGCTGCATCTGTATCATGGAATTCTCCCATAGTAAAACCAAAAGTTTCGTCTATAATTGTAAAAGATTGATTTGTATTATCATATGTGATATCTGAAAAAAAATCATCAAACGTAAAACTATCAAAATCATCTTGTGCGCTTCCATAAAAAGAAATACCAACATAATAACCATAGTTGTCTGGCTCAGCCATTACTTCTTCATCATCAATCACTACTTTTTCTAGTACCCAATCATGGTCTAGTAAAGGTTCAACTTGGGCGTTCATCGAAATTATAGTAAATAATATTACTGTTTTTATAAATATTTTCATGATATCTAATTATTAATTGTTTCGCATCAAGTATATTACTTTTAGCAATTAATTTGACAATGTAAATTCCAGTAGGTAATTAATTTGTTGGAATGCTTTGTCCCTTAATTTGTTTCATAACTCCTATATTTATTGATGTCAATATACCAAAATTAAATGACTAACTCTATAAAATTGAATTATTGACTAATTAAGTTTCCCCAGATACATATCATAATTTAACAAACAATTTAAAAACACAAGAAATACAGGTTCTGGATAATCGAAATTGATTGTCATTCCAAAGTTCTCAATCTATAAAAAAAGTATATTTGAATAAAAAAAACGAACCTTGTTATTAAGGTTTTGAAAAAACTTTTTGTGAACAAATTAAATAAGAAAATAAAATGGACACAGACGATTTATCAATACCAACTTACAGAGGTATCCTCATTCAAGCAGAAAAATTCAATCATGATTTGACTCTGCAATTTGGTGTTTTAGCCTCTAGTTGTAAAAACGATAACGACTATTTAAATCAAGCAGAAGCCTTGGTAAAAGATTGGCTTCAAGAGAATGATTTCGAAGAAATCATAGACGATATTTTCTTTGGTCAAAAAGTAAATGAAGAAACATTCATAAAAACCCTAAACAAAATCTTGTCCAATATTGCTGAAATCAGAAAAACGCCTATAGATAAAAGAGAATTTGAAGATTGGGGATAATATTTATCGCTGAAATAATTTTGAATCCTTAGTTTCAAATCTTGATTTTTTTATCATCATAAGCGAAACCTACTCAATAATCACCGTTTCCAAGTCCGCTTTATACTCAATTAAGAAAAGTGAATCGTTGTAATAACCTTCAGATAAATCGTAAGCATGGTAATTGAATTTGCTTTCAAAATATTCTGTTTGAGCTTCAAAATCTAAAGTTTTTTCAAATTCATTTTCAGCGTAAGCCAAACGTAGAATTAGATCGTAAGTCAAATCAAATCCTCTTACTACAAATCGATTTGGGTAATAACCATGCTTGTTTTTATACTTTTTCGAAAAACTCTCTGGTGCAGGTTCAATCAATTCTTTAGAAGCACTTACAAAAGTAAAATGAAGTGAACTTAAGTATGCATTGGAAATTTCATCTTCATAAAAACTGGTTCGATTAGACGAAAATAAACGGATTTGATAGCCTTGTTTTTGTAGGGCAATTAAATAAGCAACTGCGCTTTCTATTTTTCCATATTCTGTGGTTTCTAAAACAAACCAATTCATCTTATCCTTTACAAGCATTGGTTTTATATCACTCTTTTGCAAGTAATCAATCTCCTCTAAATCAACAAATCTAACGCCATTAAAAGTGTACTTCAATTTATCCCGAATAGCTAATCCAGTATTGTCCGTTAGAGAAATCAGGTTGATATCTTTGGTGATGCTGCTGTCTAAATAGGTAATTAAAATTTCCTGTTTTAAATCGTCACTAGGAATGGTCTTCACCAAGTTCTTATGATTAAAAGCTGGACTTATTAAAGGCGAAAATAGCAAGGCTTCTTGGTCTTCAATTTCAGCTAATACCATTTGAATCTCTTCTTCTAACAAAGGCCCTAAAAATGCATCCGTTTCAGGAACTTGATTGTATCTAAAAATGGATTTAATCTTACTTGGATTGCGGTGCTCAATATCATAGAGATTCAATTTTACAGGAATGTTTTTCGCCTTGGCTGAATCTACTGCCATTTGAACTCCGGTATAAAAATCAATAGCAATTCTACTTAATTGGCTTCTTTTCAATAACATCTTTTTATCAATACTGTCTTGTTCAAAAGCCATTAAATTTAAAGGAAGTAGCAACGTCAAATCTATTTCCTCTTGGGTGTTTTCATCGATAAAATTTTCTAAATTAATGGTTTTCTCGCCTGGGAGTAAAAGTGATGTTCTTTTTTTGGGTAGCTTCAACACCATTCCTTCAGAAAGACCGCCATAACGCAAAGCTGGGTTTAAAGCTTCCAAACGTTCTTTAGAAAATTCATAATCATCCAGAATTGAACTTATCGATTCTCTTTTTGAAACTACGTAATATTTTATTTCTTCTTTCCTAGGGTTTGCTTTTGCAATTACATCATTTTTTTCCACTTGTAAAGAACGATCAATGTTTACAAACTGCCCAGCTTGTAAGGTTTCTACATTAGGGTTAAGGCTATCTAGGTGAGCTATGCTTATACCATATTGTTTGGCAATACCGTATTTTGTTTCCTTGGGAAGTACCAAATGCTTCAATTTAGAAAACGAGGAATTGGTCACACTCAAATTGAAATTATTCACTATTTTTTCTTCTTCTGCCTTAGAGAATTTGGTTACTGGTATACGAAGCTCATCGTTCATATCCAACTCTCTTTCATACAAATAAGGATTATATTTTCGTATTTCATCTACAGAAATACCAAAGGATTTGGAGATGCTATACAAAGTTTCTTTTGGGCTTACCTTATACAGGGTAAAATCTACTTTTTCTGCTCCTTTAGGAACTTTTCTAACTGGGATAATAAGCTTTGGGATTTTTATTTCTGTTCCTCTCTTTACATCCGGATTCAAATCTAATATCAAGCGTTCATTAATATTGTATTGTTTTGCAATACTTGAAATGGTCTCGCCTTCTTTTACATTATGCGCTACATATTCTTGACCAAAAGAAAATTGTGTTAGGCTTAAAAAAAGTAATCCTATTATAAAATTTTTCATTTTTATTCCCATTCGATAGTTGCTGGTGGTTTGGAACTAATATCGTACACTACCCGATTTACTCCCTTTACCTGATTTATAATTTTATTAGAGGTTTCTTGAAGAAATGCATATGGCAGATCTACCCAATCTGCTGTCATTCCATCTGTAGATTCTACTGCCCGTAAAGCTACCACTTTTTCGTAGGTACGCTCATCGCCCATTACTCCTACAGAAGATACGGGCAATAACATGGCTCCAGCTTGCCATACTTGGTCATATAAATTCCATTTTATTAGACCATTGATAAAGATGGCATCTACTTCTTGTAAAATACGCACTTTTTCGGAAGTTACATCGCCTAAAATCCGGATACCTAAACCAGGTCCTGGAAAAGGATGCCTGCCTAATAATTTATCAGAAATACCCAATTCTGCCCCTACTCTACGCACCTCATCTTTAAACAACATACGCAGAGGTTCAACTACTTTCAATTTCATAAAGTCTGGAAGTCCACCCACATTGTGATGAGATTTGATGGTTACGGAAGGCCCGTTTACTGAAACTGATTCAATAACATCTGGATAAATAGTTCCTTGCGCTAAAAAACTTACACCTTGAATCTGATGCGCTTCATCATCAAAAACTTCAATAAAGGTATTTCCTATTTTCTTTCGTTTGGTTTCTGGGTCGCTTATACCAGCTAGTGCATCTAGAAAACGAGAAGAAGCATCTACTCCTTTTACATTCAGCCCCATTCCTTTGTATTGTTCTAAAACCGAAGAAAATTCGTCTTTACGAAGCAAACCATTATTTACAAAAATACAATATAGATTTTCGCCAATAGCTTGATGAAGCAGTACAGCTGCAACACTAGAATCTACACCACCACTTAAACCCAATACTACCTTCTTACTTCCTATTTTTTCTTTAAGCTCTGCAACCGTTAAATCTACAAAATGAGCTGGCGTCCAAGATTGGGGTACTCCTGCAATCTCTACTAAAAAGTTTTTTAAAATCTGAGCTCCATCTTTGGTGTGGTAGACTTCTGGATGAAATTGCAATCCAAAAGTGTCTTCTCCATCTATTCGGTAGGCTGCGTTTAAAACATCTTCTGTACTAGCCAACCGAACTGCATTTGTAGGTAATTCTTTTATGCTATCACTGTGAGACATCCAAACTTGTGAGCCTTTGCTTACGTTTTTAAATAAAGCTTCACCGTCTTTTATAGTGCTTAACTTCGCTCTACCAAACTCCCGTGTATTTGAGGGCGCTACTTCTCCACCAAAATGATGCGCTATATGTTGAGCTCCAAAACATACTGCTAATAAAGGTAATTTCCCTTTTATAGAAGACAAATCTGGTTTCGGGGCATCATCTGCTCGAACTGAAAATGGGCTTCCTGAAAGGATAACTGCTTTGAATTCATTTAAGTTCTTTGGAACTTTGTGAAATGGGTGAATTTCACAATAAATATTAAGCTCTCTTACACGTCTAGCTATCAACTGTGTATACTGAGAACCAAAATCTAGAATAAGAAGGTTTTTTTGCATGCGCAAAAGTAAAAATTTACACTAAAATTAAGCATTATAATCTGCTAATTTTAGACATTTGAATTAAAAATGCTAAACGAGATTTTAAAAGAAGCCAAACAAGAAATAAAATTTGGTTACCTCAAGAAAAAACATCCTTTCCGTTATCCTGCTTTAGCGAGTATAAAAAACAACTATCCAAACCAACGAACAGTTGTGCTAAGGGACAGCACAAAAGATTTTGAACTGATTTTTTATACCGACCAACGCAGCAACAAAATTGATGATTACCATAAAAACTCCAATACAAGTGTTTTATTTTATCATCCTAAAAAACTTTTACAGATTAAGGTTTCTGGTAAAATGAAAATCATCACCTCAGGAAAGGCTTATGAGGATTATTGGAGCAGAGTACAGGGAAAGTCCCAAAAAGATTTTATAACTGAAAAATCACCTGGCACTCCTATCAAAAATCCAGTTGAAGTTGAATATTTAGATAACGAACATCATTTTTGTGTCTTAAAATTAGTTCCAACCGAAATAGAATATCTACAATTGAAGCGCCCAAATCATATTCGTGCCTTATTTACTGAAGAAAACAATTGGGAAGGACAATTTTTGAACCCATAAAAAAAGCTGCTTCAAAAATTTGAAACAGCTTTTTAATATTTAAGGATAAACTAGATTAGAAATTTGAACCTATATCTCCTTGTCCAACAATGGTTGTAATTTCGGCAGCACTTAAGTGTACATTTACGTAACCATCTACAGTCAATACATCACTGTATCCAAAACTTGATGCATCATCTAATTCAGAAATATTTGTTTGACTCATTCCTGTTGCGCCATCTACTGGTGTAAAACTTAGTATAATAGGACCTGTTTCAGCAGCAGAATTTGCATGAATATGTGCTGGATGCAGACCATCATCAGGTGTTCCCATCAAACTAATAGTAGCTAATGCTTCACCGTTAACACGCTCTTCAAATAGAACTTCTCCGCTTATACCAGCTACATCAACTTCGGCTAGTGGATAAGTAATACTTTCACCAGTCAATTCATTTTCTCCTATATCTCCCTGAGCAACAATAGTACCTAGTTCATCTGCACTTAAATGTACATTTACATAACCATCTACTGCAAGAATATCTTCATAAGTATAAGATGCCTCATCCATTCCTTGACCTTCTCTTGTGTCAGAAACACTCATACCTGTATTCCCATCTACAACATTAAAAGTATATAAGATACCACCACTCATAGCTGCAGAATTCATGTGGATGTGTGCAGGATGCATTCCATCTACTGGAGTATTCATTACTGAAAGTGTTGCTAGAGCAAAACCATTAATTCTTTGTTCAAATGTAACCTCTCCTGAAATACCAGGCGCATCTTTTTCATTTAAAGTGTATGTTTTAGATTCTCCAGTCAATTCATTCTCACCTATGTCACCTTGAGAAACAATAGTACCTAAATCATCTGCGCTTAAATGCACATTTACGTAGCCATCTACTGCAAGAACATCATCATAAGTATAAGATAATTCACCTTCCATTTGACCTTCTCTACTATCAGACATACTCATCCCTGAGGCTCCATCTACTGGCTTAAAAGTAAATAAAATATCTCCGCCCATAGCTGCTGAATTTGCATGAATATGTGCTGGATGCATTCCATCAGCTGGAGTATTTGTTATGGAAATGGTAGCTAATGCAAAACCATTCGCTCTTTCTTCAAACGTAATATCTCCTGAAATACCATCAACAGCTCTTTCTTCTAAAGTATATGTTTTTGATTCTCCTGTCAATTCATTTTGACCTACATCACCTTGGGCAACAATAGTACCTAAATCATCTGCACTTAAATGTACATTGATGTAACCATTTACAAAAAGTAAATCATCGTAGGAAATTGCATTTCCTCCGTTAGTTTCACTTACAATAGTAGTACTCATTCCGCTCGCACCATCTACAGACGTCAATGTAATTAAAATATCTCCACCTTGTGCAGCAGAATTCATGTGAATGTGAGCTGGATGAGAACCACCTGCTGCAGTTCCATCTAAATCTAGCGTAATTTTTGTACTACCATCTTGTTGGTCTTCAAAGATAGCCATTCCAGAAACTCCGGAATCTCCAAATTCACCTAAAGTATACATTTTCGTATCGGGATTTACAGGTCCCACTGGCCCAGCATCATCGTCATCTGAGCAATTGACAAATAAAATGGCAACTGCCATTAGTAAACTTAATCTTAAAAATTTCATAGTATTTATTTTTGTGTTCAGCATAGGTACGTAACAAATGATGTGTACGGTTCACTTTAACAAAACAAAAAAACGAACATTAACAATTTTTAACCTCAGAAAGTGATTCAGAAAGGTTTTTAAGGAATCCTTAAGTACTTGTGCGTTTGAAGTGATATCTTCCATTTAGGATGGTTCATGACATAATCCACTAGCATAGGTATTATTTTTTCTCGGACACTCCATTCGGGTTGTAAGTACAACAGGCATTCTGTTCCAACTTGCTCAGCTTGCTCTTCTGCAAACTTCAAGTCGTGCTTATTAAAAACAATCACCTTTAACTCATGTGCTTTTTGGTAAGCTTCTTCGGTAGGTAATTTATTCTTTTTTGGAGAAAGGCAAACCCAATCCCAAACACCTGTAAATGGATAAGCTCCAGAGGTTTCAATATGAATTTTTACCTGCTTTTCTTTGAGCATTTTAGTGAGTAAAGTCATGTCCCAAGTTAGCGGCTCACCTCCTGTAACTACAACGGAATCGCTATATTTTACCACCTCATCCACAATTTTTTCGGTTACGGTTGGTGGATGTTTATCTGCGTCCCAGCTTTCTTTCACATCACACCAGTGGCAACCTACATCGCAACCGCCAATTCTTACAAAATAAGCTGCTGTTCCAGTATGGTGTCCTTCGCCTTGAATGGTGTAAAATGCTTCCATTAAGGGTAACATTTTTCCTTCTTGTACTAATGTTTCAATTTTCTCTTTATTCATAGCCTGCAAAGATACTACTTCATATCTGTTTACAAAAGGAGTAAGATTTAGTAAAAAGTATATTCTTTACCCGTTTGCAATCACTATTTTTGCAAAACGAAATTTTACAATTATGCAAAAAACAATTCTCTTCGCTTTAGTAATCATAGGATGTATTTCCTGTACTGATTCTAAAAAAGATAAATTCTTACTAGCTAAGAACCAAGTTGGCTTAGTAAACTCCATCACCCAAGTTTATGAAATTGATGCTTTGTACCAGAATGATTCTGTGGTAAGGATGGATTTAGAAGACCGTTTTAGAACAGCTGTTCAAGATATTGAAATCTATAAAAAAGGAGGCGAAGAATTAATGGTCTTAGAACCTAGAGAAGCAGTAGACTCTACTTCTACTATTAAACAAATACAGGTGATTAGTCCTGAGTTTAAAACAGAAAAAGGCTTGGGAGCTAGTTCTACTTTTAAAGATATTTATGAAAATTACGAGATCGGAAAAATTCAAAATACTTTCTTGTCTGTATTGATAAGCATCAAAGAAATTGATGCTTTTGTAACCATCAATAAAAAACAACTTCCCGAAGAGTTAAGAACTGGCTCTGATATTGAAATTAGAGCAAGCCAAATTCCAGACGATGCTAAAATTGAAAACTTTTGGATGAATTTCACGCTAGATGAAGAAAAGTAAACTTTCATTTTTTTTAATTTCTTGTTTTTTACTTTTTTGTTCTTGCGAAGAAAAGTCACTTCATTTAACGGAAGTTCCTACGAGGGATGATAAAGGTAATATTCAAATTCTAATTGCAACCCCTTCAGAAAATAAAAATTTTGTAGAGTTTGATTTTGTGAATCAACGTTTTAATAGTACTAAAAAAAGTAATTCACTTCAAAATATAGCGCATACGGGTTATCTTGCAGGAAAAAACAGTTTACAAACAGCTATTGTTATTGGTCAAAAAGCAAAAACAGGAAGCTTGATTAAGACCTTGCCCATTGGAATTGTAAAGTTTGGTTATGAAAATCGACACCTGGATTGGCATATTTATGCAGATGTGAATTCTGAAATATGCGATTTAGAGGATTTTATGCTGAATCATTTTCATTTGAAGGAGATGCTTCAATCTAAGTTGAAATTGCTTGAAGCAGATGAAAAATCCAAAGTGATTTGGTATGATGAAGCATTTTTAGAATCCAAAATCAATCAGATACTTTAATCAGTTATGAAAAAGTTAATCAAAAAATATTTACCTAAAATAATTGGCATTCAGTTGAATTCTCTTTACAGGATTAGCAAGAAAAAGGCGGTTATAAAAGTCTATCGTATTTTTTGTACTCCACGTGGTGGAAAAGTAAAACCACATCAAGAACTTTTTCTTAGAAATGCCAAGGCAACAAAAGTGAATTATGGTCGTATTCAGTTGCAAATCTATCATTGGAAAAGTG
>Ga0307951_1000270_pt1 | contig 29329 bp, 38 predicted proteins | sample OrgLakmetagen374_FD_201842 | JGI IMG/M metagenome (GOLD analysis project Ga0307951, IMG submission 201842) | Saline water microbial communities from Organic Lake, Antarctica - #374 | ecosystem: Environmental > Aquatic > Non-marine Saline and Alkaline > Saline | place: Antarctica: Organic Lake... | reverse complement strand
TCTATGCATGTATGTGTGTGTCTGTGCGTGTTAGATGTAGCCTGCGCTGGCTATGTGTGCGCACTCTCATGCCTTTTGCCGTGTTCGACAATACGCAGCTGCAAGTTTAGGTCACTTGCATGGGTTCCCACCTGTCAATTCAGGGAGGCTTCCTACACTCGAAGGGGGGTGTCACCACATGTCTTTCTAAGAGAAATTGGCCTGCAATGATACGTGTTGCGCTTTGTTATTATTTGTAATAAAAGCTTTATGTATTTCACACTCCCTACAGAATATGTACGCGACTTTGCCTGGGCACTTTCGTTTTCAGCAGTCGTTTTTAATAAAATGATAAAAGCATTGCATTGTAAACCTTTCATTGTCAGCAGTCATTTGATATTCAAGACATTAGGCAGCTCAGTGAAACAGACCAGATCCCTCGCAGCCTCCAAAGGGATGATTGATATCAATGATTTTGCTGGAGTCAGGCAAGGAATCGAGCAGTTTGATGATCGGAGAGAGGTGCGTTCTTCTATTGCTGCATTGAGCTTTACGTCCAGACTTGGACGGGAGTGAATTTGGTTTGTGAGTGCTGTCCTGCACGTACAGCTAAACAAGTCTCTCTTCCCTCCTGCAGGTTATAATCAAGCGCTGTAGGGTGAGAAGCTTGTCAAACAAAATAAGGGAAGCAATCACCAAGTAGAAACGCTAAATGTCACCAAGTACTTTTTGACAGGACTCTCAAAAGCTGGCGAAGCAGGTGAGTAAAGACCCACAGAGATTTGTCCCTTGAGCAGGGGTGATTTCTTGCATGACTGTTGCGTCACATGCTGACAACAGCAATTAACAGAGACCTCTGAAATATTCAAAGCACAGGCAATTTACTCCTTTCACCGAGCAAACCTGCAAAAGGGACAGGAGAACCTCGTGGAAGCAGAGAAAATTGCTCACGTAGGTGACTACAAATTTGCGCGTCGGTTGTCGCTCTACATCCTCACCCTGCAAATCACAAAAAACATGTGTCAGCAGCGCACTCTTATAAACGCATTTGCTTATCCGATGCTCATATTCACACACATGTATGGTTTTCAGGATGTGTGCATATGCTGTGCAAACATAGTCGCGTGCGTGACAAACAAAAAAATACGAATGCCTCAACTTTTACAGGAACTACTTCCCATGATCCAAGAGAGCCCTTATTTAAGGATGGGTTCCTACTCTGCTTCAATGGAAGAGGTGTGTTTCTCCTCTTTTCTGTGCCTGTGCCCTCTATCTTATACCATTAGATGTTTTGCCTATATAGCCTGTATGTATCATAGCTTTTTGCAGTCAGGTATCGTTCCCAATGCAAACATAGGTACACTTGATTTCCAACGCCCTTTTATTTTCCTTTTGTGAGGAGGTCCGAATTACACATGTCTGTCACGGGTTACTTTGTTTTTTATCCTCCTGGATTTGCGACAATTGAAAAGTCGACCCTTTTCCTTCGTTTTAGGTCATTTTAAGCCTCTTATTAAAGCAACGGACTTGCTTCCTTGACCTTCATCTTCACAGCACCTTCTCGATGCTTGCTTTCTCTGCTACTTTCTTCCTTTCCTGTCCTACACCCTAACTGAAATTTGCGGCTCAATGCCTGTTTGTGTGCAGTATGGAGAGGCTATGGCGTTTCTGACTTTCCTGCGTGATGGCCGCCTAGTTACAAAGGCTGAACTGCCCCTCTGCGACTCAGGTAGGCAGCCGAGATGTAACATGAGGTTAATACATCTGTACATTTTCACCCCCACTCACACACAAAAGCATGTGCTCACATGTACAGAGGAGTATCTTGGAGCTGTACTGGACTTCACGGGAGAGCTGAACAGGTTTGCGGTTGCAGGCACAAGTTCAAATTTTAAACTGTCAGGCTAGGATATTGAGGCTGGTTTTTTTTTAAGCAAGTTGGCAGGTTGAAGCTCAGATGAGGACTGCAAATCCTTTCACAGGTATTCAATCAAAGCTGCAACCGTCCGAGATAAGGATGCCGTCAAGCGGTCGCGTGATTTGTGTAAGTACAATTTAAGAGAAAGCAAGGCGCTCCTGAACTAGAAAATCACTCATGTACCCTTTTGCAGGCGATGCTATCATGGGGGAGTTTCTGCAGGTATTGCTTGCCTAAATTGTCAGTGCTGCACCAATCGCAACCTATTTTATATGCATATTCTCCCTTTTCCACTTTGCAACTGCGCATGAATATTTGATTTGTGCATTGATTCCTGCACCTAACCAATCCAACGCAGTTTAACCTTCGCAACTCCAGCCTCCGCAAGAAGGTAGGGACATACTTCTACTTTTGCAAGTGTAATCTAATGAGGACGTGTGAGCAAGTGTACAAAGCGTTAGATAAATGCTTGCATTTTGTTTTCCCCATGCTTGAATGACAGACAGAGAGACGCTAAAAATGTTGTCAAATTTATACCAAGTAGCGCACAGTCAAAGTGCAAGCCTATAAGCCTATAGAAGCTAATGATACCATATTTTTAAGAGCAGAAATTATGGCTGTCGTTCGTTGTATCATCATCATCATCATCAAGCCCTCTTTTCTTCACTTTCAACCACTTTGCTGCCCTTTCTCTTCAACAAAAAATACTAAGGTTTTGCTACGGGGTTTTGCTAGGGGGATCTGATATTAGATGGGTGCAGTGTCCTTACATCCCTTCCCCTTCCCTCGTAGTCACAACACAGCAACTTTGGTGCTTGTTTTCTGCACGTGCAGTTTGATGTACTGAAGTACACCCTGAAAAAACTGGAGAACACCCTGTATGAGCTGTCGCTAACAGGTGCGGGTGGCACACAGTCATTCTGTCCCCTTTGGTCCACAGTTGTCAATCATCACAAGTGGAACTGTTGTTTCTTCCTTTATCAGCCCTTCACTTTGCTTGTGTTTATTCCAGAGTTGCTTGTGTTTATTCCAGAGTGGCTTGTGTTTATTAAAAAGTTTCTTGTGTTTGTTACACAGAGAGTCTGGGCTTGAAGACGTTAGGAGGAGCGGACGAGCAAGAGCCGCCTGTTGAGAGGGAAAATGAGTAGCACTCATGCTGAAGAAGTTTCCACTGGTGGTTGCAAAACAGCCAGCATGACGATGAAAGGAGGCTAGCTAGGCAATTCCATTCACGCCAACTATTAGAGAAGAAAGTGATCTTCTCTAATAGTCAGGGTGAATTTATGCCGGGGCACTCAGACCCACACCTTGAGCGTCCCTGTTTATGTGTTCTTGCACATACCTAGTTTGTATGAAGTGTGTGTGGATGACGGACTGCTTACGTAGTTTTGTGTTAGGACTTCCCCTTTTTGTTTTGAAGAGGATCAGAGTGTCTTAGCGGTTTTAAATTTGATCAGGTGGATATCATCCATTCTGTAATGGTCACACTATCTGCATTCTTTACCAGTGGAACTCACTGTCCAAGGCTGAATGCCCATCCCTCGCAGCTCAATATCCAAGTTGGAGAAGCTGCCCGTGACAAGCACACAGCGTTCAGCAAATTTTGGTACCTGTATCAGGCTGCCTGTAGAAACAGAAATTCCTTACAGAGTTTACAGAGTAAGCCATCAGTCAAAACGTGCGACTGCTAGCAGGCTGCGTTTATGTAAAACATGTAAAAATAGTAAAAATTGTTGTAGCACCAGACTCGTAGCACCTACAAAAAAACCCCTGGAAAGGGAAAAAAGGCACAACGGTGTTTGTGACATTGCAGCACTGAATAAAATTAGTAAACAATTAAGCATCTGCCAGGACCAATCGACCGCAACAAATCAAAGAGGGGAAACATCTGTGTGTTTTGGGCACATAGTAAACAAACCTTACATGGAATTGAATGGCACCTGACGAGTTGCACTGTCACCTTGAGGTGCTGCTCGTCACGAAAGCAAGTCAGAAACGCAATCATAGTTACTCTGACCTAGCAACCAAACCCCAAAGAAACTAAACAACACGTATTAAACTAAATCGCCTACCAATAATACCTTTAGCGAGGTTGCAGGCTTAATTTCAAGCTTTCGCTCAAATACCCCTAAGGCTTATACAGCGTGTAACCTTACCTTACCCTCAGAAAAAGAAAAAGAACGTAGATAGTGTAAATACTACCGGCATGGATAAGGAATTTAATGTTGTGTCCTGCACCACCCAGATGCAGAAACACACAGTATTTCACCTGCAGACTGAAAGTAAGATTTATTTTTCAGTGGGGAAGGTGGATGGGAGGCAGAAGTCTGCACACCACCAGGAGTTATGCTCAGATATTCGCGTCTCATCTGTCTGATTTTGGTTGCGGATCTGATTTATTTTCATGAGTGATGTATACCTCGAAAATATGTAGATAATGGTGCCGAACGTGTCCAGGCAAACGCGCCCATTCTTTCCAGTACCACAACCAACTCTCCATCGGGATCCAGCTTGAATTAAGGCCAGCAAACCTCGTAGTCCTATTTAAATTTTCCAACTCGCTAAATCTCAGCATTAACATCCCAATCAGTCGTTGCGTAAGTCCTAGGCTATTTAATTTATAATAATCAAGATGGTGCCCGCTCCTCCTCAAGGACCGCCTCTAAAATTCCAGGGGCGAGTGCCGTACGAGGTTGAGGACAAGGTTGACGATTGGGGCCTCCAAGCTTCGCAGCAGGTGTGCTGTTCGGCTGTTATAGCATTATTTGGGCTGGGGATGGTGAGAGGCTCACTTGCTCAGCACTGCTCACCATTGCTGCCCGAACGCTGACAGGAGACGTACGTGGAGCAGTTCCGCCGCATCCTGGCTGAGAAGAATGTGTGGAGGGAGGACCATGGTGCGTACTGCTATTTTTGGTAGATGCAAACAGATGATGCAAAGGACTTTTTTCTCAGCTTAGGACCCCTTTGAACAACTGCCAGTGCGCCTCCCTCACTGCTGATTGGTACCCTCCTTTCCCCTCCCTGCATGCAGACTACTACCTGCTCCGCAGGTTCCTGCGCGCACGCAGCTACGACCTGGAGAAGGCCACAGTCATGTGGCTGAACAACGTTGAATTCAAAAAGGAGTTTGACATAGACCATATCCTTGAGAACTTTGAGTTTGGGGAGCGTGCTGCTTTCCTGCAGGCTTACCCACAGGGCTACCACAAAAGTGACAAGCTGGTAGGTGCACGCACGCACCAGCATTAGGAAAAAGCTGGAAGCCATTGTAACTTCGCCCGCTTGCATGTTGTCCATGGACGGAGTATCCTGTTCTTACACCCTCGTGCCCGGAATGCACACACAGATACATACCCACGCACACACACATAAGCGCACACGCGCGCGTACACACACACATACATACACACAGAGACGCATGCCCACGCATGCACACATATGACTAGGGTTGGCTAGAACCATACATTTATAGGTATATACGGTGTACATACGGTATAGCAGGGAAATTACCATACATACGGTCATATACGATGTATATACCGTTCTAGCCAACCCTACATATGACAACACCGTGCACACGCTCACAATCGCTCTCCGCACCAAGCACAGGATAATGAACACACGGTGCTATGCACGCTTGTTGTTGGTGATATGGAAGTTCTTGCTTGCATCTTCCCTGCAAATGTGCTTTCATGCAGGGCCGGCCTGTGTATATCCAGCTGCTGGGCAAGGTGGACGTGAGCGCCATGAAAAAGTGCACCGATGAGGAGCGCATGATCAAGTTCCACATTCAAGAGGTGATTGATTGCAGGAGCCTCACTTGTGCTTTAACTCCGTGCATCGTTATGGATTAGTTACTTTTGCGCACGCAGGATCGTATGTACATGTACACCCAAAACATACATGCACACTTGCACACTCACACGCACGCACGCACACGCACGCACCTACCATACACACACATTTACGTTTGCGCACGCAGGATTGTACATACATGTACACCCAAAACATACATGCACACTTGCACACACGCACACACACGCACCTACCATACACACAAACACACACAGTATGAGCGCTGTGGGAAGGTCATTCTGCCGGTGTGCTCAAAGCTTGCAGGGAGGAACATTGATCAGACGTTTGGTATCATGGATGTGAAAGGTACGCACGGACTCACGAAGACAGCGCTTGAGGGTTATGGCTATTGGTGAGGATGAGCTGGGTAGTGTGAGAAAGGTGGTTCCTGAGCTTTTGTTTAGTGCACAACACACCTGTCTGCAAATATTAGTGCAGGTGCCAGACTTGAAAGAAAAATAAAGCAACAGCTGGACGTGATATGAAATGCACCTGCACCAGTGCTTGCCTGTGTGTAACACGCTTATGCAATATTGTCTGTGCAGGTGTCGGACTGAGCCACTTATCAGGAGAAGTGAAGCGGCTGCTGGGCGTGATTACAAAGTATGACCAAGACAACTACCCTGAAATGCTGGGCCACATATGCGTGATCAACGCGCCCTGGGTATTCCGCACCATTTGGTCAGTGGTCAAAGGCATGCTGGACCCACGCACGCAATCTAAAATTGAGGTGCGTACGCATATTGGGGGGTACGGACTGTACGAAGGGTTGGGGGATGTGCGCGACACACACACCTAACCGTTTTTGGTTTACGTGTACGTATGTGTGTATGTACTAGGATTTGAAAAGAGTGTGAGTGTACCAGAAATGTCATTTTGATGAGTGCCTGCTTGTTAATGCTTGAGGTTGGCGTTGGTGTCGGTGAGAGATTGGTCATCTGTGGGGTCAAAGTGCAAGAGTGGAGGTTGGGTAAGAGTTGGTGTGGCAGAAGTACTTGATGATTAAATAGGGTGTGCTCACACTCTTTTGCCCACAAGGTACCACAGGCAAACCTTCGACGATGCGTGCAACAGCTTCTTGCATGGCTTCATGTGGTCTGATTGCCTACTAATATGCTTAGGGATCGGCGTATAGCGCTATATGAGGCATTTCTATAGCGCTATATAGCGATATAGCGCTATATTGTGCTATATTTCAGCCGCTATATCTGCCAGATCTCCCCCGTGCCGAAGGAGTTTCGGCATCGGATTTGGAAGGCATGCAGGATACTGTGCACAAAGATCCCTGGCAAAAAATAAAGTCGGAAATTAAATTCTGTCGAGCTTAAGTGGGATTTAGGTCCCAAATATAGCGCTATACCTGTGGTTCTGTGCCACACACATGTGCCTTATTTGGACACAGGCAAGCCTGTGGAACAGCATGTCCCCCTGGACAAAGTGTTTGACCAAGACTGAGCTGTATGTGCATGCTTATGTGTGTGTGTGCGTGCGTGCCTGTGTGCGCGTGCGTGCATGTGTGCATGCGCCTGCGAGTGTATGCGTGCGTGCGTCTGCACGTGCGTGCGTGTGTATGCGTGTGCGCGCGTGCGTGCGCGTGCATGTGCGCGTGCTTGCGTGTGTGTGTGTGTGTGTGTGTGTGTGTGCGTGTGTGTGTGTGTGCGCGCGCTTGCGTGCGAGTGCGTGCGTGCGTGCAAGCACTGCAGGTGTGTGTGCCTGCCTTGCGCTCTTACTGTCTTGGCTCATGGTATGTGCTCCTCACAGCACTCCAGGGCTCCACAATGGTGTGTTTATGTTGTGTCGATGCTTGTACGCCCAAGGGCAAATTCAAGCTGCGTTTCAAGCGTGGGCAAGAGCAGAATCGAATAATCGACAAAATTAATTTTGGCACGCGCTATATCTGAAAAATATTGTAGCGCTTAAAGCAAATGCTGATCCCTAAATATGCTACATCTTTATCGATGCTCTAATCTTCCTTCTTCCACACACGCGCACACACAAACAAACTTACACACAGATTGTGGACACCAACTACCTGCCTGCCGTGCTCAAATGGGTAGAGATGGATGCTTTACCTGACTGGCTGGGCGGCACCAGCAAAGGCACCTTGCTTGACGATGTGGGCCCTTGGTCAGACCCCAAACTGGTAGGAAGCTTTTTAGCCCATTTGTCAGACCCTAGAACTTGCACCGAATTCAGTCAACCGCTTGGTTAGGACCCAAACTGGCAGGGAGCCTGGTGATTTTGCTGGTCAGACCCCATTAGATTACTCAATTTATTGTTGAGAACCCAAACGGGCAGGGAGCCTGGTGAATTTGTCGGTCAGACCTAAAATGCTGGGAAAGCTGGCCAGTCTGACTGGGTGGCGAGTAGCCGTGGGTGGGCATGTGCTAGAGTACTGAGTACCAGGCGTGATGTGGCCCCCGTTCAGACCACCTAATTGGTAGGCAACCTGGTCAGCCTGGTCAGTGTAAGACGCAGCGTAGAGCCAGCTACAAAGTACTAGTGGAGCGTAGAGCCAGCCACTAGCGCAGCGTAGCCAGCCACTAGCGCAGCATAGAGCCACTAGCGCAGCCACTAGTGCTATGTAGAGCCAGAGTACTAGCGCAGCGTAGAGTCAGCTAGAGAGTACTAGACCCCAAACTGGACAAGGCAGCCTAGAGCCAGCAAGAGGATGCCGGACCTTCAACTAGGCAGGGACATTGGAATTGTTGGTGTGGGGGTGGGGCGTGATTGGACAAGCAGCATGGCATGGACTCTTGGGCAGACTTTACAGTTTAAGGGATGAATAATAATGGTGTGGCCATTGTCCGCCAGACCGGCAAGCAGCATGGCATGGACTCTTGGGCAGACTTTACAGTTTAAGGGATGGATAATAATGGTGTGGCCGTTGTCCGCCAGACCTGTGTACTTAGATTGTGAATGAATAGGGTTGGTCAGAACCAGACACGCACACACCCACCGTATATGACTGTGTGAGGCTTGTGCTCAGACGTTCAGACGGTACGGTACTATGAATACGGTTCAGACCGTCTTTTTGTAAGAGACGGCGTAGTTCTGAATTATAGCGACTGTATTTTACCGTCTAGACGGTAAAATACTGTACGGTGTACGGAAAGGTGCCAAGCTGGCACTGCCAGTGCAATTTTGGCCTCAGAATCTCTCTCCGCCCCAACATCTCCCATTTCCACCTCCCGCATGCTCCTTTTATGTGCTGACGCCACACAATGCTTCCCTGGACGACCCTGAGGCTGGGTTGGGGCTGCATCAGCTCGGGGGAAGGGCCCAGCAGCGGCTTGCATGGACTCAAAGTCGGACGCTGTGCTTAATATTGGTTAACAATAAGCGATTTATACATTAATAATTGTTGCAAAAAGAAAACAGTTGTTTTGGGCCAAAACTGGAGCAAAACGGCCAAATTACACAAAAATCGCACTGTACGGTGATCAACGTCCTGTAAGGTTTGAGACCGTACTAGTCGACTCCACCGTATTAGTTTAGTACGGTACGGCGTATTACGGTACGGTACTGTAAGTACGATCAAAATCGCTCAAGTACGGCATAGTCGCACAAGCCTGGTACACATGCATGCTTCTGGCCAACCCTCTTCAAAATGACTGTATATCTGAAGGTTTGCCTGCCAAAGCCAAGGAATACACATCAGAAAGTGTGTGCGAGCGTGCACGGTTTGTTTCTTGTACCAGCCAGCCCTGATTGTATGGCAAACTCAGCAACACCATTGTGCTTGCGGTGACGTGGCTCCTTAATCAGATTGTGCAACGTACATTGAAGAAATCTTTGTCAGAGTACTTGCACAAGCACACTCATGTGTATGCTCCCTCGCACAAGCAAACACACACAGGTGGCACACGCGCACACACACAACGACACACATACACAAGCACACACATACACACACATGCACATGCACACACATACATACACATACACACACAGGTGGCCTCTCTAGGGCTGAACTTGGAAGACCTGCGGCTGGGACGTACGCCTCCACTGGACGTGCGAGCTGGAGCCAAGGCGGAGGCTGCAGCGAACGGAGGAGGAGTGTCTCACCCACTTGAGGCAGAGAAGGTGGGTTCGTGGGTCGATTTGTTGAAGCATATAAGTGTGCTATGTAGAAAGGGTGGGTAAATAGGTGCCTTTGGGCATGTATGTGTGTGTGGAATGAATTGTATGTGTGTGTGTGTGATTCAGGGATGTGTTGTACGTAATTTTGTGACTTCTAGTACGATAGAATACATGTATAATACGAAAAACGGTAATGTACGAACACGCTGTATGACACATCCCTGGTGCGTGTCCTTGTGGATAAAAAGGTTCACACGCTTGAAACAAAAGAGGCGGATTGCACTGGTGAAGGTGCGGTGGAATGCTTCTAGATGGACTATCTAGATGGACTATTGACTGTTGCAGAAGCCAAACACAACTGTTGGACTGGTGCACTGCACAAGGTAGAGGCCAACGATTTTGTTGGCTAACAGCTGCTGCCGCCAACATAAACTTAAGCTGGCGGTCGGCCCTGTGTGCGAGGTATAAAAAAATGAACCACTCAGGTGCTTAATCGTTGGATGGTGATAGTGCGTAGAGGCGTGCATATTTCAGGAGCAGAGTCCTTTCTCTCCCTTGCGTAGTCATCTCACTCAGTCACACACTACAACAGGGCAGGCAAGCAAAGTCCTTTCTCTCCCTTGTGTAGTCATCTCACTGAGTCACACACTACGACAGGGCAGGCAAGCAAAGTCCTTTCTCTCCCTTGTGTAGTCATCTTGCCAGTCACACACTACGACAGGGCAGGCGAGCAAAGTCCTTTCTCTCCCTTGCGTAGTCATCTCACTCAGTCACACACTATGACAGGGCAGGCAAGCGAAGTCCTTTCTCTCCCTTGTGTAGTCATCTCATTCAGTCACACACTACGACAGGGCAGGCAAGCAAAGTCCTTTCTCTCCCTTGTGTAGTCATCTCACTCAGTCACACACTACGACAGGGCAGGCAAGCGAAGTCCTTTCTCTCCCTTGTGTAGTCATCGTGCCAGTCACACACTATGACAGGGCAGGCAAGCAAAGTCCTTTCTCTCCCTTGCGTAGTCATCTCACTCAATCACGCAATACGACAGGGCAGGCAAGCAAATTCCTTTCTCTCCCTTGCGTAGTCATCTTGCCAGTCACACACTACGATAGGGCAGGCAAAAAAATTCCTTTCTCTCCCTTGCGTAGTCATCTCACTCAGTCACACACTACGACAGGGCAGGCAAGCAAAGTCCTTTCCCTCCCTTGCGTAATCATCTCACTCAGTCACGCAATACGACAGGGCAGGCAAGCAGAGTCCTTTCTCTACCTTGCGTAGTCATCTCACTCAGTCACACACTACGACAGGGCAGGCGAGCGAAGTCCTTTCTCTACCTTGGGTAGTCATCTTACTCAGTCATACACTACGACAGGGCAGGCAAGCAAAGTCCTTTCTCTCCCTTGCGTAGTCATCTCACTCAGTCACACACTACGACAGGGCAGGCGAGCAAAGTCCTTTCTCTCCTTTGCGTAGTCATCTCACTCAGTCACACACTACGACAGGGCAGGCGAGCGAAGTCCTTTCTCTCCCTTGCGTAGTCATCTCACTCAGTCACACACTACGACAGGCAGGCAAGCAAAGTCCTTTCTCTCCCTTGCGTAGTCATCTTGCCAGTCACACACTACGATAGGGCAGGCAAGCAGAGTCCTTTCTCTCCCTTGCGTAGTCATCTTGCCAGTCACACACTACAAGCGTGACTCACGCCCGACATGAGCACGTCTTCAACCTCCCCCCCCCCCACACACACACTGGCCTGGTCACCGGGCAAATGATGATGACAGCAAAGCAGGCAGGGCCAGGTGTGGGGCTGGAGGCCCGATTCATTGGGCCTCCAAACAGTCATTTCACCGGCCCCCTCAGCAATGCAGCTTGACTGCGCTGTCATCTGGCATGTGAAATGATTAGGGTTGGCCTGGACCGTAGATGGGATTTCTGTATACCTATACATACGCCGTATATACTGTAAAACCGTATATAAACCGTACATGGCATAGTTCGACCTTGTCAGAATTAATGTTTAGGGGGGTTTACTCTGTAGATCTTGAAGAGCTCTGATCGTTTACCCCAGTTATATTTAACAAAAATAAAAGGTTGGGGGCTATGCTTGCCCAAAGAAGTCAAAACACACAGGCAAACACGGTCACTGTCACGAGACCCCCCTTCTTCCCCCACCCTATCAAATCACCCTGTATGTGTATGCACGTGTGTGTGTGTATGTGTGTGTGTTTGTGTGTGCAAAAAATGTACATGCATGCATGCGTGTAGTGCATGCGTGTGTATTTGCACGTGTGCTGGGATTCGTGCATGCTCGCATTTACATGTGTGTGTGCGTACATGTGTGTGCGCATGCTTATGTGTGTCGTGTGTGCATGTGTGTAGTGTGTGCATGTGTGTGTGCATTTGCACGCGTGCATGCATATGTGTTCGTGCGCATGCTTACGTGTGCGTGTGCATGAGCATGCTTACGTGTGCGCAAACATGCGTGTGAGCGTGCTTGCTTATGGTTGTAAGCGCAAACATGCGTGGGTGCGTGCATGTGCGTATGCATTTGCGTGCGTGCTGAGGTTCGTACATGCATGCGTGTATGTGTGTGAGCGTGTGCGTACGTGTGTGCAAACGTGTGCGCGTGCATGTACCTTTACGCACGTACCTGTGTGTTTGCGTGTGCATCTGTCACACAGGTTTGCGTGCATGTATTGCGCGCGTGCAGGGGTGCGTGCATGCACATGTGCGCGCATGCTGGGGTGGGTGCATGCACATATGCGTAAAGGAAGAGTGTACGTGTGCCGTTTCTATTCCTGCATCATCTCCGCTCTGGAAACCTTTAGTGGGGTTGGCCTGCATGCCCTGCTCATACTCATACTCTGGTGCTCCTGGTGCTGCTGCTTCTGAACCCCTTGCAGTCGAACCACTGGCTGCTCTTGAACCATGTGAGGGATTCCCTTCCACGGGACACGGCTGTTAAATAGCACAAAAACAATTGTTAAAATATGCCCGATACAACTGTTAAAATATGCCCGATACAAGGGCTTTGGACTCCCAAGGCCAGTGGAAGGTCGCTTTTGACCGATCATTCAGACCGTATATATACGTATTTATGCGGAGAAACCCTAAATATATACGCCAGCTAAATTCACATACGGTTATACAAATACGGATACAAAGAGTTTTATTTATACATCCATATATACGGTATGTATATATACGCCGTATATATACTTATACGGTTCTGGCCAACCCTAGAAATGATTATTGTTGGCCAGAACCATGTATATACGGTGTGCGTTTCTTTTGGCTTGGAGTTTGCCAAATATACGGTGTATATATACGTATATATTTATGTGTATATATATGCGATTCTGGCCACCCTAGAAATTTTTCTGTAGTTACTAATATCATCCTCCATGGCTCATGTTCCTTGCGTGCAGACCCAAGCAAACCACGTCTCCAGCCCCAGCGCTGTGACTCCCAAGTTACCGTCAAGCACCACACCAGAGAGTGCGGCTTTGAGCCCTAGGTGAGTGTCAGGGGTGCGCTTTGAATGATGGGTGTCTGTTGAAGGTGTGGATCAAGTGCAAAGTACTTGAAACGCTAGGTGGATTTTTTTTAAATGTTGGGTGCCTCAAATGCGTGTTAGATGCATCAAGTGTCTTACAGGGTTGGCCAGAGCCATATGTGTACGGTGTATGTACGGTATTTTGGGATCAGGGAAATCACCACTTTTGAAAGCCGTACAAGGGAGGTGATCAGGATGGTTGAGGAAGTGGATGAGCATGTAAAGTTGCTGTCAGCTGAAGCTTGGTCACTCAGCTTTACGCGCACAAAGGGCTCGATCGGTCTATTATGCCCGATGCTCGGTCAAAGCAAGTGAGCAACTGTTCCACATATGTTGCATATCGTTTCAAGACATAGGCATAGTTGTCTCACGAGGCACATTTACGACAAGACGCACAACCCAAAGCAACATTGATGTAACAACTGAGTAGTTGTCGTGCGGTTTGCTTTTGTGCGTCTCAGCGAGCGCACATACACAAACGCTTGCACATACACACATACGCACACAAATTGCACACACACATACACACACTCACTCACACTCACTCACGCACGCGCACACACACACACACACACACACACACACACACACACACACACACACACACACACACACACACACACACACACACACACACACACACTCACACACACACACCCACATACACACACACACTCACACATACACGCATACACACAAACACACATACACATGCATGCACAGACCCAATACTCGTACTCACAGAAATGCACATACACATACACACACATACCTACACACACACACGCACGCGCACACACACCCTCCCTTCCTCTCCTTAACACACAGCTCACATACACACACGAGCGCACATGCACATAAATACTTAGAGTATACAACACGCACACTTACATACACCCACAAATGCATACACAGCACTCACGCACACACACACACACATGCTCACGTATGCGTGCACTCTAACACTTTAACAGGGGGGATGCTTTACACACAAGTGGCAGCAGCGTGTCTGTGGATTTGAGGTGCGTGAATTTGCTTTTGTGTGTGGGGTGGAAGTGGGGGAAAGGGAAAGCTGCATACTCTTGTTTCAAGTATGCGTCATCGTGTATGCCAGTGTGAGGCGAAGTGCCTGAGCGCCTCCTCACCAGTATACACACGCACACACACACACACACACACACACACACACGCACACGCGCACATGCACACACACACGCACATGCACACACACACACACACACACACAAGCACACGCACACGCACACACTCTCACACTCACATACACACATACACACACGTGCAGCAGGGAGGCCAAAGACTTGCACACCCCCCTAGCCCCGTCTCCTCTGTCCAACCATAGTGGTGCAAACGGAACTCGCCCCCATCCTCCTAAGCCCTTAGGGACGCTCCCAACCGTGGCTAAGACACGCTCGCTCATGGACCGAGTGGCAGCCTTGGAGAAGCAGTGTCCACAGGTGTTTCTGATGTGTAGGGCCTTGAGCGTGGCCTGCTTTTTCTACGTATGCGTCTCATGTTGAAAGGAGTGCACTGATCTGTGTCATTTCTAGCGCAGGCCTGTTATTATATTGTTGCCTTCAGCAGCAGCAGCAGCAGCAGCAGCAGCAGCTGACACTCACACTTTATCACACACACACACACACACACACACACTGTCCATGCACACACACACACACACATACACCTTACTGCGCGCACAGGTCAAGGAAAAGCATCTCGCAGCTGGGGGAGACCAGCGGTTCAACACAGGAGGCAGCACACGCTCTGCCATTGAGGGAAGCTTGCTCTACCGGGTTGAAGTGCTGGAGGAGGCGATGGAGGTTCTGCTGGCATCGCAAGAGGTATTAGTGTTGGTGTGAGGGTGTTTGTGCAAGTGCTTGGTGTCTGTGTGTGTTTGCGTGTGTGCGTGTGGGTATGTGTGTGTGTGTGCGTGCGTGTGTGTGTGCGTGTGTCTGTGTGTGCGTGCATGTGTGTGAGCGTATGTGTGTGTGCGCATGTGCGTCAGTGGAGGAAGCAAGGAGTCCCTGTTGGCATCTCAATGAGGATTATGTGCATGTCAATGTGGGTGTAAGTAAGTGGAAATGGTGGAAGTGGGAAGGCGCTGCCTCTGTCGGAGGTGTTTACTGATGCAAGCGTGTGTCTGTGGGCATGCAGGTGTAAAATGTATTTGCAGGGTTGACCAGAACTATATATATACGGTGTATATACGGTATTTTTGGCAGGGATATCTTATCTTTCAAATTTACGGTCATGTACGGTATATGTATTTGCAATGCTCCCTTTGGGTACTTGACGCACCTAAAGGAGCATTGCAAATTGTTCCACCGTCCTTTCTTCCCCTTGTCATGCAAAAAACTCCCTAACTCCTGTTTGTTAACTTCTCTTGCATTCTCTTGCAGACTGACAGCTCCTCTTTGCTCCAGGATCCAGTGTTCTCTTTTGTAAACCTGAGCTCCTCTCTACAAATCCAAGCCCCCATTCCGTACGCCCTTTGCCGTGCACGTTTCATTAAAACAAATTGCACTGTTCTCACACTCACACTCCCTGTTTCTTTCACTGGCCCTTTCTTTCACTAGCTAGCCACAGGCCCTAGTACATCACTCACACTCGTGGCAATGACTAGGGGCGCTTGTGACGAGGTCGCAACGTAGAACAGCACAAACCGTATAAATGTTATTACAGTGCTACTCTTCCTTCTTTCCCAAACCAACCGCAGTCCCAGACTGGTTACACAAGCTGTATGGACCTTGCCCTCTCCTAGTAAACTCTCCTGCACCACACGCTGTATGGACCTTGCCCTCTCCTAATAAACTCTCCTGCACAACACGCTGTATGGACCTTGCCCTCTCCTAGTAACTCTCCTATACAACAAGCTGTATGGACCTTGCCCTCTCCTAGTAAACTCTCCTAGTAACCCCTCGCAGTCCCAGACTCGTAACATAAGCTGTATGGACCTTGCCCTCTCCTAGTAAAACCAGTGTACGCTTTTATTCCGGCACGCATTGCATTCTGCATGCATCAAGAAGTGCTGACAGGCATTGCATCATTTTCTTTGTACACCTGTAGGGGTGGCCAGAACCGTATACATTCACCGTATATGACTGTATATTTGCAGTATATTTGGTGATATCCCTGCCAACAACACCGTAATATATACACCCTTTACCGTACCTTTCCTATAACACCCTGCATAAATTTATTTTTTGCCCTGCGGGTTTGTGCGGGATTGGAGAAAATAACACGGGATTCGGGTCGCAGACAAGAACAGGCCCCTTGCCCCCCCCTGACCCCCCCGCCCCACCCCCCGCCCCAGCACACAGAGGAGCAGGTTGGGCAGCTGGTGTGGCAAACAAGGTCACGCACCAAGGTTGCCCGCACCCAAGCAGCACCATCAACACGCGCGAGCAGCAGTGAGGAGAGCGTGGAGAGCAAGGACGACGGCAGCAGCAGCAGCAGCAGCAACAGCAGTAACTTCCGCTAGAGGAAGAGGAAGCAGATATTGGGGAGGGCGTAGAGTAGTAGAACAAAGAACAAACGCACATGCAAGCAGCATGTTGGTTTTCCTTTGCCCTTTTGTGGTGTTCTCTCATTTAAATCGTTTGTGAAGCTTATTGGTGCTGGACAGGGCTAAAGGCCCTGTGGGATTGATGCGGGGAGGGCAAGAATTTATACCGTTCGTTTACGATCACTTCGTGACCACACTCTCAAAAAATAATATATTTTCGATTTCAGTTCGTGAGGGGGTCTTGGGATTATTTTTGAGTTTGAGGGCACTTCGGGAGGGCACTTCGGGAGGGCCCTGTCGTGAATTAATTTTGAGTTTGAGGAATGCTGCCTGTGCACTGCTACTGCTGTTTGTTATGGCTGAGGCTGAAGCTGTGGCTGAGGCTGAAGCAGCCAGCCTTTCAGCTGGGGACTGGGCTTCAAGAACCCGGACAGAGGGTTCACTGGCGCGATTGGAGCTCATTTCGATTTTCACCCTCAAAACCACTATAAATAATTAATTTCACATCGAATCCAGTTCGGAGAGGCCTCCAAGAATCAATAAATTTTTTCGTTTTCTGCCAAATAATTAATAATTTTCCTAAGTGATCGTAAACAAAGGGTATTTTGGGGTGCGGGGAAGGTGCGGAATTTTGCTAAATATTCTGAAATTTGGGGTGCGGGATGAGTACAGTAAGGTACGGTATATATGGTTCTGGCCAACCCTACACACCTACATGCTCTGTCTTGCCCACCCTTTTTCAGGCCACGCACTCCACGCAGAGGCAGCAAGAAGCCACCAACAAACCCAGGGGAGGCTGCTGTGTGGTGATGTGAGCGCGAGGTGTGAGGTGTGATGATGTGGGGCTCAGAAGCGCGACGTGTGTGATCCTATGGAGTGTGAGAAGCGTGACCAAAACAGGCACTCGATTAAACCAAGTCTGATACGAGTTGTTGGATGGGTTTGATGTGTGGTAGGTTGGAACGGGTGCTATGGATGGGATGGAAGCTGTTGCCTGTGCTGCACAGCGTTGCAAACACGGTTGCTCTGCAGACGTCCGTTCTTTGCTGCTGGCTCATGAGATGGAATGCGTGACACAAACATGTAAAAGGAGTGCTGTGTTTTTGTGGTTCTCGTGCCCTTTATATGACTGGGAGGTGGTGGGGCTTTCAACTTGCTAGGAGAAATGGCATTCTTGCATCTGTGTACAGCAGCCATGTTGAAGCCCTGCGCAAGATCAGATAGGCCCCTCCACAGGATATCGCGACATGATGTGTGCAATTGAGCCTCATGCACCTTGTGCTTAATATGTCCGGGTTCTATATATGGGTGCGCCGGTACTTCTGTTGCGTATATGTATTATTTAGGTGTTGACCCTGGAATTGTGGAAGTGGTTTCGTCATCGTGACTTCCAGTTTCATTCCTGCGAGTGCACCTTTATCTGTCACCCCAACGGCAGCATTATAACAGTTACCCAGGGTATTCAATGGCTTTATGAGTCTTTGGAAATAAGTAAGAGTTATCACCAGGTTGGTCTTGAAAGTGGTCTATCAGGGCCCATTTTTCGTTTTCATGCTGGTATTTTTTCATTGAAGGGGCAGCTGTGTGCTCGTTGTCCTGAAGGTGTTCTCCTTGTTCTGCTCTGCTCTTTAGTCTACATCACAGTTTGAGGGTGTTGGTGGACAAGTAAGTTATTTTATTTGTCTTTGACGTTGCCTGATTCAGACCTTACCGCGAAACTCAACTCCCTGTATTGTTTATTTTACATAGCTGGTGCGTGTGCTTTTTGTACATACTGCTTGTCTTATCCGTACATAATGCATGGCTTATCCGCGTTGCGGGCCCAACTCGTATAAGCCCAATCCAGCATGCCAGGACGTGCGTAAGAGTCAAATGTTGTGGAGATGCATGGCTAAAGCGCTGGCCAAATAAGGCAGAAACAACACGACATAAGGATCAACAAATCACAGGTTTCCAAATGGGATTGGAAGTAAAGGTGGGCGTCATCTCCTAGAAAGAGTCAGACTAACATCCTGCACATCTGATAACGAGTCTGAAAAGGGGCAGGCCGGCACGGAAAATTTTGCTGCGCAGCCAGCGTAAAATTGGATGTAATTGAGAGCAGCAGAGGAAAAACAAAGCCAGCTGGGGGTTCGGGTTCTTTTTCTTCTGAAATAATCATAATTATCGGCTGGTCTTGGCTGGTTTTACTCACGTTTCCTGTTTTAAAGTGTCTAGCTAGTACTGGACGCCGTACACTAACGCTTTGCTGTAGGCGCCTACAGGCTGGTGAATGCAAGCAGACTGCATGTTGCTTCGCTTAAGACAAGAAATTGAATCCAAACCAAGGGAAGGTTCACTTGATTGAGGGAAAAATATATGAAGACACTAGGCCTGATCCTCAATTTCAAAAAGCAAAAGCACAGCACAGCACAGCGTGCTTATCTGCAACCTGCAGAGACAAGGATATAGGGAAATCAAGCTCCACGTGATCCTCGTTGGAGTAATGGAGACAATCTACAAAGACCATGATAGAGACAAACCTCAGGCAGACCTCAATCTGGATTATATAAGATTATATAAGATTATAAAGGAGCTGACACACAAACTGATTGAACACTCCGTCAAACATGCATCTGCACCCATAAAAACAAGATTTGCACTGTAATAGAATTTAAACAACAACAGTCAAGGTGTGGGTCTGGGTGCCACGGCACACAAGCAACCCCCCTGACCCACACTAGTTTTTTTCTTTCACATGTTGGCGCGGTGGGGAGGTTGCCTAATGCAGGCACCTTCGTAACCCCCTCCCTTAATCATGCTGGCTGTGTCATCACAACCAGCGGTCTTCTTTTTTGTTGCTTTTGAATTACTGGCAAGACTCACCAGCAAAGCAACATTGTTACATGACATTTGTGACTACGTCCAGTCAATCTTTCTCCATGCATTTTCAATAACATGTCTTTGTTGGGACTCTGGCTATTGTGAGCACCAGCTGCCTGCGAGTCTTCCACAAATGCAATATGACCTTCATCAGCGCAGACTTCAAAGTTTACTATCTCACTCGTTCGTCCACAACACTCGGTTCGGTGCACTGTTTGGTTAATCAGAATTATATGTGTAAATAAGTTCACATTGCTTGCTACATGTGTCTCAGGGGGGCATCCATGCGGAAGCTTGAAAACAGCCTGAAACCGCACATTTCTTAACAAAAGGGGGCCTTACCTTACCTATACAAAATAAGGGAAAAAATAGAAATACTCTTCCAGTTTGATAGGAAGCGGTACGTTTATGTATGAAAGCTTGCTCAAACTCCCTGTTTGGTCCTCAGTCGTTTTCCTATATTGTAGAGTTGAGGGGCAATTTTACGCTCTCTGACAAACTTAAAGATGGGTGATCACTGGTATTGTCAATAAAACATGTCCTCCTCAGTGAATCCGTGTTGTACTTTGTACTAACATCAAGCTCGGTTGACGCAGGAAATTCAATGGTGTATCAATTGAAGGCAAAAGCTGTTAAGTAAGAGGCTATCTAAGAGGTTTGTACCCACGGCAATGTCCTGGTGAAGATGAACGTGTTCAGAACGAGGTGCATGCTCTTTTATTTTGCCAAGACCATCGAGTTTGTGAGCTGAGGAAACACTTTTCCTTTCTGTTTTCACCTATTTTTGAGGACTTTTCAGCAGCCCAACCCTTTTTGCTGCAACAGGTCAACAACCAACTTGTTCATGATTTCCTTTCTCAGCAGAACAATAGACTTTTTCTTTTTCTTTCTGAGCTTATAGATTTATTTGTGGCTGGCCGAGACCAGTCAGCAGCCGATCAGCCAAACTACCTGGCTGAAGGTCACCCCCCATTGTAACCATTAACCATTGTACCCACGGCAATCAGGGACCATTACAGAAATATTTCTAGAACCCCCTTCAAGGGGCCCCAAGAAGGCGAAGCAAAAGTGTAGCTGGGGAAATATGAAAACGACGCAGGCAGTAAAAGCCACTCCCCACATGAATTAAAGAAAGGAGCTAGTAGGTACTTTATTACCGGGTACCGTAAACTCCTCCATAGAAACGAAAATAAGATCAATTGGGAACAAAGGCCAGAAAAGTGCAGAGTCAATGAATAAAATTCTAATAATACGTATACTTCGTGTGACCGTTACCAGCAGGAAGAAATAATCAAGAGGTATATTAATCAGGCTCAGGAGCCTTAATTTGTCAAGGAAAGCCAGCACCACTTCTTCATACCGATACATTGAGCCACGTTTCAATTTTGCAAAAGAAAGAAACTAAATACAGGCCGAGTACCGTAAAACTCCTTTACCAACAGACAAAAAAGGCCCTGTCAGTGAAGTAGGACCAACAGAGTAATAAAAGAAGGAATAAGTCACAAAGAGAATGTACCAAACTCAAACAAGCAAGAGCACCAGGCACAGCAACTGCAACTGCAGAGCTATGCTAAGGGCTTAACAGACCACCCGTCCCGGCCATCAACTTTGCAAAACAATATTGCTAATATGATGTGCAATGCCCATGGCTGAGCCTTTGGTGTAAGGGACACTGCTGCATCCAGATTGCAGCGACTGCACAGCTGCAATCAAGGCCTGTGTTGCAGGGGTTGCACACACCTGAAAGGCAAGCAAAGATGTTGCAAGGCTCAGCACTTCTAGCGATGACTGGTGAAAAGAGAAGGAACAGTGGTAGCACTTCAAGCATGAAAAAAAGAGATGTTTTTGCATCACCCTGTCAGCCAGATTGAGTTATTTGGAAGGTTCAATTCTTTAGACGGATAGGTAAAATTTATTTATATCATTACTCCTATTATTAACAAGTATAGATGGCCCCTTTTAACAATATCACCAACCTGCACGAACAAACGCCTCAGATCTACGTCTCCAACTGAGATCAGGATTTAGTCGCTTCAATTCATCAGATGAATTGAAGCGACTAGATCCTGGAGACAAGCGTCACGCAGAAACAGTTGCTGCATACAATGGAAGGGTCAATGGGTTTGTGCAGGCAGCCCGCAGTGAGTCCCCCAGAATGTTGGCCAAGGCTAGCCAGCTCTAGAGTGTGGCTGGGCATATCTCAACTTCTGCGTGAACTGCTGTTGCAGAGTGCTACGGCCAAGGGTACTTGACCGACGAGTGAATGGGCGAGATAGAGAGCGAAAGCGTGAAGGCTTTTGTGGGTAAGTTAGATACCCCCTCTGCGCACGTCTCCGAATCGGAAATCAGGACACATGTCGAGGCTTCCTTATGGAGCCTCCTGCATACATGTGTACAGACAACAGTGCTGGAGCTAACCGTGCGAAACGCTGCTCAGCATTTGTCCCCTTCAAACCACCCAGACATTGTGTGATTTCAGGCGCATCTGACACCACGGACAACCATGCCACGAAAGCTGATATCGAGGAACTTGAAAAGCTCTTTGCCGATACGAAAGATGACATCACAAAGCGGGATCACAACAAATAGGTTATCATGAGAGTTTTAAAACTGGTCAAACACCTCGCAAGCGTGGATGCAGATTGCAATTCTTTTTGCATGCTTGTATGCAAGCATAAACCAACCCGCAAAGCCCAACTAACAATACGCTGGCTGGCTGTGCTGCGCTGCAGTTTTGCATATGCAGTTGTGTGCTCATGTGTGCACGTGCTGGTGACCTTAAGGAAAATACGTTTAAATGCTTTTGCAATTAGCAAACCATATGCAGACAGATCAGAAAGCCCGGGACTTTGATTTCAAACAAGGGCATGACAGCACGTTTCGGCCATCACTTGCTCATCCGTTCAAGGATAGCTTATACCTTCCGTGGCAATACCTGGCCGTTGGCCTCAGCTAAGAACTCTTTCCTCATGTTGTGTCCCTACTAGGGACTTCCTAGTAGAAGCGGCAGAGCAAGCTAGAATTGCAGGCAGTGTTGCCTCTAAAATTCCTGTGCGACTCAATAGTTGCTGACTGAAGTGCGGACGACTAGAAGCACTTGGCCTTATTTGGCTTCTCTGGCATTTGAGGCGGCATAATAGTTTTAAAGACCCGTCCAGACAGACAACAAGAGACTGAGCGGCGTTAAAACACCGTCCACACATAGACTTCAGTCCGTACCACTAGGGTTAGCCAGAACTGTGTATACACCGTATATGACTGTGTGTGCTGTATTTTTCCAGCAAAACTGCCGTGAGAACTGTAACAACGTTTATGCACATGTCGTTTTTGTAACCCGATGCGTATCACACACACCAAGTGCCCTAACGCTTCCAGGTGTTGGCCTAGCTCTGCTTGATGGTTGTCCATGAGGAGAGGATTGGGCACAACGACGAGTGCAGCGGTGCTGCCTGACCGAGTCAGCGCCTCAAATATGCTGCCCGAGCCTGCGAGGAGATGTCCATGGCCATTCATTGTCATGGGGAGTTGTGATAAATGTCCTGAACGCCTCATGCCAGTTGTCCTATTCGTTCCTTACAAATCAGGGCGTGAAGGGTTGCACACATAAATTTAGCATTATGTATGGGCACAGCTTCTTATGCGCTCCACCTCACCGGCGTGACTGATGATGAGGGAAGAAGTTGCTATGAGCTCAGCAAGGTTGTTGGTGTACGTGAAATGTCTGCAGCAGCGATATGTAAATTGAAGCGTGTGACATGCAAACTAGAGGTCAGCGACATGTATTTGGAAGAATTGGAGCGTGTCAGTGTTGGTATGGATGCGCAAAAAGAGCTGCCTGATTATCTGACCTGACATGCAGACCATCCACACATGTCCGGCCTTCACTTGAAGCTGTGTTCAAAGGAAGGTAATGGCCACTTCCTGTCTGAATGACCAGCTCATTAAAGCCCTGTTCTCTCAACGCCTTGGCGAAAGAAAGGCTGTCCACAGCCCTGTAGGAATCGACACTGCTTCCCTTACATATTGCTGTATCCCTGCACAAGATGCTGAGTCACAGGAACTGACCTCACTAGCTCCTCGAATTTGGTGGAGCCTACAGTGACCAGCGCTCGCATAGGTAATAAGAATTTTCTCAGTCCAAACTGAACATCAAAATCTTATTATAATGAGATAATGTTTGAGAACAGGTTTAGGACACCAATAGTTTTTTATTAGTGCCCTCCCATCGGAACGGGGGCGTTATTTACGTGATTTTTTTTGTGAAATTAAACACCAGAAAATACCGGATTTGACATAGGCACACTCACGAATGCTCGAAGCAGGGATTTTGGGCACCTGAAAATTATTGTCATCAACCTCTTACCGCTTGAGAGGAAGTAACAATTTAAAAACTCCGTTGGGACGAAATAACAACTTAAAATTGTACCTGAATTTCTGGGCGTTCGTTTGTCATGTTAAAGTAGCCTAAATTACGAGCATTTCTTGACGACGACTTCCGACAACGCTCAGAACTTACAATCCATTGTCAAGCCAGAGAACTTAAATAGCGCCTACGTGACGAGAAAGTGCTCCCCCCCCCACAGTTCGGCGGGGAGTCGCCCCTCTCATGCTTACTCCGCCCTGCACCAAAAAACTGTTTGTTCCCCTCTTAAGGCTTTAACGTTAAGCATCCCCTACTTCTACAACTTGTCGATCTGCTTCTTGTTCGCACGTAGCACAGAACCAGGCGAAGGGTAGGGCCTCTGCTGGAAAAGCGGCCCGCATGCTGTGGAGTCAGCGGCCCTATGTAACAAAGAGTAAAAAAACTCAAAGGTTGCAGCATCTTTTCAGTCAGGAAATGCAGAAAGGAAGGCAACAATGTGTAGTATCTCCTCTGCGATTGATACAGGGCATACAGTGTAATGGCAACATGATGCCTAGTAGGAACTGCAAAACACTCTTGCACATACCGATGCACTTGAGCCTACAATGCCGTCGTTGATAAAGCACGCGTGTCTATTTTCTACGCGACATGTTTCTACGCAACATGCCATTGTACATACAAACTCGCACCTTGGCTGTGCCCCTTCGAGTCCAGCACCCCAATCTCCCTTGGGGGCATCCGAGTAGGACGACTGCACGACATGTTTGATATCAGTAAGTAAGGAACCAATGTGGCTTGCTCACACATTCAGAAGCACATAAGCCTCATCTTGCTCAACCATAAGCGTACGACAATCACTGTCGTACAAGCTGCACAGTTTGCATGTTACAAAGCTATTAGGCCAAAACAATTACAAAGCTAGGGAGCACGCACGCTCTGCAGGTACGGGGCAAAATTCACTAATTGCAAAGCATTTGAAAGTACACGCCCCCTGCCTGGTTTAATTATCAAACTTGAAGTCAGGAGCTAGGACCTGGTTCTTGAATGCTTACCGGGTCCATTGGGTCCAGGCCCTCCTTTTTAGCTGGTACTGCCTTTTTGTTCCGCCCTCTGTTGACGTTACGTGCAGCCTGGAAGATGTCACAAGTTGTAGTCAAGGCGGGGAATGCATCCAACACACTCTGAAGTACTGATGTAGGCTTACAATCTGATCATGCAGGCTAGATCATGTAGGCTATGCTCATGTAGGCTTACAGTCTGATCATGCAGGCTAGACCATGTAGGCTATGCTCATGTAGGCTTACAGTCTGATGGCGTAGGCTATGCTCATGTAGGCTTACAGTCTGATCATGCAGGCTAGATCATGTAGGCTATGCTCATGTAGGCTTACAGTCTGATGGCGTAGGCTATGATCATGTAGGCTTACAGTCTGATCATGCAGGCTGAAAATAATGGTTTACGGCAAGACATTACAGCCAAGTGCTGCTTCAATGTGTCGGTCACGTGCTGCTTAAGGCACTTCAAACGTACACCTTCTCCACTGCGTTCCTGTGTCACACAGAAGCAATAATAAATTCGGCAAACATTTGCAGCGTCATAAACGCATCTCACCTGTGCCTCCGCAATACGCTCGCTTTTGCTCTTTTTGGGCCCTCCTCCCTCGTCATCACCTTTGCCCTCGCCGTCGCTGTCAGGTCCGTCTGCAAAGCTCACGCGCGGTCGGCGAGCAGCCGGTGCAGCAGACTCCTGTGCACATGTACGAATGTAAGGTGTATGTACAGTGTGTGTATATGGTTCTGGCCAACCCCACTCCTGTACAGTACCCACGATTGGAAAGACACAGAGTGAGTTTGATCGTAAGATCAGGGGGATTGTATGTTGGCAGACACTGACAACGCGCAATTGACGAGTAGCCAATGCAGTATTTCTACAGTGCATTTGCAAGGACACACAGCAGGTGGGTTGAGCACAAACTTTAGAATTAAGGGAACTGCTGCCGTAAACAGGCAAGCAAACTGTCAACCCCTGGTCGACGAAAAGCTGTGACGATTACGAGGGCAATAGATATTGTAGCTCAGACAGACAGGCACTCAACAATATTACACCAAATATATATAGCATTAAGGTTTGGGTACGACAGAAAGACTTGTAGAACAACGTAGCGAGTCAGCCAGTGCAAGATCATTACAAGGCTGCATGAGCAAGATTGCGAGAACACTAGCCGGACATTTTAAGGTGCTCGTAGCTGGTAAAGTTGATTTCCACGCTTGAATGTTGTTTATCAATGGCCGACAAAAGAACACATTGAGCCAATGCGAGGCTACGCTTTGTCCTACACAAGCACACTCAGGTTCACATACTGAGGCACTGCACCTTTGCTGGTCCCTCTGAGCGCCCTCTAAGATCGAAATTTTTTGCTCACCTACACAACTGGAAGAGCAACACTTGGTGTGTTAGACCGCCTTATGACACAACATGAAAGAAGGATACAAATGTCAAACTCACACCTCTACAATCCTTCTTGGGTCGTCCGAGTAGTAGCCAAGCCCCTGCTTCCCCGTTGAAAAATAGTAGCCAGGACGGGCGCCCGTGAACACACTAGAAGCAATGAAGGGTGCCTGAGCAGCGGCCACGGGCCTATCCCATCGTCGCTGACCTAACAGCACACACACACACAAGTGGCACAAGGATGAGCATGAATTTAGACACAAATGGACAAGGATGAGCATGAATTTAGACACAAATGGACAAGGATGAGCATGAATTTAGACACAAATGGACAAGGATGAGCATGAATTTAGACACAAATGGACAAAGATGAGCATGAATTAAAACGCGTACGACGAGTGTGGCAGTAAAGAGGCTGTCTGAGCAGCGCCAAAGGCCTCTGCCAGAGAGGAAAGGCTGAACGTACACAGACAGATGAGCAGCAGATCAAATCAATACAGGGCAGACAGCAATGTTGAGGACAGGCAAGCCTACATAAAAGTGCACAATGAAACCTGAAATGCGCATCATTCTCCTACTGGGTAACACGTACGCACTTTGTGTGCTCGCACATGCAGAACGCGCTGGAGTAAACGCACACGAATCATCAAAGTACCGTACCTTTCCGGAACCATCCCGGTGCCTAAATTTTATAATTATTAAACGCAACCCCGGGTAACCCGGAGCCTCAAAATAAATATTTTATCCATTCCCGCACAAATCCCAGTGGGCAATTACCCAGGCAGTGCGTGTGCGTGTGTGAGTACGCGTGCACATGCGCGTGTGTGCGTGCGCATGTGTGTCGTGCTGTGTGTGTTTGTATGTGTGTGTGTGTGTGTGTGTGTGTGTGGTGCTGGGGCAGGTGCTCCAGGTGCCGGGGCGCATGTGTGTCGTGCTCCAGGTGCTGTCCAGGAGTGTCGTGCTCCAGGTGCTGGGGCGCATGTGTGTTGTGCTGCAGGTGCTGAGCAGGTGCTGGGGCTGATGCTGGGGCTGGGGCTGGGGCCTTCTCCGCTTATCACTGTTCACCCACCCACAAAACTGTATTTTCGCCAATCCCGGGCAACCCCAGAGCCTCAAAATAAATATATATTAAACGATACCGGAACCACCCCGGAGGGCAAAAAACGTTATTACCCGGGATGATATCAGAAAGGTACGGTAGGCAAGGCACTGCGCCTGCCTCCTCTCTGCCCCTGTTTACTGAAGACACCCACCAGCAAACAAGCATGTGACGGCATTGCACAGTTTGAGCAAGCCGCCAGAAGAATCCTTTGTCCTTTGCCTCTACCCACTCAGCTCCAAGGCACACTGCCTAATAATCAATGCCAATTACAGCCATGCACACGTCCGCACGCACACACACAACGCACACACACACACGCACGCACGAACAACGCACGCACTACGCGCAATGCACACACCTGAGGCCGCATTGTAGAAGTAGGGCAAGCCGCTGGTAGGGTCTTTGGCCTCTGCCCAGCCGGCAGCAAGGGCAGGCAGCACCTTAGGCCGCTCCCAAGACCGCTCTCCCGTAGTGGGGTTGAAGAAGTAGGGGTGGTTGTAGGTGGTGTCCACCGCTTCGTGCCAGCCAGGGGGGAGGGGTTCTGGAGCTGCATGATGTAAGTGGTGTTCACACTGTTCTCGGCGGAGGAGGTGCTCTGGTGCCAAAAAACAAAGCTTGCAACAACAGCACAGTAAACAAATAGCAAGGGCAAACATCTTTTAAACGGGGTCTTGCTGATGATGAAACAAACAGGAGCTGACATTACCTGCAGCAGCAGAGGACAAACAGCACAGCAAACAAACAGCAAGAACACAAGAACAAACATGAACGGGGTCTTCCTGACGGTCAAACAAACAGAAGCTGACATTACCTGCAGCAGCAGAGAACAGATCGCACACACAGCAAAGGACACTAGCACACCTGGATGCCTGATCTAACACAATGACCAATGAGCTTGCCAGCAGCAACAGCAGCAAACGCTGCGCAAGCGGATTTGCAGAAAGCACTAGCACACACAAAGGTTTGCTTTCAGTCTCACAACAAAAGACAGGTGTTAGCTGTATCAGCAGCAGAGATCACACAGACTGGAGCAGAAAGCAAGAGCACACACACATCGCTAATTCCGATTAATAACATTACTTGCAGCAAGAGCAATAGCAGTATAAGCAGCAGCGAATATCACGTTAGTAAGAGCAATAGCACTTGCTGACAGACAGGTACCTGCAGCAGGAGCAGGAGCGGCAGCAGGAGCAGGCGCCTCATAAGCTGGAGCAGCAGCACCAGCACCAGCACCAGCTGGTGTTGCTGCAGTAAGAGCAAGAGGCTTGGCAGGCTCAGCTGAGTGCCCATTTCCTGCTGCTGCTGCTGCAGCTGCGTTGGCTTTGATAATGCCACGCGCGGCCAAGCGAGCTTTCAGGGCAGGAGGCAGGTCGCGTTGGGGTTGAGCCTGCGATATAATTGTAGAGAAAGGGCATGCATGTGTCAAAATTAGTCATCATAAGTGTGGTCTAGGACGAGGGTCAGGTCGCGCTGGTGGCTGGACCAGGTATGATGGCAGCAGTAAGCAGATTGTTGTCTCTGTGTGTGTTTGTGTGTGTGTGTGTGTGTGTGTGTGTGTGTGCGTGCGTGCGTGCGTGCGTGCGTGCGTACGTGCGTGCGTATGTGCGTATGTGCGTATGTATGTGTGTATGTGTGTATGT
>Ga0307951_1000249_pt1 | contig 31043 bp, 30 predicted proteins | sample OrgLakmetagen374_FD_201842 | JGI IMG/M metagenome (GOLD analysis project Ga0307951, IMG submission 201842) | Saline water microbial communities from Organic Lake, Antarctica - #374 | ecosystem: Environmental > Aquatic > Non-marine Saline and Alkaline > Saline | place: Antarctica: Organic Lake... | reverse complement strand
ATGTTTGAGTCACGCAGAATCGGATCATTGTCTGACGAGAGAGAACGAGAGGAACTTCCTTTCTGCTTGCCAGCCATTGTATCGTCCAACTGTGTTCAAACCAAGATTTTTCTATTCTTTTTTTTTTTTTCCTCAGCTGCCTCTCGGTGGCGCTCAGCTGCCTCTGTATTCTAGTGTCCTCACAGTACTTGATCTCGATGAGATGGATGTCACGTTGGGGAATGCGCGCTGAGATGCATCTTTGGGTCGGTGCTGTCTGGAGAAGGTGGATCTGTTGGTGGCGGCTGACGGTGCTGCTGAGGTTCTCCCAGTATTTATCAGTTGCCCCCTGCAACTCGTAAGAACCCACCCCCCTTCATTGCTAGTCGGTTGCTTTTTTGTTTTTGCGGTGAGGTGAAAGCAACTAGTGCAGCATCCGGACGGCTGGAGGAGGTAAACCTATTTTGGTCTGAGAAGCGGGGTGGAAAGAGCCACTTAGGCATAATCCTAGTTTCAGCTGTATTGGGAATCTGAAGATTTTGCATAGCCATCTGTTAGCTGCTATATACATCCATGCAGACAAAGCAGGATCCTAGGGAGCCTGTCCTGCTGATGACTTGAAAAATCATGCTGCATGCTTAGTTGTGTCTCTCCGTGATCATATTCCTGATTTGCGTGTGTTGGCAACCAGAAAGGCATATGCAGGGCACTGTCTAGTTGAGGGCAGAGGGGGCACGTTAGGCTTATTGAGTGCTCAAACCATACCGCATGCTTTTGGTCGTACAGGGTTCCTGTTCTGTACTTCATAATGATGCATTCTTTTTAACAGGGACATAGGTAAGCATTGCTATAGGTTCCATTGGCAGTGCCCTTTTTGAAAAGGGTTTCATAGTAATTTTGCTATGGTATTGGCATTTCCTAGTTTGTGGAGGAATGCATGTGTGCTTGCAAGGCGTCATGGTATATGGATAGGTACCAAAGCCTTGGGCTGTGTTTGGGTGATTTTGTATGATTCGGTGCGTGTTCTTCCTATTCTTTTGCAAGCCAGTAGATGCTAGAAGGGATTTACCTCAGGGCCGGTTGTTTTGATCGAGGTATCCGCAAACGTCAGAGTAGGTTGCGATTGATCTTCTGTCAAGAGCGTAGCATATTCATTGCCATAATACCTGCGTGGATTTGACTTTGTGGAAATGAATGGGCGATGGTGACTACTGGTGGATTGCTTTGGCAATGGATTAGAAGACATCGCCTTGGAGTGTTGGCGGTGTAGGTTCGGGCGTGAGAGCTTTTTAACATTTGAAATGATGAAGCAAAGTTACGCTAACTGATTTATGGCGAGTTGCAATTTCAATGCGACCCCCAAACCGGAAAATTTTTCTTCAAAAACCGGAAAACCGGGAAAACCTATAATTTAGTCAAATAAGTCAAACAAAGAGTGGGGGAGGAGAAGGAGCATGGATGACCTCCTGGTGCCTGCACCGTCCCTACTCCAAGCATCTTAGGGAGCGCATTGTATCTTGTATATATTGAAAGGCTGAAGCTGCAGCAACATTGCCGCAGTTCTGTTAGGAGGTCATCCATGCAAGCGGACAGTAAAGAGGATTGTGGGAGCATTCAAGAAGTCCGTGAGCCTACAGGCAAAGAGGGCACACGCAGCTGAGGAAGCATGATGCAACTGCAGCCCAGGAGCTTTCGTATCGTGTCACAGGTGCTTGCATGCAAGCACGCTCATACACAAAGATTACTGGGATGGCTGCTGGTGCTGGGATGGCTGCTGTCTAACGAAGTACGGCAGCGTGCTTAGCCACTTCTACTTTATATTAATAACAGCTAAACATCTGGGTGATGATGTTGCAAGAATTGAACTTGCCCTTTTGACTCCAGTCACTGTTATAAATACTCAGTAGTGTGACATCACACTTCGGTACTTTCTGTACCACTTTAAGGTAGGAGTTACCACGCAACATGCTGGTGCTGGTGCTGCTGCTGCTGCTGCTGCGTCCGCTGTGCGCCTGTGCCTGGCAGCATGGGTGTGGGCCCCATTTGCTTGCACAGCGTTGGCACCCAGCAGTACCCCACAGCCAGGCTCAGGGCAGCGCCAGCGGCCATGGCTGCTGTGGCCTTGGCTGTCAAGCACCTCCTCTTGCTCCTCGGGCAGCAACTCATTACTCACCTCCTCCTCCTCCTCCTCCTCTTCGTCAGGGTCTGTGCTGGTGCTGGATGATGGTATGGCGGGAGGGGAAGGTGGCCTGGCGCGCTTGCGGGAGGAGGAGGAGGCACCACGCTCCTGCGCCATCACGGTATTCAGCTGCACGCCCCTAGTCCCGACAAGGAGTTTTAGTTTTTTTGGTTTTTAAAATGTTTTATCCGGTTTTGGCTCGGTTTTGCCGGTTTTTTTTCCGGTTTTTCGGTTTTGGGCACACAAAAAAAGTTTGGGCGCGACATTGAAATTGCAACTCGCCATACTGTAGTTCTAACTGGTGGTGGGAGTTGTGAATTTGAAATAGGTGTATATGAAAAATAGGTAATGATAATGAGGGAATCATCAAAATTTTGATTACGAGAAATCTGATCAGAGAATGGAAAAGACAGGGCAAAGTGGCCGCAGGCGAATAAAAATGTGGGACACCTTAAAGCATGGTGGCCTGGAATTTGCACCGGAGTACAAGGTTGGTGTTCTTCTCTGTTCATGCATCTCCTTTCCCGTGATCTGTACGCACACACACACATACACACAACACACTCTAACACACACACACACACGCACGCACACTCTAACACACACACACACACACACACACACACACACATGCACACACGCACACACACACACACGCACACACACACGCACACACACACATACACACACACATACACACACACACACACGCACACACACCACACACACACACACACATACTCACATATGGTGGTCGTCGTCCTACTCACAGCCACACGGCATCAGGCTGCTGTATGACAACCTGCCTGTGGACCTCACACCAGAGCAAGAGGAGGTGGCCAGCATGTTTGCGGCCGTGAAGGACACAGAGATCGCCAGGAAACCGCAGTTCCTTGTCAACTTCTGGGAGGGCTTTAAGGAGGTGAGCGCGCTTTCGTGCTGCCAAAAAACCTTGCTTTGTGTCCCACGTCGTTACAGAGTGTGGCTGCTCAGTAAGCCTGTGAATGCACTCCGTATGGAGAGTTGCGTGATGACCCTTGCACACACAACCTCACATATTACATCATTCACGTGTGCGCTTGCACGTGCACAAAACACGCACACACACATACACACAACGCACAAACACACATGCACACATCCTTATACTCTGAATCACCAAGGTACTGGGTGGTGAGCACACAATTAGTTGCCTGGATATGTGCGATTTTACGCCTATCTGCAACTTTTTTGCCGCTGAGCGAGAGGCCAAGAAAAACATGAGCAGGTAAGGATTGATGCTTTATGGACCAACAGGCTCTCCTTCTGTTAGCTGCGAGTAGAATGCTTGCGTGGTGTGTGATGATAAAAGGCTGTGCTTTCGTGAGTTTGCGAGTAGGTGTATACCATCCCTCCTAATCAGCGTGTCGGTCGTCAAAATTCCTGCAGGGAGGAAAAGGTCAAACGGAAAAAGGAAAAGGCTGCGGCAGATGCCACGGTCAAAATGGCAACCATTGATGGACGTGATGAGCCAGTGAGTGCGCTTATAAAGCTGTGATTCAAAGGGGCGTGGCCACTCTAGGGTCGGCAAGTTGCGTGGGGTGTCGTGTTCGGTGTTTGCTGTGTGTGTGTCTGCATGTCTGTGTGATATGTGGTTCGTAACTGAGCGCATGTACATGGCAGCAGGTTGTCTCACAGCTTTATCATAGAGGAAGGGTCAAATGCCTGAGCGAATTTCCTTATGGGCTCACATGCTCAGTTAGCTGCGTAGGTACAGGTCACGACCTCTGTCAGATCAATCACTGCCCCGTTTGCTACAGCGATTAACTTATTACACACTATCTCAGTCATTGCAAGTCGTTTGAGTGAAGCACGCATCAGGTGCTCTGAAATGTTATGAACCTCAGCCAGTTCTTAAGTGTAGAAAGTGGCCGAATGGTGATCCCCCCCCCAAAAAACAGGTGAAGTGATATTATCCTGATATATTGGATTGGTATCAATGAAAGGGTTGCATCAAGAATGGCAACAAGCAAGCTCCTATCCTGAGAGCCTTCCCTCCCTACTGCTGCGTTTACTCTTTGTTCTCATGCACAAAGAAGAACATTATGGTCACTCAATCGCCGCCCTCCGCAAATTCACGCACACACACACAGATAATTAATTTCCGTGTGGAACGACCCTCACTACTCTGTACAAAAATGGACCACCCTAAGATGGGCTTAATCAGGTCAGCTTTCGTACCTTTTGGGACGTCATACGCGTGTAGTTTCGGGGCCCTTTCTTCAAAGCCGTGTGCTTGTTATTCAAGATCGCGTGATAGTGGCATGCAAGTGAGCAGTGACACTTTATGTGTTTTTCAGGACAGTGTGCGACACATTCTGAGCAGAAATACGTTGTATAATTTTAGGACAGTGTGAGCAACACGTTCGTGCTGATTCTTTGAAGCACTCCCTCTCCGGAATTGTAATTTCAAAACCATGTGTACACATGAACCCAGGAGGCGCATCTACCCCAAGGATATTGTCATCAATATAGGGGAGGGCGAACCCATTCCAGAGCACCTCTACCCTGGTATGGACTGGAAAGAGGTGAGTTCAAGTGCAGGGATGGGATAGAAAGCACCGCCTCTTTTTTTGTTTTATATTTGTTTATTAGAGTGGCCCAAAGGAGCTAGCTCAGAGATGTGCCTGAAGTAGCTCCTTTTTTTCAACCTGTATGCTTATTGGATTTATTTGTGGCTGGCCGAGACCAGTCATCAGCCAATCAGCCAAACAACCTGGCTGAAGGTCGCCCCCTACTGTAATCATTGTGACCATTTCACCTGCGCGTGTACGTGTTTGAGTTTTTGCAAGCGTGGCACAACATACAGTCATGTGGCTTGTTTATGACTGCTTAATCCATCCAGTGTGCATGGTTCTTTGGGTACCTGGAGCGTTCTCGTATCCAATTCCATCAAGGTTTCCTCTTGTTATGCCTGTACAATCCACCTGGGTGTTTACAAATACCGTAGGGTTGGCCAGAACCGTATATATACACCGTATATGACCGAATATTTGGTGATTTCCCTGCCAAAAATACCGTATATGCACCGTATATATATAGTTCTGGCCAGCCCTGCAAATACGTAAACATGTGTGCTTTGGCGGTGATTGGCATTTTGGTGCTGGTACCTCAGTGCTCTTTGCCTTGATTATGCTGGGCGTGTTATCACACCAGCACCGCCTCGTTTTTTGTGTTCTTGTGTGCTGTTGCAGGTGTGGTGTGACCATTTTTTAAATTTTAGGGCGCAGAATGAGTATGTGAGTATGTACTGGGCGGGGCATCTTGTGCGTGAATATACACGTAAAAAAAACATATATGGTTTCTGTCAAAGTACCCTTTTAGTAATGTATATGTGCTGCTGCAGGTGCGGCATGACCACTATGCCACGTGGCTAGCCTGCTGGCACGATCCTGTCTTCCCCCACCCCAAAAACAACAAATATGCGTACGTGGGTGATCCCAAGTTCTTCAAGGTAAGGGAGCAGCATAGGTACTCTGACCTGTCACTGCAGATCTGTGAATACAATGACGTCACTGTGCTGCCACCATCTTCAAGCTTGGGAGGTGGTGGCTAAGCCTCTATCGATTTCAAAAATGGTCTGGGTGGCTGTTTCTACCTTGCATAGCAGCAATATGGCAATCGGGTATGGGTATCTGATTGTGGCGCTGAACAAAATTCTACAGACTCTTTGTGATTGCGTGCTTGTTCTGTGTTGCGTATTCCTGATGCATTCCTCAGCCGCCGCAGCAGAACTTTCTACTGCATGGGTCGTCAGCAGACATCATCGTGGAATGTAGAGCAGTTGCATGAACTGCAATCTGTACAAGCCTCTGCGTAGGGTTGACCAGAACCATACACTGTTTATGACTGTATATTTGGTGGTTTCCCTGCCAAGAACACCGTATATACACCGTATATGTATGGTTCTGGCCAACCCTAAGCCTGCAGTATAAACCAGTTGGTGTATGAGTTCATCAGTCATCCCTGGCTATTTTCAAACTTATCTTCACCTCATTCGCTGAAGCAATTGTGCTAACCTGTAAATGGCATGACATCAGCTAGCAGCTGCAGTTGCAAGGTTGGTGGGGAGAAGCGCACCAAACAATCTTTGTCAGCCAATGGCTGCAAAAATGCCTCGTCGACTCTCGTGGCAATTTTGTACATTTTTCAGCCTTTGGCTGCACATGCCTTGACTTTTGTGAACACGTGTAAATAGAGTCGACCAGATCTGTAGACACACCGTATACTACTGTTTGACGCAACAATGCAAACGTTTCTGCTGAAAATACTGTGCATTCATGCCATGGATAGGAGGTACTTGCACTTGCACTTGGTTGGTGTAAAACACTGGTAGCGCTTTTTGTGAACTTGTTGGTGCGGCGCAGGGCACGAGAGCAAGCCCTCCATTAACACACCTGTCCATTAGCACATCTGTCCATTAGCACTCCTGTAAAACACTAGTAGCGCTCTTTGTGAACATGTTGGTGCGGCGCAGGGCATGAGAGCAAGCCCTCCATTGACACACTTGCCTGCCCTCGCGCTTGCCACCATTCATGATGCATTGTGGACAGTGAACCGAGAGGGCTTCTGCTCCTCACATCGAGATGCTGCTGTCTTCAGGTGCGCAAGGAGACACGTGCATGCACGCATGCATGCAAGCACGTTCACTTTTACACTAAGAGAGGGTATTAGCACGTGACGTCACCGCATATACACGCAAACGTGGGTGCATGTGCACACATATACATCAATGACACTACCACATGAAGACAGATGAGTCATACATGTGTCTGTGCACATGCCCCAGGCATGATTCATACACACATACACGCTCAAACCCAACCACAGGTCCACATGCAAACACTTTCATCATTCGGCAATCCTGCCTAGCAACCTTCAGGTAGGTGTGTCAAATCTGCTTAAGTGGATGTAGATTGAATGTAATGAGCCATAAGACCTGTCTTGGATACTTCAATTTGTTTACAAAGCAGTCCTCGGTAATTTAGTTGTTGCTGTTGCGTTCTCACTTCCTATCTTACTTGTTGCCACAAACATGCACTGTGCTCGACGATCACGTGGTTTGCAGCTGTCCTTCCACCGCCTCCCGTCCCTCAGCGCGATGCAGAGCTTAAGGCGGCTCCTGGATGCTCAACCCACAGGCAAGGAAACACAGCTGAGCATTCGCTTGGGCCCTCTGAACGGCACAGCACAGGAGGCCCGTGGTTTCTGGCCGTTAGCCGCACAACTGTCCGAAGTGGGTGTGTATCTAGCCAGTCTTGACGTGCCTTCCCCTGCGCTGGGTGACTCTGTGTCTGCGGTGCGCAAATCCCTCCCTGCCCTTCAGCACCTGGTGCTGCGTCTGAGTCACGAAACGGAGGTGTGGTCGTACAGCGAGAACGATGATGATGGCAGTGACAGTGGCAGCGATGACAGCAGCAGCAGTAGCAGAAGCAGTAGCAGAAGCAGCAGCAGCAGCAGCAGCAAAAAAGGTGGAAGTGCCGAGGAGAGTGGAGGCGGCATCCCTGACATCGGTCGTTTGAATATTGGCAATGACGGCTCCAACAGCGCCCGTGCTAGGAAGCAGCCGAGCAGCCAGCTGAAAAGTTTGGTCCTTCATGCCCCACCTGGCGAGCCCCCCTTTTCCTTTGATGATGCTTTCCTAGACCTGACGGGCTTCCCCCAGCTTGAACATTTTTCTCTGCAGGGACCGATTGTGCGATCTGATTGTGCTGAGCATGCCGGCAGAACCCCTTTCTTGCTGCCACCACACACCAAGGCAGGTTTTGGGGCGTGCAGTACGGAGATAGTACACAGTCATACAGAGAACGAAAGGGCAAGATGCCTTGTTTTGAGGCGCGTCCGGGCAGAAAAAGAGGATAAGAGGCATTAAATGTACTCCCTTTACTAACCTTAGATCTATCTCCACCACCCTTTCCTCCGCCCACGTGTGTTTAGATCCAGTACAAAATATACAACTTCTTTCAACTATAAAGATCCCTCTTGCAAATGGAATATCCGTGTTAAACCTGGCATTTCATTAGGACCTTTTATCCAGGCACCCAAACCACCCAGCATAACTGCCTGAACGCATAATAATAAATTGAGTCAATTCTCAACTGTCATCCATTCTACCACTCCCTTGTTGTTCCGAACACTCTCAGACTGCTCATTTGTGTCAAGCACCTTCATTGCCTAAGAATTTCAAGGTTCACAACAAAGGCCTTCAGTAAAGAAGTGCGACTGCAAGCCTTGCAGTGCCTAAGAATCACAACACAATGGACAACAAGCAAGTGGAACCACGCCTTACCTCTTCTACGTGTGTAGGTCACCATAGACCCGTGTCTGAACGGGAGGCGGCCAACGCCCTGGGCACGCGCGTGCACAGTGTACGAGCATTTCACAGATGTGCCCTCCTCAGCGGTGCCTTCAGATGAAGAGGTGGGTGCTTTTTTACAGCAGTACCTTCAGCACCAGCAGCGTATGTGTGTGATAAAGATGCTGGCTTTTTTCTGAACCTTTTCAACGGTGCTAACCTGCTTGCTCGTACTTGATAGGTTTGCAATACGTCAGTAAGCTGCTCAAATTATTAATTGGTGTGAATATGACCTCGCAAACGTGCCTGTGCCAAGCATTGAGCTCCCTCATTTCATTGGGTTTCAATGTTAATCGACAACATTGTGATCTTGTTGTGTGCCTGTCAGTATCGAGACGAAGACGCCAAAGGGCGACAGAGGAACTTTGATGCTATTGTGGACAAAGTTGTAGACGCCTGCGTGCACTGCCCTTATGGTGCGTCCTTGTTTCCCCTATCTAGTAGTCCCCTGGCCCTAGTAGTCCTTTCTTGTGTAAACAGCGCCGCGGAGTCACAGGGCTTCTAAGTGAGGCCTTCAGTTCATTGATTTTATTCCTGCTGTGACCTAAATCCTCTTTAATGCAGTGCGCACGAGGTTGAACATCAAACGAACGTTTAGGTATCTTGTCGGAAGCACTGAAATGCAGCAAAGCATTCCAGAAAGGGAGCAATGTCATGCTGTTCACTCTAGAGGTTGTGATTGTTCAGGCAAGGCTTGTAGGAGTCAGGTAGGGCAATCCCAGCCCTGCAAATGTTCTTTTTATAATGTTAGCAATCCAGCCCTGCTTAGGTTCTCTGTGCGTAGTGTGAGCGATCCACGCACACACACGCACACACACACGCACACACACACACGGTCCAGCTCTGCATAGGTTTTCGCGTAGCTGCCTGACAAAGCCTCAAGCACAATTCCATGGTTGTGCAAGTCAAAGGATGAATGTGGTGTGGTAGCTGCAGGTGGTGCGGTCGTGTCCATGGTAGATCCGCGTGCCACAGCGCAATCCCACGGTAGATCCGCATGCCACACATGGTAGAGCCGCGTGCCACACACGGTAGATCCGCGTGCCACACACAGTGACAGATTTGTGGATTGTGGTGCCGCAAGACTACGCTGGCAATCGATCTGAGCGCGCAGCTGATAATGCTGTCTCTGCCTGTGCAGGAGTTTGACTGGTGACATATGGCTTGTAAAACATTGTGACTGAATTATGCAACATCTTTTTTCAGACTTTGTGGACGACTACTTGAGCGGAGGCTTTCTGGATACCTACTACCACCACTCGTGCTTCTACCATCGCTCTGACATTCTGCTGGATGTTTGCGAGGAGCAGGGAGATGTAGAAGAGCTTGCAGAAGTGGTACGAGCGATTTTTCTACACACATCATACGCACATTGCATGCGAACGCATGCACATGGGCACACACATGCATACACACATGCACAATAGCCCACCATAACATACACGTGCATATGCACAAACCACTACACACACATACACACCAATGATAGTGTGCATATGCCAATTACACACATATATACACACACAAACGTGCAGGTCGAAGAAGTGTTTGAGGAAGCAACGGATTATGATGATTATTTTAGTGATTCTGAAGATTGCACATCAGACTATGAGTGCTATTGAGGTACGACCTTATTAATAATTGTTTATGTACCACCATAAAGAAGCATTTGATCTGGTGCACAGAAAGGGTGAATGCCAATACTTTCTCGTTTATAGTTGACATGCATGTTTGCACAGTTACGGCTGTTTCCCAGCCACCAAGGTCCCAAATGCAGTGTACAGTGCACAAATATTGAACGGTCATACCTTGACATGGTATTGCATTAACGATTAGAACTAAAATTGTATCTAACAAAGTTGTATAGTTATCCTTTGCCAATTATTTCCTTCCTAATCTTTGCCATTGAATGAATGTTCATTATCAGTAACACTGTTGTTTTTTTTTCTTCTTGCGGAAAACAGTCAAAAAGCAACGAGCCGTGTGGGCTTTTCCATTCGGGCAGAACAGACAGTAGCTCAAATTGAGGAAAGAGGCTGCAATTGGACTGCTCTCAAAAATTATTGGAAAATCTTCACCCGCCAGACCGCATTGTTAAGTAAGGAAAAGGAGTCATTTGGTATGGGTTTTTGTAAGCTCCTTGACTCAAAGGGGTATGTAAAGCCCGATCAGTTTCAGTATCCAGTTAGATTATATTGCGCTGAGTTCTACACTAGATGCTTGGCAGTGACGGTGATTTGATCTCAGGTAAGAAAGATCACTGGGTGCAGGGTTCAACTCTTTAAAATTGAAAAAGAGGGCACGTTGTCTGTCATGGATACCGCACAAAATGACAATTGGTATTGATACTACTGGAAAGGGCGCGTTTAGTATAAACAACTCTAGCAGCATGTTGCGCCCAATTTGTGGTAGAAGACAAGCGTAGATGACAGGAGGATGGTGTGGAGAGCGATATAATAGGCTGCAAAAGAAAAAGAGAAGAAAAGACTCCGCTGGTAGTGATGACACAGCCAGCATGATTAAGGGAGGGGGGTGAATTTGGTGCCCGCACCAGGCAACCCCCCATGAGGCTGCATGCATTAAGAATGGTGCAAATATCTTTGTGTTTCTCGGCCTTGTAGGTATGGGGTCTCAGGTCTTAGGTAATCATTTACTCCACAGCTTCTGTTGCTTCCTGAATTATAATTTTCTACAATCAGTATAGCCTTGAAGCTGAAGCTGCTCTTGCCCTTCTATCAAAATAGAAAGTCGGGTGATAAGATCGTGTTCACCAGCAGACCCAGATGCTTGCTAGCCTGCAGGAGCTCTTCCAAATGGCAGGGCCCGTACCGAGGCCCAGACAATCCAGATGAAGCGGCGGCGGATCATCATGACGCAGAGGATTATGCATCTGAGCTTTTGATGATAGAGGAGGAGCAGCAGCAGCAGCAACAGCAGCAAGAGCAGAGGAGGCAGCGAAGGCAGAAGCAGGACAGAAGGCGAGCAGATCTGTTGGGCAAAGACGACCTTGCCGGTTTAGAGATGGAAACAGGCAGTAGCAGCCAGCAGCAGCAGCAGCGTGATGACGAGGCAGCGGCAGGTCGTCGAAGTCTACACGGAAGCGGTCGGTCTGGCAGTGGCAGTGGTGCCGAGCTTCCGGAGGGTGAGATCCATGGACCAGCGGAAGACGAGACTGAGCCGCTGCCATCTCAGAAGGAAACAGTTGGAAGCGGCAGCAGTACACTTCAAATGCAGGAAGCAGCAGCAGAAGAGGAAGAGCGGCAGCAGTGCACAGCCTGCTGCACCACCTCCATTGCCATGAAAGATGGGGAAAGATCCATCCGCTGACCCACCTTTAAGCTTCATTATGTTCATAGTGTATTGCGGTGTCCATATAATGCTTGTAATTCAACGTGGAATTGCCACATTGAACTACAACAGAAAACCACAGAAAAACCACAGAAAAGCCGAGGGAGCTTAGAGAGAATTTCCACAAGAAAGTTTCCCCTGCACAATGTTCACGAGCTGCTACTGATAATGATTGCCAATTGCCATTCTTCCAGCTATGCAATTATAGGCTCGTAGCTTTCTATTACCTAAGCAAGGTGAGCATGTTGCAGCACATTCCTTTACCTCCGCATCCCCTTTTCCTTTTGCTACTGGAACTTGGCATTTGTAAAATTCACAAGTGCCATTATGTGCCAGACGAGTCTCTGTTTGGTATCATGCTCGCCTCAACCTGCATACCTAGAAAAGTCATTTATTGCACTTTCACCAAATGTTGACGGCCTTCAAGATCCTTTTGCAGAAGCACCTGCCAATGTCACAAATGTGGATCTCCAAAAATCCAAGACTTGCCTCCAAGCATGGATTTGTTTTGACAGTTGCACAATCACATCTTTGCCACTATCGCCTCCAGACTCTTGCTGCCCATGGGTGATCTGTAACCCCATATTGTCATCCCTCCACCCTTGTCTGAATTGCGCTTGATATATTTCCTACGGCCTGCAATGTATGTATGTTAAAGCGACTATGCCGCTTAATTTTGAGAAACCTTCACACGCAATCCTGTCAAGGAACATGCTCATACTTGAAGTTTGGATGGACTACAAGCAGTTTATTGTATTCAGCTGGCATGCAGTACACACAATGCATACTGGATCCGGTCTACACTTGATGCCCGTTATGTTGTGCTGTGCAGGGTCTGATGACGACGCTGCTGAGGAAAAGGGGGAGGCTGACGTTGGGGTAGGTGCTGCAGGGAAGGCGTCAGTTAGGGTGCGTTGCTTTGTGATTACACACTTGGGCTTTGTAGATAGAGTGTTTTATTCCCACTTTTATGTGCATCCCTGTTGCTGGCTCATGAGGCTCATGAGGCTCTTGACTGATCAGTCTGGTCATGTGCATCGCGAAGCCTACACACGCCTACATGCGCACACACACATACATATACAAGGGACATACACAATTTAATTCAACCACAGGAGGACAACGAGGAGGAGGATGCCGAGGTGCTGCTTGTGGAGACCAGGCACCAGGTGTGTGTGTAAGTGTGTGTATGGACTTCGAGCAAGGAAGGGGTGATGTGTGTTGAGGATGGAGGCGGTCTTGAATTGTATAAATAAACAAGGGCACACACAAAAGTTGAATAGGCCACACACGCTTGCACAGCAGCACCATGTCTAGTGCGTGATCATGACTTGCCGGATTGGGCACATGTATGTAGCTGCTCAGCCTGCTTATGTGCATCCTTGTTTCTGGCTCAGTCTGGTCATGTACACGCGAAGCCTGCAAGGTATTATGGATAATGAAAGTACATGGAATGTTGAACGTGCGTTTTGTCGCGAGCTTATTTTTCATTAGCCTATCCCGCTGACCTGATCCAAGTGTTATAAACGATATCATAATTAAAAAATGCATAACGCAGGGGAAGCGGCCACTCTCCCCACACTCCTTTTCAAGCTTGGCAAAGAGACACTCAGAGGGGAAGGAACACACTTTGGCAGACAGACCGCACACTTCTTTGTGGCTTGTTAAGACGTATGTATGTTATTTCTGATGCTGTAGTACTACTACCATGTAGTACTACATCATAGTATGGGGTACTGGATTTTTGCAGGGAGACAGGGAGTTCTCTGTAGCTTGCTGTCTACGCTTCATTTGCATTGTCTGAAGGGTTAGGTGTGAAGCGTTCTACTACGTACTCCTTATACTCCTTATACTCCGTGTACTGTACTGCCCACGCTACATCCATGTTGGCATAGTAAGAGCGCACGTAAGATACTAATGTGTCAATAATCTGCATCCTTTTTTGTACTACACTACTAAGCTGTGTCCTAAGAACATTTCTGATTTCTCACCAAAATCGACTGTTGGTGCTGATGCGTCTGCTAATTTGCTTTATATCCAATTTGAGATTTGATATTTATATACAGCAGTCTTAGCCAGGCAAGTGCCTGTTCAGAGTTTATCTAGCAGCAGGGCCCACAGCAAAATGTTGGAGCCGGGGACACAATTTCCAACCAGTGCACCAATATGATGCACATGCAACTATGCTGCTAAACGCGTGCAAATCAGACCGTTACCAACTTTCATCAGGAGCCAGTTCAAGCCAAACCTGCAAAACTCTCCTGGTCCCTCTTTAATTGTTTACTCTGCATTTAAGAGGAGGGAAATTTACAATATGCCATCATGATGATACCGAAATGGATCCTGTCCTAATTACGTGAGGGGGAGCGTTTTTCCTGCCTTGTAATTTTTAAAGTTTTTCATGCTCTTATTTATCTATAAGACTGTTCTGGCAATCTGCCAAAATGCATACCTATTGTAAATCATATCTCTGATGCAATCAAAAGTCCCATAATTGCAATTCAATTCAAACATGACCAGAAAAGAGGGGAGGCTACTACAGGATGGGATTAGATTCAAACTTCTGTACAAATCTCATGCAGGTTCCAAACACCGCAAACGTGTTAAGCGTAAGAAGGTAGCGCGCCTCTCACATGCATGTCGGGAGTCAATTAGTGTCAGTCTAAGGTTAAGAGCAATCTGTCAGCTTTCAGTCGCCCGCACTTGAAGTAATTTAGCTGGCGGACATCTAATACTATGTCTGTGCAGGTCCTGCTGGCGCCCTCTGATGCATGTCCTCAACCAGAGCTGGTATGATCTCCACTTTGCCAGAGTCAGATACATCTTGTTCGAATCCAGGCTTCTGCTGCTGCTTCTGCTGTGGTGCAAAAGACTCATTAATCAGGGTCTTGACGGCAGTGCTTGACTCGCCTGAAGGCCCTTCTGCAGGAATGACTGCTTCCATACATTCTGCTGGATCTGATGGTCCTAATGATGATGTAGACTCTTCTGTATCCTGCTGATCTGAATGCAGTGATTGGCGTGTGGCCGGGAGGAGGGAGAGGCTGAGCGGCAACAGGAATTGCTTGCTCAACAAGAGGACAGCCCCTGTTCCTACTACAAGGCCTGCACTCCCAAACATTAGGGACAGTTGCTTTGAGTTTGGAAGTATTGCTGACGGAGCTGCCCGCAGCTGCTCATTGGAGGCGTTTGATACTGCTGGAGGCGCTGCTGTTGGTTCTGTTGCTGCAGCTGCTATCGTTGTGTGTGCTGAGGCCTGGGGGCATGGTGATGATGGGGGAAAGGGCTCGCCAGCCAGCTTGATGTCCAGTATAAGCTCACCTCCTCTGTCCACTCCTTGCAAGGGAATAAGCGGGGCCTCGCGCTGCTGGTGCTGGTGCTGGTGCTGGTGCTGCTGCTGGTGCTGCTGCTGCTTCTGAATAAAGGCGCGTGAGAGGATGTGCTGTGGGTTCAGCGCTTGTGCTGCTCCATGTAGCTTTTCGCCTGCAAGCTTAGTGCCTCTGGCCACCCTACAAAATTCTCGCCACAGGAAATGTGCTACTTAGTGCTCGGGTAACTCTGGTATGTGACATGTGACAGTGTTCGTGGGTATGTTTATGTGTATGCGTGTGTATGTGTGTGGGTGCTGATTGCTTATACATCAGTCACATAGGTAATGTTGTGTGTTTACCATTTCAAGTTGCTAGGGCAAGCTTAATTGCAAAAGACGGCAAAGACGGCAAAAGTCTTGCAACTCATTCTGCATTAGACTGTTCTCACAAGGGATGGATTCCAAAAGCATTTTTGCAATATGCTCCCTTTTGTATCTGTGACTAGGATTTATAGGGTACGGACGAGAGCAGCATTTAACACAAATCACCAGTAGGCAATAAGACCACTAAAAGCCACATTTCATTTAACACAAATCACCAGTAGGCAAAAAGACCACTAAAAGGCACATTTGCACTGCGCTTCCTGCTGCACCCGTGTGATGAATGAATAAGATAACAAGATAAACAGAGAAGACTTTGCAAGCGGTAAAACCACAACCCAGATGGGAGCACATCAGCTAGCTGGCAGACAAGGCCCCTGAGAATCACCTGTGCAAAGAGTTTCCTGCCGCATCCACGTATCGCACAATGACACCACCAGCAGCATCAAGCCCATCCTCCACGGTCAGCAAAACCGCCTGTACACGTCAAAGCAAAGGCAGAGAGACACGTGCTAATTTGTGCTCGAGTAACTCTGGTATGTGATATGTGACTATGTTTGTGGGTATGTTTATGTGTATGTGTATGTGTGTGTATGTGTGTGGGTGTTGGTTGCTTATACATCTGTCATATAGGTGACGCGGTGTGTCAGCAAAACCGCCTGTACACGTCAAAGCAAAGGCAGAGTGTTAACCTGATCAGAAAGCATGAAAAAGGACGCACTGTGTGCACAAGGAAAGGTAGAGGATTAACCTGAACAGAAAGCATGAAAAGGGACGCACTGTGAAAAGGGGTTACGCAGCACCGTTTAAATTCAACACCATACAACAAGAATTAACACAGAAACGATAAGCATGCAGAAAAAAAATTCAACTCAAAGCATTGCTAGCCAAACAGTTTCAAGGCTACAATATTCTGCAGTTATTATGTGCCGACTTGTTTGCCAAGAACTAAAGCGGAGTGTCGTGCCTTTTAGTTTACTATTAGCAAAACGTGCAACTACAAATTGTTCAAGAGCGGCAGTAATGATGGGCACCTGAATGGGATGAATCCCAGATCCTGTGACATGGCTGCGCGTTGCCTCGGTGCCAGGAGCCTCCCTTAAATACGCGCAAGAGAAAGCAAAGCCAGTATGAGATGCTTCAGTGCGCATAAAAGAGAAGCTCTGGGCTAGCCAATCACGCCTAACCGGCCCATTTGATTTGTCTAAAGAGCATTTCATACAGAGAGGTGTTTTGAGGAAAATAAGGCAGTTAGACAGGATACATCAACACCACAGTAGGAGGCTGCGTGCTGACACTGACTGCAGCAGAAATCCAACATGAATTACAGCATTATATTTGCAATGCTTCTGTATAAGCAATGTCTAAGATCAGGCCACACAAGAGCCTTAAACTTTAGCACTCACCACTGGACGAGATCATTGATAATGTCATCCTGCCAGCGTGCCTGTGAGTTCAGGTATATGAGCGTGCTTACTTAGTAAATTGGAGGAATTTCTGAATATTATTCGTGCTGACGATGAGTAAGTCTGGATTTTCGGTTGCCCTATTGATTGCAAAGTGACTCATTTGCACACCACGCTGTAAGCCTTGCCAGGGCTTGCCTGGTATTCGAGCAAAATTATGCATACCATGTGCAATTCTGGCAATACATTCTGGCAATACTGGCAATTCTGGCAATACATGGATGGGGGCGTACTGAGATGAGAGATGAGTGTGATTCTGGCAATGGGGGGTACGTACTGAGATGAGAGATGAGTAAGTCTAGGCATTCAATGCGAGCGCCAAGGGCAAAAACAAGCACTGCAACAGTTGGCCATAGTCTGCAAAAACAAACCCACTCTTCAAAGGCTTACCAGGTCCTTCTCGTCCTGATCTCCAGCTGCTGCTCCAGCAACGTCTTGGTGGCAGGGCTGTCCCAGTCCCTTCTGCTCCTGCTCCTCTACAGAACCAAAGGGCAGCGAACCTGCAATGATGGTGTTTGCTGCTCTGGCCCTGGCTAAAAGCACAGCTGCATAGGACAAAGCCACGTAAAAGGCGAAGGTCGTTGCTTCTTGGTAATTAATTTTAATGCTCTGAGCATTCTATAGGTAAGAGTGTGTGCAAAATAGGTTAGTGTGTGTAAACAAGCAATCTGTGATCAGAGGCGATCAGAGGAGATGCACAGGAGGTGCTTTCTGGTTGCTTAGCAAAGTCATTCTTCTTTTATCCGTTTTCAACAGCATCAGGCCACGTTGGTGATCTCATTTGCCATTCAAGTTTTCCTTAAGAACACAAACTGTAATGGGTCATGGCTGTGTTCACAATCACACCACACACAAACACACACACACACACACTCTCACACGCACTTGCCACAGCAGCGTACTTTGCACATTTTAAGCCAAAGGAAAAAGGAAAGTTTAAACAGCTCACACCCATATAGAAGTACACCACGACACTTACCTTTGACATACACACACACACACACACAAAAAGTGCCATGACATGAGGCTCTGCTGTGGGTGTGAGCAATCCTTCTAAAATGTTTTCAACTGCTACCCCAAAGCATATTCCCATTAATTGAAGACTATATGAATTCCAACACCGTGTGCAAAGTCTGTGTTTGAAGCATACACAAATGACTAGAGTTGGCCAGAACCATACATTTTTAGGTATATACCATGGGAATATACGGTGTATGTACGGTATTTTTGGCAGGGAAATCACCATACATACGGTCATATACGGTGTGTATACACGGTTCTGGCCAACCGGCCAACCCTACAAATGACGCAAGGACATTTGTTGCCCACCTGCATCCACAGGGTCGTCTCCAGGCCTCACCCCGTCTTCCGTATCCCAATCCGCGGCTGCTGCAGCAGCCTCTGCTAAAGCAAGTGTAGTAGCAGCTGAGGCTGTTGCTGCCTCCTGCTGCTGCTGCAGTTGCTGCTGCTGTTGCTGCTGCTCTCTCTTGTTGGCCCTGTCTTTAGCAACACGGAAAGCTGCAGTTCCGACTGTGGCTGCAGCAAAGAAGCCCATTCCTGCAAAAAGCAGCTGTCTAAAAGGTTTACCACCACCATTACCATCACCACCACTACCACCACCACCACCACCACCACCACCACCACCACCATCACCACCATCACCACCATCACCACCAGGACTGCCACCACCACCCCCCAATTCATCGTCACTGCTATTGATAGTATCTCCGCTGCTGCTGCTGCTGTTGCTGCTGCTGCCGCTACTGCTTCCACTATTGCTTCCCCCACTTTTCAGGATCGGCGGGAGTTGAGGAGGCCTCAGGTGCAGGGGCCACTTCTCAGACGGCAGCATGTGCTCCAGTGGATTGGGAGGAGTCACTTGGTCAGGAAAGCGAGTGGGAGAGTCTTGGTCAGAGGTAGGGTTGGGAGAGGAAAGGTTGATGTGAGGGCCTGTGTGCCATGGAGGTGAAGTTACGGAAGGGTTGATGTTGGGATTTGAAGGGGAGGACGACGCGTGTTTTGGAAGGTCTTTTTGCCACGGGCGTGATATTGCATCGACTCCCAAGCTGTCAAAGGGGGTGGATAAGAGGAGCGAGGGGCCTGTCAGCCATGGGGCGGTGATGGTGGGGAAGGGAGGCAGCAACTGTTGAGTGTGAGCAGGCCATGGGGGCATGAGGTGTCGGATCTGCTGCACCTGATCACCAAACGTTAATTCTGCTGTGGAGTCGCCTGACATGGCTGAGACTACTCGTTGAGAAGAAGGGCTGGCTGGTGCTGCTGCGGCTAAGACGGAGGGCTGGTTGAAATTTTCAAGGGAAGAGGCCACTGCACAGATCAGAGTGAATCACAGTTTACGGATAAATTGGTGGAGCGTGACGTATACAAAATGGAGCGCTTCAAAAGTAATGAAGACAGGTTGTTTTTAAGGTTCGTGCACCACTACATGGAAAACATGTAGGGGCACTTTAAGCAGAAATTTCCTTCAAAGTAGGCAAGACGGACTTTAGGGAGTGCTGTGAGACAAGAGGTTTTATGGGTTGGCTTACATCTGCACCACATATGACTAATTTTCTTGCTAAAATATTATATGCACACCATATATAAATGTATGGCTCTGACCAACTTTAAAGCTTTTGGTAACAAAGATGCAAAATGTGCCCACTGCTCTTCTTTGAACACATGCTTGCTTTAAAACTCACACACAAACAAACAAGATGCGTGCGTTAACTTGGAAATGTGTTCATAGGCTGCATCAAATGCGACGCATATAGAAACGTGACCCGCCTGCATCTCTTGCCGTCTCAGTCACCCTTGCTGCCCTTTGCCAAAAGTCGTTGAGTCCCCTTTGCAAAGGCATGCGTGCACTCTGCACCCCCCCCTCCTCCTCCTCTTGCTGTGCTGCACAGCCTGAGCTGGTGCCGCTCGTTTCAGGCTCACCTCCACCACCTTCACTGCTGTTATTACTTCTGGGATTGCTGCTGCTGCTCCTACCTCCACCCCCACTCCCTCCCCCACCATCATACAACCTTGTTCTGATCCATGCTTGGTATGCCTGCAAATAGGGGATTTGTTATGAGCTTTGGTTTTGCATTGCAACGAATGGGCTTAGCTCCAGGGTAGCTGCGTGACTGCAGCGTTTTTTAGCTGCATGAGCCTCTATCTCCAAGCACTAACTGTATGAGCAAGCAGCATGAGCCCTGCGCACTGTCAAATCTTTGGAGAATTAATTGTATTTGCAATCAACACAAGCCCTGCACACTTTCAGCTCTTCCATAAAACTAATTGCACTCGCAAGCAGCACAAGCCCTGCACAAGCTGTACTTGCAAGCACTATTCACCTCAGCACTGGGCAGACGGGGCAAAGAAGCGCCTTCGTACACAAGCTGCAGTGCAGATGCCAGAGCGTCGACACCTGCAGCTCCATCAGTTGTGCATGCGCAAGCCTCCGCCAAACTGGCGTGGACGCGCTGCAGCACACAAAGGCACACAAAGGCACACTTGTCTGTCCTAAGCACCAACTATTTGCAGTGTTTTGAAAATATTGTTGGTGTACAGCAGCACTTATCCAGAACATTGTAGACTGTATAGTGCAAGAGGCTTTTGCTGCGCCAGTACAAGCTTACTGTATAGTGTAAGAGCCTTTCGCTGTACCAAGCTAAGTACAAGAATCAGATCAGCAAGAAAGTAGATCCGCCGCTCCAACTCACATCTGCAGCTGCTCCAGCGTCCTCCACTCTACAAGCTTGCACATTATGAAGCAGTTTCTTCAATTCCTGGAAAATCAAGCAGGGAAAACGACGTTGCTTTGCACAAAGCACGATTCGTGCCATTTTACCAAGGCGCTGGAGCACATGGCACAAGGGACAAGTGAATACCTACGCTGATAGAGATCAGCGTGCGTATAAGAACACATCATCTAATGCTCAAACTAGCCATAGCCTCACTAAGTAATCTAGGAAAGGAACAACATAGACTACCTATTTTTTCAAGTTGGTAGTTTTGGCATTCAATATGATTCCGACAGATTTTCAGCAATGCGCTTTGGCAAGTGCCTGGCACTTCTAAAGCCATCTGCTCTAGCAAATCTCCCATTGCCGCTGACACACATTTGGTTGCACACATCTGCAGCTACATGACTTAGATGGAATAACCACAGTTGCAAACTTAGCAGACCATACCATCAGTAAACAGGCGGCCTTGTAAATAGTGCCACGCACAACGGCCATCTCTGACGCCAGGGCGTGCAAGAGCAGAGAGCGCTCACTTGTGCTTCTCAAGGGCTTGGCGCCTTCCTGTGCACATATACACATGCCAGCAGAGGGCAGCCTTTCTGTGTGACAAATTTGATAAGCAATAGATCCACAAATTTTGCATCAGTCGCTCAAAGCCACTTATTTGACCAATAAGTAGGAGCTCTGAGACTAGCTCAATCGTTAGCTTATATCATTTTCATAGCCATTCCTGCTTTCACACTAAATCTAGCACAATCTGCAGTATCTGCAGCACTAACTACACGTACACTGCCCACCCATTTCTTGCAACGAGCATATGATGTATAAAGTGTTACAAAGCGCACAAATCGCTGCTTCATACCTTAAAAGGGCATAGATACAGACAAAAGTAAGAGCACATCAATGTGAGTCTGGATATGTGCAAAGATCTCAGAGTACCTCGGGCTTGCAAGGCGACTGCCTTGTGGCAAGCTCAGGAAGAGGAGGCTCCTCAGAAACATCTGCACACAAGGCAGTTTGATAAATCCATAAACGATTCATTCAGTGAGATGCTGAGTTGGTCACTGCAAAGGCACACCCCAATTGACTTTGTCAAGTAATATTAAGGAGCGTTAAAATTTTAAGGAGCGCAGCATTCAGGTATTAAATAGCAGTCAATGTTAGGCAAAAGGCACAGATTCCAACTATAGTGTGCACTACTCCTTCTGGCGCGGACAAGCCCAATGTGGTGGCTGATGCAAAACAGGCAAAACCAAGATTCAACATGCCTCTTCCCAACCTGGAAGGAAATAGGGAGGAGGGGAATTCAGGCTTTGCAAGAACTGGGAGGAAGTCATACCCGTGCGCTGCTGGAACTGCTCCAGCCGATGCGACATGTCCTCGCTCAGCTGGGTATTTCCTGGCCCTGTCACATCCTTGCCTTGCTGCTGCTGTTGCTGCATACCAGCAACACCTTGCTGCAACCCTTCTCCTTGTGGTGATGGCACTTGGATCTGAGCACCATTTGCGCTGTCAGAGCAGCTCCCTTGATCTTGGCCATGGAGCACTGCGATGCAATGCCGCACCGCATACCACCAAATGCACATTTAAAAGGCAACGCGCATCTAGAAAAGCACATGAAAACACCCAGCTAAATCAGTGGTCCTATCGCACGTCTTGCAAGGTGTTAGAGCAAGGTTGCATGACAGCATAATCATGCTAAAAATGTGCAGTGTGCTTCATTTGAGAAGAAGCAGAAACAGAAGTGCCATGCATCACAAGCATGATACTTCTTTGGCTTACCTTGATCTGGATGAGTGGCAACATCAACAATTGAATGGACGTACTCAGGGTTGACGTCGCCCCCCCACGGCTCTTGCTGCATTTGGCTGATGACCTACAAGGCAGCAAAGCATGAGAGCTATTGTTTGTGGTTGCGCAAAACGTCTGGAAACCAGAGCACGTTGACACATGTCATTAACGATAGACATACTTGGCAACCTAACCAATAGATCGTGTCCATGCGTTTTGTTTCGAAGCATGGTAGAAAAGGGTGACTTGTATCTTCATTTTCCCAACGCTAAAAACAGGGCTACAGGTCGTCCCCACGGCTGGACCTCCCTTTCCTAGTAAAATTGTGCCAATAAGCCAATTTTGGCTCAACTCTCCAACCCCTTAACCATTTTGGGACTTAAATAGTGTTTTGGAAAGCTATTTTTTTCACATGCATACAAAGAAAACAGGCCCAAAAACCCAGTGGGTGGCAATAGAATTAAAAATATTCACGTTACAAAAACAGACACCATTGCTCATACACTGCACCAATCCGCGCCCTTTTAATTATATAGGGCTTGATAATTTGCCCCGCAATTCTGGTGCAAATTTGGGGATTTATATGGAGCTGGGAAAGCACAGGGCTACTACAACACAAATGTAAAAGATCTGGTTTTGGTTTACAAATTCTCATTGCAAAAATTGCAATTATACGCAGGCCTATATTACAAGATTAAAAGCATTACAAACATGCAGACTCACATTATAAACAAACCCCACATTCATCAAGGGAAAAAAGCCATCCTGATACCGGGTACCATAGCAAAACTCCTCCGCCAATGAAGAGGATCTTCTCATTCTTGAACTTCACGCTACAGCACAACAGATTACACACGCAGAACAGATGGAGAGGGCTCCACTCCACTCTTACCTGATCAGGGTGGGCCAGCAGCTCCTGCACTTCTTCCTCAGCCTCTCTGCGTTGTTCCTCCTCACTCTCACCTTCCCTTTCTCCCTCTTGCTGCTGATCTTCCTGCTGCTGAACTTCCTGCTGCTGAACATACGCATCGCCTGCCTGCTGCTCTTGCTGCTGCTGCTCTATTCCCTGCTGCTCTTGTTGCTTGTCTGCGCAACTAATGCTGCCCCGTTTTTCCAGATGCTCGCTGCTACTCTCTTGTTGCTCACGCATTGTGCTTTGATCAACATTTTCACCTTCTGCAGGGGTAAAAGGAGAGAGAAGCAGAGGGACTGATTGTGGATAATCAAATTACTCAAGAGTAGCAGTTGAGAAATAGTTCCAGCAGCAAATTGCAAGCGTCAAGCACGTGATTCGGGCTGGCTATGCAATTACAATCAGCCTAAAAGGTACGCACCTTGCTTCCTCATTAAGGATGTTGGCAAGGGGACGATCATTGGAACTGGATCCGCTGGGAGATCTTTGAAGGCATCAACAGGCATTTCTGCAAAAGGATCTTGAAGGCCGTCAACCTTTGCAGGCAGATGTGCAATAAATCAGCTTTTTCAATAGGCAGGTTGAGGCAGGCATGGAGCCAAACAGAACTTTATCAGGCACAAATGGCGCCTGTGGAAAAGCAAAGGGTAAAGGCGATGTTGAGGTAAAGGAGACAGCCCGTGGACCATCTGCCCTTTTGTTTATACTTTTGTGTCACAAAGGATGTAGGGAGCAGTGAGCCTAAAATTTATCTGCCGGATGCAAGACAAAGATTATTTGAAGCAGCTCATGAAGATGTTGTTGGAAAAACCCCCCTTTGTGAAGTTTCACTTAAAACTACTTCGTTTTTCTGTGGTCTTCAATTCCACATCAAATAACAAGCATATGGACACTACCGCAATACACTGCGAACATGATGAAGAAGCTTACAGGTGCGTCAGCGAATGGATCCTTTCCCATTTCCCATGGCAATGGAGGTGGTGCAGCATATCTGCCGGATGCAAGACAAAGATTATTTGAAGCAGCTCATGAAGATGTTGTTGGAAAAACCCTCCTTTGTGAAGTTTCACTTAAAACTACTTCGTTTTTCTGTGGTCTTCAATTCCACATCAAATAACAAGCATATGGACACTACCGCAATACACTGCGAACATGATGAAGAAGCTTACAGGTGCGTCAGCGAATGGATCCTTTCCCATTTCCCATGGCAATGGAGGTGGTGCAGCAGGCTGTGCACTGCTGCCGTCCTCTTCCTCTTCTGCTGCTGCTTCCTGCGACTGAAGCGTACTGCTGCCGCTTCCAACTGTTTCCTTCTGAGATGGCAGCGGCTCAGTCTCGTCTTCCGCTAATCCATGGATCTCACCCTCCGGAAGCTCGGCACCACTGCCACTGCCAGACCGACCGCTTCCGTGTAGACTTCGACGACCTGCCGCTGCCTCGTCATCACGCTGCTGCTGCTGCTGGCTGCTACTGCCTGTTTCCATCTCTAAACCGGCGGGGTCGTCTTTGCCCAACAGATCTGCTCGCCTTCTGTCCTGCTTCTGCCTTCGCTGCCTACTCTGCTCTTGCTTCTGTTGCTGCTGCTGCTGCTCCTCCTCTATCATCAAAAGCTCAGATGCATAATCCTCTGCGTCATGATGAACCGCCGCCGCTTCATCTGGAATGTCTGGGCCTCGGTACGGTCCCTGCCATTTGGAAGAGCTCCTGCAGGCTAGCAAGCATCTGGGTCTGCTGGTGAACACGATCTTATCAACCGACCTTGTGTGTTGAGGGAAGGACACGAGCAGCTTTGGCTTGAAGGCTGTTGCCATATTAATTATTTATTCATTATTGCACTCGGTCCTTTTCACTCGACGTTTGGAGGATTTTCTGGTGTTGTGGTTGAATTTTTATATTCTAAAAATGATACCATCTCATGCCTGCTCCTTCTCACATCTTGATACAAGACGAGGAAGGACATCGGCTCACAGAAGAGATGTTCTCATTGGTGTACCCTCAATTGTTCAATTTGTACAGCCTACAAAGCCTGTACAAGCAGGTACTATGTAGCTCTCTACAAGTGCAAACGTGTGTGCTTGCATTTGGTATACAGTCAGACACTTACACGCATGCAGCAGGAAAGTAGAGTTGAACGCATGCATGCAAGAAGCACAAGTGGAAAAGAGGCACTACTGGAGAATGACACTCAACGCGACACATGCTTGCACATGTTGTGCATGACCCATGCTCAATGCTCAATCCCCAACAGCACAAAACACCACCTTCCTTTCCGCCTCCTCAGCCCTACCCTTCTTTCCTCAAGAGCGCATCTCCTCGCTGCTGGAGGGGTCCCCATCGACTATTAGCATTTCCAACCCAGGAGTCTCATGGGCAGCGCCTGGAAATAAAAAAGAGAGGCAGCTGTTCTATCCATCGTGGCTGGAGGGATCCTGGATGGTGTGTTTTGTTTGATAGGGGGGGCAGGATTAGTCGGTGCGAGAAAAGCTAACGCCTTGTATCACCTCTGTCCCCTCAAATACCAAGTGTTTTGGCCTCCATAAATACTTCTTTCAGGTACAAGCATCCTTTATGAACGCCGGTTTTCCACAAGGAAAGCGCTTCATTAGCAAAGACCTTCCAGGTGAGTCTTAAGAAGAGGCACAAACTTGGCGATGACACTCTTGATTTGGTAACGAGAAGGGACGCAGCCTTTTATGTTGGTACATACAGGCTTTCAACAATCAGAGGAAATAATCTGAGCAGAAGTCCATTTTGACGCAAAGTAATAATCTCACGTGGTAACGTGACTATGTATCTGTTTATGCTGGACTGGGAGAGTGTGGGAAAAGATTTGGAACAAAATGCACGTGTATTGAACCACTGCGCCCTGACAAGAGTTATTTCACCTCCCAAATGCCACCAGTACATTCACGCTGTAATAAAACAGCAGCGAACGCTGAAAAATAGCTTGGAGGGGATCAGTTTTCTTTGAAAGGTAAATGGCCGAAATGTGAGATCGCACAATCCACATAGCATCTTATTCAATCTTTGTTTGTTGCAAGGACTTCAATACATCTTTTACTGGACCTGGTGTGGTGGATTGCTTTTATGCTCCGGCTGCAAAAAATAGGGTTTATGCCGCGACCGAATTGACACTTCTGCCGTGGCTTGCACTTTTCAAGCTCAGCTGCTTTGGAACCTTGTAACATTGCTAAGCTTGGAAGTGCAAGGCACGGTGCAAATTCCCTCAGGAACTTTGAAAAGCATGTCCATTTTGGCCTCCGTTAGTCCCCTCTGCTGTTAAAGAGAGGCTCCACCACGTAGGATTGTATCCCTATATTCTGTTGGCCTGGTTCAATAGAGAATTGCCGTATGATATTCTGTGATGGCGAAATAATAACCCTTGTGTGCCTGTGTAACCAAAGGGGCTACAAAGGGCTCTTTGATCGTCGCGTTAGCGGACGTGGGAGCAGCGATGGAAGCGCCTGTGACTTACAAAGCGCGTTTCGTTTTTTCTCCCCAGGAGGGCGGGGTTGTGGCAGACAGGTGCGGCGTGTGGTAGACAGTTGCAATGTGTGGACAAGTTTGGGCAGACAGGTGTGATTTGCAGAACACGATGGCAGTATGGGCAGACAGGTGTGTTGCAATGTGTGGACAAGTTGTGGCAGACAGGTGCGGCGTGTGGTAGACAGTTGCAATGTGTGTCCAAATTATGGCAGACAGGTGATGTGACCTAATAGACAATTACAATGTGTGGACAAACTGTGGCAGGCAGGTGTAATGTACGGCAACCCTCACCTAACGACCACGCTGTTTAAGTTGCTTAAAACCAGCATGTCAAATCGTTGGTTCTATTCTGTCAATGTCTTGGTTGAAGATTTTAAATCACCTGTCGATTTCTGCAATGCAAGGAATTGCCGTGAGCAACAGTGCGATATTCACTTTATCAGGCATCAGCATTAAAATGATTGTTAATTCACATGTCAAGCCATTGTTCTGTCAGGCGAGGCAGCTTGTCAGCATTATGATCAATTCAGGCATTCAATATTTCTACCAAGCTGCTGCTCTGATGCTTGAGACCTCTACCTTTCCTTCCCTGCCTGCTTTGTACGCAAAGTTAGGTAGTGTGTGTGGCTCATTTCCCCCCAGTTCTTCATTCATTTGATTTGCACAAGGGTCCATTTGAGCACCACAAGTCCCCTCCTTTACAAAATGTGGGCAGTGGCTTCCAATGCCTGCTTGGTCTATCACCACCCCCTGCTATATTTGATGGACTCTTTGTTGACGGTCGTCTGAGCACAGATCCTATGCTTTAGAAAGGTAACACACAGTACAACACAGCTGCCAACACAACTGCCAACACAGCTGCCAACACAGCTATGCCTGCTGCTCACGCCATGCTTTGCAAACAAGCTTTTTTTTACGAGTAAATACCCACGGAAAGAGACCTCACCTGAGTCCTTAGCTCCCGGGCATGCCCACACTGCTTTTACAGTGTTTAGTCAAGCCAATGTACTGCGACAACACTGCAGGCCTTTTAACATAAAGCAGCAAGTGGACACGCTGCTAGGGTACCCTGCAGTTCAGACTGTAGCTTATGATCCTTTGGACAATCCTACGCGTTTGGTAGGTGGAAATTTGCTTGTGCCTTGCTGTGCAAAACAATCATACAGCTTAGCGCCCTTCTCCAAACTCCATCTTTGCTTTGTAAGGCTGCAAAATGCAAAATGTTTTCCTTTTGCTAATAAACATCCACAGCAGCTGGCCTGTCTGAAGTGAAGCTGAAATGCCGTGGTTATGAAGAGAGGCAGGCACTGTAACAACGCCATGCAAACTTCTTGCTCATTCTGCAGAATGTGGTGTATTCTACGCCTAGAAAATCAGGACGGCTGGCTCCGCCCGATCCTGCTAGACCTACCCCACAACAGCAGCAGCAGCAGCAGCAGCAACAAAGTACTGATCTCAGAAAGGCCGAAATCTTTATCAACAACAGAGCGCATGAGCTGCAGCAGCCTGCGGATGAGAGCGGCCGGGAATCGTGGTGTGGCATGGAGCTCTATCGTCAGGTAAGCGGCCTCTGAGCATGCTGCTCCTAGCGATGCTAGTGAGGTAATAGGATAGGGTGGATGGGGAAAATAAAACTTCGGCTGACGTCATTGAACGAGCCTTAGTGGTGTCCTGATTGTCTAGTATCAGGCTTGCCTCACCATTCCCTTGCCCAGATTGTGACCATGAAATTTACTTAATTAATCAATCATTTTATGATTCCAGCATGGCTTCAACCCACAAACACTAACCTGCTATAATGACAAACTTCAGCAAGCCAGATATATTCATGGCCATTCCAATCTTACAATCACGCCCCCGATGAAACCCTGCCAACACGTCCCAAACTAGATCTGTCACTACTGCAAGGAGTGCTTCCTCTACCCTGACAGACAAACCTTCAGATTCACACCCCCTGACTATGAAATCAAGGGACATGCAACAAAAAAACCGCAATGTGCACCTGATTAAGATCAAGCACTATATATAAACTTATCCTACCCAGCAAGCAGAAAAGGCGCAAGGACAACATAAGCTGCTAGTGCCTCGCTTACTAGGCACTGCAAAATCCTCCACACCATCCTGTTTGGAGGGACAGGTACTATTCACTGCAGCCCTACAACAAATCCACTCTACTGCATTGAATTTTAAATAAATCAGACAAGGTATCCACCACAACCCCATGAATATGTTAGCATTACTCTCAGGGCTGTGCAATGACGGTGTGACGGTACGGTCTGTCAAAATACGGTCTGACGGTGGACGCCGTAAATGACGGTGTCAGATCGTCATTTTGGAATTTAAAGACCGTCCGGACGGTGCATGACAGTACGGTGGACGGTACGGCTCAAAAATCGCAAAAAGGCCAAATTGGCATTTTGACCCCAAAATGGCCATTTTGGCTCTTATCTCCTCATTTCAAAATGTTGCACGAGTATTTTTTGTATGAACTAACAATCGGTGTAATAATGAAAGGAAAAGGAAAAGAAAAAGAAAAGCAAAAAGTTCATGTCTTGACCAGGATTCAAATCCTGGTCTCAACTTTTCACAGCAAAAAAGCACTTGACGGTGGGTGTAAACAGTAAGTACGGTGGACGGTCCCCTCGACCGTCTGGACGGTAGATACCTTCATTTCTGAGACACCGTCATTCCGACGCTCTGACGGTTCGGACCGTCCACCGTACCGTAATTACGGTGCAAATTTGCTCTGACGGAGTCTTTGCACAGCCCTGATTACTCTTGGTGGTGTGAAGGCTCTGCCTCCCAACCACCTGATCCCTGCATATTAGCACTTTAGTGCTTTGTCACGACGAATTGTGGCATCAGCTTAAGCATGGATTGCAGCAGCAGCAGCAGCAGCAGCAGCAGCAGGGGGGGGGAATGTGAGCACAGCAGGCCGGGTGGAAGCAGAGAGAGGAGGAAGGAATCAAATAAAATTCCAAGGGAAATTAAACAATTCGTCCATGCCACTGATTTAGCATGACACTTTTATTTACTTAACCTCCTCTGCGTACCTAGAAGTCTGACATCCTATTCCTCCTTCCTGTTTCTATGATCCATGCCAGTAGTCATAGCATACCTGTGTCAAAAGGTCCTGTCTTTCTCTTACCTCCTAAAATCAGGTATCCCAAGCTTCAAGACAAGGAAACGTTGGCGACTACATGAGCGTCACGTGCTACAATCAAGCTACAAATCAGGGTGCAGAAGAGGAAATTTCTGCACGCATGCGTGTAGCAGCCTTTTTGCAGCCTCAGGACCCTTTATTCTTCGATGCAGGCGGCAAGGCTGTTGCAGTGTACGACTATGCCTTAAGGCTACAACGCGCGTAAGACTTAACCTGCAGGTTGTGTCGCGACAAATAATGTAGTGTTTTTATATTTCCTATAGTTTTATGTTTCAAATTTTGATGCTATTACTGTGAAAGGGGAAAATACTGGCTGCGTACACGCAATGGAACTGCTGCTCACGTCAATGGACGCAAGGAGACGCTTTGCCACCTAGTACGGTAAAACTCCCCAGAAATGATAATACGGAAAAGCAATGAGGATCATGAGAGTGCAGCAGACTTGGCCTAAACCAGCTCATGATGAAAGTTGGTGTTGGCACTGGTGAAGGCACGCCTGATATGAACCAGAACAGCATGCGGACAAAGGCCCCACAGGAGCTTGAAGACAAACATTATCGACTTCTCAACGGAGACATCAAGACAGTTGGCTTTTTGAAAGTGGTGCAGAGATCTGTGTGCTGCTCCATAGCGAGATTTGGCTGCTTCTGGGGTCTGATGCCTTCACAGTGCCTGATCTCTACTGCAAGGTGAACGTCACACTGGAGCTTGCTGGGATCAATCAGTCAGTGTATCTGAGAGAAGGCAGTGAATTTGGTAGCCAGTTACAGAAGAGGCATCTGTGTTCCTTGAGGCGCATTCTTGGAGTGAAGAACAGCACAACAAATTGGGCGGTGCTTAGAGAGTGCGGTCGGGAGCCCTTGCAATTTTTCTGGTTCCGTGCTTCCATCAGTTTTTTTAAT
>Ga0307951_1000246_pt1 | contig 31240 bp, 20 predicted proteins | sample OrgLakmetagen374_FD_201842 | JGI IMG/M metagenome (GOLD analysis project Ga0307951, IMG submission 201842) | Saline water microbial communities from Organic Lake, Antarctica - #374 | ecosystem: Environmental > Aquatic > Non-marine Saline and Alkaline > Saline | place: Antarctica: Organic Lake... | reverse complement strand
TTTCCTCTTTGGGAATCAATCCAATTCAACTCATCCAAATAGCCCAAGTGAGCAATGCGATTTTACTACCCTTTATCGCCGTTTTACTTTTGGTGATAGTCTCCAACCAAAAGTTGATGGGAGAACATAAAAACACTTGGATTCAAAACTTAATAGGCATTCTGATTATCTTGTTTTGCTTGTTTTTGAGTTTAAAGAGTTTTTATGATATTTAACGAATAGAGGGTTTTATAAACTTTTGATTTTATCAGTAGCCAAGTTTTTATCTAAAGTAATTTAGACATCCCCATTATAGACTTAATGATTTTAAATCTGGCTTCAAATCTGCAAACTGATCGGGAATTAATTGGTTATTCAGGGATATTATTTTTCTGTGGTTTAAATTCAAATTCTCAATTAATAACATGTAATAAGAATCAAAAATACCATTTAAGACCCCGTTGTTTTCTATATTTTCTAAACCTTTCTCAATACGCACTGCTAATTGGGGTTTTTTGGGATTGACATAAAACACCAAAGGGAATGGATAAAAAAACATTAAGCTATTTTCTATGCTTAAGTCAGCGTGTTGAGAAGCTCTGTTTTTAAAAATGCTTTCCACTTCATTTGCACCAAAGGTCGTATAGTCAAATTCTCCGGATACTAGCCTATTAAAAACATCATCAAAACTCCCTTTTTCAATTACTTTAAATTCGTTAAAAAGCCGTGATCGTGCGTTGCTGCATTTGTAAAATGGACAAGCCAAGGAAGGTCTTCTAAAGCCTTAATCATTGTGTGCATCTTTATGCATCCTTTCTTTTTCCCATTGATGGGATTACGACCAACACCTTTCAAAATATCACTAAAGAGAATTATAGTGATCGAGTCTACAATTTTTAGATGTTTTACAGGTAAAGACAAAGAACTGATATCCGATAAAAAGCTACTATACTGATTGAACAAACTATAATAGATACTAGCAAACACCTCATTACTTCGATTTTTGTTAGCATCTGAGAGGGTGCTGCGTTTGGGAAAATGCTTAAGATTTAAATGTCCTATCCTACTTTTGCAAGCAAGTAATATGGTAGATAGTTCGCGCAATGAGCTTAGCCCATACCAGGTTGCATAAAGCATAGTAACTAAATGATCATAAGTCTTAAAGCGCTTATAATACCTATCGCTTTTATGTTTTTATGAGGTTCAACTAATAATAGAAGGAGAAACTAACTTTAATAGCTGTTTGATAATAGGCTGTCCGTTAAAGTTCTAACTTTTGTTTATATATCTAGTTTTGTTGTAAAAACCAAGGTATAAACTAAAGCGGTAAATCCGAAAAGGAAATCCCGCTTTTATAAAGTTTTATCGGACACTAATGCATATTTTTATGAAAAATAAAAAAGGATAATTGTGGAATTATTGAATTCTATCCTTAGAATGAAAAAAATGAAATCAAAATATTACAGATATCTTCTATTTGCAGTATTACTATTGACCACGAGTAATTTAGATGCTCAATATTTTCCTTTTTTTGAAAATTACTCAATATCAAAGTATAATGCAGGAAATCAAAACTGGGATATAACTAGAGCGGATGACGGCAAGGTTTATGTAGCAAATAATAGTGGATTATTAGAGTATGATGCCTTGGTGTGGAAGTTTTATCAACTGCCTAATAAAACTACTATAAGATCTGTCTTGGCATACAAAGATATTGTGTTTTCGGGTTCTTATGAGGAATTTGGATATTGGAAAAAAGATAGTTTTGGGGAGCTTCACTACTACTCCCTTAGCGACACCATAAAAGAGCAAATATCTCCAAATGAAGAGATTTGGGAAATCGTTAAGTTTAAAGATAAGATAATTTTTAGTTCATTCTTAAATATTTATGTCTATGATCTTGAGAAAGTAACACAGTTAAGTCCTAGCTCAACAATTATATCAAGCTGCGTTGTAGATGACAAATTATATATTAATACTCTAAATAAAGGGATTTTTTCATTAGAAAACAGGGAATTAAAACAATTCTATTTAGGACCATTATTAGATAATACAAAAATAATCTCTATAAAAAATTATAAAGACGGGCTCTTATTATTGACATCATTAAAAGGGAGTTTTTATTTAAAAGACAAAAAACTTGTAGCTACCGATTTTCCAATAAATGCAGAAATAAGACAGCATCAACTCAATGATTTTTCACTTTTAGACAATGGTGAAATGGTGTTTGGGACGATTAAAGATGGTGTATTTATCACTGACGCAAAAGGCAATTTGAAATTTCACATTAGTAAAGAAAATGGACTGTTGAATAATACAATTCTAGGTCAATATTTAGATGCATTTAATAATTTGTGGCTAGGTTTAGACAACGGCATTGCTAAAATAAACTTAGATTCAGATAATTATTTTTTTAATGATGTTTCCGGCAAATTGGGAGCAGTATATGACATTATTAGGTATAAAGGAACTATTTATATTGGTAGCAATACAGGTCTTTTTAAACTAGATATTGATAATAAGTTAAAGTTTATTGAAGGATCACAAGGACAGGTTTGGAATTTAAAAATTATTGAAGGCGAATTATTCTGTGGTCATAACGAAGGTACTTTTTTAGTCGATAAAAACCGGTTCACAAAGATTTCAGATTTTACAGGAGGTTGGACCATCCAGAAAGTACCAGAACGAAGTCAAACCTATATTCAAGGCACTTATGCTGGTTTGGTAAAGTTTGAAAAACTAGCTGGAGAATGGAAAACAAAATATTTAGGAAAACCAACCATTCCTTCACGGTTTTTAGTTTTCGAAAATTCAAAAACAGCATGGATTGCACATGCTTATAAAGGCTTATATCGTGTAGAATTTGATTCTAACTATGACACAATTACAAGTTTTAAAACCTATGAGAATAAAGGAATTAGCTCCAACTTTAATGTGCGTGTCTATAATATTAAGAATAACATTATTTTTAAAACTAATAATGGTTGGCAGAAATATGAACCAATCTTAGATTCTATTGTCCCTTATGAGTTATTAAACGAAAAGTTTGGAAAAGATAGTTATATCATTTCAGAAGAGCATAAAGAGAATTTAATTCTGAAAAATAAAGATGGTATTATTAGTTTCGAAACATTTGATAATACTAAAGATAGGACTGTATTTGGCAATAATAGTATTAAAAACAGATATATAGTGGGTTATGAAAATATGTCAAAAATTAAGGATTCTATTTATGCATTAAATCTGGCAAATGGATTTATGATGATTGATCGTAATTTTAAAATGGATATTCAAATATTTCAACCTATTATAGAAATGGTATTAATAAATAATGAGCCTATAGATATATCTAAAATCCAAGAAGGTGCCATTACTTTAGACTATAAGCAAAGTATAAAGATCGAAATAGCATCACCAAAATCTACACACCATTTTTTTGAATATAAAATTTCAGACATTGATGTGCAATGGAATAAAATTGAGAACAAAATCATTGAATTGTCTAATTTAAAAGAAGGAGACTATACTATTGAAATTAGAACAAGAAATGACTTTGGTCAAATATCTACAATTCAAAAATTTCAATTTGAAATACTTTCACCTTGGTATAAAGGAATTATTGGGGTACTACTTTATGTACTCATTTTAACACTTATAGTTCTGGGTCTTTTCTATATGCACAAAAGAAAAATCATAAAAGAACAAAGGCTTATTAAAGTGAAGTACCAGAGAGTGCAGCAAAAATTATTAAGAGAAAAAACACTAGAAAACGAAAAGCATATTGTTCAGCTAAAAAATCAGTCACTTCAAAATGATTTAAAATTAAAAAGTAAACAATTAGCTAATAATGCAATGGTATTAGTTAAAAAAAATGAATCCTTACAGGAGGTTAAAATGCAGCTTATTGTTAACAGAAATGGTTTTGATAATTACCATGCCTATAAAAAGCTCTTGAAAAAAGTAGATAACTCGATTGTGCTTAAAGATGAATGGGAAGTTTTTGAAAATAATTTTAATCAAGTCCACGATGAGTTTTTCGAGACATTAAAGCACCAACATCAAAATCTTACGCCAAAAGATTTAAAAGTTTGCGCTTACATCAAAATGAATTTGTCATCTAAAGAGATTGCACCTTTAATGAACATTTCTGTAAGAGGTTTAGAAACACATAGATACCGTTTAAAAAAGAAGCTAGATTTAGATAATGATATTTCTATGGTCAGTTATTTACTAAATATTAAATAATCTAGGTTCTTTTTTACTTAATAGGTAATTTTTAATACGTCATTACTACGTCAATTTCCTAAAATTAATACAAATAACACCTTTTTTTTTATAGCTTTATGCTTAGTCTAAGTAGATTTTACGTTAATCTATGTGTCCACTAATGCATGATGGTGTAATTAAAATGTAAATAGATTTCAACAAAATTTAAAATTTAAGTCATATATTTGGTAACAGATAAAAACAACCTAATCAACCCTAATGTTAACTAATTTATATGAAAACAAAAATCAGTCTATTGTTATTTCTATTTTTTTCAATTTGTGCAATAGCGCAACAGATTGAAATCAAAGGAATTGTAACAAACGAAAGTGGCGGTATTCCTTTGCCTGGTGTTAATGTCATAATTAAAGGAATCAATCAAGGTACAACCACAGATTTTGATGGCAAATACAGCATAGTTGTGCAACAAGATGAACAAATAGAGTTTAGTTACGTCGGTTTTATGACTCAGACTGTAACGGTTGGTAGCCAAGCAATCATCAATATAGTTTTAATAGATGATGTTGCATTGTTAAATGAAGTCGTAGTTGTTGGTTATGGTAGCCAAAAGAAAGCAGATTTAACAGGGGCAATTAGCACAGTAAAGTCAGAAGATATCGCAAAAACACCTGCTGGAAATGCAATGCAATCCCTTCAAGGTAGAGTTGCTGGTGTGCAAATTGTAAGTGCTGGTCAACCAGGAGCTTCGCCAACTGTGAGAGTTCGTGGTATAAATTCATTTTCTGCATCGGGTAGTCCTTTATATGTAGTAGATGGAGTTTTTTATGATGATATCGGTTTTTTAGATAGCAGTCAAATAGAATCCATTTCAGTTTTAAAAGATGCATCGTCCATAGCAATTTTTGGTCAGCGTGGTATTAATGGTGTAATCATTGTTGAGACCAAAAATGGTAAAAGGAATACAAAAGCGTCTTTTACTTATAATGGTTATACAGGTTTCCAGAATGCACAAAACGTTGTTAAGATGGCAAACGCAGAACAGTTTGTTACCATGGCCACGGAGTCAGGTTCTCAAGCCGATATTGAATTTGTAAATAATGCAATACAGCGTTATGGTAGAAGTAGAGTGAATCCTAACATACCAAATGTAAATACAGATTGGTATGATGAGGTGCTTAGAGTAGCTCCAATAGTAAGTCATAACATTGGTGTTAACGGTGGTGGTGAAAATACGAGTTATGGTGTTAATGCAAGTTATTTCTCGCAAGACGGTATTTTAGATATGAAAAACGAATACGAACGTTTTAATATTCAATCGAATTTTGAAGTCCAAGTATCAGACCGTCTTAAAATAGGTACCAACGCTATATTTAGTAATGCTACACGCTACAATCCTGAAAATGGAGCTTGGTTTCAGGCCTATTTTGCAGTGCCGATTCTACCCATATTTGATACATTAAATGAAAATGCAACACCAATTCCTTTTTCTGATGCGTCTCGCTTAGGATATCGTGGAGGTCAGAATCCATTTCCTTCAATGACTTATAACGATAACAAAGTAAAAGTGAGAAATATTTTAACAAGTATCAATTTAGAATATGATCTAATTCCAGAAAAATTAAAGTTCAAAACATTTTATAGTCATGATTACACAACAACTTCAGAACGAAATGTAAGATTACCGTTTTTTATTTCAGAACGATCACAACGTGCGGTATCATCAATTAGAAGAGCAGAGGTCGTATCTTCATTACAATATTGGGATAATATTTTAACTTATAATGATAGTTTTGGAGATCATGATTTAACTGTTATTGGCGGTACCACGTTTATAGATAATCAATTCAATACGTTTTCTGCTACTGGAGATGATATTGCAGGTGTTAGTTTAGAGACGTCTTGGTTTTTAAACTTTGCGGATCCTACTTCTTTTAACGATCGCGTTAATGAAATCGGTGATAGAGAATACGCATTTGCATATTTTGGAAGATTAGAATATAGTTTTAAGAATAAATATCTTTTTAATGCAACAGTTAGGCATGAAGGAAATGGAAGATTTCCTAGAGAAATTTGGCTAACGACTCCGAGTTTTGGTGCTGGTTGGGTAATTTCGGAAGAATCATTTATGGATAATAATGGTATTTTCGATTTCTTAAAACTTAGAGCGAGTTGGGGTCAGCTAGCAAATGGAGCTTTAGGCGGAAGTGCAGGGTCTAGAACAGTGTCAGCATTAACAACGGCAATAAATGATTTACAAGCCAATGGAATTTTAGTATCCAATAATTTCACAAACTTAAAAAGAGAAGTCTTAGAAGAGAATAATTTTGGTATTAGTGCCAAAATGTTTGATAATAGATTAACTTTAGAAGTAGATTATTTTATTAGGAATACAAAAGATCTTGTTATTCCTGTTCTACAACCTATAGTCAATAATGCCGTTTTAAAGAATGCCGGTGAAATGCGTAATAAAGGATTTGAAATTGCAGTGGGTTGGTCACAGCGTATCAACGACGATTGGAGTTTTTCTGCAAGTGCAAATATGGCAACACTAAATAATGAAATGACTAAAATAAACAATGGACTAGGTTATTTAGATACAGGAAGTGCCGAGTTCCGACAGCGATCAATAATAGGTGAGCCTATAGAAGCCTTCTTTGGTTTAGAAGTTGCCGGTGTATATCAAAATGACACAGAAGTAGCCAATGACCCTGTAGCTGTAGAAAATAATTTAGAGCCAGGTGATTTTAAATATGTTGATCAAAATAATGATGGTATTATTGATGATGAAGATAGAAGAGTAATAGGATCGTTTTTGCCAGAGATTACTTACGGTGGAAACTTACAGGTATCCTATAAAAATTGGGACTTGTCAATAGCGATAGCGGGACAGTCTGGTAATGAAATTCTAAATCGCAAACGTGGTGAGGTGATTTTTACAAATGATACAAATGTAGATAGAGATTTTGCAATTAATAGATGGAGAGGAGAAGGGACAACCAATTCTTACCCATCTTCGGCAGGTAGAAGAAAGGGTTGGAATCAACGACTAAGCACATTTTTTGTAGAAGATGGTTCTTTCTTTAGAATACAGAATGTACAGTTGGCTTATACCATACCAGCTAGTGCTTTAGGTAAAAATACGCCAGAAACAAGAATATTTTTTACAGCAGAACGTCCATTAACAGTTTTTAATTACAATGGTTTTAATCCAGAAGTTGCTGGTGGAGTCGATCGTCAAACATACCCAGTACCTGCTATTTACAGTATTGGAGTGAATATTAAACTTTAAATAAAATGAGCAATATGAAAAATTTAAAACAAAAAATCAAACCTTCGGCTTTTTTGCTTCTAGTTTGTATGGCTTTGTCATCTTGTGACGATAAGCTAGAACTTAATGATGGTCAGCTATCTGAAGGTGATATAGATTTTACGCAGACCGATGACATGATTTTATCTCTTGTAGCCTCTTACGCTGTAACCTATTCTAGGGGTTGGGAAGATCCTCTTTTAATTGGTGTTAGGGGAGACGACGTTAATGCTGGTGGTCTAGGAGACCAACAACAATTTGCGGATACTGATCTTTTTATTTATGATAGAGGATATTGGATGTATAATCAAACTTGGCAAAACTTTTATGGAGATATTGTGAGTATAAACAATACGCGAGAAACTATTGATAGATATAAAGATTTTGCATCGGGCGACGATATTTCATTAGCAAATCAGTATATGGCAGAAACTAATGTTTTAAGTGGTTACCAGCATTTACAGATGTCTAAATTATGGGGAGATATTTTTATTATAAATTCTACCAATATTAACCAAGAACTTTCTAATGGTGTGGCTACCAAAATGGAGGTTATGCAGTTCATTTCTGATCTTATGGATGAAGCCATTCCGTTTCTACCAAATTTAAGACCCAACGAAAGAACAGATCTACCAGGTGGCGTAACCAGATACACAGCTCTGGCTATAAAGGCAATGGCTAATTTAGAAATGGAAAATTATCAAGGTGTTGCGGATGCAACTGCAGCGATAATTAACTCAAACAAATTTATGTTGTATCCAGATTTTTATGAATTATTTAAAAAGCCAGGAGAATTAAGCGACGAAAATTTATTTGAATTACAATTTTCAGATTACAATTCCGACGCTGGTCCAGTAAATAATCATTTGTTTGCACCTTTTGGTCCTTCAAATTGGACACCAGCAGTAGAAACAGCTTCGGGTGGTTGGGGTTTTTATGAGCCAAGTTTAAAGTATATTAAATTTATGCTCGATAGAGGTGAACAAACCAGATTAGTAACTAGCGTTAACTTTACGCCAAGAGGTATAACTGAACTAACCTCAGACCCTCAGTATGCAACAATACCAGACTTTATATCAAATACAACATTAGATGGTGATATTTTTAATGATTACCCAAGAGCCATGTTTGGCAGTGGAAAACACTATCTGCCATCTAACCAACTAACTCCTGGCAGAAATGATTTTGGATCTGGTAAAAATCTTATTGCTATCAGATATGCCGAAATATTATTAATGTATGCAGAAGCTTTAACTCACGGAGCAACTGCAAGTAATATGTCAGCTGAGCAAGCGGTTAATATGGTGCGCTCTAGAGCAGGTTTAGCCACAATAGGAGCGGTTACGACAGACGATGTAATTGATGAAAAATTTGCTGAACTCGCCATGGAATGGGGTGTTAGATATTTTGATATGATAAGATTGAATAGGTATGACGAATTAAGTTACGAGGGGCGCACGTTTACTGCAGAAGATGAGTTGTTACCTTACCCACAAGAGCAATTAGATTTATTACCACTTGGAAACGATTAAAAAAATAGAAAATGAAAACTATACACAATTATATATTTGCATTGATTGCTTTTCTAACCCTGGTCTCTTGCTATGATGGCATTGATTCAATTACAGAAGTAGACCCAGGACCTGACGCAGGGGCACCTATTATTACAATTATGAAACCAGTCGATGGGTTTACCATTCAGGTGCCAGAACCTGTAACGTCTACAATTATTGAATTTGAGGCTGAAGATGATATAGAATTGGCTTCAGTGTCCGTGACTTTAGATGGTCAAATCATTGCTGCCTTCGATTCATTTTTAGATTATAGAATATTCAATAATGAATTCACCTACGACAATATTACTACAGGGGAACATATCCTTCAAGTCACAGCAACAGACATTATAGGTAATGTTACAATCGCTACATCAAATTTTAGTAAGGAACCACCATATACACCACTATTTATTGGAGAAACATTTTATATGAATTTTGATGGTAGCTACAGTGAACTTATTACAGTTACCGATGCTACTGAGGTTGGAAATCCAGGGTTTGCTCCAGACACTCGTGTTGGTACAGGTGCTTATGCAGGTGCCACAGACTCTTATTTAACCTTTCCAACAAATGGATTGTTAGGAAATCAATTTAGTGCATCTTTTTGGACAAAAGTAAATTCGGATCCAGATCGCGCAGGTGTTTTAGTCATTGGGCCACCAGATGCCACTAATCCAGATGCACAAAACAATCGTACGAGTGGGTTTAGATTCTTTAGAGAAAACGCAGGTGGAAATCAACGTTTCAAATTAAATATAGGTAATGGTAGCGGAGATACTTGGTTTGATGGCGGTGCAGCAGCAGATGTAGATCCAAACGCTGATGAATGGGTGCATTTCGCTTTTACAATTTCTGAAACAGAAGCAGTTGTCTATAAAGATGGTGAAGTGGTGAGCCAAGGACCTCTTGATGGTATCGATTGGACAGGTTGTGATCTGCTTTCAATCATGTCTGGTGCTCCAAGATTTACGGGTTGGGGTCATACTTCTGATAGCGGTTTTATGGATGATTTAAGATTATTCAGCCTTGCTTTAACGCAAGAGGATATATTAGGAATTATAGCACAAAGTGATGAAATCTTCAATTTAGGTTTCAACGGAAGCTATACAGATAGTTTTAGCGATGAAGATTGTACTGAAGTCGGAAGTCCATCTTTTACAGGTATGGGCGGAGCTTACGAAGGTAGCAACGCCTACCAAGGTGAAGCAGATTCTTATTTAACCTTCCCGACAGATGGTTTATTGAATGAAGAATTTTCAGCAGTATTTAGATACAATGTGAATGCAGCTCCAGATCGAGCGGGTATTTTAGTTATTGGTCCACCAGACGAGGCCAATCCAGATGCTCAAAATAATAGAGTTTCAGGATTTAGATTATTCCGTGAAAATGCTGAAGGTATGCAACGTATTAAGTTAAATGTTGGTAACGGAACTGGTGATAGTTGGTTTGATGGTGGTGCAGCAGCAGATATTGATCCAACTAGTAATCAATGGGTACAACTAGCATTTACGATTTCTAATACAGAATGTGTCGTCTATATAGATGGCGAAGTGGTAAGTCAAAATGCATTTACAGGTGCAGACTGGACAGGTTGTGATGTGATGTCGATTATGTCTGGTGCACCAAGATTTGCAGGTTGGGATCACCTATCGGACGAAAGTGCTATGGATGATTTAAGAATCTTTAAAAAAGCATTAACACAAGCTCAAATTCAATCTATGCTCTAAGTCAGCATACATATACATAAAGATAATTTATATTGAATTAGTCTTCCTTGCTTTAGCTGTGTTTATCTAAGTATAAACGCAGCTAAAGTTTATTTAAACCTTTCTAATGAAACAATCAAAGCTTATTAATAAGTTGTTTTTGATAGCTCTGCTATTCGCTTTTTTTAATTGCAAGAATGCTGAAAATAAGCCAGAGGTGAAGCCCGTTTTAACAATTGGCTCTAAATCAACTGACGAGGCGTTACTAGATAAAGTTCAAAAACAGACCATCAACTATTTCTGGGAAGGAGCTGAGCCAAATTCTGGTCTAGCTAGAGAACGCTTTCATGAGGATAATGTGTATTCATCTTCACCAAAAAACACCGTAACAACTGGTGGAAGCGGATTCGGGTTAATGGCAATTCTTGTCGGCGTAGAAAGGGGTTTCATTCCCAAAGAGGAGGCTTTAAATCGATACCATAAGATTGTGAATTTTCTTGACAAGGCCGATCGGTTTCATGGTGCATGGGCACATTGGTTAGATGGTGAAACAGGGAAAGTTTATCCTTTTAGCAAAAAAGATAATGGTGGCGACTTGGTCGAAACTGCGTTCTTAATTCAAGGCTTATTAACCGTCTCTGAATACTTTAATGGTGACGCAGAAAAAGAAAAGACTTTAGTTGCCAAGATAGATAAACTTTGGCGCGAAGTAGAATGGAATTGGTACACCAAAAACGGTGATGATGTATTGTACTGGCATTGGTCACCAGAATACGAATGGGAAATGAATTTTCGAGTAGGAGGTTATAATGAATGTTTAATAATGTATGTACTCGCAGCGGCTTCACCAACCTATCCAATTACCAAATCTGTTTATGACAAAGGGTGGGCTAAAAGCGGTAAAATTGTTTCGAATGAGACCTATTATGATGAAGATTTGGTCTTAAATTATTATGAGCATGATGATGCACCAATTGGGCCTTTGTTTTGGGCACATTATTCTTATTTGGGTTTAAATCCAAACGGATTATCCGATCAATATGCAGACTATTGGAAGCTCACTCAAAATCATGCTAAAATTCACCACAAATATGCCCTTGATAATCCTAAAAATTTTAAAGGTTATGGCGATAGTATTTGGGGACTAACATCCAGTTATTCCATGAAGGGATATGCAGGCCACAGACCAGGAAATGATTTAGGTGTTATTTCACCAACAGCAGCATTGTCGTCCTTTCCATATACTCCAAATGAGAGTATGAAGATATTAAAGAATCTCTATAAAAATCACGATAGCTTAATCGGAAAATTTGGTCCTTATGATGCCTTTAGTTTTGAAGATCATTGGTACCAACCAAGATATTTGGCCATAGATCAAGGCCCAATTCCGGTGATGATAGAAAATTACAGAACAGGTCTACTGTGGGATTTATTTATGAGAAATGAAGATGTAAGAAAAGGATTGGATAAACTAGGCTTTAATTATGATTAAAATATTTTTAAATATAAACTGCTATGTACTTTGTATGATGTGCTTTATTTTTAATCTAGCAGCACAAGAAATACCGTATGTAAAAGTTCTATTTCAAAATAGCACCATGCCAGAGTCTTATTATTTTTCAGAGGTTGCATACGAAGGTAAAAGCTGGATTAGAAATATAAATCATAAAATTCCTATCACAGAAAATTATGCTTTTACTCCGGGAAACTCTTTGCTTTTTGAATATATTTCTGCTAAAGAGGGTAGTTGGAATGTAGATGTTTCATATGATGCGCTTAGAGGAATGGATTATTTTGTTGAAGCAGATCATATCTCGTTTTGGCTTTATTTGGAAGATGTTAGCGCTAAGCAATCACTACCAGACTTAAGTCTTATTTTAGAAGAAAACCAAACAGAAAATTCAATAGCACTTTCAGATTATACCTTAAATAGTCAAGTAAATTCTTGGCATCAAATTGTGCTGCCTTTAAAAGCCTTTAAAACGGCATTAAAAACAAAAGATATTAAAGGAATTAAATTCTCTCAATCAGCAGAAAGCAATGAAATTCAAAGATTTTATATTGACCAAATAGAGTTTCTGCCAGAGTTAAAAAAACAATCTCCTATTAGTGAAGTTCCAAAGCTCATAAAAACGGAGGGTTACGAGCGCCATATCGATGTGCATTGGGAATCTGTTAAAGACGCATCAGTTAGATACGTAAAAATTTACAGGCAAGAAGCCCAAAATGAATACAATTATGTAGGCATACAATCCCCTTGGATAGACGGTTTTACAGATTATATAGGAGAATCATCTGCAAAAAAATACAACTATAAAATTTCATATTTAGATAACAGATATAACGAAACATCGGCTTCCCAAGTCCTTAAAGCTGAAACTAAGAAAATGACAGATGATGAGTTGTTAGACATGATTCAACAATCACATTTAAGATATTATTGGGATGGAGCAGAACCTAATTCAGGATTGGCTTTAGAAAATATCCCAGGAAGAACGTCTATGATTGCAACAGGAGCTTCCGGATTTGGCATAATGGCTATTATTGTTGGAGTGCATCGTAAATTTATTGCTCGTGAAGAAGCTGTAGATCGATTTTTGAAAATAACAAGGTTTTTAAATAAAGCAGATCGTTTTCATGGGGTTTATCCCCATTTTTTAGATGGAAGTACAGGGAAAACTGTTCCATTTTTTGGATCTCGAGACAATGGAGGCGACTTAGTAGAAACCTCTTTTTTAATGCAAGGACTTTTGACAGTGCGACAGTTTTTCGATAAAAACAATCAGAAAGAAAAAGAGATAAGGGAAACGATTACAAAGCTCTGGGAAGCGGTGGAATGGGATTGGTACAAACGCTATCCAGATTCTGAATTTCTCCTTTGGCACTGGTCACCAGATCAGGAATGGACGATCAACCACAAATTAATTGGATGGAATGAAACCATGATTACCTATTTTTTGGCCATTGCATCTCCTAAACATGAAATTCCTGCCTCTATGTATTATTCTGGGTGGGCAAGTCCATCTCAAGAAGCCCAAGACTACAGAATAAATTGGGGGAAAACTAAAGATGGATCACTTTATGAAAACGGAAACACTTATTATGGTAATCAACTACCAGTAGGAGTTTCAAACGGCGGACCCTTATTTTTTACCCATTATTCCTATTTAGGCTTAAATCCGCACAAGATCACAGATACTTACTGTAATTATTTTGAAAATAATAAACGTATTGCAGAAATTAATTTAAGATACTACATAGAAAACCCAAAAAATTATCAAGGATATGGTGACGATTTTTGGGGTTTAACGGCTAGCGATGGACCAAAAAACTATGCAGCTAATGAGCCTAATATAAATAACGATGAAGGAAAAATGACACCGACAGGGGCATTATCTAGTTTTACATACACGCCTGAAGCTTCTATGAAAGCGCTCAAAAATTATTATTTTAATTACGGAGAGCATTTGTATGGCTATTACGGGTTTTATGATGCTATTGCACTTAATGATAATTGGCGTTCGTCACTTTTTATGGGCTTAAATCAGGCACCACCTGTAATAATGATAGAAAACTACCGTTCAGGCTTGTTGTGGGGCTTGTTTATGAAAAACGAAGACGTCCAAATAGCTCTAGCTAAGATTAACTCTGAAAAAAAAATTGATTAATATGAGAAATTTGCAAGTATTATTAGTAGTATTATTTTTTATGAACTGTGGTTCAAATGATGGGCCAGGTTATCAAGAGCCCTTTTTAGGTGATGACGATCCTGTGGTAGAGGAGCCGTTAACGGATGAGGAACTCATGGATTTAACCCAAGAAACCACCTTTAAATATTTCTGGGATTTTGCCGAAAGTAATTCGGGTGCCGCAAGAGAACGGTATCACCCTAATGATCCAGGAAATAGTCAGAATGTTGTGGCAACTGGAGGAAGTGGTTTCGGACTTATGGCGATTTTAGTAGGCATAGAAAGAGGCTATATCTCGCGAAGTGAAGGCCTTGATAGATTAACGCAAATCCTCAATTTTTTTGAAGGAGCAGATCGTTTTCGTGGAGCATGGCCACATTGGATTAACGGAAGTAATGGGAGCGTCATTCCTTTCAGTCCAGATGATAATGGTGGTGATATTGTTGAAACAGCTCTTTTTGTTCAAGGTTTAATTTGTGTTAAAGAATATTACAAAAATGGCTCTACTGAAGAAGCCGCTTTAGCAACTCAGGCAGATACTTTATGGAAAGGTGTCGAGTGGGACTGGTACACACAAGGTCAAAACACACTCTATTGGCATTGGAGTCCAAGTAGTAATTTTTCCATTGATATGCAATTAATAGGTCATAACGAAACCTTAATTGCTTTTGTATTAGGCGCAGCGTCACCAGATCATCCACTTCCGGTAGATGCCTATCATCAAGGCTATGCCAGAAACGGTAATATAGTAACTTCAGCCATACAATATGGTATTCCACTGGTATTAGACAACACAGGTCCTGGATCTGGGCCGTTATTTTGGGCACATTATTCGCATTTAGGACTTAAGCCTTTCGGTTTATCAGATCAATATGCTAATTATTGGGATTTGCATGTCAATCATTCCAATATCAATTTTCAGCACTGTGTAAGTAATCCAAATAATTATGCAGATTATGGGGAAGATTGTTGGGGATTAACAGCAAGTTATACGAGAAATACAGATGGCTCTATCGGTTATACAGCACACGACCCTCAAAATGATACTGGTGTTATTTCACCAACAGCAGCTATAGGCTCAATACCATATACTCCTGAGAAATCCTTAGCGGCAATGCGTTATTTTTATTCTAAACGTGATATTTTATTAGGTCCAGCTGGTTTTTACGATGCTTTTAGTCCACATTATAACGATTGGGTTGCAGAACGTTACTTAGCCATCGATCAAGGGCCTCAAATTATTATGATTGAAAATCATAGAACAGGTTTGTTGTGGAATCTATTTATGCAAAATCAAGATGTACAGAACGGTTTGGATGCCCTTGGGTTTAATTATTAGAAGATGAAAATTAAATATTATATTATAATTGTTGCTATTTTACAAAGTCTATTGATTAGTTCGCAAGATAGTTTCGAATTTATCGTGCTTCCAGATACGCAAACTTATATGGAAGAATTTCCAGAGGTCTTTATGAAACAAATGCAGTGGATTGCGCAGCAGGATAATCGATTTTCTTTTGTACTACACGAAGGTGATATTACCCAAAATAATTCAGAAAAAGAATGGGAAATTGCCAGAGAAGGTTTTGCTTTAATTGATGGTAAAATTCCTTATAACTTATCTTTAGGTAACCATGATATGGGAAGTGAAGCAGGTAAATTTGCCGATATCAGAAATACAAAACTTGCCAATAACTTTTTTGACCATAAGGATTATGTAAAACAATCTAAAAGCATTGCGACATTTCCAAAGGATTCCATTGATAATAATTGTGCAGAGTATCACCTATTAAACGAAAAATGGATTGTGTTTTCATTAGAATTTGGACCACGAAACAAAGTCATCGATTGGGCTAGTGCATTAATTAAAAAACACCCAGACCATAATGTTATTTTTAATACACATTCTTACATGTATAATGACAATACATTGCAAGATGGTGATGATTGGTATTTACCTCAAAAATATGGCATAGGAAAAGATACAGGCGAAAATGCTGTTAATGATGGAGGGGATTTGTGGGAAAAATTGATTAAAAAACATAAAAATATTGTGATGGTTTTTTCTGGACATATTTTGGGAGCTGGCGTCGGGCAATTAGTTTCAAAGAATGATTTCGGAACCAATGTCTATCAAATGCTTGCTAATTACCAAAAGAATGTGAAAGGTGTTGAAAAAGGAGACTCTGGCTATTTACGAATTATTAAAGTAGATAAAAAGTCTAAATCGATTTCAGTGAAAACCTATTCCCCTTGGTTAGACAACTTTAGAACAGAACCAGATCATGAATTCACGTTTAGTGATGTCAAAATATAAAATAGTAACTATGACAGTTAATCTAGGACATTTAAAATTTATATTTAGTTTACTCTTTATTGTAAGTCTTGTCAATCTAAGTGCGCAAGAAAAGGAGCACTATTCTGAAGAGCTTCACATTAATAATGAAGATACCTTAAGATACCGCATGCTACTTCCTAAAAATTTTGATACATCTAAACAATATCCACTCGTCCTATTTTTACACGGAGCAGGTGAACGAGGCGAAGACAATATAAAACAACTTGCGCATGGCAGTAAAATGTTTTTGAATGAAACGGTTAGAGATTCCTTTCCTGCTATCGTCATATTTCCACAATGTTCTCAGAATGATTATTGGTCTAAGTTAGAAGCCGATCGTTCTACAAGACCGATTTCTTTCAAATATAAATATGACGAACCCCCAACCACCGCGATGACATCTGTTATCAATTTAATGGAAACCTTGGTCGAGAAGCCTTATGTAAATACCGACCAAGTTTATGTTATGGGTTTATCTATGGGCGGTATGGGCACTTTTGAAATTATTTATCGTAAACCAGAAATGTTTGCTGCAGCAATACCCATCTGTGGTGGTGGAGATCCAGAGTCGGTAACCGCCTATGCCAAAACAATAGCATTATGGGTGTTTCATGGAGCTAAAGACGATGTTGTAGATCCTAACTTATCGGTAAGCATGGTATCTGCGATTCTCAAAGCTGGTGGCCTTCCCAAATTTACACTCTACGATTTTGCAAATCACAACAGTTGGGATCCTGCGTTTGCAGAACCAGAACTTTTAAAATGGCTTTTCTCCAATTTAAAATATAACAATGACTAAACAATTGACTTTAAAACTAACCACTTTTGCTCTAATAGCATTGGTTTTTGCAGGTTGTAAAACGGAATCTAATTCTTCAAAAACGACTTCTAATGATATTAACCCATTTGCATCTCAAGTAGATTCCATTCTAGGTCTTATGACTTTAGATGAGAAAATAGGGCAACTTAATCTTCCGGTTTCAGGAGATATCACCACAGGTCAAGGTCAGAGTTCTGATGTTGGTAAGAAAATTCAAGAAGGTAAAGTAGGAGGTATGTTTAACATTAAATCTGTTGAAAAAATTAGAGCTGTACAAAAGATTGCAGTCGAAGAAAGCCGACTAAAAATCCCCTTGCTCTTTGGTATGGATGTCATTCATGGTTATGAAACTACATTCCCAATTCCTTTAGGTTTATCTGCTTCTTGGGATATGGAGCTTATTGAAAAAACAGCGCGTATGGCAGCAACCGAAGCGAGTGCAGATGGTATAAATTGGACGTTTTCGCCTATGGTAGATATATCGCGCGATCCACGTTGGGGAAGAGTTTCTGAAGGTAATGGTGAAGATCCTTACTTAGGCAGCAGAATTGCCGAAGCCATGGTAAAAGGGTATCAACAAGATGATTTAAGTAAAAACAATACCTTGATGGCCTGTGTAAAACATTTTGCGCTGTATGGAGCATCAGAAGCTGGCCGTGATTACAATACGGTAGATATGAGTAAACTGAGAATGTACAATGAATATTTAGAACCTTACAAAGCTGCTGTTGATGCAGGAGTTGGTTCGGTGATGGCAGCGTTTAACGAAATTGATGGTGTACCAGCAACGGGTAATAAATGGTTGCTCACAGATTTATTGAGAGATGATTGGGGTTTTAACGGCTTTGTGGTGACTGATTATACAGGTATTTACGAAATGATGGCACACGGAGTGGGTAACGAAGAGGAGGTTGTAGCCCAAGCCTTAACAGCAGGTATTGATATGGATATGGCTGGAGATTCTCCTGTAGCAACCGCGGCATTTATTAAGTCCTTAAAAGGAGCTTTAGATAAAGGCATGGTCAATATAAATGATATCGATACGGCTGTAAAACGTATGTTAACGGCAAAATACCAATTAGGCTTATTTGATGATCCATACAAATACTGCGATAGTGATAGAGCTAAAAATGAAATTTTTACAGACGAAAACAGAGCCTTCGCCAGAAAAGTAGGGGCAGAATCTATGGTGTTGCTCAAAAATGAAAATCAACTACTGCCATTAAAAAAAGAAGGTACGATTGCTTTAATTGGACCTTTGGCAAATAATGCCGTAAATATGGCTGGTACTTGGTCTGTGGCCACAAATCAGAAGGAGTCTAATCCATTGCTCGAAGGTTTAAAAACGGTTGTTGGTGATAAGGCGAATGTGCTCTATGCTAAAGGAAGTAATCTCGATTACGATTTAGAACTCGAGCAACGAGCCACCATGTTTGGTAAAACCATTCCAAGAGATGGCAGAACAGACAAACAGTTATTAGATGAAGCCCTTAGTATCGCTAATAAATCAGATGTTATTATTGCTGCCATTGGTGAGTCGGCCGAATTTAGTGGAGAAAGTAGCAGTAGAACTGAAATAGGAATTCCACAGGTTCAAAAAGATTTGTTGAGTGCACTTTTAAAAACAGGAAAACCTGTGGTATTGGTGTTGTTTACAGGAAGACCATTAGTATTGGTAGAAGAAAATCAAAATGTTCCTGCGATTCTTAACGTATGGTTTCCAGGAAGTGAAGCAGGTTTAGCTATTTCAGATGTGTTGTTTGGAGCTGTAAATCCTTCGGGAAAATTAACAGCAACTTTCCCAAGAAGTGTGGGTCAAATTCCAATTTTCTATAATCATAAAAATACAGGACGACCTTTAATGAATACGGAAGGGAGATTTGAAAAGTTTAGAAGTAATTATATTGACGAACGCAACGAGCCATTATATCCATTTGGTTATGGCTTAAGCTATACTAATTTTGATTATTCTGACTTAAAATTAAGCACAACTTCAATAGGAATGGACGGTTCTATCGATGTTTCTGTTGAGGTTACTAATTCTGGTGATTATGACGGCAAAGAAGTCGTGCAACTTTATATTAGAGATTTAGTGGGTTCTATAACAAGACCTGTTAAAGAATTAAAAGGCTTTCAAAAAGTTGAAATTAAAAAAGGGGAAACAAAAATCGTAACTTTCAAATTATCGCTTAAAGACTTAAAATTCTATAATTCAGATTTAGATTTTGTCGCAGAACCTGGTAAATTTCATGTATTTGTTGGTACGGATTCTAGTACAACGATGGTGAAAGAATTCGAATTAACTAATTAAAAATAAATATGGTATTTAAGATTTTTTTAATAGTACTCTTTTGTGTTTCTAATCAAAGTTTTTCCCAAAACTATGAAGCTAAAGTAGATTCGTTAATGCAATTAATGACACTTCAGGAAAAGATTGGACAAACTGTGATGTATGGAGGAAGTTGGGACCAAACAGGACCAATTGTAGGTTCTGATAATGGTAAATTCATTCGCGAAGGTAATATGGGAGCCATGTTAAATGCAATGTCTGTAAAAGGCACTCGCGATTTACAAAAAGTAGCAGTCGAGGAATCACGTTTGGGAATTCCGTTGTTGTTTGGATATGATGTTATTCACGGTCATCGCACTATTTTTCCTATTAATTTAGGGATGGCTGCCAGTTGGGATTTAAACATGATAGAACAAAGTTCTAGAATCGCTGCAGAAGAGGCTTCCGCAGAAGGGATTCATTGGACCTTTGCACCAATGATTGATGTCTCTAGAGAACCACGTTGGGGAAGAATTTCTGAAGGTGCTGGCGAAGATGTTTTTCAAAATAGCGAAATCGCTAAGGCCTACGTTCAAGGATTTCAAGGAGACGATTTATCCCAACCCAATACCATTTTAGCCTGTGCAAAACATTTTGTGGCTTATGGAGCGGCTCAAGCTGGAAGAGATTATCATACCACCAATATGGGAGAAGGCGAATTGCGAAACGTCTATCTACCGCCTTTTAAAGCTGCAGTTGATGCAGGTGTAGAAACATTTATGTCTGCCTTTAACGAATTGAATGGCATACCTACCTCAGGAGATCCATTTATATTACGAAAAATTCTACGGGACGAATGGAAATTTGAGGGCTTTGTCGTTTCAGATTATACCTCTATCAATGAAATGATTCAACATGGCTTTGCTAAAGATGGTATTGATGCAGCAAGAATTGGGATGAACGCTGGAGTTGATATGGATATGATGGGACATGTGTATCGTTTGCATTTAAAAGGTTTAGTTGAGAAAGGGAAAGTTGACGAATCTGTAATAAACAGTGCTTGCAGAAAAATTCTCTTAGCAAAATATAAACTCGGCTTGTTTGATGATCCTTACCGTTATATTGACGAAAATCGGGAAGCCACCACTAAATATAAACCAGAGTTTTTAGCAAAAGCAAGAGAAATTGCTGCAGCATCTTCGGTATTATTACAAAATAATAATCAGGCCTTACCAATTTCAACAGACATAGAATCTATTGCGTTTATTGGACCTTTGGTCAAAGATGAATACGATATATTAGGAAATTGGGCAGCTAAAGGCGACCGAAATGGAAAAGCAGTAAGTGTTTTTGAAGGTCTTTCGGAATATTTAAAACCCAACCAGATTTTATATGCCAAAGGTTGTGAGATTTTAAAAGACGACGAATCTGGTTTTGACGAAGCCATGGCTATTGCTAACCAAGCCAGTGAAATTGTTTTGGTTATGGGAGAAGGCCATCACATGAGTGGTGAAGCCGCTTCTAGAACTAATTTGAAGATTCCGGGAATTCAACCGAAGCTTATCAAAAAGATCAGAGAAGCTAATCCTAATAAAAAAATAACTTTGGTTTTAATGAATGGTCGTCCGTTGAATCTTTCAGAAGAAGTTAATTTGGTAGATGCCATTTTAGAAATTTGGTTTCCTGGAACAATGGGAGGTGCAGCAACTGCTGATATTTTATTTGGAACTTATAATCCTTCTGGGAAATTGCCTGTTACCTTTCCTCGAAATGTTGGTCAGGTACCAATCTATTACAATATGAAAAATACAGGACGTCCAATTCCTGAAAGCAATCCTAAAGACGATTATAAAAGTAATTATATCGATGTACCAAACACCCCTTTGTTTTCGTTTGGTCATGGTTTGAGTTATACCACATTTAAATATTCGGATTTTAAATTATCCTCAAATGCATTAACGTTTACTAATTCTATTGAAGCAAGCGTTACCATTTCAAATGAAGGCGATTACGATGGTCATGAAATTGTTCAACTCTACATTCACGATAAAGTAGGAAGCGTTACTAGACCAGTAAAAGAATTAAAAGGCTTCCAAAAAATAGCCTTAAAAAAAGGAGAACGAAAAACGGTAACTTTTACAATTTCAGCTGAAGATTTAAAATTCTATAACAGCGAGATGATTTATGGAGTAGAAGCTGGTGAATTTGAGATTGCCATTGCACCGCATTCAGATTTTAAATTTCAACATACATTTAACCTAAACGATTAAAAGCAAAATTATGCCACATATAACTATTAAAATATCCTTTTACTTATTGTTTTGTGTGGTTTTTTCAAATAAAATTAGTGCGCAATCAAAACTTATTAATTCAGGTTGGCAGTTTTCAGAAAATAAAAACACTTGGGAAACCGTAAATATTCCGCACACTTGGAACATGGATGATGCTCTTGATGATAAGTCAGGTTATCGCAGAGGATTAGGCTATTATCAAAAAAAAAAATTTATTCCTTCTGAAGAAAAACAAAATGTTCATTATTTAAAGTTTAATGCTGTTAACCAAGAAGCAACCGTTTTTATTAATGGCACTAAAGTTGGAAATCATAAAGGTGGTTATGCCGCTTTTAATTTCAATATTTCTGAGTTTATAAATTACGATGCTTATAACTTAATTAAAGTCACGGTTGACAATTCTCACAATATTGATATTCCACCTTTAGATGCAGATTTTACGTTTTATGGCGGAATTTATCGCGATGTAGAACTCATTTCATTACCAAAACAACATTTCAGTTTAGACGATTTTGCTTCCGACGGATTTTATGTCAATTACCCTCAGGTTTCTGAAGAAAAAGCAAGTGTTGAAGTCACGGCGATTTTAAACAATGCTGCATCAAGTCAAGAACAAACACAATTAAAACTTATTCTTTTTGATGCTGAAGGCACAATCATAAAAGCACAATCCGAAAAGCTTAGGCTACAACCTTATACTTCAAAAGAATTTAAAATAAAGGTATCAGAAATTAAGAATCCGAAACTTTGGTCACCAGAAACCCCTTATTTATATCAACTCAAACTGGTTTTACATTCTGAAGATGGAGCAATTTTAGATTCTAAAACTGCGAATGTTGGATTTCGATGGACGTCTTTAGATCCAGAAAAAGGATTCTTTTTAAATGGCAAACCTATTAAGTTGATTGGTGTTAACAGGCATCAGGATTATAAAGGATATGGTAATGCAGTTCCGATGCATCTTCAAAAAAAGGATATTGAAATTATTAAGAACATGGGTTCAAATGTCATCCGATTTGCCCATTATCCTCATGCACGCGAGTTATATGATTTATGTGATAAACTCGGAATTTTAGTATGGACAGAAACTCCAATCGTTAATAAAGTTACGGATTCTAAAGCGTTTTTTGATGTGAGTATAAACATGCAAAAGGAACATATTAAACAATATTACAACTATCCTTCCGTAGTGATGATTGGTTATATGAACGAGATTTTCTTAAGACTGGCATTTGATAATAAATCGACTGAAGCCGAAAAAGAAGCCTTAAAAAAAACATCCTTAAAACTTGCTACAGAACTCGAAAATTTAACCCGAACATTAGCACCAAATCACATTACAGTAATGGCTTGCCATCTCAACGAGGTTTATAACGAGACTGGCATTGCAGATTTACCAATGCTTGTGGGTTGGAACCTCTATTTTGGATGGTATGATAAGGAAATTTCAGATTTAGCTGCGTTTTTAGACGATCAGCATCAACGTTTTCCAAACCGTTCCATGTTACTTTCAGAATATGGACCAGGAGCAGATGTTAGGATTTTTACCAAAACACCAAAAAAGTTTGATTTTTCAACGGATTATCAAGCAAAATTACACCAATCCTATTTCAAGCAAATTACCGAAAGACCATTTATGACAGGAATGACAGCTTGGAATTTTGCAGATTTTGGTTCAGAATTTCGAGGAGATGCCATTCCGCACGTCAACCAAAAAGGATTGGTAACATACGACAGAAAACCTAAAGACATCTACTATTGGTATAAGTCTGTTTTAGATAAAAGAGACCCTTTTATCCATATTGCAACCGACTATTTAAAAGGATTAACCCTTTTTGAAGATGAAACCTACCCGATTCAAATTTTTTCAAATCAAGAACAAGGTAGTGTTTACTTGAATGACCAAGAATTTAAATCCATTCAGTTTGAAAATGGAGTGGATAATTTTGTCGTTCCTTTTAAAAATGGGACGAATCATATTAGAGTGGCTTCAGGTGAAACTGTTGTAGAAACCACAATTGATGTTTTAAGATTAGACGCTATAGATTTTAAAGATTTTAATCGCTTTGGAATTAATATTGGATCTCATTTTTATTTTAATGATGAAGAAAGAGATTTGACTTTTGTTCCAGATCAACCGTATAAAAAAGGATGGTATGGCTATGTGGATGGGCAGTCTTTCGGAATGAGAAAAGACAAAAACCAAGTCATTCCCTATGATATTAAAAACTCGACTTCAGAACCTTTGTTTCAAACAATGTTAGAAGGTTGCTCAACTTATAAAGTAGATATTCCGAAAGGAAATTATCAAGTGTCTTTGTTTTTTGTAGAACCTCAGATTAAATCTACTGAAAACATTTATAATCTTTCAAAAGCCGATGATGATTCAACGAAAAAGCAACGGATTTTTAATGTAGCTATTAATGGTGTTTTAGTTGAAAAACAATTCAATTTAGCTAAGACTTATCCTGAAAAGTATGGTGTAACGTTGTCATCAACAGTTCGAATAAATAATGATAATGGATTAATTATTTCGCTTACTCCTATTGAAGGACAACCAGTAATTAGTGGACTATTAATTGAAAAAATAGATTAAATGATAAAGCTCTGTTTTATATGTTTGGTATTTTTATGTGTTTCGGGTTCAGCCCAAAACATGGAAACGTATATCTATTCCATAAAAGGAAAAGATACGCTGAGAATGGATGTATTTACTCCTATAAACATAAAAAAATCAGATACGCTGCCTGTTCTTCTTTGGATGCATGGTGGAGGATTTTCTGGCAGTCATCGCGCTTATCCAGATGATAATAAAATGGTGAGGTATGCTGCCAAAGATCAAAATTACATTGGTGTTTCTATCGATTATCGCTTATTGAGAAAAGGAATGAAAACTGGCTTTGGTTGCGATTGTACCAAAGACGAAAAACTGGAAACCTTTAAACAGGCTGCTATCGACTATTTGGATGCGGCCAAGTATTTAGTGGATAGCGCTAAAACATTTCAAATTGATACCACAAAAATAATCGCAGGCGGAAGCAGTGCAGGAGCAGAAGGCATACTAAATGTGGTTTTTATGAAAGATTATTTTATAGAGAACAAAGAAGACTATAAAAATGTGTCCTTTGCGGGTGTTTTTTCTTGTGCTGGTGCCGTAGTAGATGCGAGTTATATAACAGAAGATAATGCAGTTCCCTCAGTATTGTATCATGGTACAGACGACCAATCCGTGCCTTTCGGAAAGGCATCACACCATTATTGCGAGCCTTCGAGAGCTGGTTATCTCATACTCGATGGATCGGACGTGATTGCAGATAAATTGGAAGAATTTGATGCTTCATACTATTTCAACATTGTAAAAGGTGGCGGTCATGAAGTTTCAGCGATACCTTTTGACGATTTAGATAAAGTGTTTCAATTTTTCGAAAAAACTGTTAGCAATAAAGAAGTCATTCAAACTAAAATCATAAAAACGAAGTAACCATGAGATATCTAATTATGCTTTTAGGTGTGCTTATGGCATTCCACTCTTGCAAGAGTAAAGAAGAAGAGAAGCAAGAAGATCTTGTGCCAAAAAAACGACCAAATATCGTTTACATTATGGCAGATAATCATGCAGAACAAGCCATCAGTGCGTATGGTCATCCTATGAGTAAATTAGCACCAACACCAAATATAGATCGTATTGCTGCAGAAAGCGCTTTGTTTAGAAATAATTTTTGTACTAATTCCATTTATGGACCAAGTCGTGCTGTGATGTTAAACGGTAAGTTTAGTCATCTCAATGGTTTTAGAATGAATGGCGACCGTTTTGATGGCAATCAGCAAACCTTCTCAACAATCCAATAACAGATACAGATACTAAATTATAAACTATGAAAAAAATACTTTTTCTCTTAACTATAGCATTTTTTGTTTCTTGTAAATCAGACAACAATCAGAGTCAAGACAAGCATTCTAATTCAACGGAAAAAGCAGACATAAAAAAAGGATATCAAACGTATATCAATCCATTAGATATAGATTATACCTATATGGTTTACAATTCAAGCCAAAATAAATCGTACCGTTCAGGTGCAGATCCTGCTGTTATTGAATTTCGTGGCGAATACTATATGTTTGTTACACGTTCTTTCGGCTATTGGCATTCTACCGATCTGGTAAACTGGGATTTTATTAAGCCACAACAATGGTTTTTTGAAGGCAGTAACGCACCTACAGCTTTTAATTATAAGGATTCTTTAGTCTATTTTGCTGGTAACCCAGCTGGTTATGGAAGTATTCTCTACACGGACAATCCAAAAAGTGGAAAATGGACACCAACAGCTTCTATATCTAAGAATATTCAGGATTCGGAATTATTCATTGATGATGATGGCAAAACGTATCTATATTGGGGCTCTTCTAATGTGCATCCCATCCGTGTAAAAATGTTAAATAAAGATGATCGTTTTTTAGAGACAGGAGTTGAAAAAGAATTGATTAATCTTGTTGAAGAAGAACATGGATGGGAACGTTTCGGTGAAAATAACTTTCATCCTACTTTAAAGGAAGGCTATATGGAAGGTGCTTCCATGACAAAACACAACGGAAAATATTATTTACAATATGCAGCGCCTGGAACACAGTTTAATGTGTATGCTGATGGTGTTTATATAGGTGATGCACCACTTGGACCTTTCACATATATGAAAAATAATCCTATGAGCTTTAAGCCAGGTGGTTTTACTAATGGTGCTGGGCATGGAGTAACCGTTAAACAAACCAATGGGCAATATTGGCATTTTGGAACTATGGCGCTTGCTTCTAATGCGCAGTGGGAACGTCGTTTGTGTATGTTTCCTACCTATTTTGATGCTGATGGTTTAATGTACACCAATACAGCATATGGTGATTATCCGCGTTTTGGCTCTAGTCATCCTACAAAAGCGGGACACCATAATGGTTGGATGTTGCTTTCATATAAAGGAAATGTTACCGTGTCATCTTCTTCAATGCAGGTTATGAAATTTACTTCAAATGAAGACGAAGTACAAGTCACAGAATTACCAATTGAAAAAGATACAGATGGTAACATAACTTCTAAGGTATTAACCGATGAAAACCCTAAAACATTTTGGGTTGCAGAAGCCAATGACAACAAACAATGGATAACAATTGAAATGCCAAATCCTGGAAATATTCATGCTTTTCAACTTAATTTTCACGACCACGAATCTGGGATTTACACACGTACCGAAGGATTAAAACACCGTTTTAGTATAGAGGTATCTGAAGATGGTACAAACTGGCAAACTGTAGTAGATAGAAGCAAGAGTGAAAAGGATGCACCAAATGCCTACATTGTATTAGATAATCCCGTTACGGCAAAGTATGTTCGTTATAACAATGTAGAAGTGCCAGGAGTAAACTTTGCGATGTCTGAGTTTAGGGTGTTTGGCTTGGGCTTAGATAGTAAACCACAAATGGTTTCAGAATTTGATGTAAAACGAGAAGCTGACCGTAGAGATGCGTCATTTTCTTGGAATCCTGTGGAAGGAGCTCAGGGTTATAACATACGATGGGGAATTGCTCCAGATAAGCTATATCAAGCTTGGTTGGTTTATGATACCAACAAACATTTTATGCCTAGTTTAGATCGTGATACGTCTTATTATTTTAGTATTGAAGCATTTAATGAAAACGGTATTTCTGATAAAAGTGAAATTATTTATATTGAATAATTTTTTAAACATGAAACATCCATAACTAGATTATGATTCCCAAGGGAATGATTAAATGGATGTACTACCTGCCTGCCGGACAGGCAGGTGTGACCATAGAAAAACAATAGAAATAAACACATAAAATATATACACATGAAATATCTCTTAATCATCTTTTTTGCGTTTTCAAGTTTTGGTTTTGCCCAAAATTACTCAGTAATGTCCTATAATATTAAACTCGATTATCCTAAGGAAGGAGATCATAGTTGGAAAAATAGAAAACCGTTTTTAATCAATCAGATTAAGTTTTACGAGCCTGATATTATGGGAGTGCAAGAGGCAATGCCTAACCAAATGAAAGATATCGATAGCTTAATGACATCCTATAATTTTGTTGGAGTAGGGCGAGATGATGGCAAGGATGAAGGTGAATATTCAGCCATATTTTATAAAACTGAGAAGTTTCATAGTATAAAATCTAACACGTTTTGGTTGTCTAAAACACCAGAACAAGTATCAATGGGTTGGGATGCGGTTGTTAAGAGAGTTTGTACCTATGCCTTATTTGAAGATAAAGTTTCTGGTAAAAAGTTTTGGGTGTTCAATACGCACTTTGACCATGTTGGTAAAGAAGCAAAAAAAAATAGTGCCACTTTAATCCTTGAAAAAATTAAGGAAATCAATAAAGAGCAATATCCTGTAGTTTTAATAGGCGATTTTAACATGGAAGAAGAGCATGAAAGTATTAAACAAATTAAAAATACCTTGCGAGATTCAAAAGAAATAGCACAACTCACCTTCGGTCCAGAAGGGACTTTTAACGGCTTTCATTTTGATAAACCTGTAACGCGACGCATAGACTATGCTTTTGTTAGCAAGGGTGTTCAGGTGAACAAATATGCCGTCTTAAGCGATAATAGGAATCTACAATATCCTTCAGATCATTTACCAGTTTATATTGAGTTCAAACTAACTAATCACTAAAAATCATGAATAAAAAACGTTTTTATTACTGATAACAGCATTACCTGTATTAGGTGGCTCATTATTTGGATATGATACTGGAGTTATACCAATTAAGTTATTAAAAGCCTTTAGAAAATGATGATTTCCTGTTATAGATTTAATGGTTTCAGGTTTCATTTCGCAGACCATTTCGCTTAGCCATTCTTTTAAACTTTTCATCGATTCGAATCTTTGATTCTTAAATCGATTTTTAATGTATTGCCAAACTTGTTCGCATGGGTTTAGTTCAGGATTGTATGGGGGTATTCTTAACAAGACTATATTTTGTGGCACCTCTATATTTTTTGTAGAATGAAATCCTGCATTATCAATCACTACGATTTTATATTCCTTTGGATTATGTGTTGAAAATTCTTGCAGATAGGCTTGAAATATGTTAGTACTTACACCATTTATTTCCCAAACAAAAGAGTCTCCGTTTATTGGCGAGTAACTACCATATAGATAGGTCGTTTTATAAATATGTTGATAGGTCACTATTGGCTTTACACCGCTATCGGTTATGTATTTTCCAAGATGATTCATCATTCCAAATCGAGCTTCATCTTGAAAGTATAAATTAACAGATTCGTAACTATCTTTATTAAGACTAATTCTAATGTTATCTAGCGTATTCTGGAGTTTTTAAAAAAGCTTTTTCAGCCTCTACATCTTTTTTGTAGAGAGATTTCCTAGGAGTCTTGGGTTTTGTTTTAAAATGCTGAATCAAGATACTCACGGATCTGTTGGTAATTAACAACTACTCCATACTCTTGTTCTACCCAATTTTGAGCATCCCAGTATCCTAAAAACGGATTATTTGGGTCGTGTACTCTTTGCGATAAACCTTTATGTATCTGTGGTGTGATAATTTTAGAAGATTTATTTTTAGGATTATCCGTTAACATCACCTCAACCCCACCAGTATTATAGTTTACAAGCTACCTTTCTAAGGTTATAATATGAATCCCTAAAAATCAGCTAATGCTTGTTGTGTTTCAAATTTGCCGGACTTAATGGCTAGCAAACTTTTTAAACGTTTTTCTCCTTTTAAGTTTTTCTGCTTTAACAAGAGTTTGTTTAGCTCCGAATCTGATTCCTTAATATCTAAAAAGACTTTTTTCCCATACGTAAATACAAGAATAATATACGGCAATATAAAACTAATTTTGTATAATTTTGAGTGAGTGCGTTTTATCAGAACTAGAGAGTTTTAGAGTGAATAGTTAGGAGAATCATTACCGTGGAATATATAGGAAAGATTGATTTTAGCATGTTTTAATTCTTCACAAAGTAAGACTAATGTTTTACCTTAAAAAAATAGTGTAATCTTTTAAACTAAACTTTTCATTCAATTTATTTCATTTTTATTCCAAAGATAATTCAACATCAAAATGGAAAAAACGTATCAGCACAACTTATAAATTGACAATTTGATTAAGGTTAAAAATTTATTCCTTTATATTTAAAAAATTAAATTTTATGAATACATATATCAAACCCTTAAGTTTCTTAACAACCCTATTGATCTTAATAACTTATCATACTTATGCTCAAGGCGATAGGGAAGCTGGCGGGCTTAATTTTGCGTCAAGATCTGAAGTTATAGGACAATATGGGATGGTAGCGACAAGTCATCCATTAGCCACTCAAATTGGATTGGATATCTTAAAGCAAGGTTGCAACGCCATAGATGCGGCGATAGCTGCAAATGCAGCTACAGGACTAATGGAACCGACAGGGAATGGCATTGGAGGTGATTTATTTGCCATTGTCTGGCATGAGAAAACTCAAAAGCTCTACGCTATAAACGCCAGTGGGCGTTCACCTTTAGGCTTGTCTTATGATGATCTACTAAAAGAATTAGATGAAATCGACGAGGAAAGTATTCCTCCTTATCATTTACTTTCTGTTTCTGTGCCAGGCGCCGTAGATGGCTGGTTTGAGTTGCATAAAAAATTCGGCTCTCTATCGATGGAAGAAATTCTTAAATCTCCAATTCACTATGCTGAAAATGGATTTCCAGTAACAGAAGCTATTTCTGCTAGATGGAGAAGTAGTGTTCCCTTTTTAAAAACTCAGCCAGGAGCTTTTGAAAGCACATTCACTATTGACGGTCGTGGCCCTCATAAAGGTGAAATCTTTAAGAATCCCGATCTTGGAAACACGCTAAGAGTGTTGGCGAAAAAGGGTAGAGATGCTTTTTATAAAGGCGAGATCACAAAAAAGATAGATAAATGGATGGTGAAAAATAAGGGTTATCTACGCTATACGGATTTTGAAAAGCACCGTTCTGAATGGGTGGAACCCGTTACGACTAACTATAGAGGCTACGACGTTTATCAAGT
>Ga0307951_1000242_pt1 | contig 31756 bp, 28 predicted proteins | sample OrgLakmetagen374_FD_201842 | JGI IMG/M metagenome (GOLD analysis project Ga0307951, IMG submission 201842) | Saline water microbial communities from Organic Lake, Antarctica - #374 | ecosystem: Environmental > Aquatic > Non-marine Saline and Alkaline > Saline | place: Antarctica: Organic Lake... | reverse complement strand
GATAAATATAATGTTGTTTTCTTCTGCTTTTTCAGCAAAATCAGCATTTTCACTTAAAAAACCATATCCAGGGTGGATGGCATCTACATTTAATTCTTTGCAGATAGCTAGGATTTTATCTGCTCTTAAATAGGATTCACTTGAGGGAGCTTTTCCAACGCAAACGGCTTCATCTGCATACCTAACGTGAGGCGCGTTTCGGTCTGCTTCAGAAAATATAGCAACGGATTTGATTCCCATTTTTCGTATGCTTTTCATTACCCGTAAGGCAATTTCTCCTCGGTTGGCAACCAGTATTTTTTTTATGCTTTGCATAGTTATTCCATTTCAATTAATAGTTCGTTTTTTGCTACGGTATTTCCTTGTTGGATAGGAACATTTTTAATTACTGCATCTCGAGGTGCAGTGATGGCATTTTCCATTTTCATGGCTTCCAGTATCAATAAGGTTTCACCCTCCTTAACTTCTTGACCTTCTTTCACTTTTATATCGAAAATCAAGCCTGGCATTGGTGCTTTAATTTCATTTACTTGTGAAGTCGCTGCCAGAGAAAGCCCCATCTCGTTTATCAATACATCTAAATCGTTTGAGATTTTTACCTTATAAATATTTGAATTTACTTTAATCTGATAAGTTTGCTGATTAAAGTGTTGTTCCACTACTTCGGTCGAAATGGATTTGTTTTGATGGATAATATGAATTTCATCTGATTTTGGAGAATATACATCAATTTCATCTAGCTCTTTTTGGGTGAACTCAAATTGAAATTCGTCATTCACCTTTGCCTTGAATAATTTGGACATGGATTAAATTTTTGTTGTTGGTAAATATAAATAAACTCTATTTGACGCCCCAGAAAAATTATGATTATTAGATGCCTTCTAATAAATCATTTTTAAAACCTTCGTTGGCTGGATTTTCAGATAGCCAGATTCCAAAGAGTGCTTTTTTAAAATCTAATCCGTCTATGCTTCCTAAATGCTTCATATTTCTATAAATCTGGGTTTGTCCTGAAGCATTGTAAACCAAGTCTATAATATCTCCCGGATTTATTTCTTTATTGAAAAAGTTAATCATTTTGTCAATTCTAATTTGGTAGTCTTCTAGATTACCTTGGGTAGATTTGTCAAATCCATCCAAAATAGATTTAATGATGCGTTTATTTGAAATCAAGCTAGATAAAATATGTAAACGTAATGCCATAGGTTGATTTACTTCAACGATTTGATGAGGCTTCAATTGAAGATTATTCAAGTAAACAGCTCCTACATACATGTCTATCCAGAGAAAATCTCGAACCCCAATTCCGAATACATCCAATGGCTCATTTTCAATATAAGTTAGTTTTTGGGGTATTTCAATTCCAGCTATTTGAATTTGAGCTTGAGTTGAAAAGCTAATCAATAAAAATAAAATTAAAGAGTAGATTAGGTTGGCTTTTAGCATTATTTGGCTTTTCGTCTTAGTTTGTAAATGGATGCATTGAGCTCAAATCCCAACAATAAAATATTAGAATTGAGCCAGATGTAAAATAGGATAATCAATAAGGCTCCAATGGAACCGTAAAGTTTGTTGTAACTCGCAAAATTTTCGATGTAGATGGAAAACAAAAATGTAGTTAAAATAATGAGAACAGTAGTAAACAATGAACCTATGGAGAAGAATTTTGCATTTCTGCTTTCTTTTGTTCCCAAATAATACACTAAATTCAATACAATGTATAACATACCTACAAGTATAGCATATCTTCCCATTTTAATCCAATAAATTTCATCTATAAAAACACCTACTTGTTTAAAATCTTCAATGATGTAAGTTAAATACACCGTTGAAATAACAGTAACCAACAGTAAAATGGCTATAATGATTGATACTCCCATAGCAACAAAATATTGCCTAAAAAAAGAACGGTTTACATTGGTATGATAGGAAAATTCGAAGCTGGTTAAAATTGCGTTTACACCATTAGACATCAAAAAGATGGATAAAATAAATACAAATGAAAGCAGTCCAGCTCTAGGGTTGCTTGCAATATCGGTAAATATTTCGTTGAAAAAACTAGAGGTTTGAGGCGGTAACATATCATCTATAAATGACAGCAATTCTTCTTGAAAATCGTCTATAAAAGTAACAAACGGAATTAAATTTAAGACAAAAAGCAAAAAAGGAAAAATAGCAATAAAAAAGCTAAAGGCTATGGAACTCGCTCGTGTTGAAAACGTTCCTTTAATAATTCCATACACATAAATTTTGAATAGTCTATAAAACGATAATCCATCTGTTCCTGGCACTTTAGCTTTCTTTGCAAAGACTGCTATGTTGCGTACAACAGGGATTTTTATTACCGTTCTATCGAATTCATCAATCATTTAAATGGCTTTTAAACTCAAATCTACATTGTAAACAGAATGGGTTAAAGCTCCACTAGAAATAAAATCTACACCACATTCTGCATAATCTCTCGCCGTGGAAAGCGTGATGCCTCCACTGGATTCAGTTAAGCAAAAATCACCGATAAGTTGCACGGCTTTCCTAGTATCTTCAAAAGTAAAATTATCTATCAATATACGGTGTATGCCGGGAAATTTAATAATTTTCTGTATTTCGTTCAAATCTCTGGCTTCAACAATGATCTTCAAATCTAAGCTATTCCTTTTTAAATAGGCCTGTGTTTTTTGAATGGCTTCTTCTACACCACCAGCAAAATCGATATGATTGTCTTTTAGCATAATCATATCATACAAAGCAAATCGGTGATTTACACCTCCGCCAATTTTTACAGCCCATTTTTCTAAAGCTCTAAATCCAGGAGTAGTTTTACGAGTGTCTAAAATGCGTGTTTTAGTTCCTTCTAAAACACGTTTAAATGCCATGGTTTTAGTAGCAATGGCACTCATGCGTTGCATTGCGTTAAGCACCAAACGTTCACCTTTTAAAATACTTTGACTGGTGCTATGCAAAGTAAATGCAATAGCTCCAGATTGTAAAACATCTCCATCTTTTGCCTTAAAATCAATTTTAGCATGGGGGTCAATGTGTTGAAATACTTGTTTTGCGAAATCTAAGCCAGCAATAACACAATTTTCCTTTACCAATAATTTAGCTTGTCCTTCTGCTGTTTCTGGAATACAAGCCAAGGAAGAATGGTCGCCATCTCCTACATCTTCTCGTAAGGCATTCTTAATAATTATATCTATTTCCTTTTGAAATTGTGCTTGACTAATCATCTATTCCTTATTTTTGAATTGTACAAAGTTAAGGCTATTTTTAAAGATGACCATTACCCTAATTTGCGTAGGAAAAACAGATAGTAAAGCACTGAAAGTCTTGGTAGAAGATTATGAAAAAAGGTTGGGTAGGTTCATTAAATATCAAGTAGAAATTATTCCAGACCTAAAAAACAGAAAGAAATTAAGCGAAGAAGAACAAAAAACAGAAGAAGGAAAATTGATTCTAGCCAAATTGAAATCAACAGACTTCTTGGTTTTGTTGGATGAAAACGGAAAAGAATTCAATTCTATAAGCTATTCAAAATGGATGCAAAAACAAATGAACAAGGGTTTAAAAAATTTGGTTTTTGTAATTGGTGGTCCATATGGTTTTTCTGATGAAGTATATCAAATAGCTAAATTGAAAGTTTCTCTGTCTCAAATGACCTTTTCACATCAAATGGTGCGTTTGTTTTTTACGGAACAAACTTACCGTGCTTTTAGTATTTTAAATAATTTACCATATCATCATCAATAATGAAAGGAAAATCAATTAAAGACTGGATTTACATCAGCATACAGCTTTTGTTTTTTGTAATGTATCTTCAAAATTATTCTTTTTTAAGTTGGGAAATCTCAAGCGGTTTGAAGATTCTTTTTCAGCTCATTGCAGGAATGGGCTTGCTCTTTTCACTTCTTGCAATACTCAGCATGAATACACTTGTTTCGCCTTTTCCTTCACCAAAAGCAGGAATGCAACTACAAACCAAAGGCGTGTATGCTTTTTCTAGACACCCTATTTACAGTGGGATTTTAATTTTTTTCTATTTTTGGGGAATAGCTACTGCCTCAGAATACAAAATTGGAATTGCTTTGGCTTTTAGTATTTTTATCTATTTCAAAGCAAAATATGAAGAGCAATTGCTTCAAAAAAAGTTCACTGCATACCAATCCTATAAAAAGAAAACAGGGATGTTTTTTCCGAAAGTTTTAAAGTGAAATTTGAAATTCAATCCCAACTAAAATGCAATACTTCCCTCCTATTTTTTAGCTAAAAGCTTTAATTTGAATAGCTTTGAAGGAACTTTACCACATTATCATCCACAAAAAACAAACCCAACTACCTAAACAATTCGTTTACCTTAGCCCTTAGTTTTCGGTTGTAATCTTCAAAAAGCCAATCCCGGTAGTTTTTGGTATTGTTGATTATACATCTGGAATATTGTGAAATTCTGTCTTGAATATCATCTTTTAATTCTCGAGTTAAGATCCTAGCATCAAAAACGTCCTCAGAATTTTCTACACACATTTTTGCATGCTGCTTTACAGATTCTTCCAGTACTAATTTAGATTTCTCGCCATTGTTTACGGTTTCGTTGTAGCGTTTCTTGATGTCGAAACTGATGTCTTCCGTATTTTTAAACATCTGCCTAACTTCATCTGGCATGGTATAGGTAAATTGACTTTCAATTTCTTCATCAGAAATCATATTGTCTAAGAAATAATCTGGATTCTTGAATATCAATTGCCAATCTACATTTGCATCCCAAGGACCAAAACGCGCCAAATTGTTACCTAAATCAATTACATTGAAGGTATCTTTGTTTTTCAATTTACGGGAACCACGCCCTATCATTTGGAAGTATAAAGTCAAGGATTTTGTCGCTCTATTTAATATGATGTTTCTTACTGTGGGTTCATCAAATCCAGTAGTTAAGATACTTACCGATGTTAAAATAGCGTCTGGTTTCTCATTAAACCACTTTAAAATGGCACTCCTCTCTTTTTTAGAATGCGTATTATCTAAATGTTTTACATCGTAACCCGCTTCTTTAAAAGTTTGATACACATACCAAGAAGTATTGATTCCATTGTTGAAAATCAAGGTTTTTTCTCCTTTGCAACGTTCTTCGTAAGCTTGCATCAACTTGGTTTGCATGTTCATGTTGGTATACAAATCTTCTGAAGACTTCACGGTGTAATCACCATTAATACCTACCTGTAATTGACTTAAACCCACATCATAAGTAAACATATTGGCTCTTGCCAAAAAGCCTTTTTCAATTAAAGAAGGAATAGAATCACCAACAATCAATTTTTCGTAGTTCTTGTGCATCGGTAATTTGATGTTGGAACTCAATGGTGTTGCAGTAACTCCAAGTACAAAAGAATCTTCTACGTATTTAAAAAGTTTGGTAAAAGAATTATAGTGCGCCTCGTCAATAATGGTCAAACCGATGTTATCTACACTCAATTTTTCCTCGTTTAGACGATTATTTAAGGTTTCTACCATGGCTACAAAACACATATAGTCATTATCATCAGAAAGTTCTTTCACTTTACTGTTGATGATTTTGTTACGAACTCCAAAGCCTTTTAGCATTTTTGAGGTTTGCTTACACAACTCAATACGGTGTGTAAGTACCAGTACTTTTTTACCTTTTTTCTCGATGTAACGTCTTACAATTTCAGAAAAAACTACTGTTTTTCCCCCGCCAGTAGGTAGTTGATACAATAGGTTGTAATTATCGGGACAATTATCTATATGCTCAAAAATCTTTATTAAATCTTGTTCTTGATAATCGTATAACTCTTTTTCTTCAATTTCTTGGGACATAAAAGTGGCTTGATGTTCAGTTTTAGTTTTTGCAAAAATACGTACTTTCATTGCTTTCTAGAAATCTTTTAAGTAAATTATAAAGTAAAGTTCTTTTAAAATAATTGCACATTGCATCCATAATCCGCTTCTAAAAAATTATTTTTGCAATTAGAATCTAAAAAACATGGTCTTGGAAAATAAGAAAGCACAAAAATTAATCAATAAAATTATTGAAGAATTAAATACCACCGGAATTCAAGCTGAAAAGCAAGTTGAAAACCTGAAAAATTTACGCGTGCACGCAGTTGAGGAAAAGCTTCCTGTGGTAGCAAAAGCCATTAGGTTAACCTATGAACACTTAGAAGAATACGAAACTTTTGTAGCGCCTATTCCACAAGAAGAAATTCTGGATGATGATGGCGAAGCGGTAGAACAGGAAAAAATAACTGGATCTGACAGTTTAATATATTTGATGGATTTGATAAAACATAGCGATAACAAACTGAATCTATCTGAGATTAGAGAATACAATACGTACCTAGAAGAGTTTTCAATATAAACAAAGATGGGAAGAGCATTCGAATTTAGGAAAGCACGTAAAATGAAGCGTTGGTCTGCTATGGCCAAAACTTTTACACGTTTGGGAAAAGATATTGTAATGGCTGTGAAAGAAGCTGGACCAGATCCTGATACAAATTCTAAACTACGTGCAATTATACAAAATGCGAAAACTGCAAACATGCCAAAGGATAATATCGAACGCGCCATTAAACGTGCGTCTGATAAAAGCCTAGGCGATTTCAAAGAGGTTTTATTTGAAGGGTATGCACCGCATGGAATTGCCATTTTAGTTGAAACAGCTTCAGATAACAACAACCGTACGGTAGCTAACATTCGCTCTTACTTCAACAAATGTGATGGTAACTTAGGCACTTCAGGTTCGGTTGAATTTATGTTTGACCATACCTGCAATTTTACTATAAAAGCTACTGAAGATACTGATATTGAAGAACTTGAACTTGAATTTATTGATTATGGTCTAGAAGAAATTTTTGCCGAATCTGATGATGATTCCATTGTAATGTATGCTCCATTTGAATCTTATGGGAATTTACAAAAGGAATTGGAAAGTAGAGGTTTTGAAATTCTTTCTTCAGGATTTGAGCGTATTCCGCAAACCACCAAGAGCTTAACAGAAGACCAAAAAGCAGATGTTGAAAAGCTTTTAGAAAAAATTGAAGAAGATGATGACGTACAGAATGTATACCACAATATGCAAGAAGAATAGTTTTTGATATCATTTCAATCATAAAAAAATCCTGAATAAAAATATTCAGGATTTTTTTATGATTGAAAATTATTAAATTACTTCACCATTTCATCAAAAATAGAACGCATTAAACGGGTTTTATCATTTAAGCTCTCTTCCATAGAAATCATGGTTTCAGTTCTGTACACTCCATCAATATCATCTATCTTAAAGATAACTTGCTTGGCATGTTCTGTGTTTTTAGCTCTTACTTTACAGAACAAATTAAATTTTCCTGTGGTAATATGAGCCACCGTTACATACGGAATTTCATTTATTCTATTTAAGACAAACTGAGTCTGTGAAGTTTTTTCTAGGAAAATACCAACATAGGCTATAAAAGAATATCCTAATTTTTTATAATCCAGTGAAAGTGATGAACCTGTAATAATACCAGCATCCTCCATTTTTTTTACTCGAACGTGAACAGTTCCAGCAGAAATAAGGAGTTTTTTTGCGATATCTGTAAAAGGGGTTCTCGTATTATCGATTAACATCCCTAAAATTTTGTGGTCAGTTTCGTCTAATTTAAACTTTGCCATTTTTAGTCTTATATTATTGAATTTTCAAAATTAGGCAAAGTCTTTAAATATAGTGTAATTTATTTTTAGTTTTTAAGAATTTTTAATGAAAAAGTCTTGTTTTTTGTGCGAAGTCCCTCGATAACAGAATTTATGTTAGGTTTTTGTAAAACTTTTACTTCATTAATACTAACTATTTCTTCGGCTAGATGCTCTTCTCGATGTCCAAATACATTGGATAGGTTGTCTATTTGCACTAATTTAGGAATAAATGCAACTCGGTTTTGCTCTAGCGCCTCTTCATATTGTATTGCAAAATCGTATGAAGTTCCTGCTATTATTACATTTCGTAAAATACAATCGTAATATAGTTTTTGATTTTTTGGAATTTCAAAATAGGTTTTATGTGGAATTGTTTCGTAAGAATTCTGTAGCATAGACTCAAATAGCTTGACAAAGGCCAAAAACATCAATTTACGCGTTTCCTCTCTATTGTAATCACCTGGGTAATGTCCTGCTTCAAAAAGTATAGTAGGCGTTTCTAAGCCTTGAAAATGGTCTCCTATACAGTTTTCATTGTAAGCGTCATCATAGCGTCCGACTTGATTGGGAATGAAACTTTTAAGCATGCTACTCATTTCTACAATCAATTGCATGCTTGTAATTCTGGTTGAAGTTACTGATCGAGTGATATTAACTGATGGGGACAAAAACGAAACTATAGCAGGGTTTTTCTGCATTCCTGCACTAAAGATGCTGCGTTGTCCATGTAAATTCAAACATAAATTGGGTTTAAATTCACGGTAAACTTGTTGCAGCGCTTTCATTTCAGGTTGTGTGACCTCAAAAGCATCTCTGTTCAAATCTATTTGATTTGCGTTGAGACGAGTATAGGCTTTTGCCCCATCTGGATTTAAAACGAAAATCAATGCCATTTGAGAAGTTGCTGAAAGCTGTTTTACAAAATCACCTTCTTTTTGGATGTCTAAAAAGTTGACAAAATCAAATAAGGCTTTTGTGGTAGTGGTTTCATTTCCGTGCATTTGAGACCAAGCTAAAACCTTCTTATTCCCATTTCCCCAATACACACAATAAATAGGTTGTTGGTTAACTGACTCCCCAATTTGTTTAATTTGAAATTCCTTGGGCAACTTCAAAATTGAATCTTGTAGGGTTTCTAATTCCAAATACCGACCAGAAAAAGCTGTGTTTTTGTAGTCTTGAAAGTCTAAATACAATCTGCTATAATCCATATTCATTTGTAAGTTCACAAAAGTAAACAAATCATATTTTACAATTGTAAACAAGCTAATTCTTTTAAATGTTTACATTGATAAACTGAATCTGTCGTTGTAAGCAGCTCTTTTAAAGACACACATGGAAAACCTCCTATATATCACTTAAAATAAATTAAATAACATGTAATTAATGCACTATGTCACTTTATATAAAGTTATTGTTTACTATTAAATTGCTTTATTTGAAGTTTATTTGCACTACTGAACACAATTGTTTACATTTGTATATTCTAATCTCATTAATAAAAGTTTACAATGGTAAACAGTGCTGAATTTGCGAAACGCTTGGAAAAACTCTTCCAATACTATGATTTAAATGCATCTTCTTTTGCTGAAAATATTGAAGTTGGAAGAGCTTCTATCTCTCACCTACTTTCTGGAAGGAACAAACCTAGTTTGGATTTTGTAATGAAAGTGGTACAGACTTTTCCAGAAGTAGAATTGTATTGGTTGCTCAATGGTAAAGGAAATTTTCCAAAACAAATCGAAACAAAAGAAGCTCAACAAGAGCAATCTCCTCTTGCCCCAAATCGTATACAAAATAAAACTCCACAAGAAAAAGCCAAATCTGAAGATGTAGCAGATAGCAATGAAGAAGTCTCAAACAGAGCAGCTAATACAGAAGGAAAATCAATTCAGCGGATTGTTATTTTTTATAATGATGGAACTTTTGAAGCTTTTAACCATTCTTAAACACCCAAAATCGGTTGTTTAGCGGTATTTTTGTAAAAAAATAATAATGAATCGATTTCACTACTCTTTTTTGCTTCTACTCACCATAGTTTCGCTTCATTCCTGTTATGCACCAGAGCAGAAATGCGAAGACTTTCAAGAAGGAATTTTTGAATTTGAAGCGCTAGTAGAAGGCGAATTGAAAAAAACTAGATTCGTTAGAAATAATACATACGAAATTGAATATTATGAAGGAAAGTCTGATACTGCTAGTATTCGCTGGATAAATGATTGTGAATATATTTTAAAGAACATCAATCCAGAAAATAGAGCCGCTAAACAACAGATGCACTTTAAAATATTAACCACTAAAGAAAATCAATATACTTTTGAATATTCCTTGGTAGGTAGTGATAATAAACAAAAAGGAACCGCTTATAAAGTACAAGACAGCTTTTAGTTGTCTTGTAAGACTTGCATCAACGAGTTAGCCGCTTAATGGTGTTTTTATGATTTGGGAATTTACTTGTCAATGCTTCTCGATTTGCCAATTCAAAATCTTTAAAATCAAATCCCGGAGAAACTGTGCAACCTACAAAAGCAAATTGGTGCTCCTCCACTACTTCAGCAGCAAACCAAGTCTGTGCAGGAACTACAAATTGTGGGACTTCTCCGTCAGTTATCTGATTTCCTACTTTAATTAATTCGTATTTACCATTAGGATGAATCAGATGCAAGTGAATGCAGCTACCTATATAAAAGTGCCAAATTTCATCTTGATTTACTTTGTGAAATGCTGAAAAGGCTTCATTGGTAATCAAAAAATAAATACTAGTTGAATAGTTTCTTTCACTCTTAAACCCTTCTGGGACAGCTACTAATTCACTTCGATACGTTTCTTTAAAATAGCCACCCTCGGGATGTGTTTCTAAATTGAATTTTTTGATAATTTGTTGTGCATTCATATTTCAATTTTGTTTAGTGAATTATCTAACTGTTTTAGGTTTTCGTAGTTATAAGTTATAATAGCTTAAATAATCTGTTTAATGATTTGTCCCTTTTAGGACAACATCTTGGTAAAAACACGCACCCAACTTGTAAACGCGCCTTTAGGTACTGAGTTTAAATAGAACCTTATTATGTTAAAATTTAATTATTTTTAATTTAATATCTTTGGATTATGACATTTCGACCCCAGAGGGGTCGTATAATAAATTCATTTATCTTTTCTATAGACATATGTATCCTCTAGATTCAGTTTTATTAAAAGTCATTTCCATTTTTAATTCTATATGATTTAATTCCATTCGGATTTGTATGACAGAAAAATATGGTGATTAAGATAATGCGACCCCGCTGGGGTCGATAATAAAGCGAAAATATCTTTCTATAAACATGCGAATCCTACGGATTCATTCCATTCCGTTAACCATTATATATTTCTTGCGTAATCAAATCCCGTTAGGGATTGCATGTTTATAGAAAATTATTCGCATTATCACATTTCGACCCCAGAGGGGTCGTATAATAAATTATCATCAATCCAATCAAAAACATATTCTTCATTGAATTCTATATCAAATGCTTTTAAAAAAGCAAAATACTCTTCTTTAAATGTTCTTTTTTTATGATGTTCTTTCTGATTTTCAATATATCGAATAACATGCGATAACTGTGAATGACTGTATGAGAAAGAGCCAAATCCATCTTGCCAATCAAACTTAAATGATGTGAAATTCTTTTCTTTTATAAAAATATTTGATGATTTTTTTACTTCGCGAACTAAATCGGACAAACAACATGAAGGCTTCATTCCAATGAAAATATGAATATGGTTTGACGTTCCATTAATGGCTAACATTTTTTGCCCTTTGTTTTGGACAATGCCCGTGATATATTTGTAAAGTTGTTCTTCCCAATTTGCACCAATAAGTGCTTTTCGGTTTTGAACAGCAAAAACCACTTGTATGTAAATTTGTGAATATGTATTTGCCATAGTGTAAATATTTAGGTTAAAAAGATTACTCATTTTATCGATGAAGGTTACTTTTCTAATAAATTAGGTAAAGCTAAATACTTAGTAAAAGTAAAAAAATAGAGTTTAAATTAGTATTTTATTCAATATTTAATCAATTTCATTTTTAAGGTTCTATCAGTATTATTTAGGATTACATATTTATGGGAAATTATTGGCATGAACATAATGTGACCCCGCTGGGGTCGAATAACACGACGATGTCTATTTTGCTATACACATGTGAATCCCCAGGATTCATTCCATTCCGTTAACAACTACATATTTCTTGCCTGATCAAATCCAGTAAGTATGTCAGTCATATGGTATGTTGCTTGTTGCCTTCTTTATTTCCAAGCACTCCAAGCAGTTTTTACAGCTCGAATTCAGCTAAGCTATTTTGCAACTTGTTTAGAAAGCAAGAAGAGATGGCCATATAGTTACATAAAGTGTTTTTCTTAACCAAAGGGTAATGATTCATACTTAATACTTGAAGTTATCAACTGGAATTACTTCACCAGAATCCATTCCGTTTACTGTCTCGTTTCCAACGCGGTAGCGAACTAATCGCAAGGTTGGAAAACCCACTTTAGCTGTCATTTTTTTTACTTGCCTAAATTTTCCTTCGGTTAAGGTAATACTTACCCATGAAGTAGGTCCATGTCTTTCGTCCCTTATTTTCTTTGCTCGTTCTGGAAAACTTGGAATTTCATCTAAACATCGAGCTTTACAAGCTAAAGTCTGGTATTTTTTTCCTTGAATACTGATTTCTACGCCATTTTTCAATTCCTCAATAGCTTCTGGACTTATCACTCCGTCTACTTGGACGTAGTATTCTTTTTCTACTTTATCATTCAAAATTCTATAGCTCTCTTTTCCATTTGTTGTGAGTAGCAAAAGTCCTTCAGAATCTTCGTCTAATCTTCCAATGGCCATGGTTCCTTTCGGAAATGGAAATAATTCACCTAACAAAGCTTTGTTTCTCCTAACTGTTTGAGGGTAAACAAATTGACTTAAGTATCCATAGGGTTTATAGAGTTTAAAATGCGAATGCAATTTCAATCTTTTGAATTATTTAGCGTTTGCAACAAATCTACAAAGATTATAAGGCTTATTTTAGCTTGACTTAATCTTTTGAAAGTAAATTTATTTATGAAAAATACTATTGAAGCCAGTTATTCTCATCTATTTGAAAATGAATTAATTAAAGAAATCACAGAAGTTGGAATTTTAAAAAAGGTAGCTAAAGGTGAAGAATTGATGCAGATTGGACAATACATTAAGTCCATGCCTTTGCTGCTTGATGGCACTATCAAAATTATGAGAGAAGACGAGGACGGATTTGAACTTCTGCTCTATTATATTGAAAAAGGACAAACCTGCTCTTACACTCTAAGTTGCTGTATGAATCATAAACAAAGTGAAATAAAAGCAATAGCAGAACAGGATACAGAACTGGTTATGATTCCGATTCAAAAAATGGAGGAATGGATGGCAAAATACCGCTCTTGGAGAAATTTTGTTCTGGATAGTTACAATGAACGCATAAACGAATTGCTAGATGTAATTGATGTAATTGCATTTAAAAAAATGGACGAACGTCTTTTGGAATACCTAAAGAGTAAAATGAAATTTGCTGAAAATAAAATCATAAAAAGCACACACAAAGACATCGCTTTTGATTTACATACTTCTCGCGTGGTAGTTTCGCGGTTACTGAAAACATTAGAGAAAAGCGGAAACATCATTTTACACCGAAACTCTATTGAAGTGATTAATTTAGAATAAAAAATTACTACTTTTTATATTTTTTAAGCACAACAGCTGCATTTACATCTCCAAAACCGAAACTAGCTTTAATTAAATGTTGAATTGTAAATGGATGACTTTCTTTGGGGAAAATATCGTTTGAAAATTGATTTGCAATTTCAAGATGCAGTTCTTTTAAATTTAGATTTCCAAAAATGAAATTATGATGAATTTGTAAAATAGAAGCTACCAACTCAATACTGCCAGCTGCTGCTAGCGGGTGACCAATCATCCCTTTTAGAGAATTGATTCTTGGAAAATCAAGAGTAGGCAGATTCAAACTTACTTTCCAATTCTCCATTTCTGTAGCATCCATTTTAGTACCAGTTAAGTGTCCATTAATTGCGTCTATTTCGTTGGATTTCACATTCGCATTTACCAAGGCATCTTGAATACATTTTTGTACTGCTTTCGGGTTTGGTGCTGTCATACTTCCACCTTGACGTTGTGCACCAGAATTGATGTTACCTCCTAAAACTTCAGCATATATTGTTGCATTTCTAGCTTTAGCTGAATCTAAGTCTTCCAAAAGCATTGCTCCAGCTCCTGAAGATGGGACAAAGCCACAAGCATTTGCATCTAATGGTTTAGAAGCTTCAGTTGGATTTTCATTATATTGATTAGGTAAAATACGCAGTGCATCAAATCCTCCCCAAACATAGGGACCACTATCACTACAACTTCCGACCAAAGCTCTTTTGGCTTGACCATTTTTAATGCGTTCATAACCCATTATAAAAGCTTCGGTACCAGTTGTACATGCAGAAGAATTGGTAGTAACTTGGTTTCCAGCTCCTATTTTGCCTCCGAGATAAGCTGAAATTCCACTTGCCATTGTTTGTACTACGCTAGTACTACCAAGTCTACGAACCCGCTTATCATCTATAAACTTAAAAGCTTCGTGTAATTTATCAACTCCCAAAATACCCGTTCCAAAAATAATACTAGTTTGGTAATCCACTTCATCTTCAGGACTGCTCAGCTTGGCATCTTCCCATGCTTGAAGTCCAGAAATTACTCCGTAAATCAATCCTGTTGCTAACAATCCTTTTTGTTCAAGTGGAGAAAAATATCGATTTAAAATTGCTTCTGAAATTTCTGGTATTCCTCCAATCTGGCAACTAAAGCCCAATTCTTTTAACTTAGGAATAAAGGCTATGCCGCTTCGCATTTCAAGTAAAGCTTCATGAAAATCGGCTAAACCAATTGCGTTTGGAGACACCACTCCCATCCCAGTTACTACTACTCTATTATGCATTCTTTTCTTTTGTTTTAGCTAGCATTCCCGAAAGTGTTCCTTTAGCTACTCGTTGCTCGTTAGCAAGTTTCATTTCTACTTCTACTTTCAGTTTATTAAACCTGAAGTACACCAAATTGGCTTTTACATACACCCGTTCATCTGGATACACAGGACTAAAATAATCCATATGACTTTCAGAAAGAACCATAAATTGATTTTCTTCAAGATGAGTTGAAATTGAATTCAAATAAATTCCAAAGCAAGCTAAACCAATTTGGGCAGCACATTCAGTTAAAATTACACCTGGTGTAACAGGTTGATCTTTAAAATGGGAAGCATAAAAATTCAATTCTTTCGAAAAGAAATAGCTTCCTAAAATATACTGCTCGTTTACTTCTAGAATTTCATCAACAAACAAAAAATCTTTTCCGTAAGGAAGTTTTAAAATTAAATTGTCTTTCATCATTTAAATTATCAACTAAGATTAGCTTTTTTCTTTGAGTAAACAAGAAAAGAGAGTCCTTTTGGAAATTTTGTAACAATTTTGTATTGTTATCGTCTCATTAATAAACTATTTCTATTGGAAACTATTTTAAAAATAAATCAACTTAGCAAACATTACGGAAGTAACAAAGCGGTTGATCAAGTCAGCTTTGAAATCAATAAGGGAAATGTGTACGGTATTTTAGGCCCCAACGGAAGTGGTAAATCCACTACCTTAGGCATGGTCTTGAATGTGGTAAATCCATCCCATGGAAGCTTTTCTTGGTTCAATGGAAATTTAGACACCCATAATGCGCTCAAAAAAATTGGCGCAATTATAGAACATCCCAATTTTTACCCAAGTATGTCTGCTTTAGAAAATTTGATGTTAGTTGCTAAAATTAAGTGTATTAGCAATCCAGATTACCAAGAGAAATTAGAGTTAGTAGGTTTATGGGAGCGGAAAAACGATGCTTTTAAAGCCTATTCTTTAGGAATGAAGCAGCGCTTGGCCATTGCTTCTGCCCTACTTAATAATCCAGAAATTTTAATTTTAGACGAACCAACCAACGGTCTAGACCCACAAGGAATTCATCAAATAAGAGATATTATTCAACGAATTGCTGAAAAAGGAACCACCATTCTTTTGGCTTCACATTTATTAGATGAAGTTGAAAAAATTTGCTCACACGTCATAATTCTTAGACAAGGAAAAATGATTTATGATGGCAGCGTAGAAAACATGAATGCCAGCCATGGTTTTTTTGAAGTGGATGCGGACAACAAAGCAGAATTGCTTCAACTACTAGAAAAAGAACCTGCTTTTGAAAGTGTTTCTGAATTACCCAATCAGTTGTTTAAAGCAATCTTACGTGAGCCAATGGAAGCTGCAACTTTAAACAAATTAGCTTTCGAAAAAGGAATACTTTTGAAACACTTAGTGAAGCGAAAAGAAAGTTTAGAAGAAAGCTTTTTAAACTTAACAAAAAACAATTAGAATTATGTTCAGATTACTATCTATAGAATTTTTTAAATTGAAGCAAAGCCGTTCAGCTAAAGTTTTGAGCATCATTTATTTTGTGCTTTTTTCATTTACTGCCTTATTTGCATCTATCAATTTTGAGTTTGGAAATTTCAGCTTTCGAATTGCAGACCAAGGGATTTTCAATTTTCCTTACATCTGGCATTTTAATACGTATATGGTTTCCATCATCAAACTTCTTTTAGCAATCGTAATCATATCGATGCTTACCAGTGAATATTCCAACCGAACTTTAAAGCAAAATTTGATTGATGGTTTAAGCAAAAAAGAGTTTATACTCTCAAAATTTTACACCTTAGTTGCTTTTGCACTTGCTTCTACCCTTTTGGTTTTCTTGGTTTCCTTAGTGCTAGGATTGATTTTTTCTGACTACACCGAAATCGGAATAATTTTTTCTGAATTGGAATTTATTTTAGCGTACTTCATCAAACTCGTTAGCTTCTTTTCGTTGTGTATGTTTTTAGCCATTTTAGTAAGAAAATCTGCTTTTACCTTAGGTTTTATTTTTCTCATATTTTTGGCGGAATCTATTTTACAGGGAGTTTTTCAATTTAAAGCGGAAGGCTTGTTATTCTTAACCGATTTTTTTCCATTAAATTCAATGAGTAATTTAATTAAAGAACCCTTTACTAGGTTAGATATTGTAAAATTAGCTACTTCACAAGTGAACCCAGAATTTGTTAAAGATTATAAAGTACATATCATGAGTTTAATAATTCCAATTGTATGGACATTTATCTTTGTTTGGGGAAGTTTAAGTTTGCTTAAAAAACGTGATTTGTAGTATTATACTAAGTCAACTACGTATTTATAGCCTAAACCTATTGCAATTGCAAGCCCAAAACTAATTAAAGTTCCTATTAAAATATACTCCGTTAGTTTTCTATCTTTTGCTCTGGAGAGGTCTCCAAATCTAAATACTGATTTAGCAGTTACCAATAAGCCTATTGCACTCCATTGGCTCAATAAAATACAACCAAATACAAAGAGACGCTCTAAAATGCCTATGTATTTTCCTGCACTTTCCAACGAATCTTCTGTATTATCCTCTTCCAAATTCCATTTGCTCATTATTGTTTTAATGACAATTGAAGAAACAGAGGAAAGGCACAGAATAGCTAAAACAAGCACTAACGATTCTGTTGTATAAATTTTTTCAAAATCAATTTGAAAAGGAGTATTTACGTAAACCACCACCATGATTACTAGCAGATGTAAAAGTTGATCTACAGCAAATAAAAGTCTTGTATTCAATTTATTATGTAGTTTCAATTTACCCAAGTCTATCAGCAAATGACTAATCACTATACAGCTAATAGACAACAAGTAAGACGGGTTGAATTGAAGTAATACTAACAAGGCTAAAAGGTGAATTAAACCATGTAAATAGAAATATTTGGAGGTATATGTTTTTTCTTTTTTTGCTCTCACCCAACTATTTGGTTGTAAGATAAAATCTCCAATAACATGTGCAATGATTAATTTTAGGGTCAGCGCTATCATAATAAGGAAATGTTTTTTTGGTAAAATTCATTCATGTGCATGATTTCGTCAAAGCCACCTCTTTTTAATGCTTCACTAATATTGCTTTGCGATTTTTCTAAGATTTTCGCCAAGCTGTTTTGATTTTTCTCCGGGTTTTCTATGGCGGTCTTAATTACTTTTGAAACCGTACTACTCCAGTTATTACTGGTTAAAAGGGATAAGTTTAGCATGATATTTAAACGCTCATCCAATTCCTCATGATTTGTTTTTATGGCTAAAGTTTGTTTTTTTAAATCTTCAAAGCATTCTCCAGAATTTACATACGCGCTACCATTTGCTTCCGTAATCTTTGATGAACGGTATTTTTCTTCACCAATTCCAATCGCCATTCTTACATCGTGTTGTTTTGTTTGCTTAATGCTTGATTTAATGTGAAACGCCGCCAACATAGCAAGTGAAGGTTGTAGTGAAAGTTGAAAACTGTCTCCCCTATAAATCTCCCAATCTTTAGGCTCTTCGCCATATTGATTAAGCACTTCTTTAAGTCCTTGCATCCAAAGCTCTATTTTTCCATCTCTAGAGTTGGTAATATCGCCAGTAATAACAGCTATCATTCTTAAGGTTTTTTCAAATGTATTGGTTTTATTTCTAGCATACAAATATATCTGCTTAAAACAGGATATTTCTTAATATCTGCCCTAAAACAGATATTTATCAATATCGGTTGAAATATGGATAATACGGTTGGTTTAGTTGCCACGAACCTTTCAAAAGTTATTTATCTAGTTGTAACTAAGTCTTTGTTATTCTCTCGGGAAATACTGAATAAGATTAATTTATTTCAATATTTCCTTACTCATTTGAATATAAATTATAAATTTGATATTAAAAAAGAGTGAGAAAACTTTACCTTATTTTATTTTTCATGTTACCATTATTTCTCTTTTCACAAGGAGAAGCTAACAATTGGTATTTTGGTCAATTTGCAGGGGTAACATTTAATACCAATCCACCATCATCATTAAACGACGGACAATTAACAACTTTGGAAGGTTGTTCCTCAATATCAGATACATCAGGAAATTTGCTTTTTTATACCGATGGGAGAACGGTTTGGGATAAAGAACATAATATCATGCCCAACGCAGACTATTTTAGAGGAACAGGATTAATGGGAGACCCTTCAAGTACATCTAGTGGATTAATTGTTCCACATCCAACTGAACTGAATTTATACTATATTTTTACGGTAGATGAGCCACACCAAGACAATGCAAATGCATATCCCAATCCAGGACCAGCAGATGAAGACGGAAACCCGATTGATTTTTATGATGAAGGTTCTAATTTTACTGTACCACAAGAAGACGATGGCTTCAACAATGGTTTTAGATACTCTTTAGTAGACATGAATCTGCGAAATGGTTTGGGTGATGTTTTACCAAGCCAACAAAACATTGAATTGGTAACTTATGATGAAAATAATCCCGAAGAAATTAAGTACAAATGTGCAGAAAAAATAACTGCAGTTGTTAACGATAATTGCAATTCCATTTGGATTATCACTCATTTTATCAATCGTTTTTACGCTTTTACTATTGATGAAAATGGAGTTGATCCCAATCCTGTAATTTCAGAAATTGGTCCTACTATTCCATTAAGTTCATATCGTCGTGGTGCTTTAGGGTATTTAAAAGCATCCCCCGATGGTGAAAAATTAATTACTGCCAACCTTCAAGATACCTACACTCCACCTTTTTCAGGAAACATCTATTTATACGATTTTAATAATGCAACAGGCGAAGTTGAAAATCCAATAGAATTGGCAGACAATATACTAGCTTATGGAGTGGAATTTTCTCCAGACTCTAAAAAAATATATGCTTCGGCTTCGGGTAACTTAGTCCAATGGGATTTAGATGCGGCAGATGTGTTAGCTTCAGAATACACCATAGAAAGTGTTACAGGGCAAGGTGCTGCAATTCAACTTGCTCCTAATGGTAAAATATATATTCCTCAAACTTTTGCAACTAGGTTAAATGTAATCAACTTCCCCAATAATCCTGGAGCAGCCATGGGTTTTTCAACAGATTTAGGCAACGGAGCCATAAACTTACAAGGAAATGTAGCCACCATAGGATTACCTCCGTTTATACAATCTATTTTTACCTCAAGAATTGGGATTATTGAAGTGGGTGACACCAGCCAAATTGAAACGCAACTTCAACTTTGTGAAGGGGAAACTTACTTATTAAACTACGAGCATGATGTTCCCGCTACCTATCAATGGTACGAAAACGGCGTTTTAATAGAAGGGGCTAATTCTTCAAGTCTTGAAATTCCTATAAATGCGGGAGAAACTGAAAACCTAAATTACACCTTAGATGTGTTCCCTCAAAATGGGGATTGTGAACTTTCTGGAATTGCAAATATTACAATTAATCCAATACCAGAAATTCAAAATACCAGTCTTACTGAATGTGTTACTAATGTAGATGATTTTACCTCCGTTTTCAATTTAACCGATTCAGAATCAGCATTACTCATTGGTGATTCCACGTTAGCTGACTTTAGTATTTCCTATTTTTTAAGTGAAGAAGATGCGCTATTGAATGAAAGCCCAATTTCAAATGAAAATGCATTTACGGGTGCAACTAATCAAGTTATTTACGTTCGAGTTGAAGATTTAGTTACAGCTTGCTTTTCAGTTGAAGAAATTGAACTAAGAATTGATAATTATGAAACTGGAGAAGCATTTGAATTATTGCGATGTGATGATGATTTAAACGGCATTCAAAGCTTTGATTTAACTGAGGTTGAAGCTAATTTATCAGGCGAAATTACAGGTTATTATCCAAGCACCAACGATGCGTTGAACCAAACCAACATCATTACAAATCCTCAAAATTACGCCAACCTTCAAGCTTATTCAGACCAAGTATATTACCTTTTAAATAGTGATGATTGTGGTAGTATTGGAGAAATTGAGTTAACTGTAGATAATTTGCCTATGTTGTCTGAGGTGTTAGAATATACCTACTGTTTAGAAGACTTCCCGAATACCATTCCTATCCGACCTAATATACCGGAAGATGAATCAAACCTATATGAATATTTTTGGCCAGAAACAAATGAAACTACTTTTCAAATCGACATTAATGAACCTGGTACGTATAGTGTTTTAGTCACCGAGATTGAAACAGGTTGTGAAGCATTACAAGAAATAGAAGTCCTAGGTTCTAATTTAGCAAGTTTTACTACTATTGTGGTGGATGCTACTCGGTTTGATAATTCCATTCAAATCATCGTAGATGAAGAAAACAGCATTGGCGATTACGTATTTGCTTTAGATAATCCAGCTGGTCCATACCAAGAATCTCCTCTATTTGAAAATTTGACCTCTGGATTTTATACGGTTTACATCAAGGATTTAAATGGTTGTGGGATAGTAAGTAGAGAAATAGCCATATTGGGAATTATGAGATTTTTTACTCCAAATAACGATGGTTCTAACGACTATTGGAGAGTCTTAGGTCTTGACAGGAATAGAGAAATAAGAGTACATATATTTGATCGTTTTGGAAAATTGCTTCATGAATTTGATGAAGCCAACAAAGGATGGGACGGAACTTACAACGGAAAACCCATGATAAACAACGATTACTGGTATGCCATACGCTTAGGAGATGGACGCGTACTTCGTGGAAATTTCTCTTTGGTGCGTTAGCATTATCCCAAAAACAATAACTGCTCGAGTTGTAACACAAATAATAGTTTAAAATGTGTTAAAAAATAGCGCTAACCTTACTAAGCTTTTAAAAATACTATTTTTGGTAAAAAAAGTTGAAAAAACCTTTACTATTTCTTTTCTTTATACTTACTTCAATTCAATTTTACGCTCAAGGTGAAGCTAATAATTGGTACTTTGGTAGAAATGCAGGGGTTACGTTTAACACTAATCCACCTTCCGCGCTATCGGATGGACAGCTAAATACAACCGAAGGATGTTCTGCTATTTCAGATACTGGAGGAAACTTACTTTTTTATACAGATGGGCGCACTGTATGGGATAAAAATCATCAAATAATGCCCAATGCAAATTATTTTGGTAATACAGGTTTACATGGTGATCCGTCAAGTACACAGAGTGGTTTAATTGTTCCGCACCCAACCATTACTGGAATTTATTATATTTTTACGGTAGACGAGCCTCATCATCAAAATGCAAATGCTTATCCAACTCAAGGTCCAGCAGATAACAACGGATTACCACTTCCAAATTACGAGGAAGGCACACAGTTTACTATTCCATCTGAAGATGATGGCTTCAACAATGGCTTTAACTACAGCATCGTAGATATGTCTCTTAGAGGTGGTTTAGGTGATGTTGTTCAAGGACAAAGAAACAATCACTTGATTACTTATGACGAAAACGATTCCGAAGAAATAAAATTTCAATGTGCAGAAAAAATCAGCGCCGTAGTTGGTGAAGATTGCAATTCCATTTGGGTAATTACCCATTTCATAAATCGCTTTTATGCTTTTTTAATCGATGAAGATGGAGTTGATGAAAATCCTGTGATTTCCCAGACAGGACCAAATATAAATCTTAGTTCCTACAGAAGAAATGCCATTGGCTACATTAAAGTTTCTCCAGATGGAGAAAAATTACTGATGAGTAACGCACAAACTAGTAATAGTTCTAACACTAACGGCAATGTTTTTTTATTCGATTTTGATAATGCTACCGGAGAAGTCTCAAATGCCATAGAATTGGCTTCAAATGTAAGTCCTTATGGTGTAGAGTTTTCACCAGATTCAAGTAAAGCTTTTGCGAGTATATCTCAAAATGGAGCTCCTTCAGATATTTACCAATGGGACTTAGCAGCAGGAAATATTTCTTCATCTCTTTTTAGCTTCACAACATCTATGAATCAAGCTACTGCCTTGCAATTGGGACCCAACGGCAAAATTTATACCCCTGAAATTAATTCCGCTAGATTAAATGTAATCAATGATCCAAATGAATATGGAGAAGACTTTAATTATTCCAATATTGTACCTTTAGGAGCAATTAGTTTGCAAGGCAATATTTCTACTTTTGGTTTACCTCCTTTTATTCAGTCCATTTTTACTTCTCGTGTAGATATTATTTCTGGTGAAAATCAGAATGAAAACGAATTTGATATTGAAACCGAAATAAGTATATGCGACGGAGAATCTTTTATCTTGGGTGCAGAGTACGAAACTAGTGCAACTTATCAATGGTTTGAAAATGGAGAAGCCATTGCTGGCGAAAATACTTCATTTCTAGAAATTAGCCTTCCAACTAACGAGCAAGCGCCCTACTCTACAGCCTTCACTTTAGAAATTTTTCCTGACTCTGGAGAATGTAAATTAAGCGGAATTGCGAATGTGGTTTTTGGGGTAAATCCAGAAGTTACAGAATCAACTTTAGTGCAATGTGTTACGGATATTGAAAGTGAAACTGCAACCTTCAATTTAACCAATTCTGAAAATGATTTTTTAGTAAATGAAGATGAAATTCCCTCTAATTATGAATTTACTTTTTTTGAATCTTTAGAAGATGCAGAAAATGAAAATCCCATTCCTGATGCTACTGCTTACCAAAATACAAGTAATCCTCAAGAAGTATATGTTGAAATAACCAATGCAGAAACAAGATGCAGTAGCGTTGCTACTTTAAATTTAATTGTAGCAGACATCACAGGTACAGAAGAAGTGGAATTAACCGAATGCGATACCAATTTAGATGGCTTCCAGAGCTTTGATTTAAATTTAACGACAGATTTAACAAACCTTACTCCTACTCAATTTTATACCAGCATAAATGATGCTTTGCAAGATGAAAACAGAATTTCTGATGTCAGCAGTTTCAATAATACGGAAGCTTATTCACAAATTATTTACTTCAGAACAGATTCCAACGAAGGTTGTGGCATTTTAGGAGTACTCACCTTAAGTGTAAATGATTTACCTTTTCTTTTTGAAGACAAAGAAGTTTTTTATTGCATTGAAGATAGTCCAAATCAAATCGGAATTTCACCTAGTGTTCCAAGCAGCCAAATCAATAATTACGAATATTTTTGGCCATCTACAAACGAAGCTACTTTTTCTATTCAAATTAATGAAGCTGGAACTTACCAAGTCTTAGTTTCAGAAATTGCAACAGGTTGTGAAGCTCTTCAAAATATCATCGTAACCAATTCTAGTTTGGCTGATTTTGAGGTCATCTTGGATGATGGTCGTGAAACTTCAAACAGCATTTCTATTTTAGTAGATGAAACAGGAAGTTTAGGAGCTTATGATTATGCTATTCAAAATCAAGGAGTTCGTTTCCAAGAATTACCTTTTTTTACGGATTTAGCACCTGGCTTTTACGATGTTTTTGTCCGCGATCTCAATGGATGTGGAATTTCTGAAAGAACTGTGGGTGTGATTGGTGCTATGCAATTTTTCACTCCAAATAATGATGGTAATAATGATTATTGGAATATACTGGGATTGCCTTCTAATCAAAATGCAAGAGTTAATATTTTTGATAGATATGGAAAGTTACTTGTAGAATTTCAAGCCCAAAATCATCCCGGCTGGAACGGAACTTACAACGGGAAATTAATGGCTAATAATGATTATTGGTACCTGATTCAACTAGATGATGGAAGAGTCTTGAGAGGAAATCTCACTTTAAAAAGATAAATCTTAAAGTTGCTAAAAACCATGTGTTAATCTTTAGCTACATTCAGAAGTAGAACCTATTTTTGCAGCCTATAAAATTGAGATTTGAAGCGATTAATTTTACTTGGTTTATTCCTTTTATGTACTAGTGTGAAAGCACAATTTATAAATGCTGAGCACTTGGCATTTTCAGACCAATTACTCATTGAAGAAGTTTTGTTTGATAATTCAGATTGTGTAGAAGATGTGCTGGTTACGAACACTATTTCAGGAAGTTTTCAAGATGGGATGAAAAGCTACGGCTACTTTACTGCTCCTGCCAATTCTAGTTTTCCTTTTCAAAACGGCATAGTTTTAAGTACTGGCAGATTAGATAATACAGAAGGTCCAAACAGTTCTTTAAGTGATGACGATTCTTCCAATTGGGGAGGTGATCAAGATTTAAGAGATGCATTAAATATTCCTAATAATGAGTTGTTGACCAATGCAACTAGCATCACTTTCAATTTTACCCCCAAAGCAAGTCAATTGAGTTTTCAATATATTTTTGCTTCAGAAGAGTACCAAGAAAACAACTCCAACACCTGTATATTTTCAGATGTATTTGCTTTTTTAATTCGCCCTATAGAAAATGGACAAGCTGCTACCCCATTCGAAAATATCGCTGTTGTCCCAGACACTAACATTCCTGTAAAAGTAACTACTGTAAGACCTGAAATTCCATCAGCTTGTCCAGCAGAAAATGAAGAATGGTTCGATCAATTTAATCAATCCAATGGAGCAGACGCAACATCTCCTACCAATTTTAATGGACAAACCGAAGTATTAACGGCAGTTGCCAACGTAATACCAAATCAAGTTTACGAGGTTAAATTGGTGATAGCAGATGAAGCGAATTACCGCTATGATTCTGCGGTGTTTATAAATGGAGGTAGTTTTGAAGTAGGTGTTAATTTAGGTTTAGATAGAACGGAAGAACGAGCGATTTGCGAGGGTGATGAAGTTATTTTAGATGTAAGTGAAGACAATCCAACATCAGTTGATTGGTTTTATAATGGTAGCTTGGTTGCGCAAAATGAAAACACCTTAACGGTTGCGGAAAGTGGCTTTGGAGCCGGAACTTATTCGGTTGAAGTTAGCTTAGAGAATGGATGCATTGCAACAGACGAAATTGTCATGGAGTTTCAATCCAACAATCAACCAGATCCGTTTAATTTAATTACTTGTGGTTCATCAAACGATTCGAGTTTAGCCTATAACCTAAACCAAATTGAGAATGAGGTAACCAATCTGCCTAACAACTTTAGCATTCAAGAGTTCTATTTAACTGAAGATAATGCGATTGACCAGAATAATTCCATAAATTCACCTGAGAACTTTTCACCTAGTACACCCAATCAAGATGTATTTGTTCGATTAGAAAATCTTGGTGGTTGTGAGTTAATCGTTCCCATTATATTGCAAAATAATGCCATTCAATTTGACTCTTTACGATTTACTGAATGCCCAGATGTAGATGAAACGGAATTATCATACAATACCAACCAAATAAGAAACTCAATCTTGAATGCAATTGGTGAACAAGTTGAAGAAATTTATGTGTATCCATCCAATATTGATGCGCTGCAGGACACCAATCGGATTATGGCAGATAATTTTTCTATCGCTATTTCAGACTTCCCGACTACTTATTTTGCTAGACTTCAAGATTTAGGAAATTGCCAAGGCTTAGTTCCCATAGAATTCAATTTAGTTGATAGACCTAGCTTTGCCAATACCACAACTACACTTACGCTTTGTAGACAAGACGAATTTGTTGTGCTGGATCCACAGATTACAAATAGCAATGCTAATGTAGAATTCCTTTGGAATACAGGTGAAACAACACCCAGTATTCAGGTAACAGAAGCCGGAACATTTAGTTTAACTGCAATACAAACCGCTACTGTTGAAGGAGAAGTTGTTTCCTGTAGCAATCAAATTGAATTTACAGTAGAAGTTTCCGGAATTGAAGACCTTGAAGTTGAAATACTTGGACAACCTAACCAAACACAAACCGCTGTGATAAACGTTTTTCCAGAAGGAGATTACAGTTATTCCTTAAATAGCCCAAACCAATTTCAAAATAGCAATTCTTTTGTACTTACCGAAGTTGATAATGTGATTTATGTAAGAGATAATAATGGCTGTGAAATCTTGTCTCGTACTTTTACAGTAATTTATTTTCCAGATTTTTTCACTCCTAATGGAGACAACATAAACGATGCTTGGAGACCACTTGGGATTAGAAATGAAGCGCAAAATCTTAAACAGATACAAATATTCGATCGTTTTGGTAAACTCATTATTAGTTTTGGTGCAGGAGAAAATTGGGATGGAACGTACAATGGGAAAGGATTACCATCTAACGATTATTGGTATAAAGCCAGTTTTTCTGATGGACGATTGTATACAGGAAATATCACTTTAAAGCGTTAGACCATGAATTTTGAATTGAAATCTGACTATAAACCAACAGGAGATCAGCCAACAGCTATTCAAAAATTGATAGACGGAATTAACAGCAAAGAACAGTTTCAAACTTTACTTGGTGTAACTGGTTCAGGTAAAACATTTACAGTTGCAAATGTGATTGAAAGCGTTCAAAAACCCACTTTGGTTTTGGCGCACAACAAAACACTAGCAGCTCAATTATATGCTGAATTTAAGGCCTTTTTCCCAGAAAACGCAATTGAATATTTTGTTTCGTATTACGATTACTATCAACCAGAAGCTTACATTCCATCAAGTGGTACTTATATTGAAAAAGACCTTTCTATCAATGAAGAGATAGAAAAGTTACGACTAAGTACCACTTCTTCCCTATTGTCTGGACGTCGAGATGTACTGGTAGTTGCTTCTGTGAGTTGTTTGTATGGTATTGGTAATCCTGCTGAATTTCAGAAAAACGTAATCAGCATTGCAGTAGACCAAGAAATATCTAGAACGCATGTTTTAAGAAGACTTGTACAAAGTTTGTATTCTAGAACAGAAGTGCAATTCAATCATGGTAATTTCAGAATCAAAGGAGACACTTTAGATGTCTTTCCAGGCTATGCAGACCATGCATATCGAATTCATTTTTTTGGTGAAGAAATTGAAGAAATTGAAGCTTTTGATGTCCAAACCAACCAGATTTTAGCTAAATATGATAAATTAAATATTTATCCTGCTAATATTTTTGTCACTTCTCCAGATGTTTTACATCAAGCTATAGATCAAATTGCAATAGATTTAGGTAAGCAAATAGAGTACTTTAAAGAAATTGGAAAACCACTTGAGGCCAAAAGAATAGAAGAACGTACCAATTTTGACTTAGAGATGATTAAAGAATTAGGGTATTGCAGCGGTATTGAAAATTATTCACGCTATTTAGACGGAAGAAAACCAGGTACTCGCCCATTCTGTTTATTGGACTATTTTCCAGATGATTATTTAATGATTGTAGACGAAAGTCACGTGACCATTTCACAAGTAGGTGCCATGTACGGAGGCGACCGTTCCAGAAAGGAAAATTTGGTAGAGTATGGATTTCGACTCCCAGCTGCAATGGACAATCGTCCGTTGAAACTAGAGGAATTTGAAGCGCTTCAAAATCAGGTCATCTACGTAAGTGCAACACCTGCTGATTATGAATTGCGAAAAACGGAAGGCATTTACATTGAGCAAGTTATACGACCTACAGGCTTGTTAGACCCTGTAATTGAAGTAAAACCTAGTCAAAACCAAATAGATGATTTAATTGAGCAAATTGATATTCGAGTTAAAAAAGACCAGCGCATATTGGTGACGACTTTAACCAAACGAATGGCAGAAGAACTTACCAAGTATTTATCCAGAATAGATATCAGAACCCGTTACATTCATAGTGATATAGATACTTTAGAGCGGGTAGAAATTATGTCTGATTTACGTAAAGGATTGTTTGATGTATTGGTAGGAGTTAATTTATTACGTGAAGGACTGGATTTGCCTGAAGTTTCTTTAGTGGCCATTTTGGATGCTGATAAAGAAGGTTTTTTACGCAGCAATAGAACCCTTACCCAAACCATTGGTCGTGCAGCAAGAAATATAGATGGAAAAGCCATTTTGTATGCTGATAAAATTACCAATAGCATGCAAAAAACAATAGAAGAAACCGAATATCGACGTAATAAACAAATGGATTACAATAAAGCCAATAACATTACTCCAACAGCACTGAACAAATCGATTTCCTCATCTGCCTTCAACAAAAAGCCTGAACCTTACAAAATTGATATTACCCCTAACCTTGCTGCTGCTGAAGAAGCTGCGGAAGATTACAACAAGCAAGATTTTGACTCACAAATTAGAAAAATCCGAAAAGCGATGGAAAAAGCTGCAAAAGAGTTAGACTTCATGGAAGCAGCGAAGTACCGAGATCAATTAAAAATGTTGGAAAATAAAAAGAAAGATTTGGAGTAAATTCCTTAGCTATATTAAGCATCTATAAAGTGACTTGTATTATTTTTTAAAATTATTAAGCCTAAACCAAAATAATGGTTTAGGCTTAATTTGTAACAAATAGTATATCATGTGTAAGTTGGAGTGTTCTCCACTTTTAGCTATTGATACATTAAATCAAATCGATCTAATTTCATTACTTTATCCCAAGCAGAAACGAAATCTTGAACAAATTTTTCTTTTGCATCTTCACTTGCATAAACTTCAGCTAAAGCTCTTAATTCAGAATTAGAACCAAAGACCAAGTCAGCACGAGTTGCTGTATATTTTAAATCTCCAGTTGCTCTATCCTTTCCTTCAAATTCTTCTTTAGTATCTGAAGTAGGATTCCATTCTGTATTCATGTCTAAAAGTTTCACAAAAAAAGCATTGGTTAAAGCATCATTTTGTTCTGAAAATATTCCATGTTTAGAATCATCATAATTTGTGTTTAAAGAACGCATTCCTCCTATCAAAACAGTCATTTCTGGTGCAGTAAGGGTCAACAATTGAGCTTTGTCTAATAGTAGCTCTTCAGTAGATATAGTATATCTAGTTTTAGAATAGTTTCTAAATCCATCTGCTATAGGCTCAAGTAAATTAAAAGATTCAACATCGGTTTGTTCTTGAGTTGCATCCATACGTCCAGGGGTAAATGGAACTTCTACTGTGTAACCAGCTTTGGTAGCTGCATCTTCTATTCCAGCAGCTCCAGCTAAAACAATTAAATCTGCTATAGAGACTTTTGTAGCACCTGAGCTAGCATGAAATTCGTTTTGGATTTCTTCTAAAATACCAATAACTTTTTTAAGTTGTTTTGGATTATTTACTTCCCAACCTTTTTGGGGAGCCAACCGAATTCTAGCTCCGTTAGCGCCTCCACGTCTATCTGAACCTCTAAATGTGGAAGCAGAAGCCCATGCTGTTTCTACCATCTCACTTATGTTTAAACCGGAATTTAAAATACTTGTTTTTAAAGATGCAATATCTTTTGCATCAATTAAATCATGGTCAACAGCAGGAATTGGATCTTGCCAAATTAAATTTTCTTTAGGTGCTTCTGGGCCTAGATAGGTGGTATTTGGCCCCATGTCTCTGTGGGTTAACTTAAACCAAGCGCGAGCAAAAGCATCATTAAAAGATTCTGGATTTTCATAAAAATTTCTTGAAATCTTTTCATAAACAGGATCAAATCGCATAGACAAATCTGTTGTTAACATAGTTGGTTTATGTAATTTCCCTTCTTCAAAAGCATCAGGAACAGAAGCTTCGGCGTCTTTAGCTACCCATTGATGTGCTCCAGCAGGACTTTTGGTCAATTCCCATTCATTTTCAAATAAATTGAAGAAAAATAAATGACTCCATCGCGCTGGTGTTTGTGTCCAAATTACTTCTAATCCAGAAGTTATAGCATCTTTCCCTTTACCCGATTTAAAACTAGATTTCCAACCTAGACCTTGTTCTTCCATTTCTGCTCCTTCTGGTTCAGTACCAACGTGAGAAGCAGGACCAGCACCATGTGTTTTACCAAGGGTGTGTCCTCCAGCAATTAATGCAACCGTTTCTTCATCATTCATGCCCATTCTTCCAAAAGTATCACGAATATCTTTTGCTGCCAATACTGGGTCAGGATTTCCTTTAGGTCCTTCTGGATTTACATAAATCAATCCCATTTGAACAGCTGCTAGTGGATTTTCCAATTCTCTATCACCTTCGTATCGCTCTTCATCTGAAAGCCATTTTTGTTCTGCTCCCCAATACACATCTAATTCAGGCTCCCATACATCTTTTCTACCGCCTGCAAAACCAAATGTTTTAAAACCCATATTTTCCAAAGCAACATTTCCTGTTAAAACCATTAAATCTGCCCAAGAAATGCTTTTACCATATTTCTGTTTTATGGGCCAAAGTAATCTTCTGGCTTTATCTAGGTTAGCATTGTCTGGCCAACTATTTAAAGGGGCAAAACGTTGTTGACCAGACCGAGAGCCTCCTCTCCCATCTCCAGATCGATATGTTCCTGCACTATGCCAAGCCATTCTAATAAAGAAAGGTCCATAGTTGCCATAATCTGCTGGCCACCAATCTTGAGAATCAGTAAGTGCAAAATTAATATCTGCTTTTAAGGCTTCATAATCTAAATTATTAAAAGCAGTTATGTAATCAAATTCCGCTGACATTGGATCTGATAAATTAGAATTTTGGTGTAACAAAGACAAATTTAATTGGTTTGGCCACCATTGTCTATTGCTTGCCATAGTTGTGTTTGAATGACTTGTTTGAGTAGCTCCAGAATAGGAATCCATTTCTTCACCTTCCTTGTTGCAAGAAGAAAAGAAAGAGCTGATAAGGATTGCGCAACTAAGTATCCGTAGATTTTTCATTTTATTAACTTTATTGTTTCGGGAGTAAAGTTAGTTTGTAAACCGTATTTTTATTCAAAAATAGAATTGATTTTTAAAATTTTTCTATTAGTAAATCTGATTAACATCAATTTTGCCATAAACATACGTAATAACAAAATTTAAAATCAAGGTAGTTAAGGTATTAGACGTTAAATTATTAAAAACATAGTTACTTGATGTGAATTTAGTTAGCTTTTAAAAAATATAACTATAATCAATAACTAGTTTTTTCCAAGAATTGAAAATAATCTAAACACTCTAAATACTCATAATAGCTAGGCTAAAAGTTTAAAATTCATTTTCTATCATTACGGTTGGAATATTAAGCTTTTATACTTTCTGAATGATTATTTTCTATCGTGTAAAAAGCCTTAAAACATATGTGATTACCTAAAAATCAGCTATGAAAATTCATGCTTATATAAAACAAGCTTACCCTTTTTATTATGATGAATTAGCAAAGGTGTT
>Ga0307951_1000241_pt1 | contig 31783 bp, 28 predicted proteins | sample OrgLakmetagen374_FD_201842 | JGI IMG/M metagenome (GOLD analysis project Ga0307951, IMG submission 201842) | Saline water microbial communities from Organic Lake, Antarctica - #374 | ecosystem: Environmental > Aquatic > Non-marine Saline and Alkaline > Saline | place: Antarctica: Organic Lake... | reverse complement strand
CTTATCAGTCGGGTACCGAATTTACGGTGAGCGTTGAAAGGCTCACGGAGCAGGAAGCCGAGTCCCGTCGCGAAGAAAAGTTTCCTTACACGGGTGACAAGCTGTCCCTGAATTTCCAGGACATTGAGGTGCGCTCTGTGCTGCAGCTGATTGCCGACTTTACCGGGCTGAATCTGGTTGCCAGCGATACCGTCAACGGCAGCATTACTCTGCGCCTTCAGAACGTACCCTGGGATCAGGCTCTCGACCTTATTCTCAAGACCAAGGGCCTCGACAAGCGCCAGATCGGTAACGTTTTGCTTGTTGCTCCAGCTGATGAAATCGCGGCCCGCGAGCGGCTTGAGCTTGAAACCAACAAGCAGATTGCAGAGCTGGCGCCGGTTCGTCTGGACATCATTCAGGTGAACTATGCGAAAGCGGCAGATGTGGTCGACTTGATTCAGGCGGACGAAGAGCTTATCTCCTCGCGGGGTTTCGTTTCCTCTGATCCCCGCACCAACACCATCAGTGTCCGTGAGTCAGCACAGAAGCTGGATGAAATCCGGCGCCTGGTGACGACCTGGGACGTACCCGTACGTCAGGTTTCTATTGAAGCCCGACTCGTTCGTGCTACGACCAACGTTTCAGAAGACCTCGGCGTTCGTTGGGGCGGAGCGGGCTATGATGTAAGCGGTAACAATGTCTTTTCGGTCGGCGGCTCCCAGGGCGCAGTCGGTGAGGCGCGAGATGCTGCTGGCGGCGGAAGTGGCTCAATCTCCTTTCCCGGCGCGTTGGCTGTGAATTTGGGTGCAGCTGGCGGGGGAACATCCTCCCTTGCCATCGGTTGGGGTAGTGACGACTTCCTCGTCGATCTTGAGCTGTCTGCACTGGAGAGTGATGGTAAGGTTGAAATTGTTTCGCAGCCGCGAGTGGTAACAGCGGACCGTCAGCCTGCGTCTATTAAATCTGGCCAAGACATTCCTTATCAGGAAGCTTCGTCAAGTGGCGCCACGACCACAGATTTTGTAGAGGCGGTTCTCTCTCTCGAGGTCACCCCTCAGATTACGCCGGACGACAAGATCATTATGGATTTACAGGTTAATCAAGATTCCGTGGGTCAGGATACCGATGCAGGCCCGGCTATAAATACGAACTCGGTCTCCACTCAAGTCTTGGTTGGTAATGGTGAGACTGTGGTGCTCGATGGTACCTTTGAGTCCAACAATTCAACGACGATCACCAAAACACCTTTTCTTGGTGATATTCCGTATCTAGGAAGATTATTTAAGCGGACGCAGGTGTCTGAGGATAGGAGTGAGTTGCTGATCTTTATTACTCCAAAAATTATCAAGAGTGACCTAATTGAGTAACCGGCGACACGCCAGAAAAACCGCCGTTTTCACGGCGGTTTTTTTTTGCCGTTGATTTGTCGGAACTTATGGAAAGAGCGGCCCTGTGATATTCTCACTCGCCTGAACATACGTGAGCAGAAGTTATGTCCTTGCCCAAACGAGTTGTCCTGGTTGGCCCGATGGGGGCCGGCAAAAGCACTATTGGCAGAATGCTGGCCAAAGAGCTGGGCTATCGCTTTATGGATTCTGATCGGATCATCGAAGAGCGATGCGGCGCGAATATTCCCTGGATCTTCGACGTAGAAGGTGAAGATGGCTTCCGACAGCGCGAGACAGCCATGCTTAGCGAGCTTGCGAGTGATCCTCAGACCGTGCTGGCGACGGGCGGAGGCGCTGTAATTCGCGAGGAAAACCATTCACACCTCAAGCGTGACGCTGTCGTAGTTTACCTGAAAGCGTCTCTAGAGCAGCAGGTGGAAAGAACCCGCAAAGACAAAAACCGGCCGCTGCTTCAGAACGACAATCCAGAAGCGGTTCTGCGCAGGCTGTTTGCGCTAAGGGATCCGCTTTACACAGAGCTCGCCGACATTGTGATGTTCACTGACCGCAAAAGCCCGCGCCTTGTTGTGCGACAACTTTTTAACCAGATGAACCCAAAGTCCTCCAAACAGGCACGGAAGGTTGGTAAAGAAGGCAGGAAACATGCGTGAGTCAATCAAAGAACTGACGGTTGATTTGGGTGACCGTAGTTATCCGATTTTCATCGGTCAGCAATTGTTGGGCAATATTGATCTGACTCCGTGGGTGGCGGGGTCGCAGGTTATGATCGTCACCAACGACACCGTGGCCCCTCTTTATCTGGAGTCAGCGCAAGCCTGCTTTCCCGGAAAGCAGGTTGATGTTGTCGTTCTTCCGGACGGTGAGCAATACAAAGACTGGAAAACCCTTAATCAAATTTTCGACGCCCTGCTGGAAAAACAGCACTCCCGCAAAACCACGCTGGTTGCGCTGGGTGGGGGCGTGGTTGGCGATATGGCGGGCTTTGCTGCTGCCTCATATCAGCGGGGAGTTGCATTTATTCAGATGCCAACCACTCTGTTGTCGCAGGTTGATTCATCAGTTGGCGGTAAAACGGGCATTAATCATCCTCGCGGAAAGAATATGATTGGTGCTTTTCACCAGCCCCGGATCGTGTTGATTGACACAGAAAGCCTGAAATCTCTGCCCGCCCGGGAAGTGTCGGCCGGCCTCGCGGAGGTTATCAAGTATGGGCTGATCCGGGCGCCGGAGTTTCTGTCCTGGCTGGAATCCAATATTGCGTCATTGCTTGACCTGGATCAGACGGCGCTCGCTGAAGCCATCTTTCGTTCCTGCGACTGTAAAGCTGAGGTCGTGGCGCTGGACGAACGGGAGGGCGGCCTCAGGGCAATCCTTAATCTTGGTCATACCTTCGGCCACGCCATCGAGACGTTTACAGGCTACGGCACCGTGTTGCACGGCGAGGCCGTTGGGACCGGCATGATGATGGCGGCTGATCTGTCTGCAAGGCAGGGTTGGATCACCGAAGTTGACCGGGACCGGGCGATTCGTGTAATAGCCAGCGCAAGGCTTCCGGATCGGGCTCCGCCGGATATGACGCCAGACGATTTCCTCAGGTTGATGGCTGTTGACAAGAAAAACGTGGATGGTCGACTCAGGCTTGTGGCATTGGTGGGGCTGGGCAAGGCGGTGATCACCGATGAGACTGAACCACAGCACCTTCGTAGTACCCTGCAAGCGTTTTGTCAGTGCGAATCTGAACAGGCCCGGTGACACAGGACGAGTAAGGCATGGAAAAAGAGCAGCGCATAAAATGACGTCAGCAGACTATGAGCTGAGTAGGCCAGGGGGAGGCGACCTGTACGCCGATCTGGAGACCCGGTTCGGGCTTAAGGCGAATCCTCTGGCAATGGATTCGCCTTTTTTCCCTGACGCATCTCGCCATCATGCTCTGGAAACCCTTCGTCATCTGAGCGGCTTCGGTGATCTCGCTCTGGTTCTGACCGGTGACGTCGGGGCGGGTAAAAGCCGGTTGCTTGCCGAGCTTGTTCGCAGTGAATCGTCGCGGCTCGATTTCCATCAGATCCCTGCGGATTCTTTAAGAAATACCCAGGCTCTTTCGTCGGCGCTGATCGGGCTTGCTTATCGAGGGCTGGAAACAACAGACGGTGCCCGGGACTCGGTGTACGGCTTTTTCCGCTGGTCTGAAACACGCGCCAGAAAAGGGCGCCGCATGGTGCTACTGATCGACGATGCCCAGCAGGTACCGGCAGATGTTCTGCGACTATTGCTCAGCGCCTATCAGGCGGCCGATCGGGCCTCGGCGGCTGCGGTTATGTTCAGTGGAACAGATGAGTTGGTCGGCCTGTTAGGTCTGTTGGGAGACAGTGATGGGGTTTACCAGATTCATCTGCGTCCGCTGTCTGAGGTTGAGGTTTTTGCCTATCTCGAGCCTCGTATTCACAAGGCCGGCGGCGACGTGAAGTCGATGCTGTCATCGTCGCGTCTCGCGGCTTTGCATCATCTCAGCTATGGAAGCTTTGGCAGGCTGAAGCAGATTGCGCCGGCTGTTTGGCTGGATAAGCTGTCTTTGGGAAAGGTCCAACAACCCCGTTTCCGGTGGTTAGCGAATGCCCGTTGGCCGGCAATGGCGTTAGCCCTGCTGGGGATCTCATGGTGGCTGGTTTCGCAACAGTATGACGCTTCAGTTGAGCGTGAAGTCGTGCAGATCAGGCCCGAACCGATCAGAAAAAGCGTGACCATTGGCCCGGACAACCCGGTGATCGAGATCCGCGAGCAGGCTTTGCCGCCCGTCACTGAACCCGAACCGGTGACGCCTGACCCCGAGCCCCTGACACTGACTCCAGAGCCAGAGCCAGAGCCAGAGCCAGAGCCAGAGCCAGAGCCAGAGCCAGAGCCAGAGCCAGAGCCAGAGCCTTCATTTATTCCCTTGAAACCAACAGCCTATCTGCCACTGGATGAAATCCGGGCCTTGAATGCCTGGACGATCCAGGTCATCGCCGGTAATCAGGAGCAAACCGTTGTCAATGTCATTGAGCGGCACGAATCTCCACTCACTATCCGGTATACTGTTTCAGAGCGTCAGGGCAATGACTGGTATGTCGGGTTTTTTGGCAACTTTGCGACGAAAGAAGCGGCCAGAGACGCCCTTACTCAATTGCCACAGGAACTAAAACGCCGGTCCCCGTGGGTTAGAAAATTTAGCGAGTTCTGAGCTATGGCTTCGCCCCGAGTTGGGGAAAACGTTTTTAAAACAGCAGTTTTCATCTTGTTGGCCCACATTGTTTTGATTGCGGTTGCCCTCGTAACTGATGGTGCGTCGCCCTAGTATTAGTCCTCTTTGGTTTGAGTACGTATTTACACGCGTGTAAAATGATCAGCCCTCATTTTCAGTGTCAAAGAGTGCGTGACGAATAGCTTTTATTTAACTCTTTGATTGAAAAGCATTTCTATGTGAGATAACGCTTATGACATCAGGTTTGTATCATCCCGACGAATTCAGGGACAACTGCGGCTTTGGCCTGATTGCCCACATGAAGGGCGAGGCCAGCCACAAGCTGTTGCAAACTGCCATTGAGTCTCTGACCTGCATGACCCATCGAGGTGGTATCGCTGCAGACGGAAAGACCGGCGATGGCTGTGGCCTGTTGATTCAGAGCCCGGACACCTTTTTGCGCAAAGCGGCCAAAGAAGCGTTCGGTAAAGCGCCAGAGGGCCAGTTCGCCGTCGGCCAGGTGTTCCTGAGCCCGGATGAAGCGAAAGCAGAGGCGGGTCGCGTAGCGATCGAGAAGCGTCTGACCGAGCAGGGCCTGGAAATTATGGGTTGGCGGAAAGTCCCCACAGACGACAGCTGTCTTGGCCCTATGGCACTGGAATGCCTGCCGTGGATTGAACAGGTGTTTGTGGTGCCGGCGAAGCAGACCGAGCAGGAGTTCGCGATCGCGTTGTTTCTTGGCCGTCGTTACGCCGAGCGGGACATGGCGGACGACGCTGAATTCTATATTTGCAGTCTTTCCCATCGGACCCTGGCCTATAAAGGGTTGATGATGCCGGCGGACCTGGCGAATTTCTACAAGGATCTGGGTGACCCGGACCTCCAGACGGCCATTTGCGTTTTTCATCAGCGGTTCTCCACCAATACCGCGCCTAAATGGCCGCTGGCGCAGCCGTTCCGCTATCTGGCGCACAATGGCGAAATTAACACCGTTGATGGTAATCGCAACTGGGCTATCGCCCGTGCCGCCAAGTTCAGCTCGCCATCCTTGCCAGACCTTCAGACCCTGCAGCCACTGGTGAATCTGACCGGCTCGGATTCATCCAGTATGGATAACATGCTGGAAGTCCTTCTGGCGGGCGGTGTTGATCTGTTCCGGGCGGTACGAATGATGATACCGCCGGCCTGGCAGAACGTGGACACCATGGACTCCGAGCTCCGGGCTTTCTACGAATACAATTCTATGCACATGGAGCCCTGGGATGGCCCGGCTGGCCTGGTCCTCTCGGACGGCCGTTACGCTGTTTGCATGCTGGACAGAAATGGCCTGCGGCCGGCGCGCTGGGTGATCACCAAAGACGACTTTATTACCCTCGCGTCAGAAATCGGCACTTATGGTTACAAGCCTGAAGACGTGGTGGCGAAAGGTCGGGTTGGCCCTGGCCAGATGCTGGCGATTGACACCGAATCCGGTGAATTGCTGCATACTAAAGATGTGGACAAGAGGCTGAAATCCGCCCACCCCTACAAGCAATGGTTGAGAGAAAACTCGCTGCGGGTAGAGGCGACCCTGAACCAGGAGACCCCCGACTTCAAGCTGATGAACTCTGAAGATCTCCAGGTCCATCAGAAAATGTTCATGGTGTCTTACGAAGAGCGGGATCAGGTATTGCGCCCATTGGCCGAAAATGGCCAGGAAGCCGTCGGCTCCATGGGTGACGATACGCCTATGGCTGTGCTGTCGAGCCGCGTACGCCACGTTGGGGACTATTTCCGCCAGAAGTTTGCCCAGGTCACCAACCCGGCCATTGATCCGCTGCGTGAATCCATTGTCATGTCGCTTGAGACCTGCATTGGCGCCGAGCGTAATGTGTTTGAGGAGACGCCTGAGCACGCCAACCGGATTATTCTGACCACACCGGTGCTGTCGCCGGCAAAGTTTCTTAAAATTGCCAATAACGACCGGCCAGGCTTCGAGGTCGCCAGAATCCCCATGGGCTACAGCCCGGAAATGGGGCTGGAGAAAGCGATTGAGCAGGTATGTCAGAGTGCTGAGCAGTCGGTCCGTGATGGCAAGGTCATTCTGATCCTGACGGATAAGGACCTGCAAGAGGGCGAGTTGCCGGTCAACGCCATGATGGCGACAGGCGCGGTTCATCACCATCTGGTCAAAAAAGGCCTGCGCTGCGACTCCAATATCCTGGTTGAAACCGGCTGGGCTCGCGACCCTCACCATTTTGCCGTGCTGTTTGGCTTCGGCGCGACGGCTGTGTATCCCTATCTGGCGTTTCAGGTGCTGAATGATCTTATTCGCACCGGTGAAGTCATGATGGACCCCATCGACGCAAAAAATAACTATCGCAAGGGCATCAATAAGGGTCTGTTGAAGATCCTGTCGAAAATGGGTATCTCGACCATTACGTCTTACCGGGGCGCACAGTTGTTTGAAGCGATTGGTCTGGCGGACGACGTGGTTGATCTCTGTTTCAAAGGCGTTCCAAGCCGTATTCAGGGCGCCGGATTTTTTGATTTCCAGCAGGATCAGGAAGAGCTTGCCAAAGTGGCCTGGAAGCCACGCAAGCCCATTTCCCAGGGCGGTTTGCTGAAGTATGTCCATGGTCAGGAATACCATGCGTTCAATCCGGATGTTATCGGCAAGCTGCAGGAGGCCGTTACCAGCGGGGACTACGGACACTATATGGAATACGCCGGGTTGGTGAATGAGCGCCCGGTATCCACGCTGCGTGACCTGTTGGTGTTCCGTAAGGACATCAAGCCGATAGATCTATCCGAAGTGGAGCCGATGGAGAGTATTCTGCCGCGATTCGATTCGGCCGGTATGTCTCTGGGTGCGCTATCGCCGGAGGCCCATGAGGCCCTGGCGGTTGCCATGAACACCCTGGGCGGTCGCTCTAATTCCGGCGAAGGCGGTGAAGACCCCGCTCGTTACGGCACCGAGAAGCGATCCAAGATCAAGCAGATTGCATCAGGTCGGTTCGGGGTGACCGCAGAATATCTGCGGAGTGCCGACGTGCTGCAGATCAAAGTTGCTCAGGGCGCGAAGCCGGGTGAAGGTGGTCAGTTGCCTGGAGGCAAGGTCAACGATCTGATTGCCCGTCTGCGTTATTCCGTGCCGGGCGTGACGCTGATTTCGCCGCCGCCACATCACGATATCTATTCGATTGAGGATCTGGCGCAGCTGATATTTGACCTGAAACAGGTGAACCCGAAAGCGCTGGTGTCGGTCAAGCTGGTGTCCGAGCCGGGCGTTGGTACCATCGCGGCAGGTGTTGCCAAGGCCTATGCTGATCTGATTACCGTGTCGGGTTATGACGGTGGTACTGCGGCCAGTCCGCTGACTTCCATCCGCTACGCAGGATCGCCCTGGGAGCTTGGTTTGTGCGAAACCCAGCAGGCACTGCGAGCTAATGACCTGCGGGGCAAAATTCGGCTTCAGACTGATGGTGGCATCAAGACCGGACTTGACGTCGTGAAAGGCACTATCATGGGCGCAGAAAGCTTCGGGTTTGGCACCACGCCAATGGTGGCGCTGGGCTGTAAGTACCTGCGTATTTGCCATCTGAACAACTGCGCAACCGGTGTTGCCACCCAGAACGAGCATTTGCGGGAAGAACACTTCAAGGGCACAGTGGAAATGGTCATGAACTTCTTCCGCTTTGTGGCGGAAGAAACCCGTAGCTGGATGGCGCAACTGGGTGTTCGCAGCCTGGAAGAACTGGTGGGTCGTGTTGACCTGCTGGAGCGGTTGCCGGGCAACACGCCGCGTCAGCAAAAGCTGGACCTGAGCCGGTTGTTGGCCAACGACCATATTCCGGCGGATAAGCCGAATACCTGCCAGGTTGAGCGAAACCACCCGTTTGACCCGGGTACGCTGGCAGAGCAAATGGTAAAGGATACGGCTGAGACCATTGCGGGGAAAAAAGGTGGCGAGTTCAGCTACCGGGTTACCAACTGTGACCGCTCCATTGGTGCGCGCCTGTCTGGTGAAATTGCCGAACAACATGGCAACCAGGGCATGGTGACTGCACCGGTGACGCTTAACCTGACCGGCACCGCCGGCCAGAGCTTCGGCGTCTGGAACGTGGGTGGCCTGAACCTGCTGCTGGAGGGCGATGCCAACGACTACGTCGGCAAGGGCATGACCGGCGGCAAACTGGTCGTCCGTCCGCCGGTGGGCAGCAGTTTCAAGTCCCAGGAAACCTCCATTGTTGGCAATACCTGCCTGTATGGCGCAACCGGCGGCAAGCTTTTTGCGGCTGGCACCGCCGGTGAGCGGTTCGGCGTCAGAAATTCCGGTGCTCATGCGGTTATCGAAGGGGTGGGCGACCACTGCTGCGAATATATGACCGGCGGCCTGGTCACGGTTCTGGGGAGCACCGGAAACAACTTCGGCGCAGGCATGACCGGCGGGTTTGCCTATGTGCTGGACGTCGCCAACACGTTTGTGGACAAATACAATCACGAACTGGTTGAAATACAACGGATATCCAGCGAAGAAATGGAGTCTTACCGCAACCATCTTCGCGGTGTCATTCGTGAGCATATCTCCGAGACGTCCAGCGAATGGGCCGAGCACATTTTGGACAATTTCGACGATTACATTGGCCGTTTCTGGCTGGTGAAGCCAAAGGCCGCCAATCTGCGCAGCCTGTTGGCCAGTACCCGGGCACGGCCAGAGTAACAGGCCGGTGAGTCAGGTGGGGCGCTGCAGCGGATGCAGCGCGATCGTCGAAATCGAGTTTGATAAGAGCGTCTTACATGAAAGAACGACTGAGTAACGACTTCCAGTTTGTCGAAGTTGGCCGTGTTGATCCGAAAAAAGTGCCTGCGAAAAAGCGCAAGAAAGAATTTGGTGAAATCTACCAACAGTTCACCAAAGATGATGCAGGTTCCCAGTCCCATCGCTGCCTGGAGTGCGGCAACCCGTACTGTGAGTGGAAGTGCCCGGTGCACAACTACATTCCGAACTGGCTGAAGCTGGTGTCGGAGGGCAACATCATGAAGGCGGTGGAGCTGTGCCACCAGACCAACTCGCTGCCGGAAGTGTGTGGCCGGGTCTGCCCTCAGGATCGTCTCTGCGAGGGTGCCTGTACGCTTAACGATGGCTATGGTGCAGTCACCATCGGATCGGTGGAGAAGTACATCACCGATACGGCCTTTGCTCTGGGCTGGAAGCCGGACATGTCGGCGGTCAAATGGACCGACAAAAAAGTAGCGGTCATCGGCGCGGGTCCTGCGGGGCTGGGGTGTGCCGATGTTCTCGTGCGTAACGGTGTGAAGCCAGTCGTGTTCGATATCTACCCGGAAATTGGCGGCCTGCTGACCTTCGGCATTCCTGAATTCAAGCTGGAAAAGTCGGTCATGACCCGCCGCCGCAAGATTTTCGAGGAAATGGGCATGGAGTTCCGCCTGTCCACCGAGGTTGGCAAAGACGTCGCCATGGCAGATATTCTTGCAGAGTATGATGCCGTGTTCATGGGCATGGGTACTTACACCTACATGAAAGGCGGCTTCCCGGGGGAGGATCTGGAAGGCGTTCACGACGCGCTTCCGTTCCTGGTGTCCAACGTGAATCGGCGTCTCGATTTTGAGAAAGACGCCGCCGACTTCATCGATATGAAAGGTAAGCGGGTTGTGGTGCTTGGCGGTGGCGACACTGCTATGGATTGTAACCGCACGTCGATCCGTCAGCAGGCGGCCAGCGTAACCTGCGCTTACCGCCGGGATGAGGGTAACATGCCTGGCTCGCGCCGTGAAGTCTCCAATGCGAAAGAGGAAGGCGTGAAGTTTATGTTCAATCGCCAGCCGATTGCGGTTATTGGCGAAGACAAGGTCGAGGGCGTGAAAGTCGTGCGAACTCAGCTGGGTGAGCCGGATGAAAATGGTCGGCAGCGTCCGGAAGTGGTTCCGGGCAGTGAGGAAGTGATCCCTGCCGATGCGGTGTTGGTGGCGTTCGGATTCCGTCCGAGCCCGGCCGACTGGTTTGAGGAGCAGAGCGTATCCACTGACGAGTCCGGCCGCGTGAGCGCGCCAGAGGAAGTCGAGTTCCCGTTTCAGACCAGCAACGCCAAAATTTTCGCCGGTGGTGATATGGTGCGGGGCTCTGATCTTGTGGTTACTGCAATATGGGAAGGCCGACAGGCCGCCGAGGGCATTATGGATTATCTGGACGTATGACTGAACTGAAGAACGATCGTCTTCTGCGCGCTCTGATGCGCCAACCCGTCGACCAGACTCCGGTCTGGATGATGCGCCAGGCCGGGCGGTATCTGCCCGAATACCGGGCGACCCGGGAAAAAGCCGGTGACTTTCTGAGTCTGTGTAAAAACACGCCTCTGGCCTGTGAGGTTACCCTGCAGCCTCTGAAACGCTTTCCGCTGGACGCTGCCATTCTGTTCTCGGACATACTGACTATTCCCGATGCACTGGGTCTTGGCCTGTATTTTGAAACCGGTGAAGGCCCCAAGTTCCGTAATACCATTCGCTCGGCCGCCGACGTGGATGCGCTGCCTAACCTCAAGGCAGACGTGGATCTCGATTACGTGATGGACGCTGTGTCTACCATCCGTGGCGCTCTGGGCGGCTCGGTGCCGCTGATCGGTTTCTCCGGAAGTCCCTGGACCCTCGCGACCTACATGATCGAGGGCAGTTCTTCCAAAGATTTCCGCGAAGCGAAAAAACTGATGTATAGCCAGCCAGACACCATGCACCGTCTGCTGGACCATCTGGCGATTTCCGTAATCGACTATCTGAACAGTCAGATTCGCGCCGGCGCCCAGGCCGTGCAGATTTTCGACACCTGGGGTGGCGTGCTGACGGGCTGGGCCTACGAAGAGTTTTCTTTGCGGTACATGAAGAAAATCGTGGACGGGCTGATCCGGGAAAATGAAGGCCGCCACGTGCCTGTGATCCTGTTCACCAAGAACGGTGGTCAGTGGCTGGAAACCATTGCGGATTCCGGCGCTGACGCTGTGGGCCTGGACTGGACCACAGATATTGGTGATGCTCGCAAGCGAATCGGCGACAAGGTCGCTCTGCAAGGCAACATGGACCCCGCTATGCTGTTCGCACCTCCCGAGAGAATTCGGGCAGAGGTCGCTGACATTCTGGCCCGTTATGGCAATGGCCCCGGTCATATTTTTAACCTGGGTCATGGCATTACCCCCGACGTCGATCCCGAGCACGCGGGAGCCTTTATCCGCGCGGTGACCGAGCTCAGCCCCGGGTATCACAACAAGAACTGACGGCTGCCTAGAAAGATTGACCTTTGGGGTCTATAGTCCTAACAGGTCAATCACATCCGTCAGGAGTTGCCCTTTGCCAGGAAAAACCCCGGAAAAACGCCGATTTCACAGGATTTCTTTTGATGCTGGCTGCGAACTGCACTGCCGGGACTCGGTCTGGGCCAGTGAGGTGCTGGATATCTCTCTGAAAGGCATCCTCGTGAAGCGACCTGAAAACTGGGACGTGCCACTTAAAGAACCCTGCGAAGTCATCATCCTGCTGGACGACCACGAAACCGGTATCGTCATGGCCGTCGAATTACGCCATATCGAAGCCCATCGCCTTGGTTTTAAATGCCAATATATCGATCTCGACAGTGCCAGCCATCTGAAAAGACTGGTGGAGCTAAACCTAGGCGATCAGGCGCTGTTAGAGCGCGAGTTCGCGCACCTGATTGACTAGGCTCAGAGCTCTTCCAGGGCCGTCAGCGCATCACTCAGCTTGGCCACGGGTATGACCTTCATCCCTTTAATGTCTTTCCGGGGCGCATTGGCTTTCGGCACCAGAGCCCGGGTAAAACCATGCTTGGAGGCCTCGTAAATCCGCTCCTGACCACTGGGCACGGGCCGAATCTCTCCCGATAGCCCCACCTCGCCAAAAATCACCAGATCCTGGGGCAAGGCCCGGTCCCGGAATGAAGAAACCACGGCCGCTAGTAGCGCAAGATCGGCACTGGTCTCGCTGACCTTGACGCCACCCACCACGTTTACAAACACATCCTGATCTGACACGTGCATGCCGCCATGGCGATGGAGCACGGCCAGCAACATCGCCAGCCGGTTCTGGTCCAGCCCAACGGCGACCCGGCGCGGGTAGCCACCCTGCGCCATATCCACCAGCGCCTGGATTTCTACCAGCATGGGGCGGGTGCCTTCCCAGACCACCATCACCACGCTGCCGGGTGCGGCTTCCTCGCCCCGGTTCAGGAAGATGGCGCTGGGGTTCTTCACTTCTTTCAGGCCCTGTTCCAGCATGGCAAACACGCCCAGCTCATTCACCGCGCCAAACCGGTTCTTGATCCCGCGCAGCGTGCGATAACGGCTGTCACTTGAGCCTTCAAGCAGGATCGAGCAGTCGATCATGTGTTCCAGCACTTTGGGTCCGGCCAGGCTGCCGTCTTTGGTGACGTGGCCCACAAGGAAAAGGATGGTGCCCGTCTGCTTGGCAAAGCGGGTGAGGTAGGCGGCGCTCTCCCGGACCTGGGAAACGCTGCCCGGGGCTGACTCGCTGTCGGCAACGTGCATCACCTGAATACTGTCCACCACAAGGATGCGAGGTTTTTCAGCCTCAGCGATCTGCATGACCCGTTCAACGCTGGTTTCCGACAGCATTTTCAAGTCTTTGGTGGGCAGGTTCAGGCGCTTCGCGCGCATGGCCACCTGCTGCAGCGATTCCTCGCCGGTCACGTAGAGCGCGGGCACGCTGGCCGCCAGATGGCAGACCGCCTGCAGTAGCAGGGTACTTTTACCGGCACCGGGGTGGCCGCCCATGAGCACAGCCGAGCCTTCGACCAGGCCACCACCAAGCACCCGGTCGAATTCCGCCATGCCGGAGCTGATGCGGGGTTGTTCTGCCAGGCTGACGTCGTCGAGGCTCTGGACCTCCGACAGACTGCCCGCGAAACCCTCAAAGCGTTGCCCGCGATTGCCTTTGGCGCTATTGCCACTGACACCGCGAACTTCGCTGATGGTGTTCCAGGCCTGGCAGGCCGTGCAATGGCCCTGCCACTTGGAATAGTCTGCACCGCACTCGGTGCAGACAAAGGCGGTTCTGGCTTTTGCCATTACGCCAGCTTCTTGTACTTCATACGCTGGGGCACCATGGCGGAATCTCCCTTGCGCTTCTTGTGGTCTTCATCGTACTCGCTGAAGTTACCTTCGAAGTAAACCACCTCCCCGTCGTCCTCGAATGCAAGAATCCGGTTGGCTACGCGGTCCAGGAACCAGCGGTCGTGCGAGATAACCAGCGCAGAGCCAGGGAAGTTCAGCAAAGCTTCTTCCAGCGCCCGCAGGGTTTCTACATCCAGGTCGTTGGTCGGTTCGTCCAGCAGCAGAACGTTGCCGCCTTCTTTCAAAAGCTTGGCCAGGTGCAGGCGGTTGCGCTCGCCACCGGACAGATCGCCAACCCGCTTCTGCTGGTCGGTGCCCTTGAAATTGAAGCGCCCGACGTAGGCACGGGACGGTGTCTCGTAGTTGCCGATCTTGATGATGTCGTTGCCATCGCTGAGCTCTTCCCAGACGGTGTTATCGCCGTTCAGGTCGCGCACCTGATCCACATAGGCCAGCTTGACGGTCTCACCCACGGTAATGTCGCCGGAATCCGGCTTGTCGTGGTCGACAATCATGCGGAACAGAGTGGACTTACCCGCGCCGTTGCCGCCGATGATGCCGACAATCGCTCCGGGCGGCACGCTGAATGAAACGTCTTCGTACAGCAGTCTATCTTCGAAAGATTTACTGATCCCTTCGATCTCAATCACTTTATCGCCAAGGCGGGGGCCGGGCGGGATATAGAGTTCGTTGGTTTCATTGCGCTTCTGGAACTCCTGGGAGCTCATTTCCTCGAAGCGTGCCAGGCGGGCCTTGCTCTTGGACTGACGGCCCTTGGCGTTGCTGCGAACCCACTCCAGTTCCTGTTTGACGGCCTTCTGGTGAGAAGCCTCCTGCTTGGACTCCATTTCCAGGCGCGTCTCTTTATTTTCCAGCCATTGGCTGTAGTTGCCTTCAAACGGAATACCCTGGCCACGGTCCAGTTCCAGAATCCAGCCAGCGACGTTGTCCAGGAAGTAGCGGTCGTGGGTAATCGCAACGACCGTGCCGTCGTAATCGTGAAGGAATCGCTCCAGCCAGGCCACGGATTCCGCGTCCAGGTGGTTGGTTGGCTCGTCCAGCAACAACATGTCCGGGCTGGATAGCAGCAGCCGGCACAGTGCTACCCGGCGGCGCTCACCTCCGGACAGGTTTTTGACCATGGCATCCCAGGCCGGCAGGCGCAGCGCGTCAGCGGCGACTTCCATCTTTCGCTCGATGTCGTGGCCGTCGGTAGCCTGAATAATCGCTTCCAGTTCACCCTGTTTTTTCGCCAGTGCGTCGAAGTCTGCATCCGGTTCGGCGTAATCGGCGTAAACCTGATCAAGTTCAGCGAGCGCATTGTGAACACTGGCCACCGCTTCATCGACGATTTGCTTGACGGTCTTGCTGTCGTCCAGTTCGGGTTCCTGGGGCAGGTAGCCAACGTTTATGCCGGGTTGGGGGCGGGCTTCGCCAATGTAATCTTCGTCAATGCCCGCCATAATGCGCAGAAGACTGGACTTGCCCGATCCGTTCAGGCCAAGAACGCCGATTTTGGCGCCGGGAAAGAAGCTGAGTGAAATGTCTTTCAGAATCTGGCGTTTGGGCGGAACAACTTTGCCCACGCGGTTCATCGTATAAACGTATTGAGCCATATTGGCATCATCCTTTTTGCGGATTGTATGTCGAGGCTACTGAAGATGTCCGATCAAGGCTGCCTGACGGCTGTGACTCCAGTGGCAGCAACCAACGAATGCTGATTCGGTAAGGTATCGAAACCCATCATCGATAGCAATTGAGCACAAACCGGGGCTGACTGTATGCCGGTAACTACGGAATGCTCAAAAGATGATTTTAACCCTGATTTTCGCTAGACTAGGCGCCCAAATTTTTAGGCAGCTACACGCACAGAGGCAGCGCATCCATGTTTAATCGTGATATGAAAATCGCCGGCTACGACGACGAACTCTGGAACGCCATGCAGGCGGAAACCGAGCGGCAGGAAGCTCACATCGAGCTGATCGCGTCGGAGAACTATACCAGCCCACGGGTCATGGAAGCGCAGGGCAGCGTACTGACCAACAAGTACGCGGAAGGTTACCCGGGTAAGCGTTATTATGGCGGCTGTGAGTTTGTGGATATTGCCGAGGACCTGGCCATCAGCCGCGCCAAAGAGCTGTTCGGGGCGGCCTACGCCAACGTGCAGCCGCACTCCGGCTCACAGGCCAACTCCGCCGTGTTCATGGCGCTGCTCAAACCGGGCGATACGGTGCTGGGCATGAGTCTGGCCCACGGTGGTCACCTGACTCACGGGGCCAGCGTGAACTTCTCCGGCAAGATCTACAACGCCGTGCAGTACGGGATCGACACCGACACCGGCCTGATCGACTACGATGATGTTGAGAGCATGGCGCTTGAGCACAAGCCGAAGATGATCATTGCCGGCTTTTCCGCCTACTCCCAGGCGCTGGATTTCGCCCGCTTTCGTGCCATCGCCGACAAGGTAGGCGCTTACCTGTTTGTGGATATGGCCCACGTGGCCGGCCTGGTCGCCGCTGGCGTCTACCCGGATCCGGTACCGCACGCGCATGTACTCGCGACAACCACCCACAAAACCCTGCGGGGCCCCCGTGGTGGCCTGATTCTGGCCTGTGACGATGCGGATCTGCAGAAAAAGCTGAATTCGTCAGTATTCCCGGGCGGCCAGGGCGGCCCACTGATGCACGTGATCGCCGCCAAGGCTGTTTGTTTTAAAGAGGCCATGAGCGACGAGTTCAAAACCTATCAGCAGCAGGTCGTCAAGAACGCCAAGGCCATGGCCGATGTGTTCGTTTCCCGGGGTTTTGACGTGATTTCCGGCGGCACAGAAAACCATCTGTTTCTGGTGAGCCTGATCAAGCAGGACATCACCGGTAAAGACGCCGACGCTGCTCTGGGCAAAGCGCACATCACCGTTAACAAGAACGCGGTACCGAACGATCCGCGTTCGCCGTTCGTCACCTCCGGCCTGCGCATCGGCACGCCCGCCGCGACTACCCGCGGCTTTGGTGAGTCCGAGTGTCGTGACCTGGCGGGCTGGATGTGTGACGTGCTGGATAACCTGGAAGATCCGTCTGTTAACGACCGTGTGCGGGAACAGGTGTCGGCTTTGTGCAAGCGTTTCCCGGTATACGCCGGCTAAACAGGGCTCCCAGCTTATGCATTGTCCATTCTGCGGTGAAGCGGATACCAAAGTGATCGACTCCCGGCTGGTGGCCGAGGGCGATCAGGTGCGTCGTCGCCGCGAATGTCTGTCCTGTCGGGAGCGATTCACCACGTTTGAGTCGGCTGAGTTGGTCATGCCGCGCGTGGTCAAACAGGATGGTACTCGCCAGCCGTTCGATGAAGAAAAGCTCCGATCGGGCTTGATGAAGGCGCTGGAGAAGCGACCCGTCAGTATTGAGGAAATTGAGGCGTCGCTGAACCGGATCAAGTTCCGCTTGCGGGCTACCGGCGAGCGCGAGATCAAATCCATGTACCTCGGTGAAGAAGTGATGATCGAGTTACGGCAATTGGACAAGGTCGCCTATGTCCGGTTTGCGTCGGTTTATCGCAGTTTCCAGGACATTAACGAGTTCAAGGAAGAGATCGAGCGTTTGTCGGCGTCCTCCGGTGAGGATCCTGTAGACGTGGCGAAAGCACTTACAGACACCAAACCGCCCAAGGGGCGTGCATGACCGATCGCCTGGATACGGCAATGATGGCCCGCGCCGTCCAACTCGCGTGGCGCGGTCGTTATTCCACCCACCCGAACCCGAGGGTTGGTTGTGTGATTGCCCACGGCGAACGGATACTGGGTGAGGGATGGCACGAACGCGCGGGCGAGGCTCATGCTGAAATCCGGGCACTGAGCCAGGCCGGTCCGGAGGCCCGGGGCGCAACCGCCTATGTAACGTTGGAGCCCTGCAGTCACTTTGGCCGAACACCGCCCTGCGCAAAAGCCCTGGTGGAAGCAGGCGTTGCCCACGTTCACGCGGCGACCGAGGATCCCAACCCGTCGGTTTCCGGGCGCGGTATTTCGATGCTTCGGGATGCTGGCATCAAAGTGACGCTGGGGCTGCTGGCCGATGAGGCGATGCGCCTGAATCCGGGCTTCATGAAGCGAATGAATACCGGTCGCCCTTTTGTGCGCCTTAAAATGGCGGCGAGTCTGGACGGCCGAACGGCCATGGCATCCGGAGAAAGCCAGTGGATTACCGGTGCCGAGGCGCGGCAGGACGTGCAGCGTTTGCGAGCGATCAGCGACGCCATTCTGACCGGGGTTGGCACAGTGCTCGCGGACAATCCGTCACTGACCGTTCGGCTGGAAGAGTTGGGCGAGATGGGGGATGCCACCGTGCCGGCCCGACAGCCGCTGCGCGTGATCGCTGATAGAGACGCCAGGACGCCGGCGGATTCGGTCATACTCAGGGGCGGTAACGTTCAGGTGTATTGCGCCTCGCCCACGCTGGATTCAGCGCCCGCACAGGACCTGGCGGCCCTGGGTATCAGTCTTAGCGGTGTGGCGTGGAAGGACAACGGCATTGACGTCCGGGAACTGCTGGACTCGCTGGGTGAACTGGGTATTAACGAATTACTGGTAGAAGCAGGTCCAACGCTTGCGGGAACCTTTATTAACGAACGTCTGGTGGACGAGTTGTGGCTTTACCAGGCACCCGTGTTCCTGGGAAGCACAGGCAGGCCGACGGCGCATTTACCGCTGGACTCAATGGCGGAAAAAGTACAATGGAAGGTGCTGGATCGCCGTCAGATTGGTGCAGACCAGAGACTGATTCTTGCGCCGGTCTGATCAAATTACATTCATGGCCTGCTCCTGTTCGGATTGCGGAACAGCGGGCCAAAAAGGTACTTAAACAGCATGGCACTGAACAGCATTGAAGAGATCATCGAGGATATTCGTCAGGGTAAAATGGTCATCCTGATGGACGATGAGGACCGTGAAAACGAGGGCGATCTGGTGATGGCCGCAGAACACTGCACCCCGGAAGCCATCAATTTCATGGCCCGATTTGGCCGCGGATTGATCTGCATGCCGATGACACGTCAGCGCTGCGAGCAACTCGGGTTGCCATTGATGGTAGAGCGAAACGCCTCCGGCTATGGCACCAAGTTCACTCTGTCCATTGAAGCGACTGAAGGCGTGACGACCGGTATTTCGGCGGCAGATCGTGCCAGAACAGTGCAAGCGGCAGTCGCCCGCGATGCGAAGGCTTCAGATCTGGTTCAGCCCGGCCATATTTTCCCGCTGATGTCGGATCCGGGCGGCGTGCTTAGTCGCGCGGGCCACACCGAGGCATCCTGTGACTTGGCATCGCTGGCCGGTTGCGAGCCCGCTGGTGTGATTTGCGAAATCATGAATGACGACGGCTCCATGGCGCGTCGTGAGGATCTTGAGCGGTTCGCTGAGGAGCATGACCTCAAGGTCGGCACCATCGCCGACCTGATTCACTACCGCACCATGAACGAGCGCACCATCGAATGCATCGAGCAGAATGATCTGGACACCGAGTACGGTGTGTTCAATCTGCGTACCTATCGGGACAGCATTCAGGGTTCCACGCATCTGGCCATGGTGATGGGCGACATCTCGTCTGATGAGCCGGTACTGGTCAGGGTGCACATTACCAATACCTTCAGGGATCTTCTGGGCGCGCGTCGCGCCGACTCCCGGAGCTGGCCGTTGCATCGTGTGTTGGAAAAGGTCGCAGCTGAAGGGCAGGGCGTGGTGGTGCTTCTTAACAGCGCCGAAGACAGCTACAACCTCGAAGACCGCATTCGCGAATTTTTCGAGACCAATCAGAAGTCTGCGGCCAAGGGCAGTTCTGGCGTCTATTTTACCGTCGGAACGGGCTCCCAGATTCTGAAGGATCTGGGCGTTGGCAAGATGCGCCTACTCAGTGCGCCCATCAAATTTTCTGCCATTTCCGGTTTTGACCTGGAAGTGGTGGAGTACGTGCCCTACAACCCCCAATAACATAACCTTGTAGCGCTGGCGGGTTCCAGCAGTGCTGCAACGAAGGAGCCATGCATGGCAGATGTCAAAGTAATCGAAGGTGACTTTACCAACTGCAGCGGCCGTTATGCCCTGGTGGTTGGCCGGTTTAACGGATTTGTGGTGGAAAGCCTGGTTGAAGGCGCGCTGGATACGCTGCGCAGGCATGGCATTGCCGATACAGACGTAACCATCGTCCGCGTGCCGGGTGCCTATGAAATGCCGCTGGCGGTCAAACGCGTGGCGGAAACTGGCAATTTTGACGCCATCATCGCTCTGGGTGCGGTGATCCGTGGCGGCACGCCACATTTTGAATATGTGGCCGGTGAAGCAGCCAGCGGCCTGGGCGCCGTGAGCCTGGATACCGACGTGCCGGTCAGCTTTGGCGTGTTGACGGTGGATTCCATTGAGCAGGCGATTGAACGGGCAGGCACCAAAGCCGGCAATAAGGGCGCAGAAGCCGCCATTACCGCGCTGGAAATGGTCAGCCTGTTCAGTAAGCTGGGCGAATGATGAGCACATCTGACGAAAGCGCGACCCAGCCTTCGCCGACCGGGCAACCGAAAGCCGGCGATCGCCGGCGGGCTCGCGCATTAGCGATGCAGGGACTGTATCAGCGCCACTTCACGAAAAGCTCGATCACCGACATCGAATCCGAATTCATTGTCGATAACGATATGACCAAGGTCGATTCCGCCTATTTCCGCGACATCCTGAGAGGTGTTCATCGGGAACAGGAGGACCTTGATCGCCTCATCGAACCCTTTCTCGACCGGCCAATCCGCGAAGTAGACGCCATAGAGCTGGCGATTGTTCGACTGGGAACCTACGAGCTGAAGCATCGCCTCGACGTGCCCTATCGGGTCGTGATTAACGAAGGCATTGAAATGGCGAAAAAATTCGGTGGGACCGAAGGCCATAAGTTCGTGAACAGTGTTCTGGACAAGCTTGGTCATCGTTTGCGTCTGGCCGAGACCCGTAAACGCTAACCGATGGGTGAATTCGAGCTGATTCGCCGGTATTTCTTACCGTTGTCGCGGTCCGGAAAACATCCTGCCGTTCTGTTGGGCCCGGGAGACGACTGCGCGATACAGCGAGTCGGGGAAGGGCTGGATCTGGTTTTTTCTGTGGATACGCTGGTCCAGGGTGTTCATTTTCCCGCGAATTATTCCCCGGAAAAGCTCGGCTGGCGCTGCCTGGCCGTGGCGGCAAGTGATCTTGCGGCCATGGGCGCAGATCCCGTTTGCTTTACCCTGGCGATGACACTACCTGACGCCGATGCCAACTGGCTTCACGGATTCAGTGCCGGCCTGTCTGAGGCGTCCCGGGAGTTTGGCCTTGACCTCGCTGGCGGCGATATCACCAAAGGCCCGCTTACCCTGACGTTGCAAGTGCACGGCACGGTTCCATCTGGCAGTGCGATCAAGCGTTCGGGTGCAAAACCCGGTGAGATAATCTGTGTTTCCGGGACGCTCGGGGATGCCGGGGCGGCTCTTGAGCTTCTCGATCTGGCTCTGCCAACCCGTCAGCAAGCCCAGATACTCACGCATTACCATGCCCCGCGACCGATGCTGGCGCTGGGTCAATCATTACGGGGTGTTGCCTCGGCAGCGGTGGATATTTCCGATGGCCTGATCGCCGATCTTGATCACCTGCTGGAGGCATCCGGCGTGGGTGGCCGTATTGACCCTGATCGTTTACCCCTGTCTGACGCCCTGATCGCTTTGAGGGCGGATGCGACCGATCTGGCTCTCTATGCTGGCGATGATTACCAACTGTGTATAACGTTGCCGGAGAATTCCCTGGAAGCGCTACCGTCGTCCGTTCGGGACCAGTTGACTGTGATCGGGCAAGTTGAAGACCCTAAGGGCTTGAGGTTCCACGGCGATAGCAGGCCGCTGAGAAAGCGGGGATACGATCATTTTGGGAGCCAATGAATGACGCAGGGTGATGGGGGCAATGAGCTGGACAAGGGGAGCGACCATCCGGAAACGGAACTGCCGGCGCAGCTATTGCCGCCCGGGTTTCTGAAAAATCCTGTGCACCTTCTTGCCTTTGGTTTTGGCAGCGGCGCGATGGCGCGCGCGCCTGGAACCTGGGGAAGCCTGGCCGCGATTCCAATCTGGCTGACGTTCGCGTGGTTGCCGCCGGTCGCTTACTGGTTCGTGGTCGCAGTCGCTTTCCTGGTTGGCATCTGGCTTTGTGGCAAGACCGCTTCAGATCTCAGGGTGCATGACCACGGAGGCATTGTCTGGGACGAATTCGTTGGCATGTGGATCGTTCTGGGCCTGTTCCCCGACGACATCTACGGCGTGCTGGTGGCGTTTGCACTGTTCCGGTTGTTCGATATCGTCAAACCCTGGCCGATCAGTTGGCTCGATCGCCGTATGCCGGGTGGATTGGGTATCATGATTGATGATGTGGTGGCTGGATTCATGGCCATGGCAGCAATGATCGCGGTCGACCGGTGGTTGATGCCGTTCGTAGTATGAAGCACCTCGCGGCCGTCAGCGCACCGGTTCTATTTACATCAGTGAAGCAGCATCAGTGAAGCTGCTGCTCTTCGGGTAGTAATTTCACAACGTGCAAAAATCGCTTCAGTCCGATTTCCGCGCGTTCCCGCGAGGCGAACGGGCCACTGTCAAAGCCTTCTCTGGTTGTAAAATACCATTTTCCACCGACGCAAAAATAGCGGCTGCTACGGAATGGAGCCTGGCCTTGCTCACCGGTTCGACGCTGGATATTCATGTTTGCTCCTGAGCCCGGCCCCAGGCTGACAATGCCGGACACCGCGACGTTTGATTTCTCAACTGTTCAAAATTAAATCAATCTCGGCCAAATTCAACACTTTTTTACATTTCTTTATTCAGCATTGTTGATGGACTACGCTGCCTTTCCTATTGCGAACTCTATTTTGATGCGGCAGCGGACGCCAGGTCTTGCCCTGCCAGCCCTGTCTGGTCAAAATGCAGTTCAGATAAACTGTCAGATCAGCCATCAGGCTGGCAATCCGGAAAGAGGCATATCATGACAAGGCAACACTTTCAGTATTCCGTCGGGCGCGTGCGAGCCAGTTTTATGGCGGTCGTCATTCTGGCTATGATCACCGGTTGTAGCTCTGGCCTCTCCCGGGTGCAGACCTGGGAAGGCACGGTCGACAATGCGGATCAGGTTGCCGTGCTGGCGGCGCCAGGGGCGATCAAGGTGCGTGAGGTTAACGGTCAGACTATGACTGAATTTCTCATTGACGACTTGAGCCTTGATTACGAACTGCTCCCCGGTAAAAACCTGGTGGTGTTCACCTACAAGACAATCTGGTCCAAAGCCGAGCGTGTTGATAACGGTGAATCCAAAGTGCACGTGGTGGAAACGCCCCGGCAATCCATCACCATCGACGCTGTCCCCGGTGAAACCTACTCGTTTAACATTGATAAACCCGAAAACCGTCGCGAGGCTGAAGCCAAGGCAAAGGATTTTTCTGTCGCGCTGGTGAATTCCCGGGGCCAGCCGGTTGCAAGGTCGTCGGCATGGATGGCGTCGGACAGTCGCCGGGCATTGGCCCGCCGTGCACCTGTGGCGGGCTCATCTTCCGGGGAAGTCCCGTCTGACGTGCCTCCCGCGGCCATTATGGATCAGCTCAAATCCCTTTGGGGCGATGCGTCGGATGAAGAAAGGCGCGAATTTTTGCGCTGGGCTTTCGAATAATCCAATCCTGAACGCGCTTCAAAACGCTAGTTGCGGAAACGCGCAAAGGTTTTGCGAAGCGCGCCTTCCAGCAGCGTCAAGGTGTCGTCCATCAGCGTGGTGTGAGCGCCTGAGTCAAACCCGTCATCGTCAGGCTCTTCAGTCAGGTTGATGGCGGCAGTCTCGATAGCGTCCAGACTTTTTTCAAGCAGGGCCGTCAGCGAATCGCCCGCCGCCACGACGTCTGGGCAAAGGGTAAAGTTGACCGTCAGTGTGCCCTGATAGCTTACTGCGACAATGACCAGTCCCATGCTGTCGAACAGCGGCGCCGTATTGAACTGCGCCGTCAGTCTTGCCCCCTGCAGATACAGCGGAACCTGTGGCCCCGGTACGTTGGTAATGGGCAGATTGAAAACAGGCTGATACCGTTGTGCGATCTGAAGTTCTGAATACAATCTCGCCGACAGGGCCAGCATGGTAGACGGCAGTAGTTCCGTCAGCCGGTCTGCGGCAATGGCTTCGCGGTAAGGTTCTGACTCCACAGCGTTCCAGTGAATCCGGCGGATGCGCCGCGCAGGGTCCGGTTCGGTGGTGGCCAGGTCCAGCAGCATGGCGGACATCTGATTGCCGGTTGCTTTGCGAAGGCTGCTCGAACGCACCGAAATGGGCGTCATGGCCACCAGTGACCGCGCTGTTTCACTATTCTGTGACTGCATATAACGCCGGAGAGTCTCCGCACACAATCCCAACACCACGTCGTTCAGGGTTACCCCGCCCAGGGATGCCTTAATCGTCTTGAGGCGTGACAAATCCACCGTGCTTGAAACAATCTGGCGATTGGCTGTGATCTGCCGGTTAAACGGGCTGTGGGGCGCAGAGAAAACGGGGAAGGGTAGCGGCAGTTTGCGCATCTGTTTCTGGATTATACCGCGCGCTGTCGCTTCAGCAGCGCTGAAAGCCACAGACGTAATTTGCAAAGGTTTGCGAATCAGATTCGCGCCAGCCTGAAGCATGACCCGTTCATCCGAGGGTGCCGGGCCGGGCACCCAGCTTCGGGGCGGTTCAATCCGGCGCGGGTCGGGTCCATATTCAAGCAGCTGGGCGATGATTTCCTCGCCGCTGAACGCATCGATAGCAGCGTGATGTAATTTGACAATCAGGGCGAAACCGCTCCGGTTGTCTGCATCTTTTGTATCGCCGGGCGGGTGGCAAAAGCCATCCACAAAGGTGATGTGCCATAAAGGCCGGTCGCGCTTAAGAGGTTGTTCAAGAATACGCGATGCCAGCTTCATGAGGTCGGACTGATTGCCGTTTTCCCCGAGATTGACGTAGGCAAGGTGGCGCTTGATGCTGAAGTCCGGATCGTCAATCCAATAGGGGCGGCCCAGTTTGAAAGGGATTTCTTTTAGCCGCTGACGAAACAGAGGAACAACGTGCAGCCGGCTTCTCAGGTAGGCCACAAAAGTACTGAAGGTCAGCGGTGTATCGCGCTCTGAGGCATCAAACAGATAAATGCCGCCAATGTGCATTGGGGCGGTTTCGGATTCCAGATAAAGAAAAGAAGCGTCCAGTTCCGACAGCTGCCGCATGGTGAGGGACCTCTGTTGAGTTTATGGTCTTGGCTTTAGTATAACGGAGCCAGCGCTGGAATCAGCCTGGGCTGTCCAGCCAGTCAGATGCAGCTGCCGGTTCGGTGAGCCTCTGCCAGAACCACATGAGCGCTTTGCCCTGGTCCTCGGAGTGGCGGGCCAGATGCAGCATGATGGGTTGCCGGGGTTCGTGAACCGTCAGGGCGATGAGTTCGCCGGATGCCAGCAGTTGACGAATGCGGGGCTCTGGCAGCCAACCAACGGCCAGTCCGGCCCTCTGGATAGCAATCTTCTGGTCAATTGTTGATACGGTCAGCGTGCGCTGGCGGCGGAAAATACCGGCGTTGCCAGGTGGCAGAGAACGGGAGGTGTCGGCCGCGACTGCCGCTGGGAACCGGGCAATGGCGCTTTCGGTGAGAGGCTGCTCTGTTCCGGCAAGCGGATGGTCAGGTGCCACGGCATAGACAAACGACATCTTGCCCAGGGGGCTGGTCGTAAAGGCCCCGGCCGGTTTGCTCATTTGGTCGGCGCCGACAATCATATCAATCCGCCGGCTTTGCAGTGCATCCCAGGCGCCGGCGAAGACCTCCTCGACCAACTGTACTTCAACCGGTACACCAAGTTCGTAGAATTCCCGTATGGCGTCGAACAGGTAGTCGGCAGGTAATATCGAGTTGAACCCGATGCGAAGTCTGGTCTCCCAGCCTTTAGCGACCTGCTGGGTGGTGTGGGCCAGGGCTTCTGCCGCTTCCAGCAGGCTGCGCCCCTCATCCAGCAGGTAGCGCCCCGCAGGGGTCAGAGCGGCCCGGTGTCCGGTGCGGTCGAAGATCGAAACGTTCAGGTCTTCTTCCAGTTTCTGGACGGTGTAGCTGATAGCAGACGGCACGCGAAAGAGCTCGTTGGCGGCACCGGCAAAGCTGCCTTTGCGGTCGATGGCGTCAAGTACTTTCAGGGCGTCGATGGTGATGGCTGTGTGCATGTTCGAATTATCTGATTGTGTTGGCCAGAATTGATTGTTTGAGAGCGTAGCAGGGTCCCCGGTATTCTGCTTCCAATTTCTCAAGCACAGTGATCGGAGGTTTTATGGGGTTGCTCGTTGATGGCAAATGGCATGATCAGTGGTACGACACCTCGCAAACCGGTGGAAAATTCGAGCGTGAAGCCGCGCGTTTCCGCAACTGGGTAACGTCGGATGGCTCGCCGGGGGCGGACGGTGATGGTGGCTTCCCGGCAGAGTCGGGTCGCTACCACCTGTACGTGTCTATGGCCTGTCCCTGGGCGCACCGGACATTGATTTTTCGGGCCTTGAAGGGCTTAGAGAACCACATCTCCGTGTCAGTCGTGCACCCTGATATGGTTGAGAACGGTTGGGAGTTTCGGCCGGATGAAGAGGGTCATCGCGATCATGTGAACAGTAAGCGGTTCATGTACGATGTGTATCTCGAAGCTGCGCCGGATTACTCCGGTCGGGTGACGGTGCCGACGCTCTGGGACAGGAAGAAGCAGACGATTGTGAGCAATGAATCGGCGGATATTATTCGCATGTTCAACTCGGCATTTGACGGGCTCGAGGGCGTTCGCTCCGACCTGGATTTTTACCCTGAGGATTTGCACGGCGACATTGCCGAGGTCAATGAGCGGGTGTATCACACGGTGAACAATGGCGTATACAAAGCCGGGTTTGCGACGGCTCAGGACAAGTACGAAGAAGCCTACGGTTCGCTTTTCGAGTCTCTCGACTGGCTCGAGAACAAGCTGGCGTCACAGCGGTATCTTGTGGGTAATCGGCTGACAGAAGCCGACTGGCGATTGTTCACCACGCTGATTCGTTTTGATGCGGTGTATTACAGTCATTTCAAATGCAATCGCCAGCGAATTTCGGACTTTCCGGCGCTGTCCGGTTACGTGCGGGACCTTTACCAAATGCCAGGCGTGGCGGAAACCGTGGATATGGGTCAGATCAAGCAGCATTATTACGTCAGTCAGAGGACCATCAATCCAACGCAGATCGTGCCTGTTGGGCCAACGTTGGATTTTGAGTCGCCTCATGGCCGGGATAGACTCTAACTGACTCGCGAAACCGCCAGATCTGCCAGCAATGTCATTGCGTTTCTATGATCTGACGCAGGAAGAGCGTCGAGGCAGGCTGCCGCCAGGGTAGCCTGCTCTCGAGCCTTCGCCATCGTATACTCCAATGCTCCGGAACGGTCCACGATCTGCAGAATGGCATGAAGATCGTCCAGGCCACCCTTGCGAATGGCCTGCCGGATCAGCTGTCGTTCGCTCTCAACGCCCTTTTCCATGGCATAAATCAGCGGCAGAGTGGTTTTGCCTTCAGCCAGGTCGTCTCCTACGTTTTTCCCCATGGCTTCGGCGTCTCCACGATAGTCCAGTACGTCGTCTACCAGTTGGAAAGCCAGGCCCAGATGTTTGCCGTAATCCCGAAGAGCGATTTCCTGATCATTGCTCGCGCCGGCCAGCAAGGCGCCGGTGTGGCTTGCGGCCTCGAACAGCATCGCCGTTTTGTTATGGATGACTTCCATATACTGCGATTCGCTGAGATCCGGATTCTTGACGTTGGTCAGTTGCATCACTTCGCCCTCGGCGATGACGGCCGTGGCGCGGGAGAGCACGCTCATAATGCGTAAGCTCTGTAGTTCAACCATCATTTCGAAAGCACGAGCGTATAGAAAGTCGCCGACCAGTACGCTGGGCGCGTTGCCCCAGCGGGCATTCGCGGTGCTTCGGCCGCGGCGGAGATCGGAAGTGTCAACAACATCATCGTGGAGCAGAGTGGCGGTATGGAGAAATTCGATAACGGCCGCCAGCTTTAGGTGGTCATCGCCCTTGTATCCGATGGCCTGGCTGGAAAGCAGGACCAGCAGGGGGCGGAGGCGCTTCCCGCCGCTCTCGATAATGTATTGGGCGATCTTCTCGACCAGTGGAACGTCTGACGAAAGCCGCTTGATAATCAGATCGTTGACGCGACTGAAATCGTCCGCAACCGTGTCGTAAATACGCTGGGCTGTCATGGGGTTGATCCGGTTCCTTATCTGGTAAGACGCGATTGCTCTATTCGCAGTGCGGAAGATCGAGCAATGCTAGGTATTGCGCTTATCAGTGTCAACTTGGCTTGTGTTGCCGGGCGTCTTTTCGTACAATCACGCGCCCAACTCATCCCAACCTGCGCTCCCTGCTATAGGGTTGCCAAAGCGCTTCCCTTAGAACCAGGTGGATAAGAGCAGGGATGGGTCAATCGCGGAGAAGATTAATGTACGCAGTTATTGTAAGCGGTGGCAAGCAGCACCGGGTAAAAGAAGGCGAGACACTGAAGCTGGAAAAGCTGGAAGTGGAAACCGGTGGAAGCATCGACTTTGATCGCGTGCTGCTGGTTGCCGATGGTGACAAGGTTCAGGTTGGTGCGCCGGTTGTTGAGGGTGCTAAAGTGACCGCCGAAGTGGTCAGCCACGGCCGTCACGACAAGATCCAGATCATCAAGTTCCGTCGTCGGAAGCATTCCATGAAGCGTCAGGGCCACCGTCAGTGGTTTACTGAAGTCAAGATCACGGGTATCACGGGCTAAAGCTCTGAAACACCCCTTAGATAAGGAGGCTTGTAATGGCTCACAAAAAAGCAGCAGGTAGTACCCGTAACGGTCGCGATTCCGAGTCGAAACGACTTGGTGTGAAGCGCTACGGCGGCGAAACCGTATCAGCGGGCAGCATCATTGTTCGCCAGCGCGGAACCCGTTTCCACGCCGGCCACAACGTTGGCCTGGGCAAAGACCACACCCTGTTTGCAACTGAAACCGGTCAGGTTCTGTTCGAAGTCAAAGGTCCCGACAACCGTAAGTTTGTGAGCATCGTTCCAGCGGCGTAAGTCGCGGCGATCTCAGGTTCTGTCGAACCTTGGGTGGCACTGACAGGATAGACTGTCAGTGCCACCCGGAGCCCCGCAAAGCTTCCCAGAGGCTGCGGGGCTTTTTAGTTTATGCACAGACTTTTTTATGTGCGGCGCAAAGGGTTGATCATGAAATTTGTAGACGAAGCCACCATCATTGTTGAAGCGGGTAAGGGCGGCCATGGCTGCCTGAGTTTCCGCCGTGAAAAATACGTGCCTAAAGGCGGCCCCGATGGTGGCGATGGTGGTGACGGTGGCTCTATATTCCTGGAAGCTGACAGCGCTCTGAACACGCTGATCGACTATCGGTTCCAGCGTAAGCACAAGGCTGAAAACGGCCAGCCCGGATCAGGCCGCAACTGCACCGGTATAAAAGGCGAAGACCTGATCCTGCCGGTGCCGGTTGGTACCACCGTTGTGGATATGGATACTCACGAGGTTCTGGGCGATTTGACCCATGCCGGTGAGCGCCTGAAAGTGGCGCAATGCGGCTTTCATGGCCTGGGCAATACCCGTTTCAAATCGTCAGTCAACCGCGCTCCGCGCCAGACCAGCAATGGCTCTGAAGGTGAACTCCGTAACTTGCGGCTGGAGCTGAAAGTTCTCGCCGACGTGGGCTTGCTGGGTATGCCCAATGCCGGCAAATCGACATTTATTCGCTCGGTCTCGGCCGCCAAGCCAAAAGTAGCGGATTATCCGTTTACCACTCTGGTGCCCAATCTTGGCGTGGTCAGCGTCCAGGCTCATCAAAGCTTTGTGATCGCCGACATTCCCGGCCTGATTGAAGGTGCGGCAGAAGGCGCTGGTCTGGGCATTCGCTTCCTGAAACATCTGGTGCGTACCCGGTTGCTGCTCCACCTTGTGGACGTGGCGCCTTATGACCAATCTTCACCGGTCGACAGTGTCCGTGCCATTGAGCATGAGCTGGAGAAATTCAGTGAAACCCTGGCCAACCGTGAGCGCTGGTTGGTCCTGAACAAAGTCGACATGCTGTCCGAAGAAGATCGGGATTTCCACTGCCAGGCCATTGTCGACGAACTCGACTGGCAAGGCCCGGTGTTCTGGATTTCCGCACTGAGCGGTGAGGGCACCAAGCCACTGACCCAGGCCGTCATGCGCTGGGTGGAGGGCCAGGCTCGGGAAGAAGCCGAAAACCCCGAATTTGCCGAGCGCGAAGCCGCACGCCGCCGTCAGATGGACGAAGAAGCGAGAGCCAGGATCGAAGCAGAACGCCAGATTCGCCGCGAAGCCCGTCAGGACAGCGATGATGACGATGTCGACGACGATGATTACGACGTCGAAGTGGTTTACGCGCCTGAGTGATGGAGTCCGTCGCCGATGGATCGAGTTAGCATGACTAAGCGAGTCCAGTTGCGCCAGGCAAAGCGTTTGGTTATCAAAATCGGAAGTGCACTGCTGACCAACGACGGCCGAGGCCTGGACGTGGCGGCCCTCGGTTTATGGGTAGACCAGATTGCAGAGTTGGTCCGGGACGGGGTCGAGGTGGTGATTGTGTCCTCGGGCTCTGTCGCTGAAGGAATGAGCCGCCTGGGCTGGACGGTTCGCCCGGCGCAACTACACGAACTTCAGGCCGCGGCCGCTGTGGGCCAGATGGGGCTGGTGCAGACCTGGGAAGCCCAGTTCAAGCGTCACGATTTGCACACTGCCCAGATCCTGCTGACCCACGACGACCTGTCCGACCGCAAACGCTACCTCAACGCCCGGAGCACACTACGAGCCTTGCTCGATTTCGGCGTGGTGCCTGTCGTTAATGAAAACGACACGGTAATTACCGACGAAATCCGCTTCGGCGATAACGATACCCTGGGCGCCTTGGTGGCCAACCTGATAGAAGCCGATGGCCTGATTATCCTGACCGACCAGGTCGGCCTGTTCGATAAAGACCCCCGCAAACATCCGAATGCTGCGCTGATTGAACAGCGCCAGGCCCACGATTCTGAGTTAGACGCCATGGCGGCCGGCGGCGCTGGTGTACTGGGCCGGGGCGGCATGCAAACGAAAGTGCGCGCTGCCAGATTAGCCGCACGGTCCGGAGCGTTTACGGTGATCGTCGGTGGCAAAATCGAACACGTCATCACCCGACTTCGCGACGGCGAGGCCCTCGGGACCTTATTGCTTCCCGAGCAGGGCCGCATTGCCGCCCGTAAGCAATGGTTGGCCAGCCACCTGCAGACCCGCGGCAAGTTAACGCTCGACCAGGGCGCAGTGTCTGTTCTGTGTCAGGGCGGTCGTAGCTTGCTTCCGGTGGGCGTGAAGGGTGTTGCCGGTCAGTTCCGTCGCGGCGAAATGGTTTCTTGCGTGGACGAAAACGGCAAAGAGATCGCCCGGGGCCTGGTGAATTACGACGCAGACGAGGCAAGAGCCATCGCCGGGCTCTCCAGTAAGCGTATTACCGAAGTCCTGGGTTATATCTCGGACGAAGAAATGGTCCATCGAGATAATCTGGTGATTGTCTGATTCATTCTAAATTGCGGAATCGAAGGCCTGAAGCCTCAAGTACCAGACACAAAAAAACCGGCCAGCTGGCCGGTTTCTTCGTATTCAAGGAACAGAAGAGCTGTTTTAAGCGCTCTTCAGGGCCTTAATACGGGCATTCAGACGGCTCTTCTGACGAGCAACCTTGTTCTTGGCGAACACACCCTTGTTAACCATGCTGTCCATGATCGGCTGAGCTTTCTGGAAAGCCGCTGTTGCTTCGTCTGGCTTGCCAGCTTCGATGCTTGCCTGGACTTTCTTGATGTAAGTACGAGCCATGGAACGCAGGCTGGCGTTGTGCTTACGGTTCTTCTCGTTCTGACGTGCGCGCTTCTTGGCTTGCGGGGTATTTGCCACCGTTAAACTCCTGAGATCTGAAATTC
>Ga0307951_1000208_pt1 | contig 33730 bp, 31 predicted proteins | sample OrgLakmetagen374_FD_201842 | JGI IMG/M metagenome (GOLD analysis project Ga0307951, IMG submission 201842) | Saline water microbial communities from Organic Lake, Antarctica - #374 | ecosystem: Environmental > Aquatic > Non-marine Saline and Alkaline > Saline | place: Antarctica: Organic Lake... | reverse complement strand
AGGGCTGTTTCAGCCGCCTGCATGATGGCGCTGTGGCCGGTGGCTGCCGGGCCGCCGTTAACGGCGATGGCGGGTTGCCATACCGACAGAACGGCTTTGTCTTGCTTCAGAGTGCCGTCACCGACCAGCAAGCCCAGTAAATAGCCTTGGTCTTCATTCAGGGTGCCTTCCCAGTCGGCCAGCTTACGCTGATCTTGAAGGAGTACGCGGTCGCCCTGTTGTAGTTCACCAGCGGCACACCATTCGGTTTCTGTGCGATAGCGGGTGAAAGCACTCACGCGGCGCACACGGTGATCAGCTGTCAGCTTGAGTTCGTAGCCTTCTGCAGTTTTCAGCACCATCGTTTCTTTGTCGGCGGTTTTGAAGAAGCCTTCGGCGCCGGATTCGTGGGCCTGACCGTCCACCATGGCGGTGAAGGGCTTGCCAATCAACTCGCTGACCTGGCGGGGGCCTTGGCTGGTCTGAACCCAGGTGTCACTGGTCACGCATGGGTTGGTGGCACGAATGTCCTCGCAGAACCAGTTGTTGTTCATCTGGTTGACCTTGTCGATCAGGATGAAACCTGGCTCGGCGTAGTCGTAGGTGGAGGTCATGATGGTGTCCCAGATGAACTGGGCTTTCAGGGTGCGGTAAATGCGGCAGGCTACTTTGCCTTCGGCGTTCATCACGTAGTCTTTTACTACCGGGAAGTCACGGTATACAAACTGGGCCGGGTCGGTCAGGTCCAGGTCTTCTTCTTCTACTTCTTTATCGGTCACCGGGAAGGACAGGCGCCAGTCGGCGTTGTCACGTACGGCGTTGATGAAGTCTTCGGTGATCAGCAGCGACAGGTTGAACTGGCGCAGGCGGCCATCTTCACGCTTGGCTTGGATGAAGTCGATGATGTCTGGGTGGTGAACGTCAAACGTAGCCATTTGAGCGCCGCGGCGGCCACCGGCTGACGACACGGTGAAGCACATACGGTCGAAGATATCCATGAACGACAGCGGGCCGGATGTGGTTGCACCGGCGCCGGCGACGTAGGCACCGCGGGGGCGCAGGGTAGAGAATTCATAACCAATACCACAGCCGGCTTTAAGCGTTAGGCCTGCTTCGTGGTTTTTCCCCAGAATGTCGTTCATGGAGTCGTTAATGTTGCCACTAACGGTGCAGTTGATGGTAGAGGTGGCAGGTTTGTGAGCCTGTGCGCCCGCGTTGGAAATAATGCGGCCGGCAGGAATGGCGCCGTGTTTCAGGGCCCAGGCGAAGTCTTTGTAGTGCTTGGCGCGCAGGTCTTTGTTTTCGACTTCTGACAGGGCGCGGGCTACGCGCTCGTAGGTGGCCAGAATGTCTTTGTCGACGGCGTCGCCGGTTTTGGTTTTTAGCTGGTACTTGCTGTTCCAAATGTCGAGTGATGCGTCTTGCATCGGAATGGTTGTGACTAATGCCTGTGCTTTAGCGTTCATTGCCGCCCTCGAACTGTGTGTGTCGGGAAAAAAAGCGTCGCCGTGTGCGGTGCGCCATGTCATTACGTTATCAGTGCTTTGGCCAGACGCTCATGGTGAGCGCCGGGCTGGAAACGTGTGTCTAACTACGGCTGTATTTCTACAACAGATTGGTGTGTAGCCCTACATATAGGCCAGATTGAACGTGAGTATAACAGGATGTAGTGTTTTTAAAAGAAAAGCCCGGCTATGGTCCGGGCTAATATGACGGTTAAAATCAATGGAAAAGCGCTTGCAAAATCGCAACAAACTGAAAACTAAAGGGCTTCAATGTGTTGGGGGCGGGTGTGTCTTTTCAGACAACCGCCTTGTGACAGGGTTTAGCTCAGCAGCAGGCTGTCGTCGTCTACGGTTAGGCCGCGCTGCTGTTCAAACAGGTTGAGCAGGTCTTTTACTTCCAGCCCTTCGCGGTCTTTGCCTGCAATGTCGAACACCACTTCGCCCTGGTGCAGCATCACGGTGCGGGTGCCTACTTCCAGCGCCTGCTTCATGCTGTGGGTGACCATCAGTGCGGTGAGTTTCTGTTCAGCGATAATATTCTGGGTCAGCTCCAGCACGAAATACGCGGTTTTTGGGTCCAGCGCAGCGGTGTGCTCGTCCAGCAGCAAAATGCTGGACGGTGTCAGGCTTGCCATCAACAGGCTAACGGCTTGGCGCTGGCCGCCAGAGAGAAGGCCCATTTTATCGGTCAGACGGTTTTCCAGGCCCAAGCCCAGAGTGGCCAGGCTGGAGCGAAAGCGTTCCAGATACTGTTTTTTCACCGCAGTGCCCAGGCCGCGGCGTTTGCCGCGTTTGATGGCCAGGGCCAGGTTTTCTTCAATCGACAGGCCTTCACACGTGCCGGCCAGCGGGTCCTGAAATACCCGCGCTACGCGACCGGTGCGCTTGTGGGTGGGCAGTTTGGTTACGTCGATGTTATCGACAAGAATTTTGCCACTGTCGACCAGTACTTCGCCGGCCAGGGCGTTCAAAAAGGTGGATTTTCCGGCGCCGTTACTGCCGATAACGGTGACAAATTCGCCCTGGTTGACGGTCAGGCTCATGCCACGCAGAGCCGGGTTTTCCAGGGGGGTGCCTTCGCCGAAGGTCAGCCGGAGGTCTGTTGCGGTAATCATGGTGCCTCCTCAGGCCTTTCTGCGTTTGAATTTGTTCATCAGTGACACGCGGGCACCGGGCAGAACAATGGCCAGGGTGACCAGAACGGCGGTAATCAGGTTCAGGTCTTGCGCTTTCAGGCCGAGTGCATCGGCGTTCAGTGCGAAGGCGATGGCCAGGCGGTAAATGATGGCGCCGACCACACAGGCCAGCAACGCACGAAATACGCTGGTGGGCGTAATAACCGCTTCACCGCCAATCAGCGATGCCAGGCCGATCACAATAACGCCTACGCCCATGGTGACGTCGGCTGCGCCCTGGCTTTGGGCGAACAGGGCGCCGGCCAGGCCCACCAGGCCGTTGGATACGGCCACACCCAGAACAATCATGCCGCCAGTCGCGATGCCCTGGGCCCGAGCCATACGAGCGTTAGCACCGGTGGCGCGCATGGCCAGCCCGGTTTCAGATTTCATGAAACGCCAAAGCAAGAACAGCGAAACACCGATTACGAGGGTGAACAGCAACACCGATACCTGATGATATTCAAGCCCTAAGTTGTACCAGGGGGTCAGCACGGTGTCTTCCATCAACAGTGCCACGTTGGGGCGGCCCATAATGCGCAGATTTATGGAATAGAGCGCAGTCATGGTCAGAATAGACGCCAACAGGTTCAGAATTTTCAGCTTTACGTTGAGCAGGGCGGTTACGGCACCGGCGGCCATGCCGGCCAGTATCGCGGCACCGGTTGCCAGCCAGGGGTTCCAGCCGGCAATAATCAGCATGGCGGCTACGGCGGCACCAAGGGGGAAGCTGCCGTCTACGGTTAAGTCGGGGAAGTCCAGAACACGGAATGACAGGTAGATTCCGAAGGCAACCAGGCCGTATATCAGGCCGGTTTCTAATGCGCCGTAAAAGGCAATGTTACTGAGCATGAATAAGGTTCGCTGTTAAAGAAAACGGACAGGTCGGTTTGGTTACCGCCTGCCCGTGTAAGTCAGGCTTTACTTGGCGTTGGAAACCACTTCTTTGGCTTCCGCAATAATGTCATCGGCAATGGTCATGCCCATGCGTTCGGCGGCTTCAGGATTAACAAACAGGTCCAGGGTGTCCATGGTTTCTACCGGCATATCGGCGGTGTTAGCACCTTCCAGAATGCGTACGACCATGGCACCGGTCTGGCGGCCGTGATTGTAATAATTGAAGCCCAGCGCGGCAACTGCTCCGCGGGAAACCGTGGCGGTGTCAGCGGCGAATACCGGAATTTTCGAGCGTTCACCCACAGAAATAACGGCTTCTGCTGCGCTGATGACGGTGTTATCCGTGGTCAGGTAGATGGCATCTGCTTTGCCCACCAGCGAACGGGATGCACCCAGCACTTCGGAGGTTTTGGTGGCAGCGGCTTTTACCAGCACCATGTCGCGGGCTTTCATGCTCTCTTCAATCATGTCTACCAAGGCCACGGCGTTGGCTTCACCCGGGTTGTAAACCGTGCCGATACGCTTGGCGTTTGGTACCAGGCGCTGCAGCAAATCCAGATGCTTCTCGATGGGCAGCATGTCCGATACGCCGGTGATGTTGGCGCCGGGTGCATCCAGTGAAATCACCAGCTTGGCGCCAACCGGATCGGTTACCGCGGAAAATACAACCGGAATGTTGCGGGCTGCGGCCGCAACGGTTTGCGCAGACGGCGTGGCGATGGCGACGATAACAGCCGGCTTTTCACCCACAAATTTACGCGCAATCTGGGCGGCAATGCCGGTGTTGCCCTGAGCGCTTTCGTGGATGATGCGAATGTTGTCGCCGTCTACATAGCCACGCTCTGCCAGTTCATCTTTTATGCCTTCATAGACCGAGTCCAGAGCGGGATGTTCTACAATCTGGGTAATAGCAACAACAGGGAGCTCTGCGGCCTGAACAAAGCTGGCAGCGGCAAGCACGGATGCACCAATCAGGGTGCGCAACATTCTCTTGGCCATACAACCATCTCCGGGTCGGTTAACTGATTTTATGTCGGTTTTTTTTGCTATGCAGGTGCAAGGAGCGGAAGTTTACCACAGGATTTGCGCTTGCGGGCTAGGGAGCCCGGCGCGATTTTGCCTCGGTCTGGCGGGCGTTACAAGGCCGGCAGGCGATTGCGGATATTGATGGCATTTTATGTTTAGCTCACATATTTTAAGACACCATGGGTTGGTGTAATGTGTCATCGTGGTATACAGACCAATAAGCGCTTACTGCCAAGGTTTAAAAGGCTGCTTTCCAATCGGACTGAATGAGCAGGGTATCCAATGAAAACAACGAATAAGCTACCTCTCGACTTGATTTACCATTGGGAGGCCACCATCGGGGACTCTTTATACCTGACTCAGCCGATAGGAAACGGCCAGGTTGACGAGTTTACCTGGCGCCGTGCAGCCGACGAGGCCCGGCGCATGGCTGCGTATCTGAAATCGCTGAATCTGCCCGCTGGCAGCAGTATTGGGCTGATTTCGAAAAATTGTGCCCACTGGGTGATGGCAGACTGGGCAATCTGGATGTCGGGCTATGTGTCTGTGCCCATTTACCCGACGCTGAACGCGACCACGGTTGCCTATATCCTTGAGCACTCGGAGTGCAAGGCCCTGTTCGTTGGCAAGCTGGACGATTGGGACATGATGAAACCCGGTGTGCCAGAGACCATGCACTGCATTTCGTTTCCTTCCAGCCCGCCCACAGACTTTGTGACTTGGAACGACATTATTCGCGACACGGCGCCGCTGGAAGGCGAGGTGAAGCGCGAAGCCGGTGAATTGGCCACGTTGGTGTATACGTCTGGCAGCACCGGCCAGCCCAAAGGCGTTATGTTGAGCTTTGCTAACATGGCATTTGCTGCTGAAGGTGCTACTCAAACTCTGGGGCTTTCACCCAACGAGCGCATGCTGTCTTATTTGCCGCTGGCACACGTGTTTGAACGCGCTTTTGTGGAGTTCGGCTCGCTGTATAACGGCTTTCAACTGTTCTTTGCTGAATCGCTGGATACCTTCGTGGCCGATGTGCAGCGTGCGCAGCCCACGCTGTTCCTGTCTGTGCCCAGGCTGTGGGTGAAGTTCCAGCACGGCGTACTGCAGAAACTGCCGCAGAAAAAACTCAACCTGTTGTTGAAAATTCCACTGGTTAGCGGTGTCATCAAGAAAAAGATTCTCAATGGTCTGGGGCTTGGCAAGGTGAAATTGGCGGGCAGCGGGTCTGCGCCGCTGTCTAATGATGTGCTGAGCTGGTATCGCAACCTTGGGCTGGAATTGCTGGAAGGTTATGGCATGTCCGAGAACGTGGCCTATTCCCACATGAACAAACCGGGACGCTCGCGAATCGGTTATGTTGGCGAGGCCTTGCCCGGTGTGGAGGTGCGCATCAGTGACCACGGTGAAGTTCTGATAAAAAGCCCGGCCACTATGATGGGGTACTTCAAGGATGAAGAACGCACCCGCGAAACCATGAGCGAAGACGGCTTTTTGAAAACCGGTGATAAAGGCGAGCTGGACGAGATGGGGCGCCTGAAGCTAACCGGCCGTACCAAGGAAATGTTCAAGACCAGCAAAGGCAAGTACATTGCCCCGGCGGCTTTGGAAAACCGACTGATGGCAAATCAAAGTATTGAGATGGTCTGTGTTTCCGGCGCCAATCAGACCAATCCGTTTGCACTGGTGCTGCTCAATGAAAATTTGCGGCCGCAGATGGCAGACCCGGCGGTGCGCAAAACCGTTGAAGCAGAGCTGAACACCCTGCGCGAGCAGATAAACCGTGCGGTGGACCCGCATGAGAAACTGGCGTTCATTGCGGTCGTTACCGATGAGTGGTCGATCGAAAACAGTTTTCTAACGCCTACTCTCAAGCTTAAACGTAACGTGGTTGAAGCGGCTTACGAAAGCTATGTTGAAGGCTGGTATGCCGAGCGTAAAGCGGTGGTTTGGCACTAAACACCGGTGATTTTGTGAGAAGCCCGGCCATTGCCGAGCTTTTCTGTAAAAAAACCAAAGTTTATCAACTTGTGGGTATGCCGTTATAGGGGCGTTCCTTTTTTTCAGGAACATGTTTTCAGCAGCATGTTTTCAGGAGTATGGCATGTCGCGCCTCGCGCAGTTTCAAAATCGTATCAACCAGCAGATTCCATTAACTAAGGCGATGGGCCTGAAATTGCTGGAATGGGACGGCACGGCATTGTTGTTGAGCGCTCCGCTTGCACCCAACAGTAATCACCAGGGCACGGGCTTTGGTGGCAGCCTCTACGGCGTTGGCGTATCGGCCGCCTGGAGCGTTGCTGAGCTGGCGCTGGCTGACCTTCAGTTGAAAGGCACAGTTGTGGTGCAAACGGGCACTATTGAATACAAGTCGCCGGTGGATGGGGATTTCTTTAGTGTGTGCCGTTTACCAGACGGCGAGATGCCAGACCACTTTCGGAAAAGTCTGGCTCGCCACGGCCGTGCGCGGTTGGAGCTAGCGGCCGAGATTTTTTGCGGCGTACCCACGCTGCAACCGCAGCAAGAGCCGGCGGCTGTTTTTAGGGGGCGCTTTGTGGTCTCTGACGTGCGCTCGCGATCTCGTTAACGCGCTGAAAGCCTTTTAGCGTAGAAAGGGCGTCAGTTCATGGCTCGCGAGTTGGAAATGGAGCGGCTCATCAGAATAATGGGGATAATGCCGGCCACCACGATAATCAGCGCCGGCAATGCGCTGTGGAACAGCTTTTCGTCAGATGCAAACTGGTACACGTAAGTGGCCAAGGTTTCAAAGTTGAACGGCCGCAGAATCAGCGTGGCCGGCAACTCCTTCATGCAGTCTACAAACACCACCAGCGCTGCGGTTACCAGAGTGCCCCGCAACATGGGCAGGTGAACTTTCACCAGAGTTTTGCCCGGCGTATGCCCCAAAGAGCGTGAAGCCATGTCCATGCTTGGGGTGATTTTCTGCAGGGCGCTTTCCACGCTGCCGGCGGACACCGCCAAAAAACGCACGGTGTAGGCGAATATCAGTGCAAACGCTGACCCGCTAAGCAGCAGCCCGCTGCTGAAACCAAAGTAATCCCGCATCAGGCTGTCTAGCCAGTTATCAAATCCTGCCAATGGCACAATTACTCCCACCGCAAGCACTGCGCCGGGCATGGCGTAGCCCAGGCTCGACAGCCGCATAAGCACCTGCATGCCACGAGTGTCATGCAGCCGGCGGCTGTAGGCCAGTGTTACGCCAATAACCAGTGTGGTGAGCGCTGCAGCGCTAGACAGGAAAAGGCTGTTCAGGGTGTTTTGAATAAAATCCGGGTTCCAGCTTTCGCTGAAATATTCGATGGCGTAGGTAGCCAGAGTGGCGCCTGGAATGGCAAAGCCCAAAAAAACCGGAATGCCACACACGGCCACACAGACCATCTGGCGTGGAAAGGACATGGTAAAGCGGCGGATGGGCTCGCGGTTGTCTCGGGCGGCAAACTGCTGCTGGCGGCGGCGGGAATAACGTTCGAGGGTGACCAGCACCAGCACAAACACCAACATAACGCTGGCAATCTGGGCGGCGCCGCCAAGGTTGCCCAGGTTCATCCAGGTATCAAACAGGCCGGCCGTGAGGGTTTGCACAGCGAAGAAGTCGACGGTGCCGAAATCGTTGAGGGTTTCCATCATCACCAGTGACAAGCCAACGGCAATCGCCGGGCGGGCGATGGGCAGCACGATACGAAAAAACGTACTGATAGCGGAGTGGCCCAGGCTGCGGCTAACATCGAACAGCGACGGTGACTGTTCCAAAAACGCCGCGCGGGCCAGCAGGTACACATAAGGGTAGAGCACCAAACCGATCATCAGGGTGGCGCCTTCCAGGCTGCGGATTTCGGGAAACCAGTAATCCGCTGCACTGGTCCAGCCAAACACAGCGCGCAGGGTGCTTTGCACCGGCCCGGCATAGTCCAACAGGCTGGTGTACACATACGCAATAACGTAAGCCGGCACCGCGAAGGGCAGCAGCATGGCCCACTCAAAATACTTGCGGCCGGGAAACTCGCACATGGTGACGGCCCAGGCGCTGGACAGGCCAATGCCCAAAGCAAGTATGCCTACGCCCAGCATCAGTTTAAGGGTCGTTAGCAGGTAGCGCGGCAGGGTGGTGCTCATCAGGTGCGGCCAGATGTTCTCGTCTGGAAAAAATGCCAGGTAAATAACGGCAAGCACAGGTAGAGCGACAATGGCGGTAATCAGTGCTGCGGCAATTAGCCAGCGTTTAGATGTGCGCTTGATGTGTAGCGGTTGGGCCGGCGCAATGTTGGCGCCGGTGGCAGCTTCAGACATGTGAATCCTTCTGATTCAGCCCGACACAGAGGCTGAAAGGCAATGAACCATTGATGAAGACTGGTTCAAAATGATGATGAAAAGGATTGCGATTTTAGACAGCTGGGGGCTGGCCTGCAAGTAAGCCGGCGGCAGGAAGTCGCTGCCGCCGGCTGTTTTTCGATCAAACGGACTTATTCGCCGTCAAAATCTACGCGGTCGACCAGTTTTACAGCGGCGTTGCGATTGTCAGCAATTTCCTGCAATGAAAGGGAGTCTGGATGGATTTCGCCCCACTCGGCAACCATACCCACAGGCTTAACATTCGGGTTAGCCGGGTACTCTGCGTTCGCTTCGGCGTAAATGCGCTGGGCTTCTGCAGAAGACAGGAACTCCATTAATTTAATGGCGTTGTCTTTGTTCGGTGCGCTTTTGGTCAGTGCAATGCTGCTGATATTGATATGGGTGCCGCGGCCGTCGGCGTTGGGAAACACCAGACGCACTGCTTCGGCGGCTTCGCGTTCGTTTTCATCTTGCAGCATGTTGCCGTAGTAGTAGCTGTTACCAATGGCAACGTCACACACGCCGGCTGCAATGGCCTTAATCTGATCGCGATCGCCGCCTTGGGGTTTGCGTGCCAGATTGTCTTTTACGCCTGCCAGCCACTTTTCGGTGTCTGCTTCACCGTGGTGAGCAATCATCGATGAGATCAGTGCGATGTTGTAAGGGTGTTTGCCGCTGCGGGTACAAATGCGATTGTCCCACTTTTCGTCTGCCAGGTCTTCGTAGGTGGTGATTGCGCCTTCTTCAACGCGGTCTTTGGAGGTGTAGATCAAACGGCCACGGGTTGTCAGTGCGAACCACTCGCCATCTGGGTGGCGCAGGTTTTCCGGGATGTTCTTGTTCAGAATCTCATTGTCAGTGATGCCTTGCAGCAGATTACGTTCTACCAGTTCGTCGATGCGGGAAATGTCGACGGTCATCACCACGTCGGCGGGGCTATTACGACCTTCGCGGTCCAGGCGCTCGGCCAGGCCTTGCTTGGCGAATACCACGTTGGATTCAATGCCGGTCTCTTTTTCGAACGCGTTCAGCAGAGGTTCCAGCAGGTAAGCCTGGCGGTAGGAGTAGATGTTCACTTCGCCGTCAGCAAACGCGGCCATGGGCATGGCGGTCAGGGCAATGGCAGCTGTGGCAGCAAGTTTCAATCGCATAATGGCAATCTCGGTTGGGGGAGTGTGGTTTTGTCAGGCTTGTCGAATCAATATTAACAACGCAAACCATTATCATTTGTATTACCTGGATAGTCAATACTGCCTGTCTATACTTTGAGAAATTTGGTGGTATTCTTCATAGAATCAATATCCCTCAGCCTTGGTGCAAATTCTATGACCCCAGATGACCGCCGCGAACACTTGCGTACATCCATGAGTGCGACTGTGAAAGTTGAGCATGAAACCCTGGGCAACTTTGAGTTTGGTACCCGCGACATATCTGACGGCGGCGTGTTTATTGCGATTGAAGACCAACAATTTGCCCCTCAACTTGGGGACAAAGTGACCGTTCAAGTGCAGGGCTTGCCGATAGAGGCTCCGATTTTGCACATGATGGTGCGGCGTAAAACCCCTGAGGGTTACGGTTTACAGTTTGCCGACAGCAACCCATAACGGTTAATATTCCTGCCCGATTAAGCCTGTCGTGCGCTTTAACAAGCGATACGGCACGCAGTCTATAAAAAGTGACGCAGTATCCAGTCACGCAGTTCCCGCATTCAGCCTCATGTTTTTCTGTCAGGAATGTCTATGGCGTACGCTCTGGAAATTCAGGGCCTGACCAAAACCTATGGCAATGGTTTTCAGGCTCTTAAAAGTATTGACCTCAAAGTGGCCGAAGGCGACTTTTTTGCGTTGCTAGGCCCCAACGGCGCTGGCAAATCCACCATCCTGGGGGTGGTGTCATCGCTGGTGAATAAATCCGCTGGGCAGGTGCGAGTGTTTGGCCATAATCTGGACACCGAACTGTCGGCGGCCAAGCTTAACTTGGGCGTGGTGCCCCAGGAGTTTAACTTTAATCAGTTTGAAAAAGTGCTGGATATTGTGACCACTCAGGCCGGCTATTACGGTATTCCGCTAAAGCAGGCTCTGATTTCTGCCGAGAAATACCTGAAACAGCTTGGGCTATGGGACAAGCGCAATACTCCGTCGCGCACGCTGTCTGGTGGCATGAAGCGGCGCCTGATGATTGCCCGCGCGCTGGTGCACGAACCGCGCCTGTTGATTCTGGACGAACCCACCGCGGGCGTGGATATTGAGCTGCGCCGTTCTATGTGGACGTTTCTGCAAGAAATGAACCGCAATGGCACCACCATTATTCTGACAACCCATTACCTGGAAGAAGCCGAAGCCCTGTGCCGCAACATCGCCATTATAGATCACGGCCAGATTCTGCGAAACACCAGCAAACGCGAGTTACTGCAGCAACTGAGCGTGGAAACCTTTGTACTGGATCTTGCCGGTGGTCATCAACAGCTGCCCGAGCTTGACGGTTATGTTTGCCGCTTTGATAAAGACGGTGCTTTGGAAGTGGATGTGCAAAAAGGGTCCGGTTTGAATCAGGTTTTTGTGCAGCTGCAACAGCAGGGCATCGAGGTAGACAGCATGCGCACCAAAGCGAACCGCCTGGAAGAGCTGTTTGTACGCATGGTTGAAGCCAACGCCGACAACAGTGACAACGATCCAAAGGCGCAGTTATGACACCGCACGCACTGTGGACTGCATTTTATACAATTCTGAGTCGTGAAATTCGCCGCTTTACCCGCATCTGGCCACAAACCCTGTTGCCACCGGCGGTCACCATGACCCTGTATTTTATTATTTTTGGCAATCTGATTGGTTCCCGCATCGGTAAGATGGACGGCTTCGACTACATGCAGTTTATTGTGCCGGGCCTGATTATGCTGGCGGTTATTACCAGTTCCTACGGCAACGTGGTGTCGTCGTTCTTCTCGATGAAGTTTCAGCACAGTATTGAAGAGCTGCTGGTAGCGCCGGTGCCAAACTGGGTGATTCTGGCCGGCTACGTGTGTGGAGGTATGGCTCGCGGCCTGGGCATCGGGGTGATTGTTACGCTGGTATCGCTGGCGTTTACCCACTTGCAAATTCACAACCTGCTGATGGTTGTGGTTACGGTGTTTCTGACCTCGGCGCTGTTTTCCCTGGGCGGTTTTATCAACGCCATGCTGGCGACAAAATTCGATGATATCTCCATTGTGCCCACATTTATACTGACACCGCTGACCTACCTGGGCGGCGTTTTTTATAGCATTAATCTGCTGCCGGACGTTTGGCGCGTGGTGTCTATGGCCAACCCGATTCTGTACATGGTGAATGGCTTTCGCTACGGCATTCTGGGTGTGTCCGACGTGAATCCGTTTGTGTCTCTGGGTATGATTGTACTGTTTATTGTGGTGTTGGCGGCGGTTGCATTGAACTTGTTGCGCCGTGGCAAAGGCATTCGTAACTGATTCAGGAAAATTTATGGCACTTGATAACGCGCCGCTGGGTAAAACCAGCGAATACCCGGACACCTACGATCCCGGCCAGCTGTTTCCGATTCCGCGGTTGCACAACCGCCAGCGTATCGGCCTGGAAGACGGTCGCTGGCCCTGGTTTGGCGGAGACTTATGGCAGGCTTGGGAGGTGTCCTGGCTGCGCCCAAGTGGCGTGCCGGTGGTGGCCTGGGCGGAAATCGAGTTTCCGGCAGAATCGCCCCAGCTGGTTGAGTCTAAATCCCTGAAGCTGTATCTGAATTCACTGAACCAGACCGTATACGCCAGTGCTGAGCAGGTTTGCGAAGTAGTTGTTGCAGACTTGTCGTCAGCCTGTGGCGCGGCGATTCGGGTGACCCTGCACAGCGTTGATGAAGGCGCTCTGGCCCATGGGCGGCCGCAGGAATATCAGCTGATTGATGACGAACCGTTGACTGATGTGGTTTACAGCTACGCGCCGGAGTCCCTTGTAACCGGTACAGAGGTCGTCAACGAAAAGCTGTGTTCACACCTGTTGAAAAGCAATTGCCCGGTAACCGGACAGCCAGACTGGGGTTCGGTATTGATTGACTATACCGGTCCGAAACTGGATCGGGTTGGCCTGTTGCGTTACATAGTGAGCTTTCGCCAGAAGCAGGATTTTCACGAGCACTGCGTAGAGACGCTGTTCACGGATCTGATGCGCCATTGTAAGCCGCAAGCGTTGACGGTAACCGCCCGCTATACCCGTCGCGGCGGTCTGGATATTAATCCGTGGCGCAGCACCCGTGCTGATGCCAATTCCGGCCCGCGCCTTATACGGCAGTAGCCTTTTATGAGTCGCGTTTGCGCTGCCTAGTCCCGCTGATGGCGCAAGCGGCTAGAGGCTTTGTCTAGCGCCCGCAGTATGGCAGTTCGGTCGTTTTCGTTCACTTTTTCCGAATCCAGATACAGGGTGAAGCCACTGTGTTCGTGTTCCAGAAAGCTGCGGTTGCGGCCCAGGTCGCAGCGGTAATCGATCACCTGATACACCGCAATAGGCCTGCTGAAGCCCTTAACCGTTACCTCGCCCTTATCGCGGCACATAATGCTGTCTTTAATCAGCGAAAAGGCTTCGTGGGTTACCAGAATTTCACCGGGCTGTGCCAGATGCTCTAGCCGGCTGGCGAGGTTCACTTCCTTGCCAATGATGGTGTAATCCATGCGATTCTCGGCGCCAAAGTTGCCAACGGTGGTATAGCCGGTGCTGATGCCCATACGAATCTGTAGCGGTGTCTTGATACCCTGACCTCGCCACCTCTGGCGCAGTATTTTCATGTGTTTGCGCATGTCGATGGCCATAGACACGCAGGCCAGCGTATCCGCCCGTTGACCACGGCTGGTGGGGTCGCCGAAAAAGATCATGATGGAGTCGCCCACAAACTTGTCGATGGTGCCGCCGTGCTTGAGGGCAATTTGCGACATTTCATTGAAGTAGTGATTCAACACATCGGTCAAGGCTTCCGGTTCCATTTCTTCCGGCAGCTCGGTAAAGCCCTGAATATCCGAAAAAAACACCGCCAGCTTTTTGCGCCGGGTTTCTAAACGTACATCCCGCTGGCCGGTAAAAATGGTTTGCCAGACCTGTGGCGACATGTACTTCGACAATTTTTGCGACAGTGCGATGGACTGCTCGCGCTGGGCTTGAATCAATAAGGTTGCGTGGCGCAGGGCTTTGGCTTGCTGGTGGGAAAACAGAGCGGTTGCGCAAATGTAAACACCGGCTACGATCACCGCCAGCAAATCTGCATGGGGGGGTAGGGTGATGGCATGGTCAGGGTTGAATAAAAAGAACACGGCCAGCGCCGACGCAAAAAGTATCAGGCTGCCCATGGCCCACTGCTTTAAGCCACCCACCACAAAGCAGGTGAACATCACCATTAAGGCAATGGTCGCGGCGGAAATGCTTATCAGCCCCAGGCTTCCGATAAACGCCCCGGAAATGGCAGAATCTATTAGCAACAGGTGCTGGCGAATGGTGGGTGAGCTGCGTTTGCGCGCATCCAGTGAAAGCAGCTGGGCCAGGTGGGGCCATACCATTGCAAATCCGGCCATACCAAAGAGCCACACTGAGTGGGGCCCTTCGACAATACCGGCGACCATAATGACGGCCATGGCGGCGTAACCCAGCGTGCGGCCAAGATAGTCTGGCATGATAGGCACTGTGGTCGCCGGTGTTTCTTCAGCGGTGTCGATAGCGTTAGCGGGGGTTGTTCCGGTATCGCGAATGTTGGCAGATGCTCTGCTCATTTCAGAATCGAATCCTTCCTGTCAGCATGTCTTTGAACATAACCCAGTCGCCCATCAAGCTGTATAGGGGGTGGCGAAATGTAGCAGGGCGATTTTTCTCATAGCCGAAATGGCCAAGCCAGGCGAAGCCATATCCGATCACTGGAAGCGCCAGCAGCCAAAGCAGATTGCCAGACACAGCCACCCAGACTATGACGGCAAGCACCAGTGAGCTGCCAATAAAGTGCAATCGCCTACAGGTTCGGTTACGGTGCTCATTTAAGTAAAAAGGGTAGAATTCAGCAAAGCTGCGAAAGGTTTTTGGTGCGCTCACAACAGCCTCCATGTCGCTTTTAATTGTTGGTTTTACACGAGGGCACTCAGCCTAACAGCAATAGTTGATTGTCACCATTGAGTGCTATAACAAGGCTTTACTTTAACACCTGACAGGATTTTATGGCGGCTATCAGCGATTTTATTCTTGCCCGAAGTTCCGAGCCGCGCCTGCAAGCACCGGCACCGGGGCCAGACGTTCTGGCGCAGGCTTTTGCCTGTGCGGCACGAGCGCCAGATCATGGCCTGTTACGGCCCTGGCGTTACCTGGTAGTGGAAGGCGAAGGTCTTGAGCGCTTGGGCGACTTGTTTGCAGACACCTACGATCCGGAAGCAGATGAGAAAACCCTGGCGAAACTTCGCAAAGCGCCGCTTCGGGCGCCCATGGTGATTATCGCGATTGCGTCACCGGTCGAACATCCGAAAATTCCGGCCAGCGAGCAAGTTTTGTCTGCTGCAGCGGGCACCACTTTGCTGGAGCTAGCGCTTCAGGATGCGGGCTTCGGTGTTATGTGGCGAACCGGGTCGCCGGCTTATAATCCGGCGGTTACACGGGCGTTGGGTTTGAGCGAGCAGGAATCGGTGATTGGCTTTATTTACACGGGCAGCGTTGTTTGTGCCAAGCCTGCGGTGCCGCGTCTTGAGCCGGCGGCGTTTGTGTCGCGCTGGCCGCAGTAGCCAGCGCCTATTTACGCTTGGAGAACACCTTTAATAGAGCACTCCCCAGAGCACTCTTTAGGGCATTCATTAGAGTTCGTTCAGTAGCTCCAGCGTGTAGGCCAGGCGCTGGGGCGCTGAATCCATTTCCAGAATTTCCTGCATGAGCTCAGGCTCAAAATGCACCACGCCAAACAGCGCCAGGCTGAACTGGCCGTCGGTTTTTGCCTGCCATTCTTCTGATTCCGCCAGTTGTTTCACCGATTTTCGAATCGCCGGGTCGCCGTGGCCCAGAGCGACCAGCCGGTGCAGAATTTTATCCCGCAATTCGGCGCATTCGCGGGTTTCACTGTCGCTGAGCGGTTGGTCATTAAACTCTGTGCACTCATAGATCTGATACGGCAACTGCTGAAGCTGCTGATCAAGCCGGTAGCGCTGCTGTATGTGCACGTTCAGCAGCAAGCGGCCGTCTTCCATGGTTTCCAGAAGTTCGCAGCGGCCTGCGCTGAATACGTCGTAGGGCCGATAGGTGGCCTGATTAGAGCTTAGCGCCTGCTCCAGAGACTCTGCTTGTTTGCCCGGGTTTAACTGTTTTTCGGTGTGGCAGATGGCCAATAGGGTTTCGGTTTCCAGGCAGTGCTGAATCATCGTGCGGTAGCGCGGTTCAAACACGTGCAGCGGGAACACAGTGCCGGGGAAGGTGACGCACCCGGGAATAGGAAAGATGCAAATTTTGGCCACGGGCTTGCTCCAAGATGGTTTGCGGAAAGTGGTCAGCTAAAGATGGTCGACGAAAATGGCGTCTACACACGTTACGCTGCCGCTGCGCTAACTGCTCACATCCGGGCGGCAAAAACGCTGTGATTGGCGAGTGCCTTGAGGGCAGTTGCTTGCCGTTTTTTTGCAGTGGCGTGGGTGTTGCGTTGTTCGAGCGGCTCAATACCGACGTTATTGAGAGGTTTTTAGCCTTTTAAAGCCTAAAAACAACGCTGCAATCCTGTTAAGACAAAAATTTCCACAGTTTTCAGCATTCTGGCATTGCACTTGCTTTTAACTCTTCATACACCTGAAACCGGCAATCTTTCGTTAACCGCCGGCACAGAATTGCGGAGGCAGTATGGCAATCAATTTTGACAGTGCACTGGGTATTCACCAATACGCCCTTCAGGCACGGGTTCAGCGCGCAGAAATTCTGGCCAATAATCTCGCCAACGCTGACACCCCGGGCTTCAAGGCCCGTGATATCGACTTCCAGACGATCATGAAGCGAGCGCAGAGTAACGCCAGCGGCTTCGACATGAACACCACCAACAGTGGCCATATGACCGAAGGTGGCGGTGCGCCCGGCTCTTCAAGCGACAATGATTTGTTGTATCGCACACCGCATCAGCCTTCGGTAGACGGCAATACGGTAGACGCCCAGCAAGAACAGAGCCGCTTTATGCGCAACGCCATGGACTACCAGGCCAGCTTTCAGTTTCTTAGCAGCAAATTCAGCGGGATTAGCAAAGCGCTGACAGGCCAGTAAGCCGTAGTCAACACGGTGAACACAGGAGATTTTTATCAAGTCACTGGGTAACATTTTCGACATCGCCGGTTCCGGTATGACTGCGCAATCGCTGCGGCTAAACACCACAGCTTCTAACATTGCCAACGCCGAAACCGCCAGTTCCAGCACTGGCGAGACCTACCGCGCCTGTAAGCCGGTGTTTGCGGCGGTTCAGCAGTCGCTGTTAAACGGCAATCAGCCGGCGTTCGGCTCCGGGGCAGAAGGTGGTGCCGGTGTTCGGGTGGAAGGCATAGTCGAAAGCGATGCCGAGCTGCAGATGCGCTATGAGCCCAACCACCCGGCTGCTAGCGAAGACGGCTATGTGTACTACCCCAATGTAAATGTGGCAGAAGAGATGGCCGATATGATGTCGTCTTCCCGCAGCTTCCAGATGAATGTAGACATCATGAACACTGCCAAGTCGATGATGCAGCGCATTTTAACTCTGGGCCAGAACTAACAGGCGGTAATCAATCATGAGTGCAGTAAACGCAAGCCAGGCAACGGATGTCCTAAGCCAATACCAGCTGAAACAGCAGTCGGCAAGCGGCAAAGGCGAGCTGGGCAAAAATGAATTCATGGAGCTGATGCTGGCCCAGTTGAAGAATCAGAACCCGCTGGACCCGCAAGACAACGGCGAATTTATTTCCCAGCTGGCGCAATTCAGTTCGCTGGAAGAAATGCAGAAGTTGTCTGGCAACGTGGACAACGTGATCGGCGAATTTCGTTCTACCCAGGCTCTGCAAGCTTCCGCCATGGTTGGTAAAACCGTATTGGTGTCGTCGGATTTGGCGATGCTGGGTGCCAGCGGCGAGGTTAACGGAACCGTCGATGTGCCTGCCTCAACCGGCGGCGTGCAAGTGTCGATATTGAACGGTTCAGGTGAGTTGGTGCGGCAGATGGAATTGGGTAGCAAGCCCCCCCCGGTTCTGCCAAGTTCACGTGGGACGGTAAAGACGGCAACGGCAGCGCTTTGCCGCAAGGCTCTTATTATGTAGTGGCCTCCGGTGCCTATCCCGGTGGTTCGCAGCAGCTGGGCACAATGATGAGCGCAAACGTCGACAGCGTTTCTTTGGGCAAAGGCGGCTCTATTTCTCTGAACCTTGCGGGCATGGGGTCTATTGACCTGTCGCAAGTTCGGCAAATCAATTAATACCGGCGTCAGCAGAGGTGAATCATGGCATTTAACACAGGATTAAGCGGCCTGAGGGCAGCGGCGGCAACTTGCCCGGTGTAACGGGCGATCTAAAAATCGCCAGCGACAATCTGGCGCCACAGCGCACGACCAACCTGAAGTCAGACCTTAACCTGGATGCACGCGAGCAGGCGCTCACTGCGACTCCGCCTATCGCTTTCAATCCGCTAGATCCAACGACATACAATCACGTTACAGCAACCACTATCTTCGATAGCCTGGGAAACCCTCACGAGTTTACGCAGTTTTACGCCAAGGATACTCCAACGGGTACTGGAATAGGTCAGAGCGAGTGGTCGGTATACCTTCAGATAGACGGTGAGCCGGTGGGCGGTACTGACACTACCCCGTATGCCGCAGTGTTTGATCAAAGTGGCAAACTGGCGTCGATTAACGGTAACACTAACGGTGAGATTTCTATTACTGACTGGACTCCAAAAGACGGGAGTGGAATCGCCAATGGCGCCGGTGGGCCACCTGCAGATCCTTTACTTCCGATTCAGGATCCACCGGACAGCTCTGCGTTTGTATTGAATTTGGGTAGTACTACTCAGTACGGCGCGGCCTTCGGAGTAAATGATCAGCGACAGAATGGTTACACCACCGGCCGGCTGTCGGGGCTGGATGTGTCGCAGCAAGGTATCATTTTTGCTCGCTACACGAACGGCCAGTCCAATTCCTTAGGGCAGGTGGCTTTGGCCAGTTTTAACAATACCGACGGGCTGTCACCGTCTGGTGATACAAGCTGGGTAGAAACCTTCGACTCTGGCCAGGCGGTTATCGGTAGGCCCGATACCGGAACCCTGGGGGCGATTCAGTCCAGCTCGGTTGAAGAATCCAACGTAGACCTGTCTGCGGAACTGGTGAACCTGATTATTGTCCAGCGTAACTATCAGGCCAATGCCAAAACCATTGAAACCTCGGATGCGGTCACCCAGACCATCATCAACCTGAGGTAAGCAATCCAGCGCCCGCCAGGGTGCTTTTAGCAGAACCGGGCCAGATAAGGCCCGGTTCTGCTTACTCCTGAGCTTTTCTTATTTCGTTGCCACTCAAACTGGCACGACTCCTGCTTGAGGACTGGTAACAGTCAAATATCCGGCAGGAGCCTTCCCCATGGACAAAGCCCTTTATATCGGAATGTCCGGTGCCAAGCAGAACATGCTGGCCCAGCGCGCCCACGCCAACAACCTGGCTAACGTGACCACCACCGGTTTCAAGCGCGACCGCGCGGTGTTTCAGGATCTGCTGTATCAGGTGAAACGCCAACCCGGTGGTTTGAACACGCAAAACACCGAACTACCCTCCGGGTTGCAGTTGGGTACCGGTGTGCGGGTTGTGGGCACCGCCAAACAGTTTACTCAGGGCAACTTTCAGATAACCGAGCAGCCGCTGGATATGGCGGTTAACGGTCGCGATGGCACTGTAACCGCTGTCACCGATGACCAGGCCGGGCTGGGCTCGCTGGAGCAGGGCTCTATTGAGTCTTCTAACGTGGAAGTGGTGGAAGAGCTGGTGAACATGATTACCACCCAGCGCGCCTATGAAATGAACTCGAAAGTAGTATCGACTGTTGACCAGATGCTGCAGTTCATCACCAACAATATTGGTTAATGCCGGTTGTTGCCGGCCAGAGGTTTCGCTATGACAGCTAACGCCATTTTTTTACAGTTCCGCCGCAGCGCCAGCGTTGCGTTGGTTCTGGTGCTGGCGGTGCTTCAGGGTTGCGCTGCCATGAGCCGGCCCCGTGCCATGCCGGATGACCCGGAATACGCTCCGGTGCGGGCCCAGGCGATGATGCAGCGCGATCTCGAAACCGGTTCTATTTACCAGGTTAGCCGCAATTACAATTTTTACGGCGACACAGTGGCGCTCAACGTGGGCGATGTGCTTACGGTGACCTTGAACGAGTCTACCCGCGCCAGTAAAAACGCGGAAACCAGTATCTCGAAAGACAGTGACATCAGCCTGGCCGGCAGCATCACCGTAACGGTCACCGAAGTATTGCCTAACGGCGTGTTGCGCATTCGTGGCGAGAAGTGGCTGTCGCTGACCAATGGCGAAGAATACATTCGCCTGACTGGATTGGTGCGGCCTCAAGATATCAAGCCGGACAATACTTTGGCGTCTAATCGCATTGCCGATGCCCGCATTGCTTACGGTGGCACGGGTGATTTTGACCAAGCCAACCAGATGGGCTGGATGGGGCGTTTCTTCAACAGCGAATGGTGGCCTCTGTGAACCTTTCCAAAGTGATTCTGTGTAAAACGACTGTGCGCAAATGTTTGGCAATAGCATTAATGGCGTTAATGGTGGCTTCGCCGGTGATGGCTGACAGGCTTAAGGATTTGGCCCGCATCAAAGGCGTGCGTGACAACCAGCTGGTGGGTTATGGCCTGGTGGTTGGCTTGGCCGGCAGCGGCGACAAAGCGCCATTTACCAACCAGACCTTCCGTAACATGATGAACCAGTTTGGCGTCACTCTGCCGGAAGGCGTTGATCCAAAGCTGGCGAACGTCGCTGCGGTTACGGTGAACGCCACCATTCCGGCGTTTGCCAAGCCCGGTCAGAAGATCGATATTACCGTGTCGTCTATTGGCAACGCCAAAAGCTTGCGCGGCGGCATCCTGCTGATGACCACGCTGAAAGGCGCTGATGGCAACGTGTATGCGCTTGCGCAAGGTAGCCTGATTGTCAGTGGCTTTGGCGCTGAAGGGCTGGACGGCTCGCGTATTACCGTTAACATTCCCAGCGCCGGCCGCATCCCCAACGGCGCCACCGTCGAGCGCGAAGTGGCTTCGCCGTTTAACCGGGGCGATACCATTACGTTTAATCTGTTGCGCTCAGACTTCACCACCGCCCGTCGGGTTGTTGAAGCCATCAACGGCAACCTGGGCCCGGATATGGCTTACGCTCACGACGCCACCTCTGTTTCTGTGCGGGCCCCGCGGGATGCTTCCCAGCGAGTCAGCTTTCTGTCGATTCTGGAAAATATTGAAGTGAATCCGGCTGAAGCCGCCGCCAAGGTGGTGATCAACAGCCGCACCGGCACCATTGTGGTGGGCCAAAATGTGAAGGTCAGCGCGGCCGCGGTTACACATGGCAGCCTGACGGTGATTATTCAGGAAAACCCCAATGTTGTGCAGCCTAATCCGTTAGCGGCTGGCAACACCGAAGTGGTGCAAGACTCTCAGATTACGGTGACCGAAGACCCGGCTCGCATGTTCAAGTTTGGCCCTGCGGTCACCTTGAACGAGATAGTTCAGGCGGTAAACCAGGTGGGTGCGGCTCCGGGTGACGTAATGGCGGTACTGACAGCGTTAAAACAGGCCGGTGCACTGCGCGCCGAGCTGATTATTATTTAGAGCAGCAGGGGCAGATCGATGCAGGACTATCGGATTCAACAGGCCAATGTCTACACCGACTTCGAAGGCCTGAACGCGCTGAAAACCCAGGCCCGTACCGACAAAGAGTCGGCACTGCGGGAAGTGGCGCGGCAATTTGAAAGCCTGTTTCTGGCGGAAATGCTCAAGTCTATGCGCAAAGCCGGTGATGTGATGGCGGAAGGCAACTACCTGAACACCAACGAAAGCAAGGCGTATCGGGATATGTTCGACAACCAGATAAGCCTGTCGATGTCTGGCAATCAGGGCACCGGCCTGGCGGACGCTTTGGTGCGCCAGCTCAGCCCGCAAGTACCCGGTATGAGATCTGACGGTAGCCCGCTGGCCGACCAAAAAGCGACGTTGGCCGATTACGATCGCAGTGTGCCGCCTTTGTCACCACGGTTGCCAGCGGAAGTTAAAAACGTTCAACAGCTGGCCGAAGCCCTGCCGGTTATGACGGATGGCGGCAGTGACAACGCGCCGCCACCTGCGCGCTTCGAGTCTCCTGAGCAATTCGTGCAAACACTGCTGCCTATAGCAGAACGCATCGCCAAAGACAGCGGCATTAACCCACGGTTTATGGTGGCTCAGGCTGCACTTGAAACCGGTTGGGGCAAACACATGATTGAAGGGAAGGGCGACAGCTCCACCCCGGTTCCCAGTTATAACCTGTTTGGCATTAAGGCTGACGAGCGCTGGCAGGGTGATTCGGTTGCCATTACCACCACTGAATTCCGCGAAGGCGTTCCAATGAAGGAGCAGGCGGAGTTCCGTGCTTACGCCGATTACGAGGCCAGTTTGCGGGACTACGTCGATTTTCTGGAATCTAATCCACGCTATCGGGACGTGTTGGCCGTGGCGGATAAACCAGCCCAGTTTGCTGAAAAACTGCAGCAGGCTGGTTACGCCACCGATCCGAATTACGCTGAGAAAATTCGAAGCATCATGAACCGTGATTCTCTGATGACGGTTTCCATGGGCCAAGCTGAGGCCGGGGAGTAAACGCAATGGCAGGATTACTGGGCATTGGTTTAAGCGGCATACTCGGGAGCCAGGCGGCGCTGAACACCACCGCTAATAACATCACCAACGCCAACACACCGGGTTATAGCCGCCAGGACGTGCAGTTTGGTGCTCAGACACCGCAGCGTACCGGCGCCGGCAGTATTGGCACTGGCGTCAATGTGGAAAACATTCGCCGCCTGGCAAATGAATACCTGACGCAGCAAATCCGTGAGGATTCCAGCCTTGAGGGCGAGCAAAGAACTCTGAACAACGAGCTAAGCCGCCTGGATAACCTGCTGGGTGGCGAGTCCACTGGCCTTAGCAAAGCCATGAACAACTTTTTTGCCAGTTTGCAGAACGCCGCTGAAGACCCTACTTCATTGCCCCAGCGCCAGCTTGTAATAAGTGAAGGCCAGCAAGTGGTAAACCGCTTTTCTGCGCTCAATGAAAAGTTCATTCAGCAGCGCGAATCGGTCAAAACCCAGATGCAGCAGGGCGCTAAAGACGCCAACGCGCTGATTGCCAGTATTGCCGATTTGAACTCGGCGATAGCCCAATCCCCCGGCCTTGCCCAGGGCAGAATGCCCAACGATCTTCTGGACCAGCGTGATGAAAAACTACGCCAGCTGTCGGAATTGGTCAGTATTAAAGTAAGCCCAACCGAAGGCGCGCAGGTGAATGTCACCCTGAACAACGGCCAGGGCCTGGTTATAGGCAACATCGCTGCCGAACTGGGCACTCGCCGCAGTGCCTCTGACCCTTTAATGCTGGAGTTTACGCTGGGCAGCAGTGGCCGGATTGCCAACGTTGACAGCCAGATTGACGGTGGAAAGCTGGGCGGCCTGCGCCACTTTCAGCAGCAGGCCCTAGCGCCGGCGTTTGACGAGCTTGGCCGTATTGCCATTGCGCTGGCCGATACCATGAACAGCCAGCACCAGATTGGTATGGATTTAGAAGGTGAGTTGGGAGGGTTGTTTTTTAAGGACTTTAATAGTGAGGCTTTGCAAACTAGTCGGGTGGCTCCGAACGCTAACAACTCTGAGAATCCTCTACCTCTTGGTAATCCCCAGCTGGCGGTAGAAATAACGGATAGCTCTATACTGGCTGCAGGCACTTGGAGTTTGAAGTTTGGCGCTGGCGACAGCTACGAACTGTTTAATGATCGTACCGGCGAAAAGGTCGCATATGGCGTTTTGTCGGTTGGCGTTCCCAGTAAGATTCCTGCGGACCCGGTCAACCCCGGTGATCCCGAGATAAACTTGGGCTTCACTATTAGCTATAGTGGCGGCGCTGTGGTTGATGGCGACCGCTTCGAGATTCAGCCCACGCGCAATGGGGCCGCTGACATTGCCATGCAGGTTCGGCGCGAAGAAGACCTGGCGTTTGCTAGCCCTGTGCGGGCAGCAAGTGGGGCAGATAACAAAGGTACTGGCGCTATCAGTCAGGGCACCATGTTGGGGGTGATTGACCCGATTATCGATTTGCCAATGAGAGTTGAATTTGTCGACGGTAGTAGTGGTGGGCTGGCATATACAGTTTTTAACTCAAGTAACATCCCCGTGATCAGTGCAGAACCATACATCGAAGGTCAGGGACTCTTTAGCGAAGACCCACTAAATACCCTCTACGAAGGCTTTCAGTTTAATTTCACTGGACAGCCCAAGGTGGGTGACAAATTTAATATTGAATTCAACGAAAACGGCGTATCTGACAACCGCAACGCCGAGTTTCTGGCGTCATTTGGCACAAAAAACACACTGAACAACGGCAGTCAGAGTTTCGCCGAGGGCTACGCCGGGCTGGTGGAAAATGTAGGTGTGCAAACCCGCCAGAGCCAGCTGGATCTGGAGGCAGGGAAAACCCTGCTTGAGCAGTCGTTCAATCAGCGCGAGTCTGTTTCCGGAGTGAATCTCGACCAGGAAGCCGGCAAATTAATTCAGTACCAGGCCGCTTACAACGCGTCGGCCAAGGTGATTACTGTTGCACAGGATCTGTTCAACACATTGCTGCAAACCTTCCGCTAAAGCGGGCAGGGTTCAAAAAGGTAATGCGAGATGATTAGAATATCTTCACAACAAATCTTTTCCGGCGGCATTAACCGGCTGCAGGATTTGAGTGCGCAGCTGAACAAAACCGATGAGCAGATTGCCACCGGTAAGCGCGTCAACCGGCCATCGGACGATCCGGTAGCGGCGGCGCGTATTTTAAAGCTGGACCAGGAAGTAAAACGCATCGAAACCTTCGAGCGCAACGCGCAACTGGCCAACAACCGGTTGGCGCAGGAGGAAAGCGCCCTCTCAAGCTCCCTGGACATTTTGCAGCGCGTGCGTGAGTTGACGGTGCAGGCAGGTAACGGCTCGCTGTCAGCCAACGATCGCCTGTCTGTCAGCTCGGAAATGAAAGAACGTCTGCAGCAGATGGCGCAAATGGCCAATACCCAGGACGCCTCTGGTGAATATATTTTTAGTGGTTTTCAGGGCGGCTCACCGGCCTATGCTAACGAAGCCGGTGGCTGGACGTATCAGGGCGACGAAGGGCAACGGATGCTGGAAATTGATGACGGCGTCACTGTGGCCATCAGCGATCATGGTAAAGGCATTTTTGACCGTATTCCTGCGACGGCGAGTGGGGCGCTAAACGTCCCTTCTCCTCCTCCAGTGACGCCTTCCGATGGGCGCATTAACAGTATTGGCGTGATTAATCGTTCGGATTTACAGGCTGGCGGTTTGGCATCTCTGGAGCTAACTATCTCAGCCCCAAATCAATTGCAGTATCTGGATAAGGATGGGGTTACCCAGTCTGTCGCCTTTGAACCCGGCGAGCCGGTCACGGTTAACGGTGTGCAGTTCACTCTGACGGATGCGGAGATAGGCGACGAATTCACTATCGAAACCAGCGAAAAGCAATCAGTCTTCAAAACCATAGAAAATCTGATCAGCGGCCTGGATAACCTGAGCAAAAGCGATGGCGCCGGTTCAGACGCCTACAACGATCTGATTGCCGGCTCTCTGGCCAACCTGGATAACGCCCAGGAAAGTTTTATTTTAAAGCAGACCGAACTGGGCGGGCGGATGAATTCGGTGGAATCCACTCAGGCGTTTCTGGACGATTCCGCGCTCTACAGCAAAGAGATTCGCTCCCAGCTGCAAGACATTGATTACGCAGAAGCCATCAGCACGTTGAGTTTTCAAAGCTTTGTATTGCAGGCGGCACAACAATCGTTTGCACGGGTATCTCAGCTGTCGTTGTTTGATCGTTTGTAAATTATTGCCAGAGCAGGGCAATTGTTCTGCTTTTGTTATTGATTTCAGGCTCAGCGTCAGTATACTTGCCCCTCTTCTCACGGCGGCGTGGTGGAATTGGTAGACACGACGGATTCAAAATCCGTTGCTAGTAATAGTGTGGCGGTTCGAGTCCGCCCGCCGCTACCATATATTTATAAGCCGCACCCTGCGGTTTCGTGCATAGTCCTTTTCATGAATGTCTCCGATTTTCATTTTGACTTACCGGATGAGCTGATTGCCCGCTATCCGTTGAGTGAACGCTCTGCTTCCCGTCTGTTTTGCCTTGATGGCTTGTCTGGCGATATTAATCATCGCCGTTTCACAGACCTCCCTGACCTTCTGCAGCCCGGTGATTTGCTGGTGTTCAACAACACCAAAGTGATTCCTGCGCGCCTGTTTGGGAAAAAAGAAACCGGCGGCGCGGTAGAAATTCTGGTGGAGCGCATTACCGGCGAGCAGCAGATGCTGGCCCACGTGCGCGCGTCCAAATCCCCCAAGCCCGGGCAACAGGTATTGTTGGAAGATGGGACTGCGTTGAACGTTATCGCCCGCGCCGATGCTTTGTTCGAGTTGCAGGCCGACGGCAGTGAATCACTGCTGGATATTCTTGATCGTCTGGGCCATATGCCCCTGCCACCTTATATTGACCGTGCGGATGAAGCGTCTGACCGAGAGCGTTACCAGACCGTATATGCCCGCGAGGCCGGTGCGGTTGCCGCGCCAACCGCTGGCCTTCATTTTGATGAAGCGCTGCTGCAGAAGCTGACAGCTATGGGCGTAGAAGCTACATTTGTAACCCTGCATGTGGGTGCTGGCACCTTTCAGCCGGTGCGGGTAGACAAACTGGAAGACCACGTAATGCACCACGAGCTGGCTCATGTGCGCCAGGACACGGTAGATGCCGTGGCCCGCACCCGCGCCCGCGGCGGCCGCGTGATTGCCGTGGGCACCACCTCGGTGCGTTCGCTGGAATCCGCCAGTCATCAAGGTAACCTACGTCCGTTTGCCGGTGACACTGACATATTTATTTACCCCGGTTACAGCTTTCAGACCGTAGACGCACTGATTACCAATTTTCATTTACCCGAATCTACACTGATCATGCTGGTCAGCGCTTTTGCCGGTTACGAACACGTGATGGGCGCCTATAAAGAAGCCGTGCGCGAAGAGTATCGGTTTTTCAGCTATGGCGACGCCATGTTCATTACCGGACAAGTGCCCAGCCGTGGCATGCTGCAGCATTCTGCAACGGAGCCGCAGAGCGGCCCCGAAACACAAGAATCCCACGGAGAAACCCGGTGACTGACGCCTGTTTCATGAGTTTTGAAAAACTGGGTGAAGACGGTCGTGCGCGCCGTGGCCGCCTGACCTTTCCCCGCGGTGTGGTGGAAACGCCGGCGTTTATGCCCGTTGGCACCTACGGCACAGTGAAAGGCATGCTGCCCCGTGACATCAAGGAAATTGGCGCCCACATTATATTGGGTAATACCTTCCACCTGATGCTGCGCCCGGGCACCGAAGTGATCAAAGCCCACGGCGACCTGCACGATTTTACCCAGTGGCAGGGGCCAATTTTGACCGACTCCGGTGGCTTTCAGGTGTTTAGCTTGGGCGAAACCAGCAAAATTACCGAGCAGGGCGTGATTTTCCGCTCGCCGGTGGATGGCTCGCCGGTGGAGCTGAACCCGGAAATTGCGATGCAGGTGCAGCGCGATCTGGGTTCTGACATTGTTATGATTTTTGACGAATGCACGCCTTACCCGGCCACCGAAAAAGAAGCCAAAGATTCCATGGAGTTGTCTTTGCGCTGGGCGGCCCGCAGCAAGAATGCCCACGAGGGCAATCCGGCGGCGCTGTTCGGCATTGTGCAGGGCGGAATGTACGAAGGCCTGCGCCAGCAGTCCCTGGACGGCCTGACCAACATCGGTTTTGACGGTTACGCCATTGGCGGGCTGTCGGTGGGCGAGCCCAAAGATGACATGATTCGTATTCTGGACGACTTGCCACCAAAAATGCCGGCGGATAAACCCCGTTACCTGATGGGCGTAGGCCGCCCGGAGGATATAGTAGAAGCAGTGCGTCGCGGTGTGGATATGTTTGACTGCGTAATGCCTACCCGCAACGCCCGCAACGGGTATCTGTTTACCGCTACCGGCACTGTCAAGATTCGCAACGCTAAAAACCGCCACGACACCGCGCCACTGGATGACAGCTGTGACTGTTACACCTGCCAGAACTTTTCCAGAAGTTACCTGCATCATCTGGATAAGTGTGGAGAAATGCTTGGTTCGCAGCTGAACACCATCCACAATTTACGCTATTACCAGAACCTGATGAGTGGATTGCGTGGGGCCATTGAAGCAGGTACATTGTGCGACTTTGTAATCGAATTCTACGCTTTGCGCGGCGCAACCGTGCCCGAGCTAAGCGGCACCTGAACCTTTTATTCACACTTTATTATTTAATTAACGGAGAAAATGCATGAAATCGATCAAATTACTCGTTGCCGCACTGCTGGCACTGGTTCCTGCGCTGGCAATGGCGCAGGACGCAGCTGGCGGTAGTATGGGTGTTATGGGCCAGGTTATCTTTTTTGCCGGCTTTATTCTGATTTTTTACTTCCTTATCTGGCGTCCGCAGTCCAAGCGCGCTAAAGAGCACAAGTCATTGATGTCTGGCCTGAACAAAGGCGACGAAGTGGTTACCTCCGGCGGTATGGTAGGCAAGATCACTAAAGTGTCTGACGACTTTATTGTTCTGGAAGTGGCCGACAATGTTTCAGTTCGCATTCAAAAAGTAGCGGTTTCCGGTGCTTTGCCAAAAGGCTCGTTGAAAGATATCTGAGCCGCGCCAACGGACGTTCAGCCGGGCTTTTCAGCCCGGCTGGTTCTATCTGGCTGAAACACCACGGTCGGCGCCAGCCCGGCTTATAGGAACCCCATGCTTAACAAGTATCCGCTTTGGAAAAACCTCACTATCCTGGTTGCCCTGGCAATCGGCTTTATATACGCACTCCCCAATTTGTTCCCGGATGATTTTGCGGTTCAGGTTACCGGTGCCCGCAGCAGTACCGAAGTCGACGCACGCGTTCTGGAGCGTGCGGTGCAGGCTCTGGAAGCCCAGGGTATCGAGGTAAAAAGCAGCAGTTTGCAGGATCGTGACGCGCTTATTCGGGTGACCAGTGGCGAAGATCAGCTTCAGGCCCGCCCTGCAGTGCAAGCGGTACTGGGTAACGACTATCTGGTCGCGCTGAACATGGCTGCTTCTACTCCCGGCTGGCTACGCAGCTTGGGCGCCGGCCCCATGAAGCTGGGCCTGGATTTGCGCGGCGGCGTTCACTTCCTGCTGGAAGTGGATATGGAAACTGCGGTAAGTCAGCGTCTGGAAGCTTTATCCGGGCAGATTAAGCGTGAACTGCGTGAAGAACGCATTCGCTACCGTGGTGGCGAGTTAGAGGGGAGCGTGGAAGACGGTCAAGAAATTATTCTCAGTTTTCGTGATGACGAATCCCGCGCCGAGGCCTTCACCCTGATTCGCCGACAGTACCTTCAATTTTTAATGGATGAGCGCACCCGTGGCGACGAGCGCCTTATTGCGTTGACCCTGTCCGAAGCTGAAGTGCGGTCCATTCAGGAATACGCCCTTGAGCAGAACCTGACCACCATCCGTAACCGTGTGAACGAACTGGGTGTTGCCGAGCCGCTGGTTCAGCGCCAGGGTACCAGTCGCATCATCGTTGAATTGCCGGGTGTTCAGGATACCGCGCAAGCTAAACGCGTACTGGGTGCCACCGCGAATCTGGAATTCCGGATGGAAGCGCGGCCAGACACGCCAGCCGGGAGCGTAGAAACCTTCGGTTTTCGCGATACGCCCGAACGCACCGCACGCCTGGAGCGTGAGCTTATTGCCACGGGTAACAACGTAGCGAACGCCCAGCAGCAGTTCGATGAAAACGGCCAGCCACAAGTAAGCATTACTATGGACTCTGTAGGTGGCGATTTGATGAACCGCGCCACCCGCAACGCTGTTGGCCGGCGTATGGCGGTGCTGTTTATTGAGTTTCGCACCGAAACCGAAGACCGTATGGTTGACGGCGAAGTGGTCAGCGAAGAAAAGCGGGTAGTGGACAAAGGTATCATCAGCCTGGCAACGGTGCAGTCTGCACTGGGTGCGAGCTTCCGCATTACCGGTCTGGACTCGATTCCGGAAGCGTCAGAGCTGGCGCTGCTGCTGCGCGCCGGTGCATTGGCCGCGCCCATGTATTTTGTACAGGAGCGAACCATTGGCCCTAGCCTGGGTCAGAAAAATATCGACGCCGGTATGATGTCGGTATTGCTGGGCTTTGTGCTGGTGCTGATTTACATGGCGCTTTACTATCGCGGTTTCGGACTCGTTGCCAACGTATCGCTAACTCTGAACCTGATGTTGCTGATTGCCTGCATGTCGATTCTATCGGCTACGCTGACGTTGCCGGGTATCGCCGGTATCGTTCTAACAGTGGGTATGGCCGTGGACGCCAACGTATTGATATTTGAACGGATAAAGGAAGAGCTGAAAGCCGGCACTGCGCCGCAGCTGGCCATAAATTCCGGTTATTCGCGGGCTTTTGTATCCATTTTTGATGCAAACATTACAACCTTGCTGGTGGCGCTCATTCTGTTCGCTATGGGTTCCGGCCCGGTGAAAGGTTTCGCGATTACCTTAAGCCTGGGCATTATGACATCGATGTTTTCTGGCCTGATGGTCAGCCGCAGTATCGTCAATGTGGTTTATGGTGGCCGCAGGGTCGAAAAACTTTCGATCGGAGGGAAGCAGGCTAATGCATGACGCTCAGAAAAAACCGTTTGATTTTATGGGTTTCCGGAAGGTTGCTTCAATACTCTCGATTACTTTGATGGTGCTCGCCATCGGCCTATTGGCGGTGCGTGGGTTGAATTTTGGTATGGATTTCACCGGTGGCACCTCGGTGGAATTTGAATACCAGCAAGCGCCAGTTCTGGCTGAGATACGCACGGCGTTGAGTGACGCCGGCTATGACCAGTTTGTGGTGCAGAATTTCGGCTCTGACAAAACGGTGCTGGTGCGGCTGTCAGAGTCGGGTAACGATATGCTTGCGCAGGAGATCACTAGCACTTTAACCGTCGGTGGTGCTGATCTGAAACTGATCAGTTCGGAGTTTATCGGCTCCCAAGTGGGTGAAGAACTAAAAGAGGACAGCGGTTTGGGCATGCTGATCGCTCTGGTGGTGGTGCTAATTTACGTTGGAATGCGCTTTCAGTTCAAATTCGGTATTGCTGCCGTGGTTCCCCTGGCTCACGACGTTATCATTGTGTTGGGTATATTCTCGCTGTTTCAGTGGACCTTTGACCTTACGGTTCTGGCCGCCCTGTTGGCCATCATCGGCTACTCGCTGAACGACACAATCGTGGTGGCCGACCGTATCCGGGAAAACTTCCGCACCATGCGGGTAGGGGACTCATGGGAGGTAATCAACACCTCCATTCACCAGACCATCAGCCGTACCATCAATACTTCTGGTACCACACTGGTGGTGCTGATTGCGCTTTACGTGTTCGGCGGTGAGGCGATTAATAAATTTGCCCTGGCGCTGATCATCGGCGTAGTAGTGGGTACCTATTCATCCATATACGTATCGGCGAACCTGCTGATTGCGCTCGGCGTGTCTCGTGAAGACCTGATTCTTCCGGTGAAAGAAGGCGTTGTCGGCCAGGATGAAGACGAGAAACCGCCAGAATGGTTGAACCGTATGTAGCTCGTTTGGCAGTGGTATCGCAAGCATAAAAAAACCGCCAGTCCCTCGGGATTGGCGGTTTTTTTGTGCTTGCTTTGCTAACAAGGCAAGTGCGCTTTAGCGGGGCAAGCGGCCGCGGAACGGATGCAGTTCCTTCAGCAATTCACGAAACAGCTTGGGGTTAGCCACAATCAGCTGCTTGGCATTACTGGCCGACGGGTTGCCAGAGAAGTCCCCGGTCAGGGCGCCTGATTCCATCGCCAGGGCAACACCCAGGTCCATTTCGGCGCCTTCCGGACGAAAGGCAATCACTGCGTCCAGATGGCCGGCTGATACCCGTGCGATATCCAGCACTACGCACCCAGACGTACGGAAGATCCGTGAGTTGGCTGCCAGAACGGTGGCCATTTCGCCCCACAGTTGCGGGTTGTCGTCTTTACGGGCCTGGTCCAGAACGTTGGTAGCCAGCGCCGAGCTGGTTAGCTGACGCACTTCTGATACCCGCACCCGGCGGCTGTTCAGTGCGGCGCCGTGGCCACGGCTGGCCGAGTATTCTTCACCGGTGATTGGGTTAACAATCAGCAGGCTCTCAATCCGGTTGTTCTTTTTCTGGGCCAGTGCCAGAACAAATTCCGGAATACCTCGCAGAAAATTGTCGCGACCCAGAACCGGAAAGATGTGCCAGCTTTTGTCATAGGTGCCGGCATCCGCTTCGTTCAGGGGAGCAATGTTGTGGTCTTTATAGGCTTTTTCGAGCTGCTCTACGAAATTATCGTAAATGGCCTGTTCGACGCGATCCAGCTGACGCTCACGCTCGCTGTTGTCTTTGTCGCTGGGTTCCTGGCGCTCGAAATGTGCTTTCAGGTAGTCCGACCCTTGGCGCGCAACGCGCAGGGCCATTTTAATCGCTGGTTGCATCTGAGTAATCATTATCCGGGTGTATGGAGGCCGCGTATTATAGCAGTCGGTGTGCGCTTTGTCTGTTTTTAGACTCCGCACAAGCACGGATAATGGCCATTTGACACACGGGTTGCCCGCCGGCTTTCGTGATTTATCTGTTATTATTGCCGCCTAATTTTGCTGACAGGCCGTTACCATGCACAAACCTTCCCGCCCGTTGGGCTCACCCGACACCTACAACGACCGAATTCGTATTGTTCTGGTGGAAACCTCCCACTCTGGCAATATTGGTGCGGTAGCGCGAGCCATGAAAAATATGGGGTTGGGAAATCTGTGGATGGTGAACCCGCGATCGTTCCCGGATGAAACCTCGTACGCTCGAGCCGCCGGGGCATCGGATGTTCTGGACACTGCAACCGTGGTGGGCAGCCTTGATGAAGCACTGGCAGATTGCGTGTTGGTGATGGGCACCAGCGCTCGCGGGCGCAAGGTGCCCTGGCCAGTGATGCCGCCGGATCAGGCCGCAACTGCGGCAGCCAGCCATTGCGGCCAAGGCACAGTGGCGCTGGTGTTCGGCCGAGAGAATCACGGGTTGAGCAACGACGAACTGCAACGTTGCCACTATCATATTCATATTCCGTCCAATCCGGATTACAGCTCATTGAATCTGGCGATGGCGGTTCAGGTAATGTGTTATGAATTGCGCATGAGTTATCTGAAGGGCCTTGAAGCGGATGCCCGGCGGCCCTATTTAGAGCCGATTGCGCAGCCTGGTGACGCTGGGTGGGACGTTGCTCCTGCCAGCGTTGGCGACGTCGAAGGCTTTTTTGGCCATTTGCAGCAGGTGCTGGAAGAAATCGATTTTCATCGCCGGGACAAACCGCGCCAACTGATGGCGCGTCTGCGCAGGTTGTTCCAGCGGGCAAAAATGGACCAACAGGAAGTCAACATCTTAAGAGGTGTTTTGTCAGCCGTTCAAAAAACGGCAGGCGCCTCGGGAACCGAGCAATCAACC
>Ga0307951_1000207_pt1:30000-33745 | contig 33745 bp, 38 predicted proteins | sample OrgLakmetagen374_FD_201842 | JGI IMG/M metagenome (GOLD analysis project Ga0307951, IMG submission 201842) | Saline water microbial communities from Organic Lake, Antarctica - #374 | ecosystem: Environmental > Aquatic > Non-marine Saline and Alkaline > Saline | place: Antarctica... | reverse complement strand
GGTTGGGGGGGGGGTGTCCCTCAAGGGTGTCCACCCCAAAAAGCTACGTGCCTTCCTAAAATAATTAATAAACACCCTCCTGTGTGACCGCTGATGTTTTATCAAGAGATGTGAACTGCAGGTAACATATTAGAGTCTGCAAACGTGCGGAACCATTGCATCAAAGCTTATTCACCCTCACCCGTTAAAGTTTCTCCATCTCTTTTAAAATAAAGTTGGCAAAGAATTTGGCTTTTTAAGGTATGTAGTTTACATAAAAACACAAAGAAACATAATGAAGCCATACTTGTGCCATATAGTAGACAACTCTCAACTTTTGGGGGTTACCCTAATTTCTATGCAGTCCTATGTCCAAATTTCCCCTGACTTTTTGCTCATGCTCTGCTCTGCTTGCAGGACCACCTCCAGGCGCTAATGCTGGATCCCTCCTGCACCTCCTTGACAGAACACATATGCCATCAGGATCTCGTCTGCTGCGTGAATGGGTGGCCCGTCCCCTCACGGATCTGCCTTCCATTCATGCACGACTGGATGCTGTGGAGGAAATTGCAGCTAGCGGGCGTGAGTGCAATATTTTTAGGGACATCCTTCACATTTGTGTGTATGTCAATAAGCATGTCACAGCTTAGAGCATGTTAAAGCTGTAGGACGTAGGTTAGTTGCAGCTTATGAGTATGATGGTCGTCCATAACCGCAGCTGTGCGCATGTATTAAGCACAGGATCGTACCACCAATGGCTGGTTTTAATTCGTATTTTTTAATGACGTCATAAACACTTTCCAATCTGCACGCATCATATACATTATCTACCTTGCAGGTGGCCCTGGCCCTCTCTCTCGGCTGAATGGAGCGCTTCGCCACTTGCCAGATGTAAGTCATTTTATATCTCAGTTCCAAAATTGCACTCAGTGACGACTTTGCTTTTTTTGATGTGCACACTGCTGGTTCTAACAGCCATCCACGTTGCCTGCGGTGCAGGTGGAGCGTGGGCTTCTGCGTGCTCTGCACAGTACAGCACCTCCTGCAGAATTCGTGGCGACAATGGAGGCTCTGCAACAGGTGTGTTGGCATTGTGGCCATGATGAAATGATTGCCAAGCTTGTGAATGCACAATTTTAAAAAACTCATAAAGGAAAGTGACACATTTGTTTCGGCTCTCATGCTTATTTAACTGCACTCACAAATTAGCTTCCATAATTAACCAGCTGAGCTTTTTGTATTAACAACTAAAGCCAAGCTCATTCTAGACAGTGTGTCAAACATTGAAACACAAAGCTTTGCCTACTGAGTATCGTCTCAACAAGGGATCGAACAGGGTCATTCTTGTGCCTCTTGCCTCAATGTGTATTGGCACAGTTATTACAAATCAATATTGCTCAGAGTTTGATCAGGCGATGAAAACAAGCGCGTTGATTTCATGGAGTTGAACAGCCATTGAATTGGGGACAAAACAGAACGACTGAGATTGCGCACTGCTCGAAACTTGGTCGGGCGATGGAAACAAGTGTTGATTATTATGGAGTAGAACATCCGCTTGCATTTTTATTCTGTAACAGTTGGTTAAAATTCAGTGTCCTGCCAGGCCCACAGTTAAATTAAAAACATTTCATTGCGACCATTCATCACCTTGCCCCACTTGCAATGGTAGGTGCCCCGTAAATTGGGCTTTGAATTTGACCCCATCAGTGGTTGTGTGACTGGGATCGACCACCAACAGAGCACCCCGCACAAGGCTAAAAGCCCCAGCAACAAGACCCAAGCTGGCAGTCCCTTGCAGCAACACAGCCAGCAGCAGCAGGAAGAAGAGGAAAAGGAGGGAAGCATAGCTCACGTGGCGTCACAGCTCCTCACCCGCCATTTGCTTGCCGTTGCTTCTGTGGATGTACAGAGCACCTGCAGGGTAGGTGTTAACGTGCTTTACTGCCAAGATGGCGACAGTTAGAAAGTGGTTTTTCCAGCATCTTCGATGCTTTTGTGGGGGGGAAATATGAATGCCTCTATATTCCAATGCAAATCAAGTCCTAGCAAAATACTCTTGCTGTAGTGGCAACGCTGCAAAGAGGCTTAAGGAAAAGCTACGCAAGCAATGAAAGCCACTGCCCACAGTGTTTAAGATAGAGGAGTCAAAAAAACAACTAACACGGCCTTGCAGATTTTAAAATGCACTTTTTTGTTTTGTACCTCTTGCATTCCTCATGTGCTTTCAGACTCCTATGCATTTAAGTATTATGTTGTTTAAATCGTCCATAACAAAAAAACAACCGCCACAAGTGATCTCCTCATATCTGAATAAAGAAAGACTGCAATTTTCCATTAACGCACACGCTCTTTGCAGTACAATATGGGTGCTTAGTACTAGAGACTTTTTTTCAGTTATTTTAATTGCCTGCTCTATGCCATTCCTTGTTAATTTTTAGTGTCTCGTTTCACTCATCTATGATCCTGCTACTTGTTTCCAGGAGCTATTGGGTGTGCTGGATGCCAAAGCAGCCCGAGAAAATCGCACTGTGGACATGTTCAAGGATCCGACTCGCTTTGAGGAGGTCTTTGATCGCAAAACAGATGTCTCAAATGCGGTAGGTCTTTCAGAAGAATGGGCAATGGTTGCTGATGGTCCATGTGCAGGCGGCCTTGCCTCTGTGCTGCTTCATGTTGCGGCCATATGGGCTGCTCTGTGCAAAGTAGTTGTCGCATCTTAACCACAGGTGGCCAAGCTGAAAGGCCTGCTGCCAGGGCTAGCCAAGGACCTGAACGTACGAGCTTTGGACTACGTGAGCATCCAGAACCAGGTGTGCTGCAACAGGTTTTAATCCGAATAAGCAGTGAAAGTACTCGACAGACATTTGAGCTGGAAATGCTTCTAGTTTGCTCATTGTTTTAAACCTGCCTCTGCTGGCCATCTTTTTGTCCTGAAGACTAAGATAAGCGATCATACGACGCTTTTCCTTGCCCTCTCTTACACATCTCCAGGGTGACTGGCTAATAGAGGTTCCCAAGGATCAGCTGCACAAAGTCCCTCGCAGCTGGGCTCAAATATGTGCCACGCAAAAGGTAAGAAAAGTGGGCATGTTGTTGAGCCCCACCTTTGCAGCAAGACCCTCAATGTTAGCAATTTACAGTATCAATCAAAGTTGCTCAAGGAGGCAAACATTTTAGACATGAAAACATAGTTTGCTCCCCACTGTGTGAGGTCCCTAGCTGCCAGCCTGGAACAGAACGCATGCAGCAATTTATTCCAACGTATCCCCTCTAACTGGGAATAGTGGGAGTGAGAACCATTTAATTAGCGCAGAGCACAACCCAGTGCAAAGCGTAATCCCTCTTATCAATGATGCGCAGGTGACGCGATACCACCCACCGCAAGTGAGGGATGCTTTGAATGAGCTGCTTGTCACAAAAGAGAGGCTGGCAGCCACCGCATCATCCTCGTGGCTATCGTTTCTGGCAAAGGATTTCGGGGTCCAGCACTATGCCCAGCTAAAGGTTAGAACCTACATGACGGGAACATCCAAGAATTTGTACCCTTTTAATTCTCTCTCACGCCAAAAAGGTTTTTATCGTGATAAAATATGGAAAGCACCTTATTCACTTTGCCTCCTGCACTTCTGCTCCTGTAGGCCTGCAAACATCCTTTATGTGCATCCATACATTGCAGTCCTGTGAATTTCTGTTGGTGCATGCGGTGCCTACTTGTTGCTGCTGCAAAGTGCTGTTTTGCAACTTGTGCATGCTTGCTGCTTGAAGG
>Ga0307951_1000207_pt1:0-25000 | contig 33745 bp, 38 predicted proteins | sample OrgLakmetagen374_FD_201842 | JGI IMG/M metagenome (GOLD analysis project Ga0307951, IMG submission 201842) | Saline water microbial communities from Organic Lake, Antarctica - #374 | ecosystem: Environmental > Aquatic > Non-marine Saline and Alkaline > Saline | place: Antarctica: Organic... | reverse complement strand
AGGCTCACAGTTCTGCAGCTTCTGTTTGTAGAAATACGATTGTGTCAGACTATCCATGGCAAAAAACACATGCATGGCCAGCAATCATTGGATCGTGTACTCAGCTGCATGTCAGCATGTAAGACCTTTTTCATTGTGTTGCTGTTGGATCTGGTCAAAGAATTGTACAGCCGCATTGCCGCACAAAACCAAATGAACTGTAAGGGTTCCAATCACTTGTATAACACACCTAGAAGGCGTTGTGTCTCTGACCCCCAACATCCTTTTCAACAGAGAAGCACCACGATTGACCCCCCAAATGGGGGTGTTTTTTAACTGTTCCGTATTGCTACAGTAAAACTTTGCTCCAAATAAATAATTAGCAGTTGAGTTTCATTGTAGAAAATGTGGGCCCTTATGCCTAATTGGCCGTGGCGTGAACCCCACTTTTCAGGCACCCGTGTGCTGGATCTGATCAAATGCTGCACCAAATCATGTCATTAAAATTGCATTTGACTTAATTCTATAAATAACATACTAGTAGGCTACTAGTAACAATTGTTTGATTTCTGCATCTATTGTTTTCAAGTATGGCTGGAATAATCAGACTTAAATTTTTATCGTCATGAATAGCAGTTTGGTTACGCAGGTGCTGCTAGACGGTCTACTACTAGTAGACTGTCTAGTAGAGAGGTCTACTTCAAGTAGCAGAAAATTTCAAAGTTTGCTGAGCTTGTATTATCCTTTGCTTAGTTTAATGCTGTGTGACCTTTTAAAATACTTTTACCCTTAGACAGATTATTCAAGTTCAACGCAAGTAGTGCAAGTTCTACCGTAGTGACCAGTAGTGCTAATTTACTAGGCTACTTGAAGTTGAACTTATGGTAGCCACCCGAGTACTACTATAATGAGCGATAAACAAATTGAATTAAGGCATAATAAACATCATTGTGCTGGTAACTAGCAGCCCAAAGAATACTGTGCACCCGTGCAACTGAAAGAAAATGTGGATAGGGCATCAGTTGAAATGCGGTTGAAGCGGTTGAATTCAACCGTGCGGTTGAAATTAACGCTCCTTGGTTGGAAAATTTTCAACCGAAAAACTGCGGCTGATCGGTAAAATTTCAACCGCATTTCAACCGCGGTTGAAATCAACCGTTTCAACCGCACTTCAACCGAGGCCTGAATTGAGGACTAATAACCATAATCTACATCATTGTGTTGGTAACTAGCAACCCACAGAAAACTGTGCACCCGTGCAACTAAAAGATAAGGTAGATAGGACATCGGTTGAAGTGCGATTGAAGCGGTTGAAATCAACCGCTCCTCAATTGCTAAAATTTCAACCGAAAAACTGCGGCTGTTTGGTATAATTCCAACCGCACTTCAAACGAGGCCAGAATTGTCTGACGTAATTGCAAGAAAAATGAGGGGAAAATATCCAGTGGTTGGTGAGATACAGAATTCCAGCCATTTCTTTTAGAGAAAATCATAAATCAGCCAAGAAGGCGTGCCAAAAAGGTCATTTTTTGACCTCCTTGTATCCTATTTTGGAACACGCAGGATGGTCGCATGGTATAAGGAAGTCATAAATACCTAGTTTTGGGAATGAAAAATGGTCCCAGGGCGGAGCTGTGGGCCCATTTGAGGTGATCTGAGGCCAGAAGTGTGATCTGGGGTCATCCGATTTTCACCATTTTTTGGTGAACGTGATCTTTCTTGACAAAATTTAGATTGACATGGTTGCAAGTGGGAAAGAAAATCAGGAAGGAACGTTTCCTGCAATTTGGCCAGTCAACCCCCTCTGGAGAAGCACGGTGGAAAGAGCCACTTTGGTATAATCCTAGTTTAGCCGAATCGAGAATCTGAAGATTTTGCATAGCCAGCCAGCCGTTCGCTACTACCTCTATCATACAGAGCAGGAACCTAGGGAGCCTGTCTTGCTAATGGCTTTGAAGATCATGCTGCATGCTAAGTTATATCTCTCACTTAATCATATTTCTTATTTGCCTGTGTTGGCATCCAGGAAGGATATGTAGGGCACTGTCTAGTTGAGGGCAGAAGGGGCAAGTTAGGCTTATCGAGTGCTTAAACCATTCCGCATGCTTTAGGTTCTTTTCTGTACTTCATAATGATGCACTTGATTACAACAGAAACATACAACACTGTTAGGTAAGCATTGCTAGCGGCTCCATTGGCAGTTCCATATTTGATGAGGGTCTGGTAGTATTCATGGTAGTTTGCTACGATATTGGCATTTTCTAGTTTGTGGAGGGGGTGCATGTGTGCTTGTTGGGTGTCATGGTATTGGATAGGTACCAAAGCTTTGAGGTAGGTGACTGGGCTGTGTTTGGGTGTTTTTGTATGATTCGATGTTCTTCATATTCTTTTGTAAGCCAGTATATGCCATAGAAAGGATTTCTCTCAGGGCCAGATGTTTTGATGGAAGTATCAGCAACATTAGCAAAGGTTGTTAATTATTTTCTAGCAAGAGCGTCAGCAATTTGATTGCCTTTAATACCTGCATGGGATTTGGCTGTGTGGAAATAAATGGGCGATGGTGACTGGTCAATTGCTTTGGCAACGGATTGGAAGACACCTGTCTGGATGTGGTGGCGATGGAGGGGTGTAATAGCAGTTTTTTCTTTGGTGCGTTGAGGTTAGTAGGCTATCTGTGGCTATATGGGAGTAGCCGTGAATGATTGCAGTTGCTATAGCTGCTAGCTCTGCACTTGAGATCATGATGGTATTGGCAGAGGTATACCTCTTGGTCCACGTAATGGGATGCGTTTAGGAGGGTGGTACACACCTGATCCTGTGTCTTGCCCTTCTTCGTGTTTTTAAGACTGCCATATTGTACGTTATGGATCAGTTACGGGCTGGAGCTGTGTTGGGTTGCTTTGTCAGAGCTCTGAGATCGGTTCTGGGTACTTGTTTTATCTGGGGGCCTTGTGGGGCTGGGTTTGATGAAGGTGGTCGCTGGGTAACTTTCTTTTTTTAATGGCCTGTCTTTTCAGTGCTTCTAAGTACAGAGGAATAAAGGCCGTTATGAATGCAATTGATTTCCCAATTGCCTCAGAATTTTTCAGAGGGGGTTATCTGGGCAAAAGCCAAAACATGCTCCTCTTGCTTTGCATGAAAGGTGCAACTACTCACACGTCACTTCATCAAATTGGACCCAACCTTGCTTTAAACTGATGCTGTCTTTATGGCTACCCGAGCATGTGCTCAGATTTAGACAAGTCGCCCTGCGTACAGAACGACAGGACTAAAAGCACATGTTGTGCACTTGTACCCTAGATGGGTGCTTTCCAGGGGGAATGGCACATTAATTTGCATATCTCGCCAAACACTTAGTCTTTTTGCCCCATTTCTCTTGCAATGATCTTAGTTTATTATAAGGACTTCAAAATATCCAAAAAATCACTCAGTTTGGTGCGCTGGCTGGTCAGATACAGCATATGGCTGCTCAAAAAGTAGGGTTCACGCCGCGGCCGATTAGACATGGGCCCCGTAACTGGCACGTTTCAAGCTCAGCTGCACTGGAATCTACATAGCAGAGCTGATCTTGAAACGTGCCAGCCACAGCCAGGGCCCTGGGAGCATTCCGTACCATTTTTACCGTACCGTTTTTGGTCTCAGATAACCCCCCCTGAGAAATTCTTTGGCAAGCTCTTTTACCCAGTGTTAGTTGCAAGAATCAAGGCAGCTTCTGCTATCAGTATTCCATGTGGCAATGCTGTGCATCCCAAGCGTGTCTGGGAAATGGGGTCTGTATATTGTTGCAGAAGGGTACTTCTGCATACTGGAGTTGGTCTGATGGTATGGAGCCCAATAATTTATTTGTGTGCAGAAATTTGCAGCAGAGCAATGCGTACGGATTTGTGTCATCCTTTCATTCCAGGAAGGAAGAAACATGAGGGTAGCTGTTGCTTCTTTGCTACGGGCAGCAAAGTAAATTGCGTGTCTTGTTGCTAGGAACATGGTGCGTGTTTTCATGAGAAATGGGATGGTAGACAGACAAATAAGAAAATATGGGGGAGAAGGTCGTAGTTTGCTCCGAAGACGTGAGATATTAAGTGTTCACTCCAGAACAGGGGGGACGTGGAGTCATGTTCAAGAGAAGATGCCATGTTTTCTTTAGAGACTGGTGTAGGGCGGCAGTTATATGGAGAGGAGAGTTATCCATGATAATTTATTTTGATCTTTTGGCTTGTGTTTTTGGAAGTGGCAATATCTTTGCGTATGATGAAGCCCACAAGCTCTGATGCAAAAAAATGTGGGAGGCGGGTGAATGTTGTGATGTAAACCTTTGCATTATGCCTTATCAAAGACCTTTTGCAGAGTATTGAGACGCTTAGGCACAGGGGGGAGCATGCCTTTGCAATTACCATCTAGCTGAAGATGCAAGCTACTGTCAGTGATCCAGTAAGGCTGGAGGAAACGAGCGAGCAATTACGCAGGCAGTGAAAACCATTCCCCACATTGAGTAAGGAAAAGAATGCCACTAGACTGGAGGTCTTTTTATATCCAACTACACCAATCAGTCAATGATCCAGTATTTGCAACGCCCAATGGCAACAATGCATGTCTGCTTGAGGGTTGGTGGGGTGGATGTCAAAAATGACTATTCCAAGGTAAAATAATAGATTACGTGAGGATTCAAGAACAACTCGAAGCAGAATTTAAGGTGTTGTATCGTTTTTTATTCGTCTTGATATCTTCTATTCTTAAATAGTGCCCTGGATCATTTATAGTAGCCTGTTGCATAGGATGACGAGACGTAGGTTGTGGCATCATCTGCAGCTGGAGTATACCCCCCCATACGTGCACTTCCTGGCCGCCCCCCTTCACGCAAGCTGGGTCCAGTTATCTGGAGGTCTGGGCACCGCTTCCGTCCAAACTGGGGTGCAGTGTATTGTGCATTCCACACCTGCGTGATCATCAAGGCATCTTCTTGCTCTTGTGTAACTTATGGATACACACACTTTTTGACACCACAATAATTGGAAATGAGCAACAATTGACAGCACTACAATAATGCAGGTCAACGGAACTGGTTAGAAGTAATTAATTAATTACCTGAGAGGACTGCATTTGTGCTTGGGTCACTGGGCCTGGATTCTCGATGTGCAGTGCAAAGGGTGCAGCGCCACGTGGATCCTTGTAGCCTCTCCCTCCTGCTGCAGGTAGTGCTTCAGGGCGCATGCGGTTGTTGGGTGGCGTAGCAGCCAGGGGCACAGCGTTCTGCACATCCCACATATGGTCTACCTTAGCTCGTGCACCTGCATACGGCCCTTTTGGCTGCTGCTGTGCTCGCCGCCTACAGGAATATGATGGAAGGAGGTGTGAACACGATTTTGTTTCATCAACATTTTGCGTGCCCAACCTGTGTCTTATGCTTGCATTCACAGCTCATCAAGACACAAAAAAGCTAGCTGGCATCTGTGCCGACCCAACCATTCTGAAAGTTAGTAAAAAGTGAGTGCTCTGAGTCAAGATAATCTAATACTCCCCCCCTTTTATAAACAATGAAACCTACAGTTACCTATATGTTGTTTCAGGAGGGTAAAGAAGTTTTTAATAACGCCTCATGTAAGTCCTGAATTGGGACCCCCTAACCTACCCCTCATCCCCCTTTCCCATGCCCTCACCCATACAAACAGGGTGACTTTCTGCTCCTATATTATATTTTACGTCCATTTGCCTTCTACACATGCCCATCTCAACAAGACCAAAAAATCATTTCTTACAAAACTCTGAGACAAAGACATAGTTGCGAACGCTCTTGCCTACATGGCCAGTCACCTGCAGCTGGCTTACATGTCCACAAATTGCGCTCTTTTTTCTTTGCCATTCTTTTAAGATGCTGTGATGAACTATGCTACAAGCTTTGGGGGATTGCTGCTCCTTTGCTCTTACACTTTCTGGAGCGCACACCCAGAGACGCATGGCTCTGACTTGCAGCCATGCACACAACCCCCCCCTTATCTTGTTTCCTCGAAAATGGAGTCGAGCAAAAGGGCTTAGGCTTGGGAATCTGAATGTAGATTCGAATTTCCGATTTAGTGACTTAAGCAAAGTGTTGGAAGAAAGGTTCTTGAAGTTATAACACCCCCGACCTCTCTCCAGTTGGACCCACAGATACATAACATTGAATAGCGCCAGGCCTGTGTACTTCAACGTAAAGTTAGATTTTGGACTGTAATTACGGTACCGACCGTGATTACCCCGTACAGTGCGGTCCAAATTACGGTCGGCCAAAATTACGGTGTCAGACTGTACAAGACGGTGCCACCGTACAGTAAGATTTTGACCGTAATTTGGCTGTTTGGCGCCAATTTTGGCCCAAAACAAAAATTTCCTTTTTGCAACAATTGTCTATGAACAAAAAACAAACTATCAACCAGGAATCAAGTACTGCGTCCGACTTTGAGTATCCATGCAAGCCACTGCTGGGCACTTCCCCCCGAGCTGATGCAGCCCCAATCCAGCCTCAGGGTCGTTCAGGGAAGCATTGTGTGGCGTCAGCACGTAAGAGGAGCATGCTTGAGGTGGAAATGGGAGGTGTTGGGGTGGAGAGGCCTTTCTGAGGCCATTTTTGCACTGGCAGTGCCAGCTTGGCACCGTACCGTACACCGTACAGTAAATTACTGTAATGACGGTAAATTGCGGTCCTCCCAAATCGTAATTACGCCGTTATTTACAAAATTACGGTACGAACAGTAAAAAGCGTACCGTAACGTACACCATACAGTGCACAGGCCTGAATAACGCTCAACATCAGGGTTTTGAATGATTACACTGTATTGAATTGACACGTGGCGTCCAGAATTCATGGTCTCTGGACCCTCCTGGCTGTTGTGTCACTCATGGTGCTGGAGGTTAGGATGGTGTATGCTGTGGGGGTTAACCTGACTATGAGTACGAGTGTTGACACAAAATTATGAGTATCTCTGTATCTATCCCACGCACCCTGACTACGCTACGTGGAAAGCAATTGAAATAACCACATAGCATTAACAGATTGCTCGTCCGAGGAGCAGAGTCGTTCCAAGCACATTTAAAATGTTTCTACAATTTTCGCCGAAACACAGTAGCAATTACTTGCCGTTATTTATTTCTGATGTGGAAAGCACCTGACCCTTAAGTTTGGGGACCATGCTGCTGCGATGAAGTAAGTGCTGTGTGACTGTAGTCTGGAAAGAGGAATATATCTTCATCAAAAACGGTCAAGGGATGTGAGGTCTTTGGTAGTGCAAAGTGTTTGGCTCGGTAAACCCAGGTCTGGGTGTGCCAGCTGTGGAACGATCAAACTTTATTCCTGCATTCGTGAAACAACTCTGGCGGATGACTGACCTAACTAATATAACACTGTAAAGGATAGAGGTCAAACTCGAGCAGCCTTGTCATTTTAACCCAAAAGCAGTCCTGTGTACGCAGAGTGCTTATTTTCTTTAGCAAATCCTTTTAGGTAACTACAAACTAGGATTTTCTATAGTAATTTGAAGACAGGGGTGCTACATCAAACCAGCAGGCCTCTGGGAGCTTATACTTTTCCTGCTTTTGCTGCTGCTTTATGATGGCTGCCTGCTGCATGCAAGCACACGTGCTCCGCCAGTCAAAGCAGCTCTGCACTCATGTTTCTTTCTTGAAGAAGCTTTCTCTCCCATTGGAGGCTGTGCAGGGTTTGCCAAAAGTCTAAATCGGGCCTGCCAATCAGGTGCAGCATGTGCTTGCTCAGGGCAATGTCAGCCTTAGAAGCTCCCAAGGCGAAATCCCGTCCGCTTCTCAGGGTGCAACTCAGCCATACTGATAATGGTAACCTCTGAAAACAATGGGGTCCTTTGCGGAGCCCAGGTTTGTCCCCGCTGGAAAGTCGAAGTTTTGCGAGGACCGGAAAGACATGTTTAGGGCATTTCATACACTTCTATAATGATCTAATTACACTTCAAAGGTTCAAAAATGAATTTAGGCAGAAAGTGATCTGATAGAGTCTGTTGATCACAATCATCGGCCTGCACGTTACTGCAACCCAGCATGAGCATCCAAATTTGCATTCCCCAAATTCATTAATTAAAATGTATGCTTCCTAAAGAACACAAAACAGACTAGCAAATAGGGCCGTACATGAGCCAAAGTGTATAACATGAAAATGCTTTTGGGCCTTGAATAGCCCCCTACAGAGGTAACTTGTTAGTTCAAACTTTCTTAAGTGGTTTGAAACACTGGGGGATGCAGCAGGACTGATCCCTGAAACAAAAGGCCTGTATGCCACAGCTTGTGAGGCACAGCCCCCCAGTTTGCTACTTTGCGAGTCTAACGGTTTGGAACGGCTTTATTCTTATTCTGACCATGAGCATGATAAGCACCTCCTCTCAATCAGATATTATTCACAATCTGTTGAGACTCAACGGTTTCAGATGGAATTGCTGCCCATCTTATAATGTCACCCACCCACCTGGCATACTCTTGCTCTCCCAGCTGCAATCTCTCTATATCATCTGCCATGCGGTCGTACGTGCCAGCACTGGGGCCCTGCAGCTGCCGCTGCTGCTGTGGTAGGTGCGACTGCTGTTGCTGCTGCTGTTGCAAAGAGTAACCCTGCAAAATGGTTAATGCAGGAGCTGAGTTTATGATGCTAGCATTGGGCAGCCAAGTTGGTACACATGAAATTATGTGAAATTGACCTCTATCTCTATTGACCTCTATGCATGATCTATTGACCTCTATGCATGATCTATTGACCTCTATCTCTCTATTGACCTCTATGCATGACCATAGGGTCAACGGAATTTTATACACAGTTATTTACAAAAGGGGGCCTTATATTGTTCCTTTTTTTATACATAGGTTTACCATACTTTTGCGCGTGCGTGTGTGCATGCGTTTAGATGCTCATGAATACGTACTTATACGTGTGAGTATGTATAGGGGTTGGCACAGGGTCACACCGATACATGAGACTTTGTTATACCGCCTGCAAAACCGGATGCAATTTTGGCCCAAGTGGATCTAACTTTAGCCATTTCGAGGCCATAAACTGTTGAAATGCCAATGATAATTGTTGCAGCAAATATGGTCACTGACTTTGGGCCATATAACTGCATGTTTTTTGAGGTGACCTGTGGTGCCTGGGACTGGCATACTGCACATTTCCCAGCTGATTTTCCTCAGTAGGACCTCAACCAAGCAACTGAGCAATGAACTTCAAGCAAAAATGCAGCTAAGACATGTATAGAAAGGCCACTAATAAAAAAACGAGGGAACACACCCAGTTTTAGGAGAGTTGGGACCCTCGCCGAGGGTATAGATGACTGCTATATCTGACTTTCAGAATTCTAACCTAAAACATTTCCATCATCCCACTTTGGCTACTTGCTTTACATAACAATATTTTATGAACCATACAATTGTAAGCATGAAATTCTCCTGCTGTGGGGGTGCAACGTATAAGGGTATTTATCGGTAGAGGTATATCGGTATATGAAGCTCCCATATACCGTATATGCCACTCCCTAAGTAAATGTGTAGATCTGTGCGTGCATAATGTGTACGTTATTTACAATCAAAATGAGCATCAATGGAGTCAAACCAGCCTGTAAATGTTTGATTTGTAGCCCTATAGCACTTTAGGCCATCAAAATAGGGATGCACTTAAATCCTTTCAAATTACAAAGAACCTGGCCCATGTTGATGGGAAGGGATTGCAAGGCCAAGGTTGCAGAGGGTGTGGAGGAAGGGGATGGGGGAGGAAAGAGCAGGCAAGCTCACTGGCACAATTCAGAGCCAGATGATCAAATCCAAAGAAGCCTAGGGTGGTTCACGTTTATATGCAAAATGAAGACACGCATATTGAACTTATGTGACATTCTAAATCATACCTGTGCAGGTGGTAAATCAAAGGGGTGCTGGCCTGGCAGGGAGGACATTGGAGGCCGGGCGCTCCCAGGCCGTCCTCCTCCTCCTGCACCCCCTGACGGCCCAGCCATTCCCTGCAAGAAGTGTGTGCATTGTTTAAAGCAATTCCCCCTTGTCAAATGCTCTGCATAAGTGTGTGTGCGTGTGAAATACAAGATACTGTTCATGTATTGCATGTGCCTGCGCAACAGATTCAACGTGGTCAAATAATTGGTCAAATTTAGGGCATGTAGGGCAGGGCCTTTATCTCACATTGGCGAGCAAACTTTACATTTGTCACCTGAAAGCAAGCAGTGCTACACAAATTTGTGAAGCACATACTTTTGACATTGTTCTTGCAATCTTCAGGAATCGTTACCTGTGGTAAAGCCCCAGCCCCACCAGGATACGGTGCTTCATAAACCGGTGTGTCCTCAGTGCCTTGCGTTGGCCGTGGGTTCAGGTCAATACCCAACGACTTTGCCTGGAGTTTGCAGTTTTCATATGCTGAAATGAGATTCAAAAAAACGATGCTGCGTTCGTTATACGTGTTGACACCTGACCCAGATTGTTTAGAACTGTCAAAAAGTACGAACAAACACATTATGAGTATAGACGATGAACGTCAAACATCAATACACATTGCTCTTGCAATCTTCAGGAATCTAGATGTGTGTTTGCTACTTATAACATACGAGCAAGGTGAACACAGGTGCCCAACGAGGACCACACACGTATTCCTGGGGTGTTAAAACGTAGAGTAGAACAAAGCCTGTACACTACAAGTGCCTGGGAAGGCCCGAGCGGGATGCAACATGTGCGTACTATAAGTGAGCAAACACACTAACACGCACACATGTGGCGGCGAGCGGGGCCCAACCGATGCCTGCTTCACGTTTATGGCATTCACAAAGCCCGCCATCTCATAGCCTAGGCTGACAGGAGGAGAATTAAGCAGGGTTATGAAGCGTTTGTGCAAGCCCATAATGCGCGTGCTGCGCAACATCAAACTGCATAGCTTTGTTGACAAGCTTGAGTTGAAAACTCCGCAGAATTAAGGTACTTGACCATAATTTTGAGGCCAAAGCGCAAGCATAGGCGTGCTTGAAAGACAGAACATTCGAAGTGGCCCTGACGGCTGTATAGATTATGAGCAGATCTGACGAAACAAAAACAGCACCACATACCTTCCCTACAATCACAGGATTCCGCAACAATGTGCTGGTGTCTGGCCTCTGGATGTACTTGTGCGTAAGCAGGAGGTTGATGGTCTGCAACACAAAATATACGAGGGCTTTATTGTCCTGTCTTGTTATAATTGTTATGGTTTCAAATAGCACATAAGGTCCTAGAGCTATATCTTGGCTGCTAAAAGACAAATTTTGCTGAATTCAATAAGCAAAGAATGCACGTGAGAGCAGATTGAAACGCAGCTCTACAATCATGTGCACTGGTATGCAGACAGGTGCCAAAGGAAACAAGGGCTCTATTTGGATGTTAATGCTATGACGCTTGTGACTAGTTGTACCCAACCTGTACTAGTGCAGAGCTGTAGGGGCCTGTGATGGGTGGATACTGTCCACGCATGATCTTACGTATGAGCGCCCCCTCGTTCTGGGCATCGAACGGGTAGTGGCCAGTGCAGCACTCGTACTGCAAGTGGCAGTCAAAGTAAGGATTCGCCACACTTTTAAACGCTGCAAGATGGATTATAGGGCAAAAGCGCTGGAGAAACGCTTGTATCCCCGCTGCTCCAAGTATGCTGCGTAACACACCACATGAGTTTCAGATGACCGCGTCATAATAATTTAGAAAAATATTCACTGGTGCAGCTGATAGGCTAAGCACTAACCAGCACACACATGCATGCATGAACACGCACGTACGCGCAAAAACACCATGTATGCGTGCACACATGTACGCCATTCATACACGCACACAGTCACACACAGCCACACATACATAATATGAAGCGCACTGCAATTAGATTGTTTCCAATTCTTCCTTTCTGCCACTCACCATCACAATCCCCGTGGCCCATACATCGCTCTTCTCATTGTATGGCTTGTCTTCGCAGAGCTCAGGGGACAAGTAGTAGGGCGTGCCCACCAGGCTGCGGGCAAAGTTGGAGCCATCGCTGAGGGCGCGTGCAATGCCCAGGTCACCAATCTGTTTGTTGCAAGTATTGCCAATGGGAAGCAGAGTCAGGTAGTAACAAATGGAAATGGCAAACAGAAGGAGCTCATGTTCAGTCTTATGTTGCATTGCAATGTTTAATCTGACCATCATCATTTCCAACAATATACAGGATGCCACAGCTACAACACGGCATCGACACGCACCTTGATGTTGTCGCTCGAGTCTAGAAAAAGATTAAGGGCCTTCATGTCACGATGAATGATTTTTCTGCCGTGGATGTGCTGCAGTCCCAGCAGGGTCTGGATCAAGAACTTCCACACCGTCAGCTCAGGCAATCCCTTACCCTTCTGCGCCTGAAACATAACGACAGGGGAGTGACCAGAACGTAGAGTAAGCATAAAAGCATGAGATGGCTACACCTTGGGCTCATAGAAACATGTCTGCGTAAGTGCACATGAGATAGGTGCGTCATGTCCCTCTCCGGCGTTTTTGGCGTTCGTTCTTGCGCTGTGCCTACCTTGATGAGATGTGACACATTCCCTCGAGAGGCAAACTCCATGATGATATTCAGACGGTCACTGCTGTCTGCGTTGGAGTGGGGAGAGTGTGGGTTGTTGTATGTTAAAGCCTTGAATCAATGCATGGCAAGAAGAGGGCCTGTGCCATGCACTTCAGTTGGTAGCAAAAGTAACTTTAGGCTGACAAATGTCCTGCAAAATGAACACCTCTCCCTTAAGGCACCCTTTCATGGTGTATGGTGTGCTATCACCAACAACACAACCTGCACTCACCGACAAAGGAGTCGTAGTGCTTGCACACATAGGGATGGTTGAGCTGGGCAAGCATCCGTGCCTCATCAATGGCTTCCTGGCGGTCCACACGCTTCATGCCCGCCAGTTTGACCTGCTTCAGGGCTAGGACACGGCCGTCCGCTGCACAAAAAAGCACACAAGGCATCCATCTCTGCGGTAGGTATCAATCCCCGCTTCTCATACAAGAATAGGTTTACCTCCAGCCATCTGGATGCTGCACTGGTTGCTCCCATCCCCGCGAAAACAAAAATACAACAGACTAGCAATGAAGAAGAGTGAGTTCTTAGAAGTGACAGGGGGCAACTGAGGGAGACTGGTCTCACCTCAGCAGCACCACCAGCCATTTGCAGATCCACCTGACAGCACTGACCCAAAGATCTCAGCGTCGTCCAACGTGACATTCACCTCATCGAGATCAAGTACTGTGAGGACACTAGACCTCAAAACCAGCTGAGCGCCGCACAAAAACAGCACAAAGGCCTCTGCACCATCCTTAAAAAAGCCTCCGTTACTCTCCACACCATCCTTTTGGGAGTGGGTGGCACTATTTACAACAATCACACGCTGGAGCCTCTTAAGGAGCTGGGTCTTGATTCTCAAAGGGTTAAGAAACTTGCTTCCAAGCTTCGTATTCATTCTGGCAATTACGCTGCCAAACTTGTCCATACCAAACGTATACTTTCCAGTACTAATATCAACTCTCATCACGAGACAGTTTCAGGTCAAGCCTGCATCCCTCCTGATCCCCATTGATCTTTTCTTATTCTATTGGTTGAGGAGTTTTACGGTACCCGGTACCAAAGTAGCTCCTTTTGCTTAACTAATGTGGGGAGTGTAACCAAATTTCTGACAAGAAATACCCAAATTTCTAAAAGAAATGTGTTCCTGGAATTAACTGTCAACTGCCGGGCGCACTTTGAGGGTCTTTTGTGGCTTCGTCTGAGGTCAGCTGCCTGTAAGAATATGTCAGATAGTTAGAGCGCGAGATCCAAAGTATGTGTGCTGAGTTTCGCGGCATATTGGAGCAATGCAAGGCAGCATGCATGCGGCAGGAAGGCTAGGGGACAATTGTTTTGCACGTAACTCAAAATGCGCTCTCTTCGCACGACAGAGCAATAGCATGTATTCCATACACATGCTTTGCAGCAACATTTAAAGAGCAGTTTCTGGACCTTCAGGCTAATGTGTCTCTTTCTTTGCAGAGCATGCTAGTACTGAATGCCAGATTCACATAAGAAGCACATGACATGCAACTATTGCCAGCACTGAACACACAAGTGCAGCATTTCAAAAGGATTGCATGCATGTTCATGTTGCTGGACCTGGCAGGACGTGTCACACTTTTATTGATTGTTGATTATTAGGTGCAGACAATCAGAACAAAGCAAGATGCTGGCTATTGCCTTATGTATCGACCTGTGTGGTGCAAGCATCTGGAATGCACTTAGTCAGTCTGTTTCCGCCTTAGGAACGGATATCCGAAAACAAACACAAAAAAAGGCGAAAAGTTTTGTACGTAGAAATTTGGGCGGGTGGAGCCCTTCTATTTTTTCACTGCCTGCAAAGTTTTTTTTTTTGTCAAATAAGGTTGGACGCAGAAATTTAGCCATTTCCCTCCAATAATAAAATGTACCAAAGCTAAAAGGGGGGACATTCGACAGCTCCCCACATTGTACATCGACGATGTCTCACGACATCTAATAAACTCTCCTTTCGGTCCCTCCTCTCTTAGAAGTGTCTTGTGCTACCTATCCTTGTTCGATATTTTTAAACGACATATCTATCGCATTAGTGCGATAAGAAAACAAATTGATATATGCTACGATACTAAAATAAATAACTGCGTGCCAAGCATGTTTTGCTTGTTGCCTTCTCGCCTCCTCTCCTCTCCCCCACCTCATCGTATTTGTGACAAAAGGTGAGTGTACAATTGACGACTTCTTGTGTGTCTCGTATTGATTGAGGTGAAATGATCTAGAAACTTGTTCCCTTTTTCGGAGGATCCTGTCCCCCTTTATCCTCTTCCTCTTACTCCTGTGCTATTTACTACTCTTTGTCGGCTGGCACCAACAAAAGAGCTGTGCGTCCACGGCCATGTGTCAGCGCTCCGTTTAAGCGGAATGAAAGGCAGGAGCATTCTGAACATGTTGTGCCTGAAGGAGAGACAAATCCACTTTACAGTGTGAGTATTCCACCCTTGTCAACTGTGTGTGTATGTGTGTGTGTGTATGTGTATGTGTGTGTAGAAGGATCAATCTGCCCTAAAACACTTATCGCGGCAAAGCAATTGTAAATTGTGTTTGCAATAAGGAGGCAGCGAGCACTAATTCCAATGCACTAAACCTGAATGTTCCAATTGATGAATCCCTGCCTCCATTTTCTGAGCTTTTCTTCAGTCCCATTTGCACTCTCTCGCCCAAGTTACCAGACCTTGTTACATCAGACCAGCTTCCAGCAACCAAAGCAACTCCTATACGGTGTGGTTTCAACCTCGCCTTTTTCCTCCTTTCTTCCCACACATAAATATCTATGCAACACGATGCAGCTTCTTTGGTCGTGTTTAAGTGAGTATGGCAATTTCTGGCTCTCCAAAATAGAATGGGCAGCCTGCTTCTTTTTTGTTCTGGCTAACAAATTTATTGCTCATTCAGAGCGAGTTTGATCGGGTGGGCTTATAAAGCAAAACCCTCACCAGACCCACACAGGCCTACATCCTAAATGCTAGGGCTCAAAGCCAAAGCTCATCATCAAATTTTCTGCCATGTAAGCCCACCTCGTGTATAAACCTTGAATATACTGTTTGAACTCACACAGGTGGGAGAGGTCCATGCTGAGGGGGAGGTGCAGCCACCAGAGCTGCAGCAGCAACGGCAAGAGGGCCGGCCCCTGAAGGTCACCAGCAGCAAAGCACCCATTAGCAGCGAGGTCTCGCCACTCTCCACCCAGAACGAGGTGACGTTCGAAGGGTTGGGTGGAGTGAGCAAGGGATCCCCATCTGAGCAAGAGGCGGTGTATGAATGGCCAAAGCATGAGCAGCCTACTCTAGCCGCCAATCAGCAAAGGAGCCGCGCCAATTTGTCTGGACCTGCTCTTCCGGAACACATCAGCTTCATCTGTACGTATTCTGCCTTTATTTAATTCGTTGCTGCACCCATGCAAAACATGTGCCTTACATCTTGGCTTTGGGAAAATGGAATAATAAACATCATACCTTCCTTTAACTTTGCAGCACCAGTTGCTAGCCCCGACACACCCATTGATGACGTCCTGCTCTGCCCACATCTGCGAGACTTTCTGAGCCCACAGGTGGGAAACAGGACCAACTCAGAGGAATATACACTTGCAAGATTACGCACACGCATGTGGCATGCCTACTGATTTTGCTGTTAAAATGGCTGAAAACAGTGGTGCCTAATGCCCCCTTACAGGCTTCTCCTTTCTTAGAGCACAACAACTGGGAAAGTGGCTTTGTTGATGATGAGGACCGTGTTGCGCTAAATACGCTGGAGTAAGTCGACCAGGAAACACTTCCTTTCCATCTTCCGCTGTCTTGTTGGCTTTCTCTGAACTGAGCCTGCTTTATACCCTCCTCTCATCCTGGAACCAGTTGCATTCTACCAAGCATAGTGTGCTTTTCTCGTGTTCCCATCTACAGTCCCGAATTACAGTTTGCTGATGAAAAGACTAGATCCACTTCAGGATCGGTCAAATTGAACTTGTGCAATGCTGCTGGATTTGGCCCTCAACTTCAAAGAGCACACGTCCAGCATAGCTTACTGATATTGGCGTCTTGAACAGGCAAGGAATTAGGAAAGCGGCGCTCTGTCCATGTCCATTTTAGAAGAATGGGTTTAGATCAATCAAGCAGACAAACCCTTGGCTGACCTTGATTATCACAAGAGAAATATCTGAGACACAACTTGATTTGGCATCAATGAAATTTGGTATGCACTGCAGCAATTTCAAACAGCAACGGTCAAGGCGTGTATTTGGGTTCCACGGTACACTCACCTCTGACCATAATTTGTAGTTTTACCTGTATTTAACACGCTTGCTTTCTCCTTATACGATGAATTTGGAGCACCCTGTACTTCTTTCATCTACACCCCTTTCCACAATTTGCAGCTTGGCTACAACAGAGAGCAGCGGGGCAAGCGACATGTGCGTCATGCCCAGTATTCGGTCGGCTGCAACAAAGCCAAACATTGTGTCGCCCTCATACACGGTAGCAGCAAGTGCAGCAGCAGCAGGGTCATCGCCAGTTGCAGATATGGGCACAAAGCAGGGAGGTACGTTATTTCAGCAGTTTTGTGCAGCTTCCCGTCAAATGTAGCTTTCATACAACTGCCACATTGTCAGAGGGGGGCATCTGAGGCCCAAAATGGGCATGCTCTAATATGCTCTTTGGCTTAATGCGTGCAGCCTGATTGGATTTCGAATATTTACATGCTATACATCTGCCTGTGGGTGCAAAAATTGAAGCTTGCATATTGGGCCACTGGTGCTTAATCTGCAATGGCGTGGACCCTACTATTTGCTGCCGAATGTTCATAACAGACCACCTACCAATTTTAGTTGACTAAATCTGAGCACATATTCTGGTAGCTTTTTACCCCAGCATAAATTGGAAGCAAGATTGGTTCCACTTCGGTGGAGTTTTGTGAGAAGTTGCCCTATAAATGTTAGAGAGACTTAAAGGCATCTGCTCAGTTACCCCCCTCTGCCACATTGACATGACTTGGAACATGACATGGAACGTTTGCTTGTCTGCAGATCATGTGGCCAGGCCTGTTGCTGAAAGAATGATGCATGAGCAGACGGCCCCCTCTCCTGACATCCCTCACACAGAAGAGGAGGATGAAGAGGCTAGCAGGGAAGCTGCCGCAGCTGTAGGTGAGAAATTGCCTGCTGGTTGTCTTTGCAAAAGGTTAAAAAGGGCATCTCTTGAATTTTAACACCAAGTAAAACAAGCAGCGGCCTTTTATGTGTCAATTTTATGATTCGGGAATTTGTGAGCTGTCATGTAAAGGCACAAAAAGTCTGACAGTGTAGCATTAAATTAGGAATATGTGCATGGCTCTCATGCATGATGTCCAGGGATTAATATATAAAACCAGGAGTTATACTCTACAACATATATGCCAATTTAAGTTAATTTAAACATTTGCTTCTCGTTGGTTATTCAGTTTGTCATAAAGATATTGGTATCATTTAGCCTTTGCATTAATTGGTACAGGTTTATCAATGTTTATTTAAGGGGACCAAGAGGGAACTGCTGAGTTCAGTGTGTGAACTCCAGTTCTTGTAGAGCAGCAAAGTGATATCACTTAATCACTCTTACCTTTTATTTGTGTTTCTCTCCTGTTTCTTCATGTTTATATTTCCTTGGTCCTCACAACTGCTCTCCTAGCCAAATTAAAATTTTGTTTTCCTTTTCCCTTTTCAGTTTTTGAGGACCGTGATTGTTACAAGAGGGATTTAGAGTACCAAAATCTGTTGCTGCAGGCCTTGACCGACTGACTATGCACCCCTTCCATGTTCGTAAAGAGAATGACGGTCGTCGGCTGTGTGTACCCTTGCCTGCATGGGCAATGCGTGCAGGGCCAAGAAGGTACAGTTTTTAACCGCAAAAACGTTCTCTGTTACTGCTGTAACATCAAACATCAATGTGGCCTCGTTCTTTGTGCTCTGACCTATGTCCATCTTTTGCCTTCCTTCTTCCTTTGTACCCTTGTGCCTCAGCACTATCTACTATAAGCCTCAGGACGTCACGGCAGCAATTGTCACTTGTGGGGGCCTCTGCCCAGGTTAGTAATAATAGTTAACAGTAAAGGTTTGCTTGTTTTCCAGTGGCTCCTTTTCCTTCATTATAGCGGGGGGTGGTTTTCTCTTTTTTGTTTGACTTGTTTTCTTAACTTTTGACATTCTAACAGAGGGGGGCGATTGACCCCCAAATAGGCATATTCCTGGAGTATGGGCACCTAACTTGCTACAGCCAAACTTGTTTTCAAATTGTAGCCCATGCCCATGTTCCAGGATATCCATAGCAATTGAGTTTTATTGTAGCGAATTGGGGCGCCCATGCCTCATTTGCATTGGCGTGAACCCTACTTTTAACCACAGTTTTTTCACCTGATCACCCACGACACCAAATCCCATATTTTATGGTGCTATGGTGTCCTATAAAATTAATATCATCACAAAAGAAATGGAGGGAATCAATTCAACTTGTGCTGTTATCCCATGGTAAGCCACCATACTCGGGTTTCGGTGGCCCGTTTGAGCTTGGACTCCTGTGAAATTGCACGGATATTGATTTACGTAAATATAAGCACATATGCACATAGTTAACACATATGCACAATGCCAGCTTTCATTTGAAGCAAGAATCAATTGGATGAAAGCGCGGTGAATGGCTGCAATCCAAGTGTAAAAAAGGGACATTTTGGGGCATGTGTTCAGTCGCCCCCCTTTGACCTTCTAACCTGCATGCAGCCAGATAAGATGTCTGTTTCCTACAAGGGAACAAGGCTGGCAGATCCCTGCCTCCAGGTTGTTTTGATTATGTCCATCAATGGTGCTAAAGTTCCCAGTATTGTTGCGTACTCATGCAGGAACAAATGACGTAGTTCAAGGTAAGCAGTTCTACAGCAGCAGTTAGCAGCAGCATGGAACATTGACAACCTCTTATGCACTCTCTTTGGTAATTGTTTTCACAAGATACATAACATCTTCTGCACAGGAATTGTGTACCGGCTTGTAGATTATGGTGTACCTGAGGAGCAAATTTTGGGAATCAGGCACGGTGAGCTTGTAGGGCCTTATGGGTTGGCGGAATGTGTGGTGAATTTCCCGTGACTAAATTAGCTGTGCATCCCATCTAGCGCTCTCACTTGTGTACGCATATTAAGCGCACATAGAAGCAAGTATTGGCACCTTCACATCGCAAACTCTGATTGACAATCCAAAACTTGCAGGCTTCAAAGGTTTTTACGAGCACTCTCTGAAACCGGTGAGGGCGCAATCAGGAACTTGAACCCACAGGGAGTTTGACACCGTTGTGCAGCACAGAGATCAGCATCGAATTTCTTTATGATCTGTTCTTATATTTGTTGTAACTTTAATACTACCGCAGCATCTTGTTGTGCTAATAAATGATTGAGTAATCAGCTTCCATCAACTCCACAGATGATTCTCACACGCCAAGAAGTGGATGGGGCGAATTGGCAAGGCGGCACCATTTTGGGCACTAGTCGCGGAGGTGAGCATAGCCCTTTTGTCCTTGTTGCATTTTTATGCAACATGAAATTGAACTAACGCCTACCCACTCAACTGCATCGTCAATCAGGCTTGAAATGTGCTTGTTATAAGACAACACATCTTACGACTGGTCTGAAATCCGTGCAGGCTCTGACATTGAAGCAATCGTGAAGCGTCTGGAGGTCTGGAACGTGGGCATGCTTTTTGTCATTGGAGGTAAGTGGAAAAATTCTGGCCCTCGTTAACGAAAGAACACTGCCATTCTTGCATGATTGCTACTGCAGTGCCTTGCTAATCATCAGCTTCACTTTTCATACATGTTGCATCATACATGTTGCATCCAACTTCACCTTGTTATGCGTGTCTTTTTAAGGTGACGGCGGTAACAAGGGCGCGCAAGCCATTAGCGAACGGTGCCAGGAGGAAGGGGTCCGCTGCTGTGTGATTGGGGTCCCAAAAAGCATTGACAACGACATTTTGTTGGTAAGCAGGGTTGCACAGGGATTAACATGAGCTTGTCTTGTATATTGGCTAGATGTAATCACATGTACTTGCATGGAGTACTTGTGTGAAGGAGGAGGTAGATCTCTCAGCACATACAGAGCAGCTGGTTTAGGCATGACCATCGGTTTAAGTGCCTTACTTTGATGTCAGATGGACCATACGTTTGGCTTCCAGACGGCCGTGGAGGAAGCCCAAAGATCTCTTCTGGCAGCAAAGGTGGGTTGTGCAAAAGTACAAACTAAATTTACACACCATGCAGCAGGTTTCTATGTTATATATAAGACAAGTTGCTCATGAGCATGAACATGAGTAATAAGTGGAATGTTTGTTCTGTTGTGTGCTGCAGCCCTCTTCGTCCACAAATTTGTGCAGAAACGTAGTGAATCTGAGCCTTTCACCAGATGCTGTGTGCCTTGCAGGTGGAGGCTACCTCTAATCATCGAGGGATAGGCTTAGTCAAATTGATGGGGAGACACTCAGGTTTCATTGCCATGCAGGTAATGGGATCTTACCCATGGGCACAGACATTCTCATAGACGCGTTGGATTTCAATGCTGTTGGTTGAGAGCATTGGCATGTGCATGGTCAATATCCTTTGTGATATGAATAATCATACTTTCCAATCCCAGGCCTCTCTGGCCAGTGGTGTGGTAGATGTTTGCCTGATCCCGGAGGAGCCGTTTGAGCTAGAGGTGGGTGAGATTTCTACGACTGACTAGCTCTTGACCAGTCTAAAGACCTGCAGCTGATAAAGAGTAGTTTGCATGCATGGCACCTGTGTCTAGTTATAACGTTTGCAATGCTTGAGCATTGCCTTGAATGATTTACAGGGTGAGCACGGCCTGCTGGCCTACATTGAGCACTTGATGTGTACAAAAGGACATTGTGGTGAGTGTGTGTGTGATATTTGTTGCTTTGAGAAAAATGTGTTTATGGTGGTGTGTATCTGTATGTACAGAAAGCCAGCCAAACAAAGAAAATTAGTGGAAAACCATCACATGTATGCAGTTTTTTTACCACTTCATCTGCAGTTATCTGCTGTGCTGAGGGTGCAGGGCAAAATGTCTTGCAGAGCCAAGATGGAGGGAACGAGGTAGACCCCTCAGGTAGGTGATCTGGATAATGTGAAATAATAATCAGTGTCGACAGTGATTGGCTGATTGGCATTTGTTTTAAGTGCTTATCAAAGGAACACAGAAATATGTTTCATTATGAAAAACCGACAATGGAGGCCCTTTGAAGGGCACAAACAGGAAGGCAATTGTGTTTGACTACTCAAACCAACTTAACAAGCCTACAAGCTCCAGCGTGTGTGTGGGTTGCCTGCATATCGATGACGGAAAATACAATCCTCTATTGTTCAACGTTGTACACCTTGCAGGGAACGTCAGGCTGAAGGACATAGGCACCTTCCTGAAGTCTAAAATCAGAGAGCACTTTAATCATAACCCTGATGGACCAGGTAAACAAGTAATTTATCAGGGTGAAGCAATATCTTAGATTAGATGAGTCTCATGAAAACAATTTGCCCATTTGAGCCCACAGCTGGCGTGTAATTATCTTATGTGTTTGTGCCTTACTTGCTCCGTTTAAGCAATCCCCCTTGCTGATCACGCACTATTATCGATCTAATCCCGCTCTTCTTTGCATCCTTGCTCTGCAGTGGACGTTAAGCACATAGACCCAACCTACATGATTCGCACCATAACCACCAGCCAGCAAGACTCCATCCTGTGCAAGGTGACGAGTGTTTTGAAGAAGATGTTTCTTGCGAGTAAAACTCTGGTTTGCAAACTCTTGCTTGTTCTTTTCTAATCGTAAGAGTTCCTCAATCAAACCTGATGACCCAAATTGTCCATTTGTCCATGGTGTTCATTCCTGCAATTTATTAATCCTTGTAGGTACTTGCCCACAGCGCAGTCGACGCATCATTTGCGGGGTTCACGGGTGTATGTGTGGGCCAAGTCAACACACACTTTGCAATGCTTCCAATTCCGGTGAGGGATGTGTTTCAATTTTGCTTTATCCTCTATATCAAAACTTGTGTGATAACAAACGGATGTGCTCCAATAGTATGACAGAAGCTTGCAGCTTGGGGGCCTGCATGACACAACACAGCTTGCGCTTTTTTATCAAGCGCATTGTTGTTCACTTATGAAAAAAGAAAAACTATGCTGGCAGTGAAAACCACATCCCATATTGATTTCCACTTACGCATTTTTGGAATATTACAATATTTGAGTCCTGGTTCTGAGCAGTGCATTCAATCTTTTGGCTAACTCGCAATTTGTGTCAAAAATTGTAGGTGGTGATCAAGAGTCCGAGGCGTGTCGATCCTTTGGGGAAGCCGTGGACCAGGCTGAAAGCAGCTGTACAACAGCCTACACTACACGATTGACCACAAATGGGGCCTGCTGAAGTTTGACACTGGTTTGACTTTTTAGTGCTGATTTCGTAGGTTTCGTGATATATTGTGTATAGATGACACTGAAGGTAATGAAGTAAATTTCGTTCATTGACTTTCTACCAAGTGATTGTGAATTAGAATTGATTTGTGGTACCTTTTGATTACAAGTTGTCATTAAGACGCAAGGCGTTCAGCTCAGAAATCGCATTGAGCACTCCTATTCTTGTTCCACACATCTATTTTGATGGCGTACCAAAGGATAAGAGTATAAAGGATCAGTATAGATGCCTGTTTAACGTAATTTAGAAGAAGTCAAGTAAGGACTTCAATTCAAATAGGAAGAGCTAGTTGAGTACTTCTAGGAAAGGCATCATTATATGGATGTTATATATGGGTCAGAGACACTACGCCTTCTTGGTGTGTTATTCGCTTGTAATTGGAACCTCTATAGTTCAGTTAATCTTGCACAACAATGCGGCTGTACAATTCTTTGACTAAATCCAACAGTAAACAATGAAAAAGGTCTTACATGCTGACATGCAGCTGAGTACACGATCCAATGATTGCTGGTCAGGCTATGCCTTTTTTGCCATGGATAGTCTGACATAATCGTGTATCTACAAACAGAAGCTGCAGAACTGTGAGCCCATTGACCTCAGCCGTTTTGTCGTAGACCTCAGGGAGAGACACTTACAGTACTGGACACCTTATTCTGACACGCATCCGAGAGAACACAACAGCAAACGCTCTAATTATGACCAATAGTGTGCTCTTCCTTAAAAAAAAAGGGCTCTGGTCACTCATTCGCCTTACATCCTTCCCAAATACATGTTTCTCAACCTGCCTTGTGCTCATCCGTAATTCAGCTCGTTGTAGACATTGTGTCCACACCCTACGTTTTGAGACAGCGACATGGAAGCTAAGTAATTCCCCACCTGTGACCTGTGTGATACAGATGATGTCCAAGATGAGCAGCATGTCCTTTTCCACTGCATCAATCCCCACGTTATTATTTCTCTCCACAGGACATATGCATCTTTGCTTCCCCAAACAGGAGCTCACGATGTATCTACTTTTTTAAGCCAGAACAAAGTGTTGTTTCCTCCGTGAACTACTTTGCTTATTTTGATCAGCCTAGCAGTCGTACTTCTTGACTGAAGGCCTTTTTTTTAAACCTTGTAATGCTTGAAACTCATCTTGAAACTCATCATCATAAATGGAGTATCAGTTGTGAACAGCAAGAGTTTTCTACAAATGTAATCTATACTTCGTTAACGAGATGCTGACGGCGTTAGGGTGAGTCTGGTTTGGACAAGTCCGGCTCTGCCTGTAATCGACAGAGTGCTTGCGGAGCTTGAGGCAAGCGAGGCCTTTTTAAAAATCGAAACTCAATGACAGCCAGTTCCTGGAAAGAATCTAAACTTATGTCTTTCCTAGTCCATTCCGATTGTGTAACACTTACACCATCTGCGTTCTGTTCTTTCTTTAAAAATGAGATAGCAGATTTCAAAGAGATCTTGATTCTGTTATACTATCTGAAATCATTTCATCATCCTGCACGGTATGAAACGCATCCATGATTTTACAAGTCTTACACAAAGAGTGAGTCCAAAAGTTATTACAAAGGAATGCTCCTTACATATCACGCACCCTATAAGAAAACTATGCTCCTCTCCTGCTAAATTTGGGGGGCGATGTATGAGCACCTCCGCGTGGTGCCCCCTGGAAAACGCCTTCGTGTGCCTTCGTGCACACGCCCGGGCATACTCGGGAGCGGCTAAGACTCATACGGCGGAGCAACACGGCAGCCCTTAGAATGGTAGCCGTGGCAGCAGTCATAACCAGGGCCCGGCTGTAGCTTGCGACCTGCTCCTGGCCAGTTAGGCACCGGCTCCCTTCGCGGCCAGGCATGCCCTGGCTCACGGTTTCAATTGGCAAGTTGTGGAGGACAGCATCGGACTGGTCTGCTGTAGTTGGGTGAGCTGGTGGGGTGGGCAGC
>Ga0307951_1000206_pt1 | contig 33850 bp, 56 predicted proteins | sample OrgLakmetagen374_FD_201842 | JGI IMG/M metagenome (GOLD analysis project Ga0307951, IMG submission 201842) | Saline water microbial communities from Organic Lake, Antarctica - #374 | ecosystem: Environmental > Aquatic > Non-marine Saline and Alkaline > Saline | place: Antarctica: Organic Lake... | reverse complement strand
CAGGAGAGGATACCCCCGTATGAGCACGCCAACCACCACACCGCTGACCGACCGCCAGCTTATCAACGAGGGGCGCGGATATGCGCATACGATCAACGTCGCGTTTTGCCGCAAGATCGAGCTGCGCCTGCACGCCGCTGAGGCTGAGCTGGCTGCGGAGCGGGCGCGGATTGAGGAAAACCTGTAAGTCACAGCGGCAACCGCAGCGACGGAAAAGCCGCCTTGACTAGCTCGTGGAATGCTAGTCGAAAGCGGCGGGCGCGGAAGTGCTCCTTAGCGCATTGCCAGTGCAGTTCTCGCTGCGTGGGCGCTGGCATTAAAGCTGACCGTCTTTGAGTTTCTTGACGATGGTCTTGCTCTTGGTGTCCATCTTGCGCGACATAATCTCTTTTAGCTCTTCGGCTTCGGTCGGGTTTTCGGTCTCCCATTCGCTGATGGCCGATACCATGGCCGCGCCTGTCTGTTTTAGCACTGCGCGTGATGTCCCTGCTATGGTCTGCACAAGCTGTATGACGAGCGGGATTAGCGCGGGCATGAGCACGCACGCGACGACGATCAGCAAGACGACGACGAACCCGCCTGTGCCCCATACTGACAGCCCAGTGCCTTCCAGCGCGGTGCCTTCGCGCTTGTCCAGCCATGTCATGAGGTCGGCAAGGTCGTTCTGGTGTGCGCGGTTGCCCTTGGTCAATGCGGCGGAAACGTCGTTTGCTGCGTCGATAGGACGCTCAGGAGAGCCAACACGCTGCGAGAGGTCTATCGCTACGCCCTTTGCCTCTGCGGGCTGTTCTACGGCTTTTGACAAGTAGTCGGCGGCTTGGCGGATGTCCTCGGTAACCTCCTTGACCACGGGCGCGGCGACGTTTTCTTGGAAAATGCGCTTGCTCTGGAGTCCGACACTCGAACAACCCGCGCCCAGTATCAGGATTATGGATACAGTAAAAAGGGTTGTGATGTTTCGGAGTGTCATGGCGCTGGGATTGGTGTTGGCGGTTCGATTGGGTGGATCTCTGTGACGTTAAATCTGTAGGCGATAGACTCGTCAGAGCCGCGCTCGGTGATCACGAAGAATCCCTCGTCGGTCACGTAAATATCAACCGTTGCCATCGGCGTCGGAAGTGGTCGCGACGCGCACCCTGCGCAGTGTATTAGGATTACGGATACAGCGAGGAGGGCGGTGATGATACGGTCGGTCATTGGTTGTCTCGCGGTATCTTGGCGATTTCAACGGTCAGCCCGATCACGGCATCAGTCAGTTTCTCAGTGGCCTTTTTGCCGTCCGCTTGCGTTTGCAGGATCGCGTCAATCGTCGCGTCTTGTCGCTCGTCTGCCATGCTGCTTGCCTGCACGGCTTTTTTGAGGTCGCGGGCTTCGGTGCCTGCGTAGATCGACACCATCCCCAAAAATAGTAGCGATCCTACCAGCAATAGGCTCGCGTATTTGTTCGGGATTTGGGTCGTGTCGGATTGGTTTGGCATGGTCTTAAATTGTTTGCTTCTTGATCCACCGTGCGGGCAGCTTTTGCTTTAGCGCCCGCACCTCGGCAGCGGTCAAACTGTGATGCGTTACCACGCCATCCTCGTCGGTTGTCGGCAGGTCTGCGGCATCTACCATTAGCGCGGCGCGTCCGTCGTCTGCAACGGACATTGACCACCAATAAAGCGGGTCGCCAGGGATGGCTGCGGTCAGCCCGCATCGCCGTAGATATTCGCTGTGGTTGCGGGCTTGGGCTGCGGTGACGTTTGGGAATGGTAGATTCATTAGATTCCAAAGAGGCGGTTGAGCTCAGCTTGAATGGCGGCTTGATTTGCGTTGTCTGGCGCGATGATTACCGCCGTGACTTTGGTATAGGTTAGCGACGTGAGCAGAGCCGTCATGGTCGTGATGGCGCTAATGTCAAATGCCGTGATCGTGTTGAGAGTGACAGTGCCAGCGTTGTCGGTGACTGCGTAAACGTTGGCCGATGTCAGGCCAGTGAATGCAGTGGTAAATGTGAGGTTGTCCGTGGCCTCCCATAGCGTTGATGCGTTGCCGTTGTTATCGACTACTCTTGCGCCAGCCACTACAGTCTTTGGCATGTCCGCTACGGTTGTTTGCGTGGCATCGTTGGCTCCTACGAGACCGTCGTAAAGCTTGGCTTGCACGCTGCCAAACGGTTGCCCTGAGTATAGCGCGGGAGAGCCAAATACTGTAGGATTATAAGAGTTGCCAGAGGTGTCTAACCAATTAGAGTTTTGGTTGCCGTCGCCCGCCCACGCCAGCACCGAAGTCCCTGCGCCGTTTTTAATGATAAGGTTTTTTAATAAGCCATCGCAGAAACCGCCCGTGGAGTTGTCAACCAGCGCGCCAACTACTATGTTACCTCGATCTGGTATATCCGCAAACCAACCGCCAGTGTTTGAGCCAGTAACAACCTGTAGCGACTCAGAGTTTCCATCAATCTCAATCGACCAAGCTGTTCCGCTAGATGCAAATTTTACCGTGTGTAATTGCCCGTCGTTGAAAAGCGATGTCGTCTCAACCGCGTTGAAGGCAGAGTCTCTAGTTATAATCCTGACCTTACCAGCATTAATTCCAAAAGCAATGCGCTTGGCGTCGGTTGGTGTGCTTGCTGAGGCCACAAAAATAAAATTGCCGGAGCTGGTAATAGCAAAATCTATGGTGACAGAGCCAGAGGAATCGCCAGACCTAAAATTGCTCACGTCTTTTTTAACATAATCATCCACCCCATCAAAATACATTGCATTATTATACAGCGCACTAGTCCCGTTGTTTACGTAATCCAAAGCCGTGCCGCTCTTAATATCCGCTGCCGTAAACGCACGCAAACCACCGTCGCTACTACGACGCACCCGAACCACTGGATTTAGCACGCCATCAACCGTCCCGCGACTGCTGCCGAGGTCGGCTAAAAAGTAGGCTGCGGTAAGGCCAGTGCCGAAGCGCTGTATAAATTTCTTTGCGCCAAACAGCGCAAGAAACTGCGCGGGTGTATAGCGGCTACCTTCGCGGGGCAGTATCTGATTGTGCAATAGCATCGATTACAGTTCGAGGGCTTCGATCAGGATGGTGACGTTTGCACTGAGCTCGGCGGGGAACGACAAAAAGCCATACATCACCGGCCCGCCTGCAATGGTGACAACCTCAGTGTGTCGCACGTCCGACGCGACTGCCGAAATCTCCAGCGGGATCGACACGCTACCCGCGCCGCCGAACTGGGCTTGAGTGGTTGCGGCCACCGTGCCTGCGCCTGCGCCATCGGTAAAATTCGACGACGTGATGATCAGCGAGCACGGCATTGAGCTAAGCCGCGAGCCGTCTGCGTTGGTCAAGGCCGCGCCGCCAGTCGTGACGCGGCAGGAGATGCCTACGGCACCCCCTGCGGTTAGGGCGACTCGAAAGCCGTCTGAGATTAACGGCGAGCCGTCTGCGGTTGTGTCTAATAGTGTCGTGCTCATGGTAGTGTATTAGGTTATTGGATACGTTTTGGCAAGTGCCGACTGGAAGCGGGCTGGGATGGGTCAATTTTGCGGTTACTTCGGGAAATTATCATTTAGCCATTCCTTGCGCTTCTGACACCCGCCACATCCTTGAATGTTTGTGCCTGCCACGCGGTCGATCACCTTGGCGATGGGCTTCGCGAGCTTTTCAACGAGGTCGCCTAAGCCGTGGTGCTTGGGTCGCGACTGTGGCTTTTGCAAGCTGGCCTTCTGTGCCTCGGTCAGCACGAGCGGTGTCGGTTTATGGTTTCGAGTAATCATGGGGTTACGTAAGATGTAGGGCAATCGCAACCTGCGGAGACTGGCCAGACGTGGGCGCTGACTGCTTGGTATTCATAGCCCTTGGCGGTGGGCAGGGCTTCATCGGTCGCGACTTCCTCGCTTGTTTCTGTTGGCGTAAAAGGTGCAATGGTGTCGGGCTCAACATCTTCCCATGCGATAACTTCGGTGACTTCCGTCTCGGGGTCGAGGGGGGTGGTGCCGCTGTAGGCTTTGCGGCGACGAAGGCGCACGCAGCCCTTGTAGGGCACGCCGATCACGAGGTTGCTAGCTGTAGCCGTGTAAGTGGCGGTGCGCTGGGTTATGTCGTAGGAGTCGGTGCGGAGCTCGTCGATAGAGGAACAATCTGAACCTGCTTTGGCCGTAGCGCGGGCTAATGCTTCTTCCTCGGAGTCTGGCAACGATAATGTAGTTGTTGTTGTGGTAGTGGAGTATCTAGCAGCATACCCAGGTATATCTAAAGTTGATCTAGAATCAATTCCGCAATCCGAATCCACTAACTCAAGCCCATCGAAAGTTTCTGTGTCCTGCCGAGATGATGTGTATTCATAGGTGCCTGCGGCTCTACCACTATTAACAAATGTATGAGATACGTTTATTTTTAATGCGTTTCCAACCAAGTCGGACGGATCATCTGGCACAACAGCGGGTATTACAGCACCCCGTGTTGTGAGGGGTGGATCTATTGGGCCGCAACCGGGGGGGTTGTTGCCATTATAGCTAGAGCAATCAAGCTCGCCAGACGTGCTGCCTACACCTCCTACAATGGAAACAGGATCGTTTGAGGTAGAGCTTGAGCATGTTTCCGTATCCCACACTTCGGTGGATAGACTTGTTACTGTCTTTTCAGTAAAGTGCCGGCTTGTCGTAACTGCCGTGGCCGTATAATCTATTGTAGTAACATCTGAGTCACCAGTGATCCCTGTTTGCCAGCAGCGCTGCGGGAAACTTGTGGTGACAGAGGGTGTGACGGTGACAGTCTCAACTTCCTTTGACTTATACACTGCGGGCGGTGAAGACCGCAATACGGGGGGATCGGCGGTGAGGTCTTGAAATTCCATTTTGCCGCAGAGCGTAGCGATCTTTTCCTCGCTCACGCAGAATATCGCGACAGTCGGGCAACCGCACATATTGATATACTTAGCCATCGGATCGTCCACCTCGGCATCGAAGTCTGGAGGCTCAGGACAGGAGCAACAATTAAACGGCCCTATGTTGAACGGGTTTCCCATTAGACGAATCCAAAAAAGTGATTTGCGCCACAAGAGGCTAGTGCCTGTGAGCCGCTAAGGTTTGAGTTAAACACGACTATATCGCCACTATCGGTCTCAACGCTTCCAAGTAGGATTTCAGCTTGAGTTGCGCTGACGTTACCTGGCTCACCATCCTCGATGGTGACGGCTGTAATATAGCCACTTGAGTCTATTGTAATCTTGAGCCAGTATTCTCGGGTTCCTGTGCCCGGTAGTGATAACACGTTTTCGGTGTAATCGGGTTCAAGTTCGCTGCCTCCTGTAATAGTCGGAATGATAGTGCCAACGGTTCCTTGTCGAACGCAAAGCGTAGTAATATCCTCTTCAACTAACTGAAAGGCGTGAATGCCTAAATTTCCAGAGCTGACGCCGCCGAGACTTGGTTTCGATTTTGAAATATTAAGTATGATCGAATCGCCTGAATAGGTCACGCCGTCGGTGAAACTATTTCGGCTAATCGAAATGTTTTCGGTGCGGTTGGCGGAGTGTATCAGCTTTTTCAATACACGCCGAAAGGTGCCCCAGCCTTTAACTTCTTCGGGTTTTATTTTCATTTTGCGGCTGTCTTGTGGGTTTCCATGACGAAAATGTCGCCCATGTATCTGCTAATCCGCACGTCAACATTTAACAGATCGCCATCCGTTATTGATGTTGCGTAAGCTGTAGCGGATGGCGTGGTGGCACTGACTGAATATGTTCCAGTAAATACATCTCCGTTTAACGCTTTCGCATTATTTACCGAGCCAGAACCGCCATTAGAAACGAATCCGGGCTCTGATGACTTAAACACTGTGGCTATTGTCGGAGGTGAAGCTTCGAGGAAGTAAACGTAATCAATATACAAAACGCCGGGATTCGTGACAGCCGTTTTTTCTTCGCGATATTCCCACAGGTTATCATCACTTTCATCAGCAGACTCAGCAGTCGCAGGAGGCGTGTAATATACGCCTTGAGTTGATGGAAATGGAAAGCTGATCGAGCCTGAAAACACGTCTGATCGGTTCGCTGGCTTTGTTGCATAGATTTGCTTAAATTCCCACACTCCCGTGCTGATTTCTTCGGGTTGCGTTTCGCGAATGAGTCGAGATCCAGTAAATCCCGCTAACGCTGTGCCCCTGCTAACGGGAGCGTAGTCGGCGCTTAGAATCCGCATCGTGCGGTAGATAACCAGAGCTGTCGCGTCGCCCACGTCAGTCAATGGGCGATCGAGGATTAAGTCGCCGTGTTGGCGGGCAGTAGTGAAGGCGGTGCCGTCTAAATATTCAGTTGCCATTGGTCAGTTCGGTTTCGATTGTTTTCAGCGAGCGATTCATTTCACTCAGCTCCTTATTCGTCGGAGTCAATGCTTCCCCAAACTCGCTCTTAGCCTTTGATCCAGCCGTTCCGAGGCTTTCGGGGCCTCTGCGCCCGCTTAAAGTGTCGTTGCCGGCGAGGTTGAGACCGGCTGCACGTTCGCGCTCGTCCATTGTCTGCTTAGGCCCAAAGCGGGAGCCATAGCCGCCGAAGTTGCCCTGCACGCCGCCAACGCGGTCTTTGCCGATGGATGGCTTGCCCGTGTTGGTGCCGCCAGTTGATCCGCCTGTTGATCCGCCACCATCGCCGCCGCCTGTTGATCCGCTATCCCCCGCCAACTCAGCCTTGACCTGTTTGTTAGCTATGATGGTAGCCTCGCGCTGGGTCGCGCCAGTTTCTTGCATGATTTCGAGGATTCGCTCGGCTAGTTTTATGCGGTTTCTCAGTGCCTCGGCCAATGCGTCTTCCCCTCGCGTCTCCGCTTTGAGTGCGGCAAGCTTCATTTCCGTTATCTTTTTTTGCCGTTCTAATTCGCCTCCATCGTCTTCTGGTTTTTTTTCTGAAGCTTTATTAAGGGCGTTGACCAAGCTTATAGCTTCTTCGATGGTGATATTGTACTTTTCTGATATCCGGATTGATTCCTTAATGTTTTGTATGTGTAAATCTAAAGCGTCGGCTGCACTATTGTCTCCGGCAGCACGGAGACGAAGGGCCTCTAACTTTTTTTCAGTTATATATTGCTCTTCCTGTTCTTTATTTAACTTTTTTAATGCTTTTTCTTGATCCTCGGTTGATTCTGTCGTTTCAACAATTGCTTCAATGACTGGCTTTTGTGCATCCGCAGCGGCTTTTGCTGCTTTTTCCTTCTCTTCTGCTAGTCGTTTTGCTTTTGATATTAAGGCATCCTGCTCTTTTATCAATGTAGCGTGACCGTCATTGATGCCATCTTTCCATTTGTCAAACCATGAATCCGGAATGAGACTCGGCCCAATGGTAAGAAGCTCAACCGTAAGGTTGCCCACGAATTGAGACAACTGAAGTGCGATTTTCTTTAGTTTTGCCTCTAGCCCAATACCGTTAATCAGGTCAGCTACGTAGATCGTAGACTTATTCTTAAACCGTTCAATCGTGTCAGAAGCTTTGTCCAGGGCCTTCTGAGTTTGCGCATCCATCACGCCATAAGCCTCTTCAATATCTTTGGCCATTTTGCCGTAGCCATCTTGATCCAATCGCTTAAATACCTCGATTAGTCGCGGTGCGCTACGTTGGCCGAAGATTTCAATAGCTGCCGTGAGGGCGCCTTGCTGATCCTCTGCGCCCGCAATAGCCTTGCCGATAGTCTCAAACTGTTCCTCGGGCTTCATCGCTCTGAGGTTTTCTACGTTGAGTCCGAGCCGCTCAAAAGCGCGAATGTATGTAGTCAACCCCTCGGAGCCTTGGACTACGGCCTTCTGCATAATTAGAATGGCCTTCTCCATGCTCTTAGCCTCTCCACCCGCATCAAGTAAAGCTCCCCGAAATACCTGAAACTTTTCAGTCGCAAACCCCGTAGAGATTGCAATGTCAGAAAGCTCAGAACCCAACGCGATGGCGTTTTTCGTCAGCAATGCAAACCCAGCGACGACTGCGGTAAATCCTATCTTACTGAACTTTTTCGCAAGTGCGCCCGCGCTGGCTCCGAGCTTTTTAATCCCTGCTTTAGCCCTGCCGACGCCACGCTCAAACTGCGAAGTTTCCAGCCCTAAAATTGCCTTAAGTGAAAATGCCATTAGTTACGCTCCTTTGCTTTATGCTCCTGCCACCGCGATACAACGCGATCAGCCGACGAGCTGATAATCTGTTTTGGATCGCGCCGCTTTAGGATCTTGCGCACACATTGAATCAGCTTGCGGTAGGGCATGTTTTCGATGTGCGTGTCAGTCCATCCGTATTCTGTCGCGATCAGGTCAACGTAGTCCACTGATCCCGCCCAGAAGCTTATTGCCGTGCGCCCGTGCGACTCGTCAGAGGCTCCGAGCGCGTCAAGGTAGGTAGATGTCAGGAGCTGCGTAATATCGGCGTATACGGTCGCCATGTCTAGGCGGCGGTATCTGTAGCGGCGGCACGTGTTGACGAATGAGTTAGTCGTGCTCTTGACGTGTTGATAAACGAGAAAGTCCACGGCGTGAGCCTGTAGCTGAGGCAGCGCCATGAACTCAAATTCGCTGGGATAATTGCCGTTAAAAAAGCAGTTATCAATCGACGGCTCGCGCATCCGAGCGAGGTCAATCAAGCTGAGGTGACGAATAGGCACGCCGCAGACTCCATCGTGAGGGTGTGCGATTGCCGACTCGTGACACTCGGCCTCATGTTGGATCGCGTCAAGCCATCCTGGGATGCTGGCCTTGACGTTGCGCACGGTTAAGGCTGGGTGAGGATTCTACGGCAGGTGATCGTGCGAATGCGGGACTCGTTGACTGTCACTGGTGCAGTTTCAGATTCGATAACGTAAGTTGTAGCGTTGCCGTCGTAGTGCGCACCGGCAGGGCAGATGAACGTTTCGTGAGTCAGTTTCTGATTCATCGCCGAAACTGAAATCTGAATCGTTGCTGTTGCAGTATCACGACCGGGATCGTCGAGGTTGCGCTTTGCGGCAAGACGGCCTTTTTCGTCGTTGCGCTCCGCCATGAGTGTCGCGGGGGTCACGCTCCAATCGTTAAAAATGTAATCTTGCGTAGCGATTGGAGCCTCGAATGCGTCAAGTAATTGTGCGCCGTCTTCGTATTCTGTTGTCATAATGTTTTAGTGGTTTGGTTGTGTTGTAGTTGGATTCTGGATACACATTGCAAAGTTTTGAGCAAATCGCAATGACTAAAGTTTACACGGTGAATGACGTGTTGGTGATAGCAGCGCCGCCCGCCAGCGTGATGTCGGAATCAACCGCGTGTGTTTGGTTGAGCGAGCCCTGAACGTAGACGGCTTGCGCGGCGGGCGCGTCGATGCTCTTGGCGGTGCCTGTGCCGTTCTTGGCCGTGATGATAGTGCAGTTCTTGAGCTGCACATTGCCCGTGACGCCGGTGCCGTAGTTGATGCCCTTGGTTGCGCCGTTGGTGGCGACGGTTGTCGCTGTGAGGTCGAGGTCAACGGCGTTGAGTGTGCCGCTCCAGTTGTTTGAGATGTCCACGATCACGCCGTTTGACTCGGTGGACTCGACGCGGCCTGTGATGGTGAGGCTGCCTGATCCTGACAATCTTACGGGGCGGTCTGTTGAGGTGAAGTTTGCGTGAGTGACGGTCTGCACGCCGCTCTCGCACTCAATGTAAGTGCCTGCGTTCCCTGCGGTTTGAATACCGTCTCCGCACGCGATGTAAGTGCCTGCGTTCCCTACGGTTTGAATACCGCCATCACACCCAATGGCAGTGCCTGCGTTTCCTGCGGTTTGAATACCGCCCTCGCTCGCAATGATAGTGCCTGCGTTCCCTGCGGTTTGAATACCGAGGATGCAAAAAATAAATGTTACAGTATCCATCCGCGCAAAATTCATGACCGCGCTGGCATGATTGCAAGTGAGCGACTGCGCCAATCCGCTGCCGTAAATGGTAATACCCGTAGTCACGTTAAACGCTGGCAACGTCGCGCCGAGCTGCCCGACGTAAGCTACGCCATCCACGCCGCCGAGCGCGGTCTCTGCGCTGTAGTCGCCAGCAAAGACCATGATCGTGTCGCCGCTCACCGCCACTGCCTGCGCTGCGTTGACTGTCAGAAACGGCTTACGGATGTCGTGGTCGTCGAGTCCGGTGCGGGTGTCGGTGCCAGTCTTGGCGACGAATATCGTGTTGCCGATAAGCGTAGGCCGAGCGTCCGTTTCGTCTTGGCTGTAAACTTCCATCGTGGCGCGGATGCTTGCGCGGCGCGTTGCGTCGATTTCGTTGCTGTTGCCGTTTTCTAGGTTGTTGTTGCTCATGATATTTAGTCTCCGTAAAATAGTTGATCGGTGCCAAAGTAGATTGCTGTTTGGCTGAATTTGATAATGTTTGATGCGTCGAATGCCTCGGTAGGAATAAAAAACACGACGTCAAAGTTAAGTTCCGAGCTGATCTCAAAGTCGCCCTCCTCATCGCCTGCCTCGTTGCTGCCCGCCTGCTCAAACAGGCTCTGCACTTGGTAGTAAGCCAGCGCGGGCGAAATCAGCGTCGGGACGTTCCACGCCATAAACGTGCGCACCTTTCCAACGAGCGCGAGGTGATCGGACTTGACCGTGCCGAATACCGTCAGGTTGATCGTGCCATTGTGCTTGCGTAGATACTGCTCGCCTGTGGCGGTGCGCCCACGGTCAATGATGCCTGCGCCGCCGTAGGTAAAGCCAACCTCGATGCGCGGCGCCTGGTGCGCCGTAGTGTCGCCAAACGCGACGGTCTGCGTCAGTGCAACGTCTAGGATGCTTTCCAGCGCGGCGATGAAGTTGGTCTCGTATGAGTAGACTGAGTTTTCGTTTGCCATTACAGTTTGTTGATCTGGATGCCGGGATACTTAGCGGCGGTTTCCTTGGCAGAGTTGAACACGCCTGCGCGGAGGTTTGAGCGAAAGAACTTCCTGCGGCCGAGGACGGCGCTTTTTAGCGCAGGGCTTGCGCCTGTCCATCTTCCAATAGGGTTTCCGTATTTGATCTCTAGCGCGTAAGAACCCTTGCCCCTAACGATCTCACGGCCACCCGTCTCTTTATGATAGATTATTTTACCGTCTACTAGTGGGCGTTTTTTGCCCATGAGTTTCGTTAGACCTTTGGCCTGGTTGGCGTTCGCGGGTTTGAGGTTGAGTTTGCGGATAATCGCCAGCCATGCGTCACGAGCACTCCCGATCCTTCGCAGTTTTTCGGCTAGCCGGGCTTTTCGTTTTGCTAGTAGCTCCGCAGATCTAGTGATCCATCTAGGATTGCGATTTTTGTAAACCCTTGCCGCCTTCTCCATTCCCGAGGTTTTGATTATGAGTTTCTTGCTAGCAATCCGAGTCTTTTTCGCCGCGCTAAGTAGCACCGCTGCCGCTTCTCCGCGCACGATGTTTTTGAGCGTGACCGCGCTCACGTTGCGCAGTAGCTCGTTGAAGAGCTTGTTTATCTGCACTTGGTCAAACTCGACCGAGAAATCTTTTACTGGCTTTGCCATTATGTAGCGACCCCCATCTTTTCGCGGATCTTCCACACGATATTCGTGGTGTCCTGTGACTCGATTTCCGTAATCTGGTAGATGACCGCAAGGTAAGTAATCGTATCCTTGATCTGCGGCATCCCACCGCCACCAAATACCGACACGGCGCATTCAAGTAACCGCTCTGCATTGAGCTTTGATCCGATGCCGTCGTCAGCAAAGAACTCATCCTTTACGAGGTCACTGACGGTGCCAACGTATTCGGCTGATGCCCACGTAAAGGTCTCGCCTATGACGGGCGCAGACTGCGTATTACCGCGCTCTATGAAGATGTCTAGTGCGTTCATTTGTATTCAGTTAATGGATACAGATGTAAATGGCAAGGCGCAAAAAAGCCTCGCAGTTTACTCGGGGCTGTGAGGCGCTAGATTTTACTCGTAGTCTCTGATTGCAATAAACTGAGCGTGCCGAGGTTTGCCACTGTCTGTCAGTCCGTAATATTCAAACGTGACTAGCTGGCCTTTAGTTGCTGGCGTGTTGGTGTGGAGTTTAAAGGTCTCACCTTGATACTCGCAGATTAATGAAGTTTTTCCCGTCGCTGTGGTCACTGTCTTGCCCGTATAGGTCGCCTCGTCGCATAGCACGGGCTTGACCTTGGCGTAGTCGTCAGACCTGCCAGCGGTGTATAGTGATGCTGGATTGCGCAGGATTGCGCCCTCTCCGCCGGTGGCTAGTATCTCTTTGACTAGGCGCTTCATGTGGCGCTTGTCGGTAATTACGGTTTGGGATACCGCTTTAACGCTAGGGATGCTTTGTGTTATCTCCATCCGAGTTGATGCGCGGGCAAGTGAGCCGGGCGCGTCAAATGCCACAAACTCAATACTTGCCCAGTCGCCAGAGATGCCAGATTTGAGGGCGGATAGAACGCGCTGAAACCCTCCGCGCCCCGCCCATAGCTCGCCCGCTAAGGGAAACGCTGGAAGGCTGTCTGTGATGCTCGTAGGGCATAGGATGAGCTTGCCTGTCTTCGTGCGAAGCTCTGATCCTGTCCAATCTGCGTAGATGCCGTCCAGCTTTTCGGAAAGCAGCCAGCCTTTGATCGGTTGGCCGTAGTAGTCTGTAGCGAGTTGGGGGGCGTGTGTCATGGGGTAGATAGTGCGTTGTGTGTGCAGGTTGTCAAGTGTTTGTGTGCACAAAACAGCCCCGCATTGCTGCGGGGCTGTGGAGTCGCTAGGGAAACGAGTTTACTAGCTAGGTGTTATCGCCGAAATCGATCCTTAGCAATCCGGTAAATGCTGCCGATGGATTCCGCCAGCAGAAAACAGCCGTAGGAAAATACGCAGGCGGCGACTAGGCCGAAACCGCAGAACGCTAGCTGTAAGATTAGGTGGTAGGTCGGCGTTACAGGTTAGGACGGTTGCGCTTGGCCTCTCGGTATCGGCGGAAGTCAACCCGCGTTGCGCACCACGCAGCCGCGGCCAGGAACCATACCCAGCTTTCGATGCCGTTTAGGGCGAGCGTCACGGCTCCGATGGTGCAGATGATTGAGACGATGTTGGCGGCGATTATCGTGATGATCGGATTCATGGCTGTGCGGGTTAGGTGTTGTCGGCGGGATGGTTCCTCGGTAGCTGCGAGCACGCATGATAGCGGCTCGGATTGCTCTTGCGTCGGTGCTGGTGTGTGCAGCGGAATTGCTACAGCTCGACATTGCTGCGCGTGTGCAGGTTGTCAAGGCCTGTAGACACAAAAAGGGGCGCCCCTTTCGAGACGCCCCTTCCGCTATATCATTACCCCTAATGAAAACTTATGAGTATTGCGTGGTGATGCGGGTGCCAGCGCGGGCGTTGACTAGCTTCTCGTTGGTGTAGCCCCAAGCGCGGATGATGTCGCTTTCGATCTTCTTCTCGAAATACTGCTCAACGAAGAACGGCGCGTTAAAGATCTCACGCCAGAAGAAGGTCTTGATCGCGGTGCGCATCGAGTCGCCAGGTGCATTGGTGTCGGCGTCGCGGCCTGCGCCGATCCAGATGTGAGTGTTTGCCCAAATCTGACCGATGTCCACCTTGCCCTTTGCGGCAGTGTTGATCTGCGAGCGGCCAATCAAGACGCGCTTGATGCCTTCATCGGCAAATGCCTTTTGCAGATTTGAGACTGTGACCATTGCGCCTGCACCATTTGCGCCAACGATGAACGCGGCGAGCTTAGTCGAGAAGCGCTGACGCGTCCAAACGGCTTGCGGGATGACAATCGTGTCAGGATACTCGCCACGGTCACGCACGCGGTCAATGCCGAGTTGGATGTCCATAGCCAGATCACTCGTCGCGATGTTCGCAGTAGTGTAGGCAGCGGTAGAGGCTACCGTGTCAAAGCCGGTTCCTTGAGAGATTGCGGCTACGCGGGTCTCGTGCAAGCGCATGCTGTTGAGCATGGCTTCCTCGGCGTACACCCCGATGATTGGGATGTCCGAGTTGCGAGCGACTTCGATAGGGATTGGGATTTCCAAACCGTCGCCAGACAGCTTAGTTGTCTCAAGTCCGATCTTTGCTTCGATCCGCTTAAACAGGGCACCCGGTGCTCGCGGTGCGGTGTTGTTGCGAAGCATTTCGCCGTTTGCGAGTGCAACGACTGGATACTCGCCGTCGAGTTTATCTTGCCCGTGTTCGGGAGCAACTTCGAGGCCGACAAAGTCGGTTCGTTTTGCGAGACCTTGTAGAACGTAGGACGTCAAGGCTTGTGAGATTGATGCTTGTGAGACTGACATAATATTAAATGTAGTTGGTTATTGGATACGCAGAGCTTAGGACTCGGCAACGGATGAAGGCTTGTAGCGCCACTCGAAGATTTCGTCAGCGCCTGCGGCTGTGATCGATACGCCCTCTTCAAAAGAGCCGGTTGCCTTAGTCGAGGAAAGCTCGCCAGCAGACGTGCTGTAGACTTTAACGCCTGCTGCGATGGTTGCGCCCGAAGCGGTGCCGAAGTTCACGTCGGCCCCGCTAAGAAGTTTGATGGAGCCGTAAGCACCAGATGCAATCGCCTCTTGAGTGATGCCGTCTGCACGGTCAGCTTTGGCGGCTACTGCGTAACCGGTTGCTGTGATTTTCACGCGAATGAATTGCGCGAGGTCTGCGTCCGCTAGACCTGTTACGACCCCGGCGACGTTAAAAACTGTAGTTGATCCTGCCATAATGTTTTACTGTTTGTGGATTAGAGTTGAGAAACGTAGACTCCGCGCTGAGCGGCCTCTGCATTTACGAGTTTTGGATTTTCACGTGTAAGCTCCATAAGCGCGACGTGGTAAGCTTTGCCCTCGCCGGTCTTTTTGGACATTTCGGCGGAGAACGAGTCGGTCTGTTTGGTCTGTGCTTCCTGCACTTGCAAGGATGCGCCGAACGAGATGCCGAGCTTTTTCGATTCGGCGGTTGCCGTAGCAAGGTTAGCTTCGAGCGTGGAGTTTTTAGTCTCCAGTGCTGTCATGCTGGCTTTAAGCGCAGACATTTCAGCTTTGCTTGCTTCACCCTCAGCTTCAAGTGCAGCAGCGGCGGTCGCTTCAGCTTCGAGTTCGTCGGCTGATAGCTCTTCGGGCATACCCTCCACGAGTGTAGTAAGTTGCTCTTGCATGGGCTTTAATGCCTCGGCAATCAGTGCGTTGATTTCTTCTTCTGTCATAATCTGTGTTTGGTTTTTGGTGAGTTTGCTAAATTTAGTTTTAGCGGAAAATAAGCCCGCGTTGATTGCGGGCGCGTCCACAAAGTCCGCCGACTCTATCTTCATGCAGCGCATTAGATCGACCCCGCCCTGTTTTACTTTTTGCAGTAGTGCTGTGACGGATACGCCGAACTGCCTAGAGATGCGGTCGGCTAGCGAAAACAAATGCGCTACGCCCGCTGAGGTTGGAATCGCTGTAAAGTCTGCGCGGAGGTGATCGCCATCGATACGGAAATTGTCGAACGTGCCAACGACTTCGGAGAGTCCGGTGCCGTGTTCAAGCTTGGCTTTGAGCGGCTGTCCGATTGCAAGGCAGGCAACAAGCATCGTCTCAAGCGTGGTAGCGTCTGTCCAGAACTCGCGTATCAGCTCTTGCGTGGTCTCGTCATACTCGCCGTGGCCGATGGCCTCAACGCCTGCGGTCGCAAGGCTTACGCCTTTGATGGTTCCGGCTGTAAGGTCGATGGCGTTGTCAAGCAGTGCCAGTCCGAGTGACTGGTCAAATGCTACTACTTGCGACTGAAAAGATTCTGCCATGTATTCAGTTTATGGATACACAAACTGAAAAGGTCAACATCGTTTTGATTGACGCTATTCGCCTGTTACGGTGGTATCGAGTCCGTCTGCGACAAGTGGCGACACTTCCGCGCTGGCGAGCATCTCATCGGCAAGGTCAGGCGCGAGGCCGAGAACGTTGACCAGCATTATCTTAGCTGCGCTTTTGGGTATTACACCGGTTCCGAATCCCTCAATAACTTGCGTCATTGCCTGAGATCCGCCAACGCCAATCGATGCAATCAACGGATCTGCTTTTATTTCTTCGGTTACTAAGTTGCCGTTCCCGTCAACGCCGCTCAAGCTCAGCGCCGGGTTGCGTTGTCTCGGATACGCTCTGAATGGTTGGCGGCTGTGGGTACACCTTGCGGATTAGGTTTGTCGCGTTGTCTACGGACAGGCCAGATTTTTCAGCAACTTTCTTGCCGTCCTGAATCAATCCAAGTGTTTCCTCTAGTCGAGTCGTGCGCACGTCCTCGGGGTGGCGGCCGTGTATGTGCTGATATTCGGTCTCTGTCAGTAGCCCCGCGTTTACGAGTTCAATGTCTGCTTTTGCGTCCCGTCCGTAGTCGGCTGTGATGCGAGCACCGTAGAAAAACGCTCCCTTGAATTTGGTTGCGCTGTCGCCTTTGATTCGGCCTTGGTCGATTCCGTTTTGGATGGCACGGCGAATGGCCATGTTCATCCACTGCCGCTCAGAGTTAGACCTTTCGATCTGCATCACGCGGTCTTCGCGCTCAACTACGAGCCTGCCGACTGTGCCGGTAAGTTTGTCCACTTTCCAGCTGAAATCGTAAGACAGCCCTACGCCTGCGAAGATTTCTTTCGCTTGCGTTTCGATTACGGGCAGGAATGTTCCGTTCGGGAAGTCGTTCGGAAACTCAAACACGCCCTCAGTCGTGCGCATGTATTGCTGCTCGCCGCCTTCGACGTGCTCTAGCTTTACGCCCGCTTCGTCATGCGTTGGCTTTGGCGGCTGGTTGTCCCTGAAGTGGTTTACGTCGCTAGGCACTTCGCCGTCGTCGGTCTTCATGTATGGCAACTGAGTGGCGCGGTATTTGATATTGATGCGCGAGTATTCGAGCGTTTCCTTCATGTCGCGCATCCGCGTAATCACGGATTTGAAAGCAGTTACTCCGTGGTAAGCGTCTGCACGTGTCGGGTCAAATACGTGCGAGAAGTGGCCTTGCGGAATGAACTTGTCGAAAGTGTAAACGCTGCTGTTCGACCTGCGGCTGTAAAGTTCATACCCTAGCACGCGACCGCCGTCGTCAACTAGGATTCCGTTCTGGTCGTTGAGATTATTGGAAAGGATCGTATTCGGATTTCCAATACGGTCTCCAGTAATTAGCTGAATCTTGTAGTCTCCGTTTTCGTCGATAATATGCACAATGCCAGATTCACCGTCGCGCTTTTTGCCGCGTTGCGCCATCTGCGCCGTTTTCTGAAAATCAAATCGCCCAGTGTATTCGCACTCAGCAAACCACTCCTTGAGGAATTCGCTGATCTCGTTGTTGAAATTTACGTCGCCGGTCATCGGCTGGTAGCGGATGGTTCCGAATGCGTAAACGTCGTAAACGTTTAAGATCATGTCAGCGATCGGGAAGTTATCTTCTAGGTCTCGGGCTTCAAGTATCATCTGTAGCCGCTCGGTCGTTGCCGTTGCGCCCTCGGGCGACTGGAACGTTCCGTATGCGTTGCCACGGTTACGGCTGCGCTGGCCGCCTTCGTAGAGATTCGTCATCTCCTTGGCGCGTGCTACGATGAGGGAATTTGAGGCGCGGTCTGCTGTGAGCTTGCCGCTGAGAAAGTTGTAAAGTAGTCCCATGTGTGCTGGTTAATTGAATGAAATACGCCGCTTGTTCGCCCCGCCAGTGTTGAGCCGACGCGCTAATGCTTGCTCCAGCCCCGCAAGCTCTGACTCGCTGGCACTCTCAACGGTAAACTGCCGACCGTTCTTGTTCGCGCTGGTGATCGTGCCACCTGTAGCCCGGCGCAAACGCTCAGCGACGACGGCGGTGCGCAGGGTTGCGACTTCGGCGGTCGTATAAAAGCTGATGTCAGGAATTGCCATGCCTGTATTCAGTATCTGGATACGCGCGGCTTGTCAATGCTTCGGTGCGGACGCAAAAAAGCCCGCCGTGTTAGGGCGGGCTTCGGGTGTGTGTGTGTTACGCGGTTTTGGCTTCGCGACGTTCCCGCTTGTTGCACTGTCACTTCGCTTTCCTGCGGACGCCTGCCCGCTGCACGTAGCAGAGGACTCGACGCCAGCCGCCGAGGGCGTCTTGTTCGAAGTGTGATTTGTATGGACGTTTCATTTCTGTGACTTTGCCGCGATGTGTGCAGGTTGTCAAGGGGCTGTGTGCAGGTTTATTCGCTATCTTGCTGTTCGCTCTCCTGCTTTTCGCTGATGTCCGTGACTAGATCGGCCTCGATGGCCTTGCCCACCAGGTATTTTTCGCAGGCGTAGAGGTGGTCGGGGTTCTGCTCTTGGCTTCCGACCAGCGTCCAGCGGTAGTTCTCATGTGACTCATCCTTGCTCACATTGAGCTTTGCGTGCGTGTTGATGTGCTGCCCATACTCGGGGCAAAAGTCCATTATGTCGCTCGGCACCTCCCACGCCATAGCCTTACCAGAGCGCAGCTCGTAGAGCTGGTCTTCGATTGCTTGGTTATTGATCGCCCGCCACGGCGCATATAGCCCGTTGTATTTCGACGTTCGACCAACGCCGATTTGCCCACTCTTTAGATCGCTGAAATTCTTATACACCCGAAACTCTACTCCCTTTTTAACTGGTATTTTGTGAAGATACTGCCCCCCATTTTGCCGCATGTCTCGGTCTTCCCCGCGCACGCCCACCCAATTAAATCGCAAGCAAAACTCATAAATCACATCGGGTTTAAACGCGCAGTCAATCGTCACGCGGCTAGACTTGTGATCTGCATTACTGACGCGTTCGACTTTTGCCGCGATTAACCGATCGTCGAGGTCAGCCACCTCGTCAACCCGCCCGCAGTCTACGAGGCGCGAAGAGCCGTCTGCACGATAGGCGCGAACGACGAACCAGAAGTGCTCGCGGTCGCCCCGTAATCCGTGCTGGTAGTCGATTGCAGCGAGGCGCGTAAACTCCCCATCCATCCTGCCGTCGAGCATGTCCGCGCGTGTGTAGTCGCCTGTTACCATCTCCTGCTTGACTACTATGGGGCGGTCTTCCCAGAACTGAGCAAGAACAAACCGAATGAAATCTTTGAGTGCCTGCTTTTGACCGACGTTATGTCCTTTGCCTATGCGAATCCAACGCTCCATGATATCGCGCCAATCCTTGCCGACAACGAAAGCGGAAATCGTAATCGACACAATGCTCGGGTCAGCGTCCTCGTTCGTCGCGATCCATTCGCCGCTCAGGTTGGCGCGTGCGCGTTCCTCGCGGTCGTATTCAATGCGCTGTTTGCAGTGCGGGCATTTGATGTGGGTGGTCTGCCCTGTGGCGCGGAAGTCAAGCGAGCCGTCCGCCTTCATCACATCCTCTTTCTCGAAGACGCCGCCGTCGCTGTGATCCCACTTGTAGTCGTGCATCCCTCCGCAGTGCGGGCAAGGCACGTGCCATTCTTCGCAGGTGCCAGACGCGTGATCGTTTGAAAATTCCGTGCCTTTAGTGCCGCCGGTGCCGAGTGCCATCGTTTTCCAGTCGCCAGTGCGGTCAAACGCCTCCTTGCGGTTGTCGATCTGCTTGCCCCATCCTGCACCATAGCGCCATGCCTCGTCCTTGACGATGTGACGCAATGTGTCCGACTGGCGATTCGCCTCTGCCTCGGCTCCGAGGATGATCAGGAACGAGCCGTCTTTGAAGATCGTGCGCCCTTTCGTGGCCGTGCGCACGCGGTCAGCCAGCGCAGGGCATTTGTCCAGCATTGGCCGCCAGCGTGTAGCCTCAAACCGCTCAGCCTTGCCGTTTGTGTCGGCGTAGAATCCCATCGGACTTGGGTCGTTGACCTGCGTGTGAGCCATGCAGACTTGCGCCGCGATGGTCTTGCCCGATAGCTGCGGGCATCCCGAGATGATGATCTGCCTGACGCTCGGGTCTTGCCATGCCTCGTAGATGCGGCGTGTCCACGGCACGTTGTCCGCGTCGAATAGGCCAGGAAACGGCGAATCTGAGCCGAACTTGATGTGCTCATGTGCCCAGTCCGTAATGCTGCGGTTGTCACGGGTCGTGAAGGCGGCGCGCCAGATAGTTTCGAGGCTGGTCATTTGGTGCGTTTGGTTTTCCGCTTCGCCGCTTTCTTCGCTGGCTTGCGGGTTGCGGATTTGGGACGGCCTTGCCCGGGAGCGTTAATTGGCGTGGCTTCGTTGGCGAGCATCTTCTTCGTGTTGCTCTGCGCGGTCGCCATCAGGTCGGCAGCTCCAGAGCGAATCGCGTCGAACACGGCGTCGAGGGTAGTCCGCTGACGGACGCGGATCTCTCCGGTCGTGTGGCCGGGTGACCAGTTGGACATTTCAATATCGCGCTCGGTCACCAGCATCTGGAACTCTGCGATCAGCGGCGCGAGCTGCGCTTCAATCTCGGCACGCGGAATGTAAGCGCCGGTCATTATCAACAGCTTCTCCGTGTTCAGGTCGATCTGGCTTTGGCGGAATAGATTCCGTAGCCGTTGCTCTTCGATCTTCATGGCCTCCAGCGATGCGTTCGCTTCGTCCTGTAATCCGCTCAGACCCTTGCGCTCGACGAACGCTTGCCATGCGTGCAGCGGCTCCTGTTTGTCTACTTTGGCGGGGGCGTCGTGATGGTCTTCGCGCCATTTTCGGATCATGCGGCCGGTGACGCCGAGCGACTTCGCGACGGCGCCCTGCGTGGTGTAGGTCTCGTTGGTTGCGGCTGTATTAGTTTTGCTCATGTTGGTTGTTTGGGGATTAGATTTAGTAATTTGAAAGTTTGCGAGAAAGGAGGTGGGTCTGGGACACTCACTTTGGACGCGTTGCAACGTAAAAGATTCCTTGTAACCCCCCACCGTGGTGCCCCATGCACTCACCACGCCCCTGCACCACACTCCCCCATACCTACACCCCATCCGCGCAAACTGAGCGCATGCTGGTGATCCTACCACCCACCGCTCCACGCCTCGCACGCTGTCCACATCCTTGCTACGCTTCGGATTATAACGCCGCTCAGAATCCGTCAAGCTCATAATGGGGCGAGGCGGCGTAACGCGTTGACTGTGTGGCGGATTGAGTGGTCTCCTGCCGCGTCACCACCGGAGGCGCGGCACTGACCGCGAACGATGGCGTGCTCATAGTTGCCCCCCTCTCAGCTGGTCAATGAGCCCCTCGAAGTCGAGCACTGCCTTTTCGAGATCGTCGGGCTCCCTTACCACGGCCAGCCCATGCACCTGCACCTCTGGCACCTCGTGATACATGCGTCCGTGATTGTCCTGTATGTCGTAGAGGTTGTCTGCGGTGCCGTAGCTTACGGCGAAGTCGATCACGCCCTCGCGTAGTGTCTCGCACGCCGTGAATCTCACGCGCTGACAGGCTGTGTATTTTAGTTTGCTCATGGTGTGGTGTGGGTTGGTGGGGTGAGGCGGGTTGGGTGGATTTCGTGGAATTCGGTCTCTGTGCGAGTAGACGCTGTGCGAAACGAGAGGCCGTCCCATATTTCGATCACTTCCCAAGGTTCATCATCATCAAGCTTAGCCCAGTAGTAGCCGTCCTCGGTCGGTAGCGCGCTCATGGTGTCGCCTCCTGCGGTGCTGCGGGCTGCTTGCGCCATTGGGTGCCACGCGTTAATATTTCGAGGTTCGCCCTTACCCACCCTTTCCCATCAGAGTGCCAAGCCAGCACGCGATGTCCCGCAGCCAGCCCATACCGCTCTGCATCCTCACCCGCATACGTGTGGATCGTCGGGTCGCCGTGCTGAGCGGTTAGCGCAGCGTTGATGTCGTCGCCAAACGTTGCGCAGCCTGTTGACCAGTTAAACGGCGGCGGTGCGGGCGGCTCGTAAGCCTCGATGATCGACAGCATTCGACGTAGTGGATAGCGGAAATCTCCGATTTTACACCAAAGTTTGCTTGGCATCGCCGAGCTTCCTACGGCGTGCCATAAACCCGATATTTTGACGCTTCCGCCGTGTTCTAGTTTCGTGTTTTCGTCTATCATGTGTGTTGGTTGGTGGTTATTATTCTGGTTGCGAAAGTGTGATGCCCAATTCAGCCGCAAATACCGAAACATTGTCAAGGTATGTTGTCATTCCGCGCACTTTCAGGGACGTGGTGCTGGCGTAGTCCAGTATGATGCCCTTGGCGAAGTCCGCCATCTCGTGCGCCCCGTCCCGCCGTAGCTGTTTGACCGCCTGCACGCGGTCAGCAAACGTATCGTCTGCGGCGCATAGTAGCGGCACTAAGAAGCGCTCCTTGAAGAGCAAGTGTAGGCTGTCGGTGTCCTGCCCTGTCTCTTCGCAGATGATCGCCAGCCATTTGCGGTAGAGCCGGTTCTGAGCCTGCGAGCGCGTCAGCTCATACGGTTTGATCGTGACCTCGTAAGGTGTGTCGGTGCTCACCTGCGCGTTGTCAATGATCGCGTGCGTGCGGGCTACGTCTTGGGGCGTGCGTAGGATTACGCGGTAGGTCTGTTTGGTTGGTGTCATGAGATCTATCTGTCGCGCAAAAGGATGTTAGCAGCGCAAGTAGCTTGGTTAGCCTCATCGTTCCAATTGTCCGTTTTCACATCGCGGACATTATTGAGATCAACATCGCTAACTCCAATAAGTTCAGAGACTGCCTCCCATGCGTCTTCCCATGTTTCGACATGGGAAAGAGCGTCCTGCTTTGAAGTGGCCGCAATGACCACGCTACGAGAGATCATCGCGGTTATTTCATAAAGCCGAACACAAGATGCGGCTGGGCAATCCCCATTAGTCTCTTGTTTGGCTGTGGTTTCTGGCTTCGTTTCGGTTTCGTTTTTATCCATAATATTAAATTCCGCTCGTCACAGCGCCCCCATCACGCCGCTCTAGCTCAGCGCGGCCATACTGCATCGCCTCGTCATCTTGGTTCTTGCGTAGCCGGCTGGCGATTTGCTCAGTCTTCTGCCATTTCGTCAGCGGCTTAAACTCAATGCCCTCGCCGCGTAAGGCCGCGTCTAAATCGGCAGGCGTGCATTCCTCAAATCCGACAGTCAAATCCTCGCCGCGCAATACCTGCGCTGATTCGGTCGGGTATTTGCGACAAAAATCCACCCATGCGAATTGCTTCCAGCCGCCCGGCACGCGGTCAACCCAGTCGGCTGGTGCGGATGGCGTGTTCGACGCTGTGGAGTTGCGGCCCCGCCCTTTGGACGGGTGCAATCTGAAATAGTCGTCTGCGGTTGCTAGGATGTCCGCGTAGACGTTGATTAGCCGCTGTGCAGACTTAGGGCGCTTGCTCAGATGGTCATCGTATGAGTCGCCGTTTGCTTTCGCTTTCGGCTTCGGGAGCCGCATAAACATGCGCACGGTTTCCGCGCCCGTTGCAGTAACGTGTGACTCGATCTTTTTCCAAGCCTTCGTCTCGCTCTCAGGTCGTTTGACATTTGGGTCAAAATTCGGGGTGAGCCCCTTGATTAGAGTGCTGTGAAACGGGTGTAGGCCGCCAGCTTTGCGCTCTGGTATTAGCTTTATCGCCTTAATCAGTGTATTGTATGCCAGTTTATCGAGTTCGTCTTTACTGGCATTATACCTCCGAGCAAGTCGTTTGCATACTTCGCGGGATTCTTCGTGGATCGTAGTCATGGTGTGTGTGTGTTGGTGGCAGCGCAAGGGTCGGACTTGCGCCGCGCACAGGTTAATCTTCTAGGCCGAGGTCTTCTTGGTCGGGGTCAAATCGCCCGATCATCATCCCCTCCATCGTCTGCTGTTGGCGTGTGCCAGCGATATACAGGGTAGCAGCGGCAATCGCCTGGTTGCAAGTTGCCGCCTCGCCCGCAGCAAGTCCGCGCTCTTCTTTCTCCGAGCCTGCTGGCTCGTCGATCTGGATTAGCGGGGTCTCGCCTTTGTGCGTCTTGCCGTTCCGGAGCGCTTTCTTGAAGAGCACGCTGATTACAACGTCAGAGAGCGCTTGCATTGCGGTGAAGCATTCGTCCATCGGCTTTTCAGGTGACTCGCTCGTGCGGGTTTCCTCGCCTTTCTTGCCCGCGTATGTGGTGGGCAGTTCAAGCACGCTGATTACAACGTCAGAGAGCGCTTGCATTGCGGTGAAGCATTCGTCCATCGGCTTTTCAGGTGACTCGCTCGTGCGGGTTTCCTCGCCTTGGTCAGAGTCATTGTTAATCTTTGAAAGCACGAGTTTCGGTTTGAGTATGAATTTTAGTATTTCCATATGTAGTGGGATTGTGGATACAGCGTTGATTGAGCCTTGGCGCGTGCTGTGGGTGCGCGTCGGCTGGTTGATTAAGCTACGATTTTCAGGTGCTCAGTAAGTCCATCGGCGATCGCGTCGATGAACTTAATTGCGCTTTCTTTGGGCATTCCGTAAGCTACAAGATGCCCGTAAATATTATTCTTTGCATTTTTTACGAGTAATTCCATACTTGATTCCCACTCTCTCAGTGACAAAGGATTCGCTGCCTCTTGCGGCCTTGCGGGCGAGGCATCACCCTTAGCCTTTTCCTGCGCCGCTACGCGCTCAGCATGGCGCTTTGCTGCCTCGGCGTCCTGCTGCACCTTGAGGGCGGCGCGTCCGGCCTCCAGTGCGGCTTGATCTTCGATAAACTTAGCGCGGCGTGCCGTGTTCATTTCGATGGCCGTGCCTTGCAGCTCACGAGCGTCGGCTAGGCGATCGCCAAAGAACGACTCCGACAGCTCGACGGCGTTGATCGCTGCGAGATGCGCGTCCCACTCGGCAAGCGTTGTAGTCCGAAACTCTCCGACGCGGTGGTGCCCGTTCTGCATCAGCTCCAGCGCGTCCGTGATCGCTTTGGCGTGTGCTGCGACTTCGGCGTCGTATTGCGTCCGCGGGAACAGGAAGTCAGCCTTGAGCTCTGCGCCTCGGCTCTTTGCAATGCTGCGCTGAGCGTCAACCTTTTTAGCTTCCTGTTTGAGCGGATCGACTAGCGACTTTCCAGCTCGGTCAATGGCAGCGAAGAACTTGCCGATCTTTAGACTGATGCTGCCATAGTGTTTGTGCTCTGCGGGGTTGGTTGGATCGAGGACAAGGGAGTTAATTTCTAGCTCCATCTTATCGATCTCCAGTTTCAGCCGGTCGCCATTAAATAGGGCGAGCGGTGCGCTTTCGTCGATTTCGGGGATCGTGATTTCGTGTGGTTTTTTCATTATGTGCCTTATGTGGTGAGGTCGGAGAGTTCAGCTTGCAGCTTCGCAATAGTTGCCAGCTTTTCGTCCTTTAGTGTCGTTGCGCGGTGCAGCTGTATGTGAGATTCGAGCGAATCCCATATTTTCTTGCGCGTTGACTCGTCGCCAAACGCCTCGCCAAACATACCCTTAGATTCCCAAAAATCTAAGTATTCAGCACCGTTAGCTGTCCATATTTCAAATTTCGATTCGTCAATTTCAATTTTTATTGAGTGATCTGTAAACTGGACAACTTCGTAATCTCCGTCAATAATTGAACTGGCGATGAGGTTGATGATTTCCTTTATGTGCTCTTTTATTTTCATTTCGTTTTCGTGTGTGTGTGTGTGTGTGTGTGTGAGGTCGGAGAACAGTTATCTGTCCCATTCCTCGAAATTTCGGCACTCGTCCGGCATCCATCCCAGCCGCGCAGTACGTGGGCTGATCGTCTGCGCGGCTTCGGCTAAGCTCTTATCTTTCGCCGCTTGCACCTTGTCGGGTGATGTGGTCTTGGGGATCTGGTCGCTCATGCTCGTAGTGTAGTTGAGTATTGGATACGGTCGGGATGTCTATGCTCAGCTAATACGGGGCATCGACCTCTTTGCCTTGCGGGTCGGTAGCTGTCGGCACCTCGTTGGACTTGGCCTCAGTTAAAGCCATGTCGAGCTTTTTGAGCAGCCCGGTGAGCGCAGGAGTGTCAGCGCTTTCTGACTTGCCGAAGAATGTCTTGATTGCCTGTAGGCTCTTAATGTCGCCGTCGCTGGCAATGTCTGAGAGCTGCTTGCCTTTCCACTTCGCGGGCGTTGCCAGCGGACTCGTAATCTCAAACCATTTCAGCTCGGCACGCTTGGCCGCCCATGCCTCGGCTTTTTCTGCGGGCGTCTTCGGTATGGTTGCGGGGTGCGGGGCGGTTGGCTTTGACGCAGGCGACTTTGCCACCTCGTGAGTCGTGGCGTCAGGATCGTCCTTTGCCATTTCCTCAGTCGGAATTAGGAACATATTGACAAGCGCATATTTGAGCGCAATTGAGAGCGTTTTTGATGCGCCCTTGTCGCCGTAGTCCATCGCTTCACCGATCGATGTCATTGCCACCTCTGAGCCGTCCTCAGCCATAAATCGAAATCGAACGTCTGTCAGGTGGTGATATCCAGACGTGCCGTGCTTTGTTTTAAATTCGCTTACTTTGTGAGCTAACACGTCTGTCAGAATAACTACGCCATGAGTTTTGAAAACGCCGTTTAGGCAGTTGAGCACTTGCTCAATACCACGAAATTTGAACTTCTGTTGCTGGTTGTATCCGCCCTTATCAATGGCTGAGATTTCGCGCATAATAGCAATCAGCGCGGGGGCGATCTTGCCGGCCTTTGTTTCCGCGCTCACTCGCTGCCCCCTTTGGCTACCTTGTCTGCGAGATCACTGACGGCGAGGTCGATGACTGCGCCGTCGCTGCGTCCGACGCCTTCGCGGTTGAGCCGTTTGACCGTCGAATGGGTCGTCGGCGTTATGAACGTGTTGAGCCTTACGCGGTTGACGCGGGGTTCTTTAGTTGGTGCTGGTTGGTCTGTCATGGTGTGTGGTGTGGTTGCTGTGGTTGCTGTGGTTGGTTACGGGGTGCGGAGGCGGATCAGAAAGGCACGTCCTCGTCGAGCGGGTCGTCGAGGTCAAATCCGTCGCCTTCGGGTGCAGCCTTGGCCGCTTGCTCGGTGCGCGGTTCCGGGCTTGCCGACTCCAGCACGGTGATCTTCCACGCCTCTAAGTTGATGAAGTGTTTTTCTTTCCACCCCCGGCCTCGAAGGTTGAATCCGATATCAACAAGATCGCCGACGTTCAGCGCCGCGACAAGCTCAGTCTTGTCCTTCACAGTCTCGAATTCGAGCTCCTGCGGGTATTTGTCCGCGCCGTCTGAAATGACAAATGCGCGCTTATTGAAGCCGCTGTCGAACGTCTGCTCGTCCTTGATGACCGTCACGCGGCCTTGGATTGTAAATGTGCTCATATTTGGTTGGTGCCTGGCGGAATGCTGGCACCCAAAAAGCCCGAGCGGGTTAGGCTCAGGCTGTGTGCGGGGTAGTGGGGTTGTGTCCAGGTTACTTTATTAATCTGGTAAAATCACCGTCGATGCAGCTAAAAACTACGCAGTCGTCTGATTCCATCATTTCGATTGAGGTGGTAATAAATACGTTGCCGCCTCCGTTCTCGCTACGGTTTCCAAACTCGCGGACTGCGCGATTAGCGTCGTAGCGAAGGCCGTTGACTGTAGTAGTGGACTGTGATCCGTTTGTAAATTTGTGGATAAATTTCATAATTCGTAGTTGGTTAAGTGTGTTATTGAGGAGAGTGCTATTATTAGCAATTTACGCCAAAGTCTTTATTTATGTCGCCTGTGCCAGCATATTGAGTTTGCGCGGCGATAGCGTCATTGTGACCCTTGAACCCTGCTTTAGTTTCGCAAATCATTGACTCTACGATTGCTAGACGATGCGCATTTAAGCCAATTTGACCAATTTTAGCTACGCAGCCTTGCTGAGCGACTAAAAGCTTTTGCAATCCCTGTGGTGCGTAATGAGCGGCACCGTTAAGGCTTACGCTAATTACTAATTGTTTTTCGCCGTCCGTGCGGCGACGGCCTTGAAGGTTAAGTCCAAACTCAGACTCAACTGTAATTTCGACTTTGTGGCCTGACTCTGTTTTGTATGTGATTTTCATATTTCGTAGTTTTTAGTGTGTGTGTCTCGGGCTGATTGCCTCCGATAACAAGAACATGCGGGAGACTGTGCAGGTTGTCAAGTCTTTTTGTGCATATTTATTTATTTATTTTCGCGCCCGTAATTCAGCAAGTGCAGAGCGTCTGCGACATTGTCGTCGCAAATATCCAAGTGCGGCCAGACCGATTTTGCCGCCGCCACCATTTCGTGCTTTTGCGCATTGCCGCGGCCGGTCGCGAACTTCTTGACTGTGCCGATGTGACAGCCCACGGCTGGTATGTTGTAATGCGCTGCCCTGCTCATCATTATAGCTCGGAATCCGTAAAGCAATCGGGCAGTATTCGGCCGGTTGGTAATGGCCTCCTCAAAATAGATCACCGCCGGTTGTAGGTCGCGCAATACGCCGTGGAGCCACTTTTCGAAGTCGAGCAGACGCTTGCCCTCGTGGTCTTGCTCGCGGCTCTTGGTGGCTGGCAGTCGGGCGAATTTGACGCGCCCGCAGGATACGACACCAGCGCGGAGCTCAGCCCATCCGGTAGTCGTGGCCATGTCGAGGGCGAGTATGTTTTCGGGTGTGGTCATAGTCGTGTCGTGGTTCCGTGCCCCCACCCTGCGAGGACGTGTGCAGGTGTCAATGGCTGTGTGCGGCTGCTGTCAAAACAGCGTGGTCTGCTGCGTCTCGCGCATCACCCGCTCACAGCCTGCGGCGTAGTAGTCGGCGTCCAGCTCGCAAGCCGTCAGGTGGTGCCCTGCGTAGTGGCAGGCGATCGCAATGCTGCCGCTGCCCATGTGCGTGTCGAGGATCGTGTCGCCGGGCTTGGCGTAGTTGCGGAGAATCCAGTCGTAGAGCGCGACGGGCTTTTGCGTGGGGTGGATTCGTTCACGATCAACTGGAGACATTTTGAAAATTCTTGTCCCTCCGTTGCTAACCCATGCCATCTCGCATTCTGCAAAACTACGCCCTCGCATACCTTCGCCCTTATCCCATATAGCAAAATATTGGGAAATAGGCAGATTGAAATAATTACCTCCCCATATAACTTGATTTTTAGATACTCGAAATAACTCTTCAAAGTAATCATCGTTTGGTGCATCACTATCCCATTTCTTGATTTTCCATTTCCTGTTTTCGATCTTAGCGCATCGCTTACCTTTTCCAACCCCCATGTTCATTTCAGCCACGTTTATCCCGTACGGCGGATCTACGATGGCAAGTGAGAAGTGCCCATCAGGATATTCGCGCATGAGATCCATGCAGTCGGCGTGGCGGATGTCTAGGAGGTCGGTTTTCATAGTGGTTTCGTTCCCGCATCTTGAGCGGATCTGTGCAGGTCTGTCAATAGCTGTGTGCATATTTTACGAGTCAGCCAAGACAGCCGAAATCGCCTTGTCAGTCTCGTGCTCAAATATCCGCAGCAGCCCGAGAGCATCAATGTCCCCGGCTTGGCACCGCTGAATGACTGTGAGCATTTCCCCACGTGAGCGCGGGGCTTCGGGGTGCCTCGGCTCGGGTTGCTGGTTTTTCTTCCCTGCCAGAATTTCTGCATCATGCAAGGCGGCCTCGTATGCGGACAGATTCACGCGGTTTCCGACGGTGCGGGCAGGCCAGCCTTTTTTCGGTGGCCAGCTTACGCCGATGTATTCGAGGGTCTTGCGCTTGTAGCCGCCTTTCGGAGTCTTCAGCATTTCGATGTCGGGGAATCCTAGTGTGATCGTGTAGGGGTCGTTCATGGTCGTTTCGTGGTAGTGTAGTTGGTTTCTGGATACGTGGCTGGATGCTACGTAGCAAACCTTATTAAAAATGCTGCGCCGGGCTACGGGCACGGTTCCCCCATACCCCAAAGCCTAAATCCTAAACCTTGAATTATGGGAGAATCGTGCTGTCCTTAAAAAAGAGGCCAAGCTTTTCGCTCTACCCCCGATGCTGGCCTCAGTTCCCGATGAGTAGGCATGATAGCAGGGTAGTGCACGCGATGACATTCCTGAAGCGGTCATCGAATCCGTATTAAGCAGTCCCCAGTTATGAGTTGACGACTGCACCGTAGGACTCGGGCTAATGGATCTCATCGCTTGCTCCTATTGACTGAGACCAAAAGAACCTCGGCGCTTTGCAGGCGAAAACCGAGGTTCTAAAATTGTCACTAGGACGGGAAAACTGTTCGTGCCTGCAAAGCTTCGAATCTTTTCGATACGCCTACAAATGCAGCAATCTGCCCGCGTGTCAATACCCTATACGAAAAAAAGCGCCCCCACCGAATAAACGGCAGGGACGCTTAACACACGAAAACGACTACGAAACCGTCTTTGCATCTGTCACTGTGTGTATCCAGATTATGAATACAAGCCCTATTGCCATATTTCTTGCTAGACGGGCTTGACGGGGCGCATACCACGCTAGAAAGTGCCCTCCTATGGGACGACCGCGAATGACCGACAGGGAAAAGGCGACAAAGGCCGCCGAGCGCAAGCAGCAGCGAGCCGACCGTGGACTGCCGCCGGTCATCGATGGCTACATAGACCGAGACCTTGAAGCCTACCAGGCGCAGCGGGCGAGCGAGGTCAAGGCAGCGCGCAAGCTGGCAGCGCGGCTGGCTGGGCAGCGGGCTGGAGCAATGGCGGCGATTTTGCGGATGCGCGGGATGGCGGCTGAGTAGGGGCAAGAATATTTATTTTATAAATATGCACACAAACGCTTGACACCTGTGCAGGTCGGCGCATGTTGGGGGTATCGAAGGCAATCAGCCGACGACACACACACACACACAAGCTAAGAAATATGAAAAACAAATATACAGCCCTCTCAGAAGTTAAAAAATCCGACGCCCTTGCAGCTGCGCAGTCAATGCACCGCAAGACCATGACGCCACTATTTACCACACTGGAAATGTGCAAAACTCTAAAACATACATTTTCAAGCAAACGCGCTGCGATTCGGTTTGCTAAAAATAAAGGCACTAACATTGAAAGTGTAAAAGTGTATAGTAATGGCGTCTTAATTTAACACTTCCCCTCGCCTGACGGCTCACACCGTCAGGAGCCCGCGTCAAGGGCTGGACTTGACGCCGCAAAACCTCAAGCGTAGACAGGGGTGACAGCCGGAGAGACGGCACCGTTCTTTTACCAGTTATTAGTATATCCGAGAGGCTTCACCGGCCACAGGTTACGACGTGGAGACATTCACGATCAAGCACCGCTGGTTCGTTACAAAGATTGAACAGCACGGAGTTGAAAAGAGTCAGGTTCGCCCAATGGACGCATTGGCATAAAAGGAGGTATCTGGATATGACGAGCGAGTCGAAAGACAATTGCCAGCACTCCAGCAGTTGACGACGTAAGTAGGTGGAGCCTCGTGGATATACTATTGATTAAATTGTTCTTTATCACATAGGGGCTGCATCAGGGTTCGATTCCCTCCAGTTCCACTATTTTACGGGCATTCACAGACGAGGTTTTTGTTTCCCTCTGCGCACACCGCGCCGTCTGCGTTTGCTCCCACCAGCAGCCCCCCGAAGGGTCTGATAGTCCTATATGCAGTACACCGCGAGGAAGTGCGGGGGATCGCGGTTGGTGGACACTTTGCCATGCCATGACCAGACGGTCGTAAAATAAAGTGAATCGAAGCCCGAAGCATGTTAAGGGTAAGGCCGAGCCTTTCGGCGATGTGCGCGCTCCCGCCGTGCAGCAACTCAATAAGGCAAGCGGGGACACTTTCACACGAACACGACAACCACGACAAACATGAAACTAGATCCGAAATACCTAAGAACCCGCAGCTGCAAGGTCGAGGATATTGACGAAACGCGCAAGCTCTACAAAGAGGCAGCCAAACTTATGTGGGAGCAAAAGGGCGTCGGATTGGCCGCAAACCAAGTCGGACATAATAAGCGCTGGTTTGTTTGGCAGCACGGCATGGTTATCAATCCCGAGATTATTAGTGAGACCGGATCTACGCCATCCAAGGAGGGTTGCCTTAGTTTCCCTGGGCGCACTACGACAGTGCGCCGCGCTAAGATCGTCGAAGTCCGCTACATTGACGAACAAGGTAAGAGCAAAGACAAGAAGTTAGTCGGCCTTCCTGCCATCGTATTCCAGCGCGAGCTTGACCACTTAAACGGCGTATGCCTCTTTTAACCATGACCGACAAACAGCCTCCCCCCACCGAGCAGCCTACACACTGCGCCCGCCTCAGCCAATACGGCCGCCCCGCGTTCATTGAGCGCGAGCCTGACCGCGATAGCGAGCGCATGGAGGCGCAGGGCAAAGGGCGGCTGATGCCGAGCTCTCGGGTTAATTTCAAAGGGTAGCAACGCGCACCAACACTATGAAAACACGCATCATCTACATCAGCGGCCCGATCACGGGCATCACGCTCCACAATCGCCCCGCGTTCGCCGCTGCTGCGCACGAATGGCGGCTGCTAGGCTACGCGGTCATCGACCCTGCGGTCAACTACGACAGCGCTTCTGCGGTCGCCCACGCGCAGTATATGCGGCTGTCGATCGCGCAGCTGCTCTGCGTCGATGCCGTCTACATGCTGCGGGGGTGGGTGCACTCTAAGGGCGCGGTGGCTGAGCACGTAGTCGCGCAGTCGTTGGGGCTGGATATTAGCTATCAGTAAATAAATACGAAACTTGCACACAATTGCTTGACAGACCTGCACACACCCCGCAGGGTCACACCAGCGGACGCACTCAGCTGACGCACACACAAACCGAACCACTACGAAAATGCTACATATGAATCACTCCCGCGAATCCCACTGCATGGATTACGCCCACTCACTCAAGCTCAAGATGGAGCTGCTAATGCGCACTGGCGACATTTGCGACGGCAACCGTAGCCGTTCCACCGCCGCCACCGTTGAAGCCGCTATGCGCCGCGTCAGCCAAGGCGAACGCCCTACGGCTGTTGCCGCCGACCTCGGCATCCATCCGCAGACTATCTACTGCCGGATTGCCCGCGCGAAGAAAGCAGGTCAGTCGTGATCTACACACTCTCACTCTACGCGCTCACAGCGTGCCTCCTAGCCCCTACTGCCGCGGCTCTCATAGTCGTGGTCAAGTCGTGGCGGGCGGGCATCTGAGCGAATCCGCGCATACGAGGAGCCGTGCGCGATGGATGTGGCGTGGAATGCTCACTCAAATGGGGGCGCGTATACGTTTCCCCGCGAAGAGCACTTCCGCGCAGGGTGGAAAGCCGCCATGTCGCACGCAATCACTAACCGCAAGGAGATCCTCAAATCACTATGAAATTACCCATCCACATTCGCAATGACGGTTTTGACCTTGAGCAGATCCAGCGCACGGCAATTCATGCGCTCTACCGCAAAAGCAAGGGCGCAGTCCACACTAGCTACGAGGTCATTCTGATTCAACGCGCCAAGGCCGATCACACTTGGCCAAATGGCACGGTTACGCTTAAGGGGTCGGAGTCATACCCTCCATCCAGCATGTGGGGGCGCGCAGGATGGTCGTTTCCGACGCTGCGAGTAGCGCAAGCCGTCATTGAAGACAAAACCATTACAGGAGAGGATACCCCCGTATGAGCACGCCAACCACCACACCGCTGACCGACCGCCAGCTTATCAACGAGGGGCGCGGATATGCGCATACGATCAACGTCGCGTTTTGCCGCAAGATCGAGCTGCGCATGCACGCCGCTGAGGCTGAGCTGGCTGCGGAGCGGGCGCGGATGGACTGGATACTTACCGAAAGCGACGACTCCCTTGATCGGTTAGACTGCTGGAGCCGGTTTAATATTGACGCGATCTTAGACGCGGAGGGCGAACATGAGTGACGCGCACAAATACAGATTCCGGCGCGTCAACGTGCCCAAGCTCACGCTGACCCTAGACGGCATTGAGCTGGTGTTCGCCGGCGAAAACACAGCAGGCGAGGCCATGCAGTTCTCGGCGGTGGTTACGTGGGCGTGGATCGGCGCCTTCGTGCGGGCTGCGCGGGCGTTCTGGCTTGCGGTTGATAAGCCGTCACGCGTTGCGGAGATGGCGCGGATTGAGGAAAACCTGTAAGTCACAGCGGCAACCGCAGCGACGGAAAAGCCGCCTTGACTAGCTCGTGGAATGCTAGTCGAAAGCGGCGGGCGCGGAAGTGCTCCT
>Ga0307951_1000205_pt1 | contig 34005 bp, 28 predicted proteins | sample OrgLakmetagen374_FD_201842 | JGI IMG/M metagenome (GOLD analysis project Ga0307951, IMG submission 201842) | Saline water microbial communities from Organic Lake, Antarctica - #374 | ecosystem: Environmental > Aquatic > Non-marine Saline and Alkaline > Saline | place: Antarctica: Organic Lake... | reverse complement strand
TAGCTCGGCGGTGGCCAGAGCATCGGTTAGGGCATGGTGCGGCGGATAATGAGGCAAACCGTAGCGCGCGCGGCTATCGCCCATGCGGATAGACATGGGTCGCCGGTTCAGCAAGCGCGCCCACAGGTCAAGGGGTTTATTGCGATGCAGCGCCGCTTCAATGGCCATGGTATCGACCATCGGAAATTGCAGCCCCTCATTCCACCGGGCTTTGACCACGACATCCATAAAAGATCGTTCGATAGACCTGTGGTGCGCAACCACCACTCTGCCGGCCAGACAGTCCAGCACCTCTGGCAGAATCCCGGCCATATCCGGTGCCTCGTGGATATCGGTATGGGTAATGCTGTGAAACTGGATGGACTGTTGTATTAGCGGCAAGCGCGGCTTGACGATCCAGTGGCGGCTGCCCGCTACCCTGATGCGCTGCAGACCGAAAGGCACCAGACCAACACTGATGATGGCGTGGCGCTCCGGGTTGAGACCGGTAGTTTCAAAATCCAGGGCGACAAAGGGCACATCCTCTAGCGGGCAATCAGCAGCCACGGCACCGGCCTGATAAAACCGTTTCAGTTCCGGTTGCTTCACCTGATCCGCCCAGGCCGCAAATCGTGATGCCCAGTCTGGCTGGGCTTCCCGTTCATTTTCCCGGAGCAAGATAATAGTCACACCCGGCTAACCTGGTACCTCATACGGAGGTACTTCTGAGCATTACTGATCACCTGAAAGGCGTCTTTGAGGTTGCGCCGTTCGAACACTGTCATGTTTTCAGGCTCTACATTGTTGTCCGGTTCCCGCTGCGCCTCCAGATCGAGGGCCTGGTGGCGGGCGCGAACAATGGCAATGTATTCCATGGCATCACGCAGGTCATCACCGTTGCTGTGTCCGAGAATGCGAGATTCGGCAATGGCGTCTAGCCGGTTAAAGGAGTTCAGGGCTGTGGAACCCGCCGCCAGCGCATGCACCCGGATGACATCCCCCAGCGGAGCAGTTCCCCGGCGCTTAAGGTTAATCGACTTGTTTTGCTTGCCATCGTTTTCCATCACAAACGTTCTGAAGAATCCTAGCGGCGGCGTCCGATTCAGGGCATTGCGAGCCAGGCAGGCCAAAAACATCGGGCTGCGCTGGGCACGTCGGGCGATGTCGACTTTGAGCGTTTCAGCCAGGGCGGTATCGCCATAGATACCAACCAGGTCGAAGAAAATGGAACTGTTCAGCAGCGCTTGAGGGTCGGGGTTATCAATCCAGCCCTTGAAGTAGTCTCGCCAGACGGACAACGGCTTACGCCACTGTGGGTTGGTTGCCATGATGCCGCCCTTGCAGTACTCATAGCCACACCCGGCCAGGCCATCACTGATAAACGCAGCCAGTTTGGCGAAATACTCATCATGCTCGACTGGATTGAAATCATCGCTGAGGATCATGGCGTTATCCTGATCGGTCAGCAGATATTGTTCATCCCGCGCCATCGACCCCAGTGCCAGGAAGCAATAGGGCACCGGCGGTGGGCCCAGTTTCTCTTCGCCCAGCTCCAGCAGGCGTTGGCTAAAACTGCGACCGATGCCGGCAATGGCACTGCCAATCATATGGCTGTTGGCGCCTTCATTGACCATACGCACAAAGGTTGCTTTGACATCCGGCGTCAGGTTGCTCAGTTCCTGTGCTGTTTGCTGACGATGGATCTGACTGACCAGATACAGGCTGCTCTGAGATTCGTAGCGAATAATGTCTGAAAGCGCCAGCACGCCCACAGGCTGGTGCTGGCGCAATACCGGCAGGTGGTGGATATTATGGCGCAGCATGATGAGCATGGCTTCAAATACGAATGCACTGGCCGCAATGGTTATCAGTTGGGGCGACATGATCTGGCTGACCGCGGTGTCGTAGCTCAGACCCTCGGCCAGAGCGCGTTTGCGCAGATCCCGGTCAGTTATGATGCCGACCATATACCCGGCCTGTTCAGCATGATCGTTGTCGATAATGATCAGTGACGAGACACCTTCACGGGACATGGTGACAGCGGCTTCTTGCAGCGTCGCTGTTTGCGGCATCATGACCGGATCACGCGACAGCAACTTGTGCACTCGCGACGTCATCATGTCGGTATTTTGCTGCTGCGTGACGGCGGCCCGCAAGCGCGAATGATCCTCGACTTCGACATATTGCGCAAAGTTTTCGTCCGCTTCCCACAACTGGTCGAACTGCTTTCTGGCGATAAAATAAATGAGGGTGTCTTCGATCGCTACTGCCGGAAAGCGCACTGGCCGGTTCATCAGCAATCCCCATTGCCCGAAGATATCGCCCTCGGCGAGTCGGTTATACAGATCACCATTACGCCGATAAAGTTCAACTGCCCCACTGCGGATAATGTGCAGATGGCTGACGGTGTCACCGGCCGTCATAATCTGTGAACCGGCCTTGAAATAGCCGATTTCAATTGTGCTCCCCAGGACGTCCAGCCATTCTTCCGTGAGCTGGTCAAAGGGCGCGAAGCGTTTTAGCTGATCGCGTATTTCATGATGCTCAACGTCCATGCATTCCTCCCCCTGAATGAACAAAAAGACAACCAAGCCCGCCTGCTGGCCTGTTTCAATGCGTTTGCCACCAGCAGTAAAGTGCATGGTGCCGACTCAATCAAAGGTTGTCCAACTCAGTTGCCGGGCCTTATAATTGAATTTCAAGGATGTTAGTTAAAAACAAAGGAAGCCGTCACCCCGCAGCCGGGGAAGACAACAGTCAGCTCCTGCGCACCACGCGCAATGACGCCAAGGATAGATGGATATGACCCACAATTCCATGGAACCTGACAAGCCCCCGCTGAACACCGCCGCTGACACTGCGATCATGATCGTTGATGATACCAAATTCAGCAGTGCCATCATTCAACGCATGCTGGTCAAAGCTGGCTTCACGGACATTCGCATCACCGACAACGCCCTTGATGCGCTGGACGCTGTGAAGCAACGCCCGGTTGAAATAATGCTGGCCGACTGGCTTATGCCGGGCATGGATGGGCTGGAGCTGACTCAGCTGGTGCGCGAGCTTGATCGCCACAGGGGCTGCTTCACCTACGTGATGTTGCTGACTGCCAAGGAAAACGACGAGGCCCTGCAAGAAGCCTTCGCCAAGGGCGTTGACGACTTTATTGGCAAGACTCACCTGAAAACTCAACTTCTGGCGCGAGTTCACGCTGCCCAGCGGCTAACAAAACTGCATAACTCGCTGCTACAGCGTGAACAGCAGTTGAAAAATCAGTTCCGCGTGGTGACTCGAATGAACCGACTAGACGCGACTACCGGCCTTGGAAACGCCCAGCATTTACGCCATCAACTGGGCCGGACTCTGATCCACATTAAGGGAAGAACCGGACAAATGGGACTGATTCTATGCCGTCTGGATAACCTCAATGAGCTGGTTCCCAAGGGTGGTGGGCGATCGCTGCGTAACGAAGTCATTCGCGAAGCCTGCCAGCGCCTGACCGAGCATACGCGGCCGCTGGACGATACAGCACGTCTGAGCGAAAACATCATTGGCGTGCTACTGCACTCAACCGCGTCCAGCGTTTCTACTCGAAAGTTGATCCGCCGCCTGTACGATGCACTGTTTACCAAAGCCTATTCAACCTCTGCCGGGTTTGTATCGCTGACTGGTTGCATTCAGTTGGATCTGGCCGATGCGGCGCAGCCACTGCCTGCCTCAGCTGAATGGATGCTCGATCAGGCTCTGTTACGGCTGCAACACATATCAGTGGAACAGCGCCATGGGATACACGTCTGGCAAAACGGTCAGAGCGCCTGAGGATGCTCTATATACCGGCCGGGAAACCTTGAATAGCCTGGTTTTTAATGACGCCGAGCGGTTGCGGTCGCCTCTACGACCTATGCGGCGTTACTATGGCCGCCAGACATTTGAATAAGGTCGGCTCAAGTGCCAGCGATACTTCTGGTTGGACCCGGTGCCATCGGCGGCTTAATAGCCTGGCACCTGCAACATTTTGCGATCACTACGGTTTATCCCCACCGGGATGATCTTCGGCTGCCATTAGCGGTTGTATCCGGCACCGGCACTCACCCGCTAGACTGGACGCAGGTTGAACGGCTAGACAACATTGATGCTGTCGTCATCAGCTGCAAAGCGACCCAAGTTGAGCGAGCTGCCCAACCGCTTCTGGCGACCCTTGCGCATTGCCCCTGGCTGGTGCTTTGCAACGGCATGGGACCCCAGGCCTGGTTAAGCGAACAATTACCCGGCAACGTTCTTTGGGCGTCGACCACCGAGGGCGCCGGGCGCTGTGGCGCTGAAATCCGACACAGGGGTCACGGCGAAACACGGCTCGGCAGTCCACTGAATTATCCGGTTAATGCCAGCACTGAACAGTGGGGCCGCTGGCTGGTCAGCCAGACTGGGCCGCTGACACTGCGTTGGGAAACCGACATGACCACAGTGCTGTGGCGCAAGCTGGCCATCAACGCCATCATTAATCCAATAACCGCTGTTCATCGTTGTCTCAACGGGGCACTGACCGAACCGCGCTGGCAGGCAGATATTGCCCAACTAAGCGATGACATTCTGCGTATCGCCAGGGCGAGTCAGATCTCCTTGCCCGATGACCTGGCAGCAGCAGTGCTCGGCATGGCCGATGCGACCCGCCATAATCGCTCATCCATGCTAACCGACATTGAGGCCGGGCGGCACACCGAGATAGACACCATCATCGGACCTCTGCTCATTGAGGCAGACCGGCATGGCCTGTCGGTGCCTTCTTTGCAATACTGGTATCAGGCTGTTATTCGGCTACACCCAATCATCCGATGACACCGTTTCATTCGCTTTGCTGCACCAACACCGAGGAGTTTGCATGATCTATGCCTCACCCACCTTGCTGGGACGCATCCTTTGGTGGTTGCTCGGCATCACCGTGGTCAGCAGCCTGAGCATTGGTTTCGTCTTTTTCTCGGGTCAGCATTTGCACCCATTGGTCGTCATGTGCCTGATTGTTGTAATTTCCATACTGGGTTCGGCCGTTCTGTTACAAATTTTCCGGCGGCACTTTCTCAACCCCTTGAATCAGCTGATGCTGGTATCGAACCAGGTGACGGCGACCTCGAACGTTACCTTGCGTGCCAAAAAGCACCATCAGGATGAGCTCGGCAAGGTAGTCGATGCGTTTAATGCCATGCTCGACCAGATGGCACGACGTGAAGCAGAATTAAAAGCCGAGCGTGACCGCGCAACACTGGCACGTCAGGAATCTGAAGCCATGGCCGAAGCGGCACAGAAAGCCATGCACAAGCTTGAATTCGAAGTCCAGGTTCGTCACAGAGTAGAACGCAGACTGACGGAATTTCAGAATTACCTGAACGCAATTATCAATTCCATGCCTTCAGCGCTGATTGCGGTTGATGAAAAGCTCATCGTGACTCAATGGAATACCGAGGCGGCGCTGATCAGTGGCACTCCTCCGGTAGAGGCAATCGGTTTATCGTTGCAGGAAGCCTTCCCCTTTCTCGGCCAGCACCAGGACCTTATTTTACTGGCACTGACCCGTCACCAGGCGCAAAGCCGCCACAACCTCGAGTTGAGCAGTACCGATCAGCCAACCCGCATAGATCTGGTCGTGTACCCCTTGCAACAGACAGACTCTCAGGGAGCGGTGATACGCCTGGACGACGTGACCGAAGAATTCAAACTGGAAGAGGTTATGGTGCAAACTGAAAAAATGATGTCGGTTGGCGGGCTTGCCGCTGGCATGGCCCATGAAATCAACAACCCACTGGGCGCCATTGTTCAAAACGCCCAGAACATACAACGCCGACTGGATCCGGGCCTGAAGCGCAACCTTGAACAGGCAGCAGAGATAGGTCTGGACCTGGAGCTGATGCAACAGTATCTGGTATCCAGGGATGTTCCCAAGTTCCTGATCAACATCACCGAGTCCGGGCTGCGAGCGTCGCGTATTGTGACCAATATGCTGCAATTCAGCCGGGACGGTGACCGACTGCTGCAACCTTATCCCATCGGCCAGCTCCTCGAACAGGCGATTAATATTGCGCTAAACGACTTCAACCTGAAATCCGGTTATCGTAAACATCATCTGTTTGTCGATCAGGATTTTCGCGCGCCCGAGGTCGAAGTGCCCTGTGTTATGACGGAGCTGGAACAGGTGCTGCTGAACTTGCTGAAAAATGCAGCCCAGGCAATCCGGGAGCGGTTCGACACCCTAAATGATATTGACGAGGGCATCATTCAAATCCGCCAGTATATTGAAGGCAGTCGCTGCGTTATTGAAGTCTCCGACAACGGCATCGGCATGGATGAACCCACCCGTAAACGCATATTCGAACCCTTTTTTACCACTAAGGATGTGGGTGTAGGCACTGGCCTTGGTTTATCGGTCAGTTTCTTTATCATCACCACCCATCATCATGGCCGCCTTCAGGTAGAATCGACGGTAGGCAAAGGGGCGCGTTTTATACTGTCGTTACCACTGACGGATCCGGAAATTCGGCCGGCAAACAGCAGTTGGGATGAAACGCCAATGCTAGACATTCCGGATACCAATAATGCTCCGCAGTGGTGATACTGATCGCTATCACTTACCGAATCATCAACAAGGACACTGACCATCATGGGCAACCGATTATCCAAAATCTATACCCGCACGGGAGACAGCGGTGAAACTGGCCTGGGTATGCAAGGCCGCGTCAATAAAGACAATGGCCGCATTGCTTCAATGGGTGACATTGATGAGCTGAACAGCGTAGTGGGTTTTCTGATGGTTTCCCTGGGGGATCATCACCGTGAATACGGCATGCTCGGCCAGATTCAACACGATCTGTTTGATCTCGGTGGCGAATTGGCCATGCCCGGCTATGAATTGCTGGAAACAGCGCTTATAAGCGATCTTGAAGACCATATAGACCGCATCAACGAACACCTGCCACCGCTGAAAAACTTCATTTTGCCTGGCGGCAACGAGACCGCCAGTCGCTGCCACCTGGCCCGCGCAGCTTGTCGGCGTGCCGAGCGAACCCTGGTTGCCTTCAACCGCCAGGAACCGGATGGCCATTTGCTTGCACAACAGTACCTGAATCGCTTGTCGGACCTGTTTTTCGTATTGGCTCGACAACTGGCTCGGGCAGACGGTGCCCCGGAGATACTGTGGCAAAGCCGTCACAGGAAAAAAGACTCCTAGCAGGCGGCTGGTAAGTCGTAGATTTCATGTGTTGAATGAAGGCAGGAGGCCTTTTTCAACAACCTGCTAGAGAGTCTCACGCAATTGGCACCTACCACTGAATGCGTGTTAAACATTGACTGGCCGCCGCCGATACTCTTTGCAGATACTAATGACAGAGCAAGCAACATGGCCGTCATCATCCTCGGCAAGAACCTGATCACTGAAGACGAACTTATTGAGTTCGCCTTCAGTGAAGGCAATCACAATGACCTTCCCTTAAGGCAATTGCATGCGCAAGCCAGCGAGGCGGCGCTCCTGTCTTCATGGTTGCTGATCAGGATCATGAAAGCCGAACGCATCTACATTTCCCATAAACCCGCTCTTGGCACCCCGCCCCAAGCCCCAACACCACCGACTTTCAAGTAGACTCCTTTCAGCGGGTATCACAAAGCAGCGGTGGCTGTTTTGCATTCAGGCTGCTAAATTACGCACCATTGCGGAAATACGGTGTCAGGCATCCTCCTGAGCCGCTTTTCTCATGCCTGCTAACTACGATTCGATAACTACGATTCGAGACCAAAGGGTATAACCATGAGCACAATTCCTGCTGATCTGAAATACGCTGCCTCCCATGAATGGATTCGTGAAGAGGGTGACGATATCATCACCATTGGCGTTTCCGACTTCGCCCAGCAACAGCTGGGTGATGTAGTTTTTGTTGAAGTACCTGAAGTCGGGGCCGAGATTGTGGCAGGTGACCCGGTCGCCGTGGTTGAGTCGGTCAAGGCGGCTTCTGATATCTACACGCCGGTAACGGGCACGGTTGTCGCGGTCAATGAATCGCTGGAAGACGCACCGGAACAGGTCAATGAAGACCCTTATGAAAATGGCTGGTTCTTCAAGGTAAAAATGCAGGATCCGGGAGAGATCAAGGATCTGATGGATGCCGAGTCTTATCAGGATCAGTGCGCCGAAGACTGATTCAAAGACGGCATGCGGTGTACCCCTGTACACCTTGCCGCCCCATCCTTTTTGAGCTGAGAGCGAGCGCCATGACCGCACCCTATTCCCTTGATGAACTGGAAAACACGGACGAATTTATCCGCCGCCACATTGGCCCTGGCTGCGCAGAGCAAGCGGCGATGCTCACGTCAATTGGTGTGCATAGTCTGGATCAGTTAACCGAGCAAATTGTGCCTGAGGCCATTCGCCTGACCGGCGAACTTAACATTGAACGTGCTACCAGCGAGCAGGACGCGCTGGCCTACCTGCACGCCATGGTTCGTCAGAATAAGGTGTTTAAAAGCTACATCGGCCTGGGGTATCACGACACACTGACGCCTAATGTCATTGCTCGCAATGTACTCGAAAACCCGGGCTGGTATACCGCCTATACGCCTTATCAGCCAGAAATAGCCCAGGGGCGACTCGAAGCACTGATCAACTATCAGCAAACCATTATTGACCTGACGGGCATGCCCCTGGCCAATGCCTCCCTACTTGATGAAGCGACAGCCGCCGCCGAGGCCATGGCGATGGCTCATCGCTGCTTGCGCAAGCCGCCTTCAGATGTTTTTTTTGTTGATGACAATGTGTTGCCTCAAACCCTGGCTGTTGTGCGGACACGGGCACGCTATATGGGTTTTGAAGTCATCACCGGCCCCGCCGAACAGGCCACTGATCATTCCGTTTTTGGCGCTTTGCTTCAGTACCCGGGTGCGAATGGTGAAATTCGCGATCCTCAGCCGGTTATTGAAACACTGCATGCCAACGGGGCGCTGGCCATTGTAGCCACCGATCTGATGGCGCTGCTTATGCTTAAGTCGCCCGGCGAAATGGGAGCTGACATTGTGCTCGGCAACTCTCAGCGCTTTGGCGTACCGCTTGGATACGGGGGCCCCCATGCCGCTTTTTTCGCCACCCGCGACGAGTTCAAACGAAACATCCCGGGGCGCCTGATCGGTGTCTCGAAGGACAGCCATGGCAAGCCCGCCCTGCGCATGGCACTGCAGACCCGCGAGCAACACATTCGCCGGGAAAAAGCCAACTCAAACATATGCACGGCCCAGGTTCTGCTCGCCAACATGGCTGGTTTCTACGCGGTCTATCACGGCCCCGACGGCCTGAGACGCATCGCCCGGAGCATTCACCGCCTGACCGGCATTCTGGCTGAGGGTCTGGAAGCCAAAGGCATCCACATCGTCAACAGCCACTTCTTCGATACACTGACCATCGATCCCCTGGGCAACCGGGATCTTATTCTGCAACGGGCAACGGCCAAGCAGATTAATCTGCGCGAGGATGCCAGTGGCACCCTGGGAATAAGCCTGCATGAGTGTGTCAGCCGCGAGGATGTTGAAGATCTGTTTGATGTACTGATGGGTGTCCACGACTTCAATGTGTCTGATATCGATGGCCAGATCACCGAACAGGGTACAACCTTTTTGCCGGAAAACCTGGAGCGCGACAGTGACTATTTAACGCACCCGGTATTTAACACCCATCACAGTGAAACGGCGATGCTGCGTTACTTGAAACGGCTGGAAAACCGTGACCTGGCGCTGACTCACAGCATGATTGCGCTCGGATCCTGTACCATGAAGCTCAATGCCACGGCCGAAATGATCCCCATCTCCTGGCCAGGATTTTCCCGGATTCACCCCTTTGCACCCCGCGCTCAGACCAAGGGGTACCGCATCCTGCTGGAAGAGCTCGACACCATGCTGCGTGCCATCACTGGTTTTGATGCCATCAGTATGCAACCCAATTCAGGCGCCCAGGGTGAATACGCCGGCTTGCTGGCCATTCGACGTTATCAGGAAGCACAGGGCCAGAGCCACCGCCATGTCTGCCTGATCCCGCAATCGGCTCACGGTACCAACCCGGCGTCAGCGCAGATGATGGGCATGACCGTGGTGGTGGTTAAAACCGACGAAGCGGGCAATGTCGATGCCGCCGATCTGCAACTCAAGATCGACACCGCCGGTGATGACCTGAGTTGTCTGATGATCACTTATCCCTCGACTCATGGTGTCTACGAAGAGGGAATCAGAACGTTGTGTGAGGCGGTACATCAGGCCGGAGGCCAGGTCTATATGGACGGTGCCAACCTCAATGCACAGGTAGGAGTCACGCGTCCTGCGGACATTGGCGCCGACGTAGCGCATTTGAACTTACACAAGACGTTTGCCATCCCCCACGGAGGTGGCGGACCTGGAATGGGACCTATTGGCGTACGCGCGCATCTGGCGGACTTCCTGCCAGGACACAGCGTGATGTCTGAGTCAACTGGTCTGCCCAGCGAAGGTGCAGTATCTGCGGCCCCCTTTGGCAGCAGTTCGATACTGCCTATTTCCTGGATGTACATTCGAATGCTGGGCGCTCAGGGCTTGCGTAAGGCCACGCAGGTGGCTCTGCTTAATGCCAATTACCTGGCCCAGCAACTTAAATCCCATTACCCGATTTTGTATTCCGGACGCAATGACCGGGTGGCGCATGAATGCATTCTGGATTTGCGACCACTGAAAGCGGCCACTGGTATCACTGAAGTCGACATTGCCAAGCGTTTGATGGATTTCGGTTTTCACGCGCCGACCATGAGTTTCCCGGTGCCAGGAACCTTTATGGTCGAACCGACAGAAAGCGAATCCCGGGAGGAGCTGGACCGGTTTATTGCCGCGATGATCTGCATTCGCAACGAGATCAACAAGGTCGGCCAGGGCGAGTGGCCAGCAGACAACAACCCGCTGATTAATGCGCCACACACCCAGGCCGATGTGGTCGGTTCGTGGGACCACCCCTACAGTCGGGAAACCGCTGTATTTCCTTTGCCCTGGGTAAAGCAAGCTAAATACTGGCCAAGCGTAAACCGGGTGGATGATGTCTGGGGTGACCGGAATTTGTTCTGTTCCTGTCCGAGCCTGGAAAGCTATTTATAACCTCATGTTTCGGTGTTCAGGTTTGCAACGTTGCCGGGGCAATATTCTGGCTATCAGGCAGGACTGGCCGACACTCTATGTGTGGTTGACTCAAAACACTGGGAGCACTCAATCAATGGAAATTATACTCAGCATCATGGCTTCTGACCGGCCCGGAATTGTCGAACAGGTTGCTTCCGTGGTTGCCGATGCCGGTGGCAGCTGGCAGGAAAGCCGGTTATCAACGATGGCCGGGCGCTTCGCAGGCATCGTTCGGGTGAATCTGGACGCCAGTCAGCTCGATCCGTTGCGCGATCGCGTTAAGGCGTTGGCCGACAAAGATTTGTCCATACAGATCGAGGTCGGCGATAACGAGGCTCAAAACCTTCACCCGTATCGCATTGCCGTGGTCGGCAATGACCGGACTGGTATTGTCGCTGAAGTCACCCGCAAGCTTGCCGTGATGAACATCAATCTGGTGGATGTGCATACTGATGTCGAACCGGCTTCGATGAGCGGCGGGGTGCTGTTTCGGGCCGAGCTGGAACTGGGTCTCACTGATGAGCAATCACTCGATGCGGTTATTCAAGGCCTTGAAGACTTGTCTGCGGATCTGATGGTCGATGTGCTGGAAACCTGAGCTGGCCAAAGTTAATAGGCTCAGATACAAAAAAAGCGACCCTCAGGTCGCTTTTTTTGTATCTATGGTGGCTGTTTAGCCTCGTGGTTCAGTAGCAAGCCCCTTGAACAGCGAGATGCAACCGAACAACAACACGAAGGTAAAGGGCAAGCCGGTTGACACCGACATAGCTTGCAAGGCCGCCAGCCCGCCACCAAGAATCAGCGCAATGGCAATCAGACCTTCAAAGCAGGCCCAGAACACCCGTTGTGGCGTTGGCGCATTCACCTTACCGCCGGCGGTAATGGTATCGATCACCAGTGAACCGGAGTCAGATGAGGTCACAAAAAAGACAATAACCAGTACAATGGCAATGAAAGACGTGATCTGGGCAAATGGCATTAAATCGAGCATGGCAAACAGCTGAAGCTCAAGCGGAGAATTAGCCACTGCCCGAACGCCATCATTCACGTACTGGCTGATGGCCGTACCGCCGAAAGCGGTCATCCACAGTACACAGGCCGCAGACGGTATCAACAATACCGAAATCATGAATTCACGAACCGTACGGCCGCGTGACACACGTGCGATGAACATCCCGACGAACGGTGACCAGGAGATCCACCACGCCCAGTAGAAGGCTGTCCAACCTTGCCTGAAGTTGTCGTCCTCACGGCCAAACGGCATCGACAAGGCAGGAATGTTTTGCACATACCCCCACAGGTTGCTGACAAACCCCGTTAGAATAGCCAAGGTTGGCCCAACCACAATAACAAACAGCAACAACAGGACGGCAAGCGTCATATTGATCTCAGACAACCGCTTCACACCGGCATCCAGACCTGCAACAACCGATACCAGAGCAATCGCAGTAATACCTACAACCAGCAGCACCTCGGTGGTCGCGCCCATGGGGATACCGAACAGGTAATTAAGACCTGCACTGGCCTGGGCTGCGCCAAGACCGAGAGACGTAGCAAGACCAAACAACGTTGAGAATACGGCCAGAATGTCGATGACATGCCCCGGCCAACCCCAGATACGCTCACCCAGCAATGGATAGAAAATCGAGCGTACCGTCAGTGGCAGGCCCTTGTTGTAGGAAAACAAGGCCAGCGCCAGCGCCAGAACAGCGTAGATCGCCCAGGGGTGGAGACCCCAGTGGTAAATCGTTGCGGCCATACCGAGAGTGCGGGCTGCCGCCTCATCGCCAACAGCAGCACCGAGGGGAGCCCAGTCGGTGCGAACGCCACCGTCGGTGACAACGCCGCCCAAAGACGAGCTAAAATGTGACATGGGTTCTGAGACACCATAAAACATCAGGCCGATGCCCATACCGGCGGCAAATAACATGGAGAACCAGCCGGTATAACTATAATCAGGCGTGGCCTCGGTGCCACCGATACGAACCTTGCCCATCGGCGATACGATTAAAAACAGGCAGACCAGTACGAAAATATTGCCGGAAATCAGGAAGAACCAGTCGAGATTGCCGGTCAGCCAGTTACGTAAAACTGAAAACCAGGGCCCTACACTGTTTTGGAACGTAATCGTGAGGATTACAAAGGCAATGATGGTAAGCCCTGAAATCAAGAACACTTTGTTATGAATATCAAGGCCGAACGGCCCGATTTTCATCTGGATGTTGTCCTGACCGATTTGGTAATCGGTATCGATGGCGTTTACGCGGCCATCGGGTGGCGGCATATCACTGTTTTCTGTCATCTGAGCTTCCTACCTGTCAGCTTGGGATAAATGAGTTTTGACAAGCAATTAAAATCAGCCAGCGACTGACTTTATCTATGCTTGCATCAGTAAAAGCGACAACTATCGCCCGCTCAATTCGGACACGAGATTATGCGAGGGACCAAACCAAAACGATAATATTTATTGTGCTGACGAGCTGCGCTTCACAGGGTAGTTTACGATCACCAACCTTTCGTGGTCTAAACAGTAACGCACTGACACTCTGCTGACAACCCATCCGGCTCAACAAAGTCCGGCAGACCCCCAAGTCAGCTTATTAAGTGAACACCAATAGCACTGCTCATTGAATTATCGGTTGCCGATAGGGTCGGCTCCGGGAATTTGCGTCGACTGGCTGGCATCAGCATCGCGCGCGGTTGCATTCAGGCCAAACTGAAGCTCGGCCAGACGACGGTACAGTGTTGACCGCCTCAGCAATTCACGATGCGATCCCTCGGCAACAATCCGCCCCTGATCCATCACCACAATGCGGTCAGCTCCCTGAACGGTGGCAAGACGGTGGGCAATGATCAGGGTGGTTCGTCGGGTCATCAGCTTATCCAGCGCTTGCTGCACCTGATGTTCACTTTCTGCATCCAGCGCGCTGGTGGCCTCATCCAGTAGCAACAGATCGGGGTCTTTGAGTATCGCCCGCGCGATTACAAGACGTTGTTTCTGGCCACCACTCAGGCGCACCCCGGCCTCACCCAGATCACTGCTGAAACCTTGCGGCAATGCTTTAATGAAACCCATGGCATTGGCGGCTTCGGCCGCTGCCTCTACCTCAGCGTCAGAAGCCTCGGGTCGACCATAGCGAATGTTGTGCCAGACATCGTTGCTGAACAACACGGGCTGTTGCGGCACGAGACCAATATGCTGCCGCAATTCGGGCAGCGACAAGTCACGCACATTCTGCCCTAGCAGTGACACCTCGCCCTGTTGTGGATCGTAAAAGCGCAGCAACAGCTCGAACAGAGTCGATTTGCCAGCACCACTGGGGCCAACCAGGGCAACGGTTTCACCGCGTTTTACTGTCAGGGAAACCGAGTCCAATGCTCTGGTTTCGGGCCGGCTGGGGTAACTAAAACTCACATTATGCAGCTGCAAGTGGTCGCTGATGTCCGTATCCAGTGGTTTCGATTCCGCCGGTGAGACAATGATGGACGGCTCGCTGAGCAGTTCCATCAATCGTTCAGTCGCACCGGCTGCGCGCTGCACCTCGCCATAGACTTCCGATACGCCGGCAACGCCAAAGGCCACCATGACCGCATAGAACACAAAAGCGGCCAGCTCGCCGCCACTCATGCTGCCGGTCATAACATCGTAGCCACCGACCCAAACCATGGCAGCAATCGCGGTAAAGGCGAGCAAAATAACCACTGCCATCAGAATGCTGCGTTGTTGAATGCGTTGACGCGCCACCTCCAGTGCATCATCCACCTCGACCTGAAAAGCGGCTTTTTCAAAGGGTTCGCGGGCATAACTTTGCACAGTTTTGATCTGGCGGATGATTTCACCGGCGTAGGTACCGACATCGGCAACGGTATCCTGACTGCGACGACTGAGTGATCGCACTCGCTTGCCCATATACAGCACTGGAATGAGTACCGCTGGCACTCCCAGCAACACAACAAACGACAGTTTGATGTTAGTAATAAGCAGCATCACCAGTCCGCCCGTTACCGTCAGGGCATTGCGCAACGCAAATGAGAGACTGGAGCCGATAATGGATTGCAGTAGCGTGGTATCTGTCGTCAGCCGCGACATGATGTCGCCACTGGAGTTCTCTTCAAAATAACTGGGGTGCATCTGTACCAGATGCGCAAAGACGTCGGCCCGCAAATCAGCCGCTACACGTTCACCCAGCCAGGTTACCAGGTAAAAACGAACGAAGGTGCCGGTCGCCATGGCCACCACCAGAACCATTACAAACCCCAGGGTTCGGTTTAACGCCCCCAGAGACTGAGACAGAATGCCTTGATCAATCACCATACGAACACCCTGACCCATGGCCAGTGTCAAGCCGGAAGTGAGCATCAGAGCGGCCGCCGCGCCCAGCATTAAATGGCGATAGCGTTTCAGATAGGGCCACAGCTGGGCCAGAAAACCAAAGGGTACCGCAGTCGATACCAGTCTCTGGGCAGGTTGTGTGGAGGTTATGGCTGCCGCCGCGTTTGCGTCGGTAGTAGACTGAGAATTACCGGTTGAACTCACGAAGTGTCTCTCCTGATCGATTCCCGACAGGTCTGGTCAACCGGTGTAAAATGCAAGGGCAACCGCGCATATAATGACTTTCAGCCGCCCGGTGTAACCCTGTTACGTCTTTTAGTCTGTAGTATATCGCAAATTAGACGTTATTTGATCCCTAAACACTGTTCTGCGAAGGTGGAATATCCATAAAATGGAGAGCGCAGCCATGGCAATATCCGTGTTGAACAAAGAAGCGAGGGAATCCCTGAACCTCGCAACAAAACACTGGTTTGAAACTGAGCTTGAGATTGACCTGGGACAATTCGAATGCGAGGCGGTGATCGATTACTTTATCGACGCCCTGCACCCAGCATTGCACAACCGGGCCATTGCTCAGGCGCTGGCGATGATACAGGAGCACCATGCCCGCATCGAAGACGACCTTTACGCGCTGGAGGAACCCGAGATCTGAGCCTGAACCGACAGGTCGGGAGCGGACTCACATTGGCTCGCCAGAAAATGGTCGGACAGCTGTGGATAGGCGCCGATCAGGTGCTGCAGGCGGGCCAGTGAACCTGTAGTCATCAAACGGGTGCTACCCCGGCCCAGGCCAGCGGCACCGGCTCGGCGGGCTACTTCACCGGCGATGGCTTCACCGGTATCAATCAACTGCACTGCGTTGCCAAGCAGGCGCTGCAAGCGGTCTTGCACGAGCGGGTAATGGGTGCAACCCAGCACTACCCGGTCAACACCCGCCTCGGTCATGGCGGTAGCGCACCCGGCCAAAATAATATCGATCTGTCCGGAAGCCGGCCCCTGCTCAATGGCATCTGCAAGGCCCGAGCAAGGCTGGTTCAAAACACGGGTAGTGGGGTTAAAGCGGTAGGCCAGTTGCTGGTAACGACTTGATGCCAGGGTATTTTCAGTTGCGAGTATGGCAATGGCACCGCTGCGGGTGCCCAGAGCGGCCAGTTTGATACCGGGCTCAACACCAATGATGTCTACGCTAAGTCGTTCACGTAACGCGTCGATGCAGTGCGCAGTAGCGGTATTACAAGCCACTACCAACATCGTACAACCTTGTCCGAGCAGCCAGTCGGCAATAAAGTCGCACCGGTGCTGCAACACGTCACTGGCTTTTGGCCCATAGGGCGCGTATGCCTGATCGGCAATGTATAAAAGATCAGCCTGCGGCAAGCGCTGACGAATCCACTGCAACACCGTCAAGCCACCGATGCCCGAATCAAAAACCCCGATCACAATACTGTTAACCTCTGGTTACCATCCGCACGAAAGCCTAAGGCCTGCACTGCGGCTTGTAAACGGGATTAGCCTCGCTACGAAGGCTCTACAGTAACTCAAGTGCGTCTTTGGGCGTGACAAATTCAAGTCCCTGAGCATCCGCAACACTCTTGTAGGTTAATTTGCCGCAACAAACGTTCAATCCGTTCAACAGGTGAACATCATCCAGCATAGCCTGCTTGGCGCCCTTGTTGGCCAGCGCCAGTGTGAACGGCAAGGTTGCGTGGTTAAGCGCCATGGTAGAGGTTCTGGCAACAGCACCCGGCATGTTCGCTACGCAATAATGAACCACATTATCAACGACATAGGTCGGTTCGGCGTGAGTTGTGGCTTTGGACGTCTCGAAGCAACCACCCTGGTCAATGGCAACGTCAACAACAACGGCGCCGGGCTTCATACGTTTTATCATCTCGGCAGTGACTAGTTTCGGAGCTGCCGCGCCCGGGATCAACACGGCACCGACAACAAGGTCGGCTTCCAGCACATAGTGCTCAACTCGCTCAGCCGTTGAATAGACGGTACGAATCCGGTTGCCATACTGTCGGTCCAGATCGCGCAGGATGTCGATACTCTTGTCCAGTACCGTGACATCGGCGCCGAGACCTACTGCCATGGCAATGGCATTTTGACCGACCACACCGCCGCCAATCACAGTCACCAGCGCAGGTGCCACACCGGGCACGCCGCCAAGCAACAGCCCTCGTCCACCCTGTGCAATTTCAAGGCAGTGTGCACCGGCCTGTATCGACATTCGACCGGCGACTTCTGACATCGGTGCCAGCAGTGGCAGTCGGCCGGCTCGGTCAGTTACTGTTTCATAGGCAATGCAGGTTGCTCCTGAAGCAATCAGGTCATTGGTTTGCGGAACATCCGGTGCCAGGTGCAGATAGGTGAACAGGGTCTGGTGTGGCTTGAGCATGCTTCGCTCGACGGCTTGCGGCTCTTTGACTTTGATGATCAACTCGGCCCAGTCAAAGATGCCAGCAGCGGTATCAATGATCTGCGCCCCGGCTGCTGTGTACTCTTCGTTGCTGAATCCGATTGAGGCTCCGGCCTGGGTTTCCAGGCTCACTTCATGACCATTATCAACCAGCTCGCGCACAGCCGAGGGAGTCAGTCCGACCCGGTATTCATGATTTTTGATTTCTTTTGGAACGCCTACGCGCATGGTCATCTCCTCCAGTTAATTGCACTTTTCAAGCGTCCTGAGCTTAATCAATCGTTGCCAATGTCAGAACGCTGGTTACCACTTCAGTATAGGGAAAAAGCCTTTTGTAAGTGGCACTAAAATCAAGCCTGAAAACAGTTGTTACTCCGGATAATGAGGAAGTAAACAAAAATATAACAGAGGATTTACTAACAGGTCATGGATGTTCTGACTAAATCGACGACTGGGAAGTCGTTGATTTCGTAAAATGAGCAAAAATCACATTGTTTGCTCATCGTGTTTTTGGAAAAGGCAGGAAGCCTTTTTCAACAACCTGCTAACTAGTCAGGCGCATTACCTGCAAACCATTAAAAGGGAGGTTTATCGGCTTTTACCGAGCCAACCTCTGACCCGACCCATAAATGACTGCTCGCGAACGATTCGGGCCGCTCGATGCTGGTAGAAACAAGCACTGTAAAGGGCCTCGGTCAATTCAATGGGCGCTATGGGGCGATTAAAACGCAGTCTGAAGCGGCGGTCTGCTTCGACCAGCAGACGCTCACAGGCCCGGTTATCCGGTGCGTCATAATCGTGCATGCGATGAGGCTCATTGAACTGAATGCCACGACGATCAAGTTCGTCTGCAAACCACTCAATCATTTGCTGGCGTTGCTCCATGGTGTCTCCTTGAAGTATCCCGGCGGACTTCGTCGCTAAAGATCTAAACCACGACCGGTGTCGCGTCCCGAACCGATAACCTCTCGATCAATCTGGGGGTAAATCGCAACGGCTGGTCGGCCCGGGTGAATTTACTGTTGAGCTGGTGCAAGACAATACTGGCGGCCAGCGCACCCATTTCGTATACCGGATAGCGAATGGTGGTCAAACGCGGGTTCAGCAGCCGGGCAAGAATGACATCGTCAAAACCTACCACTGAAATTTCCTCCGGCACCCGATGCCCTGAATCCTGCAGCAGAGTGATCGCCCCGGCGGCCATAGCGTCATTGTAAGCAAACACGGCGGTAATCCCCAGGTTGCGACTCAGCACCTCGGCCATGGCGTAGTGTCCGCCTTCTTCATCCGGGAAGGAACGCACTACTTTTCGCTCACTGAAAGCGATACTGAACTCCTCCAAAGCACGACGATAACCATGCACCCGGTCGGCCCCGTCTTCAATGGCAATATTGGTTCCGATATAGGCGACATCCCGGTGCCCCCGGGTCAGCAGATGCCGTGTCGCCAGGTAGGCACCATATTCGTTGTCAAGATATACACACCGATGTTCCCAGCCTTTGATCAGCCGGTTAATGATAACAATGGGCACATCGAGCTCCAGCAATTTTACCAATTCATCATCGGGCAGTGCCTTGGAATGGATTACCAGAGCGTCGCAACGACGATCAAGCAGAAATCGTATGGAGTCTCTTTCTTTATCGGCGTGATGATAGCCGGCCGTGACAATGACGTGTTTGCCACTCTCATGAACGACGTGATGGACGCCCGCCATAAGTTGACCAAAAAAAGGCGAGTCAATTTCACCGACCAGTAATCCGATGCAATCGGAACGGCTGTTGACCAGGGCCCGGGCAAGAGAATTAGGCCGGTATTGCAGTTTTTCCATCGCGGTACGGACGGCCTGACGCTTATCGGGCACCACCGAGGCCGAGTCATTGATGACTCGTGACACCGTAGACACCGACACCCCCGCTGCTTTCGCAACATCCTTAATATTCGCCAAAGGCCCGCTCCAAATGTTTGTTGTTCTGTCTTGACACAAGTTTGACCGCTTTTCAGACACGATACAACGCGGCACGGATCGTGACACGGCTTCGTGGGTGCCAAATCAATCTTGAAAACGTTTTCAAATAGGATAAAATGCCCAGAAAAGAATAACAGGAAGTTTTTATGAACGCCCAATCATTCAATGCGAGCGACCACCCACACCGTCGCTTAAACCCCCTGACCGAGGACTGGGTGCTGGTCTCGCCGCACCGCTCCAAGCGCCCCTGGCAGGGCCAGACAGAAACCGTCGATGAGCCTTTACGACCGCATCACGATCCGCAATGCTATCTCTGTGCTGGCAATACCCGGATATCCGGCGAACAGAATCCGAACTATAAAGAAACCTTTGTATTTGGGAACGATTTCGGTGCCCTGACCTCAGACACACCCGAGTTCAAAACCCAGAATGACCCGCTGATGCAGATTCAGGCCGAACAGGGTGAGGCCCGGGTGGTATGTTTCAGTCCGGATCACGCCGTCACTTTGCCAGAAATGTCCGTCGCAGCCATTGGCAAGGTCGTCGATACCTGGATCGAGCAACTGCACGATCTGGGTGACCGCTATCGCTGGGTTCAGCTGTTTGAAAATAAAGGCGCCGTCATGGGCTGCTCGCAACCGCATCCACACGGTCAGATCTGGGCCAGCCATGGCATTCCTTCTCTGCCCGCCCGCGAACACAACGCACAGCGTGATTATTTCGAACATCACGGCCGCCCACTGTTGCTTGACTATGCCGAACGCGAAGCAGCTGATGGCAGTCGCACCGTTGTCAGTAATGAGCACTGGCTGGCCGTTGTCCCATTCTGGGCCAGTTGGCCATTTGAAACCCTGGTTTTACCGCGTACACACCGTCGCCAGCTGACTGAACTGACAGACCCGGAAAAAACGGCGCTGGCCGACCTGCTGAAGACGCTGACGACTCGTTATGACAACCTGTTTGAAACCTCCTTCCCCTACTCAATGGGCTGGCATGGAGCACCCTTCGATGGTCAGGCTAATGAACATTGGCAGGTCCATGCGCATTTCTATCCACCGTTGCTGCGCAGTGCGACCATCCGCAAGTTCATGGTTGGCTATGAAATGATGGCCGAGCCGCAACGTGATTTAACCCCTGAGCAAGCAGCCGAACGCCTGCAAGCACTCAGCGATGTCCACTACCGGGAACAACGCTAATGGATTTGTACACGACAGCAATGCAGGCTTTTGAGCGGCTCTATGGCACAACCGCCCGGCATCACTTCCAGGCACCGGGTAGAGTGAACCTGATTGGCGAGCATACTGATTACAACGACGGTTTCGTGTTACCAGCCGCCATCGACTACCACACCCTGATTGTCGGCAACCCGAGAACTGATCGCGTCGTCAATCTGATTGCCCTGGACCTGGACGAAACGCGATCAAGCTTTCACCTCGATAAACCCATTGAACCGGACACCGGTGCGCCCTGGTCAAACTATATGCGCGGTGTCTGCGATGTCCTGCGCAAAGCAGACTATGCACTCAGCGGTGCCGACCTAGTAATTACCGGCAATGTGCCCCAGGGAGCAGGGCTCAGCTCATCAGCATCACTCGAGGTAGTCACGGCTCGTGCGATGACAGAATTGGCGGGCGAATCCCTCAGTGGGACCCAGGCAGCGCTGTTCAGTCAGCAGGCGGAAAACCAGTTTGTAGGTTGTCAGTGCGGTATTATGGACCAGTTGATTTCGGCACGTGGCCAACAGGGGCATGCGGCGCTGATCGACTGTCGCAGCTTGACTACACGTCCGGTTCCCATGCCTGCTGACGCAGCGATTGTTATCATCAATTCAAACGTAAAACGCGGTCTGGTAGACAGTGAATACAATCTGCGCCGGCTGCAATGCGAGGCCGCTGCGAAGCATTTGCAGGTGACGGCCTTGCGCGATGCAACGTTGGAACAACTGGAGCAAGCACGAGCAACCATGGACCCGGTAACTTACCGTCGGGCCCGGCACATCATCACCGAAAATGCCCGTACCCTGGCAGCTGCCGATGCGCTGGCCGAGGGAGACTGGCCAAGCATTAGCAGCCTGATGGCGGCCAGTCATGTTTCCATGCGCGATGATTTCGAGATTACCGTGCCGCCAATTGACGGGCTCGTCGCCATGATTGCTGATCTGCTCGGCAGTGCCGGTGGCGTGCGAATGACCGGCGGTGGTTTCGGTGGCTGCGTGGTTTCACTGATGCCGGAACATAAAGTCGAGGCCGTTATCGAACGAGTAAAGAGTCGCTATGAAGCTGACTTTGACATTGCCCCGACGGTGTATGTCTGCCACCCGGTCGATGGCGCTTACCCCGACTGAGCCGGGCTCACACACTTTTAAGCTTTATTAAACCCTGGAGTCGTCTGTGTACGGAACTGCGATCAATGCTGAAGACATCATCGGCCACCTAAACGACGGCAGTGCCGTCAAGGCCTACACACTGCGCAATAGAAACGGCAGCGAAGCTTGTTTTGTTAACCTGGGCGCCGCCTTTGTGGGTTTTCGCCTGGCCGACATGGCCGCCGCAGACAGTCTGGTATTAGGATGCGATACCCTGGCGGCTTTCCAGGCACAGAATGCCAATTTCGGGGCCACTGTCGGTCGCTATGCGAATCGGATTGGGTTTGGCAAAACGACGGTTGACGGAATCGACCTGACGCTGGAATGCAACAACGGCGGGCATCATTTGCATGGAGGCTCACAGGGGTTTGGCAAACGACTCTGGGAAGGTCAGATCAATCTGGTTGATGGCGAACCCAGCTTGACGTTCAATCTGATTTCCCCTGCGGGAGATGCAGGCTATCCGGGTGAGCTGACTATTACTCAGCATATTCGCCTGACTGACAACGATGAGATTGTGATTGATTATGAGGCAAGCACCACCGAAACCACCCTGGTGAACCTGACCAACCACGCCTACTTTAACCTGGCCGGCGATACCGCCGGCTCACTGGCGAATCATGACTTCCGGATTCACAGCGGCACAGTGACTGACATCGACACAACCATCCTGCCAACCGGAGAACTGATCCCCGTGGCCGATACGCCGCTCGATTTGCGCGACTGGCGCGCTATTGACCAGGTCTTGCAACGCCTCGATGATCCGAGTCTGGCCCGGGCAGGCGGCTACGATCATAACTATGTGTTCGGTACCGACATGAATCTGCCGCTAGCCTTGCAAGCAGAGGTAAGACACACGCCAAGTGGCCGTTGGCTGCAGTGCTCAAGCACCCTTCCTGGCGTGCAATTCTACAGTGGTGGTTTTCTGGGCGACACGCCCAAAAATAGTCAGGAAAATTACCAGCGCCATGGCGCCTTTTGCCTTGAACCCGGTGCCTGGCCCGACTCGCCCAACCACGACCACTTTCCCGATTGTACCCTGACACCCGAAAACACCTACCGGGCAACCATTGTCTATCGCTTTGGACAGGCATAATCGGCGATCATGCAGAACGCTGAGCCTCACGCGACGCCGCTTTGCGAGCCCTGCGCTGTTTGGTACTTTCCTTGGCATCGGCACCGATATGGGCTTCGCCTCTGGATTTTGCTAGCTGCACCTGGCGCTCGCGTTCGATAAAGCGTTCGCGACGCGCGTCAGTAACGTTATCGTAGCAATGCGGACAACTGACACCCGACTCGAAATGAGCATGGGCTTTCTCAGCGGCCGAAATAGGCATACGGCAAGCATGGCACTGATCGTAATTGCCGGGTTCCAGGCCGTGTTTAACGGTGACCCGATTATCAAACACAAAGCACTCACCTTGCCATTTTGAGTCCGCTTCAGGCACCTGTTCCAGGTACTTGAGAATGCCGCCTTCGAGGTGATACACCTCGCTGAACCCCTGTTCTTTCAGATAAGCCGTGGATTTTTCACACCGAATACCACCGGTGCAGAACATCGCCACTTTCTTGTGTTTGCCCGGATCGAGATTCTGTTTTACATAATCAGGAAATTCGCGGAAGGTCTGAGTATGGGGATTCAGCGCGTTCTCGAAGGTACCGATGGCCACTTCGTATTCATTGCGGGTATCGACCAACACCACGTCCGGATCTGAAATCAACGCGTTCCAGTCTTGCGGTTTTACGTAGGTGCCTACGATGTCAAGAGGGTCAATGCCCTCGATCCCCATGGTGACTATTTCTTTTTTCAATTTGACCTTGGTGCGATAGAACGGCATCTCATCGCAAGCCGATTCCTTATGGCTTAGCCCGGCAAAGGGTGACTGTTTCCTGAGCCAATTCAACAACCGTTCAATGGCGTCAGGACGTCCGGCGACAGTGCCATTAATGCCTTCTGAAGCAAGCAGTAAAGTACCTCGTATCCCTTCGGCCTCCAACCGATCGATCAGGGGCTGGCGATAGTCGGCGAAATCATTCAGGCGAACAAAGTGATAGATTGCTGAAACAGTTATAGTTTCTGCTAAAGTGGCGTCAGTCATGTTGCTTCCTATAGCGGGCTGGATCGTAAATCCAGAGCCATGGGTTGATGTGTGCGGCAAGTCTAAGCTACCAGGCTTCTCATTTCCATAATTGAACACAGTGCTGCTGTGTTCAATATTAATCCTGTACCGGCTAGACTGCTCGATTGATGCTCAAAAATGTCGCTGGGAGGTTGATAGACCCCATTTATTTGCGTTGAGGATACTTGCATGAATAAACTACTTATTGTTGCCACACTCGCGGCAGCTACACTGGCCAGCACAGCCCATGCCGGTGGACGCGGTGGCTCGGAGCTGGGTATTGCTTCCTACGGCGGTGGCATTGGCTTTGTCGGCGCGATCGGTTTTCCCATTAGTGTACCGGCCTTCCAAAACAACGGCCTGAACACCTATGGCGAACTTGAGCTGGGTGCTGGTTTCGGTGATGATGAGGTAGCAATCGGCGGCGACCTGTCGCTGGGTCTGCTGTTTCCACTCGACAGTGGCCTTGATCTGTATGCCAGTGTCGGGCCGGGCCTCGGCGCTGACCCGGATGCAGAGTTTGGGCTGGCGGCTGAAGTTGGGCTCAATATTCTGATTAATAATCGCATGCTGTTTGTTGAGGGCGGTGCGCATCCCGGAATTGGCTATTTTACCGTTGGGTTGCAGTTCTAAGTCGGAGCACTAACTTACAGGTTACTGAAAGCCGGATTGCTCCTTTGGCGATCCCGGTTTGTCAGACTCATCTAAACTAACTGTTTGTTCGATCCCTTGGTTGTCCAATACCTTGGTTGTGCAAAAACGCCAGCACCTGCCCGATACTGTTCTCGGTACGATGAGGCGCTACAATGTCACCGGTGAAGACATGATTCGACTCCCCCGCTACACCTTCAATGCAGATGCGTTCTTTCACGGCTGAGCCCCATTTATCAAAGACTCGGTCGGTATAGCTCGCATTCACTACCTGATCATCCGCGCTGTATAAAAATAGTGACGGCGTCTTAATAGACGCTAGGGGGCTTTTGCGTACGGCCACTACCAGCGCCTGCAATTCGTGCAGAACGCGAGTCGGATAGGAATGGGTCCAGTACTTGCCGCTCAACTCACCGGCATACTCATTGCCAGCAATCCACCTCATCCAATAACTGGACCAGGGCCAGCCAAAAAGCTTCATTGCCCAGTGGCGGGGTTGATAATTGGGAGCAAACAACACCAATGCAGCCAGATAATCCTGTGCCGATGGCTGCTGAGCCAGCCAGGTGGCCAGCGTACCACCGGTGGAACAGCTAACAATAACTACGCAGTCGCCCAATGCGCGGGCGATTTGCCAGGCCTCTGCCGTGTCCTTTAGCCAGTCACTCGCCCGCGCCTTACCCAGACTTTCACCGTCGAGTCCGTGACCGGTCAGACGGGCGCCATAATAGTTGGCACCCAACGCTGCGGCAACTCGCTCCGGAATAGGCGCAAGTTCCTGACGTGTTGCGGAAAAACCATGAAGATACAAGACCACCAGGGGTGTTTTGGCCGGAGCTTGAGCATTGGCAAAGCTCACATGTTTTTCGGCACCATCAGTCACTGCTGTACCCAGCGACCGTTCCGATTCAGCAAGCCAGTCCACCAGGCCAGTCATTTCAACGGGCAACTCGTCGACAACCCACTGCAACACCACACGGGGGCGTGGACCAAACCAGAGCAACAAAACAACAATTACAAGGCCTACTACAATCCAGGTCACGGTCACAGATCCTTGCGTAATAATCGGAAAGATTAAAACAGTATCACAGGAGTAATCTTTTACTAAAACGAAGAGTTATCCGGTTTATCCATTTGCTCCCCAAGAGCAAGAATAAGACCTATAAATTGGCTTTGTTCACTTTCCGTCAAAGATCGCTTCATCATCTTACGCACCCAGTAAACCCATTGGACTTGTTGTTTACGGTGTAAACCGTCGAGCCAGTGGCTGAGGTCGGCATGATTGATGGTCAGTGCATCCCGCCGGGCATGATTGCGACAACGCAGCTGATACCAGATTCGCAAGCTTCGTCCTGCCAATGCCAATGCAAATTCAAGATTGGACACGGGCCCAAGTTGCCATTGTTCGTAACCGGGAACGCGTGACAATACTTCAAAGCTGAGTGGGTCCCGGCCAGCAAAGCCACCTGCAAGACCACCCAGGGTTCCGCCCACCGTAGCACCCAGCAAAAGCGATGCACCGCCCACTGCAGCATCAACAACCAAACCTGATAAGGCACCCGCTGCTGCGCTCAGGGAGGCCAACCGGGAGCGCGAAAGACCCCATGCGCGCCATTCATGAGCATCCATAAGATCATCCGTTGCCAACCGTTGCCACTCACCGGACCAATCCAGATGGCGGTGACCATACCGCTGGGCCAGGTTTTTTTGCAGTTGCTGCTCCTGGCGTTGGATGTCCCGGTTGAATTGAGTCAGCCCTTGCCGTTTGAGCTCGTCCCTGGGCCCGGCCAGAGGTAGTTGCAGTTTGTGCTGCATCACTTTCTGCAAATACAGCAGAATGGCCTGTGCACTTTGCAGATGCCGTTGTTCGCGCTGCTCCGACAATGCTTCAACACTGCGCAACAGACCGTTGCGCCAGGGGGTATGAATTTCTGCCATCCCGCGCAACAGTCCCAGATGTTGTTCAAACGGAGCCTGCAACGGATTAAACGACCGCACCAGAGAAAAATATTGTTGCAGGGCAATTGTCCAGTGCGCCTCATTTTCAGTTTCACGCATCGGATTCAATAGAGCCAGCCGCGGTTGCGCCGTCCATGACAACAACGTCAACTCGGCTTCAAAGGCGGCATCGAACGGCTGACTGGTGTCGACCACATAAACAATGCCAGCCCCGGCCAGCACCGGTGTCAACAAGGCACAATCGTCTGCATATTTCGGGTCATTCCAGTGTTCGCTTACAAAACGGCGCAAGGCGTTGGGTCTGCCTGCAGCCCCCTCACTGTGTTGTTCACACCAGGAGATCACCTGACGTGCACGCTGAAAGCCAGGGGTGTCGATCAATTGATACAGCACCGTCTGGTCAAGCACCAGTTGATAGCGATGTGCGTCCCGGGTAGTGCCACTGATGGGTGACACTGCGATGTGATCGTCCTGGGTCAGCGTCGATACCAGGCTTGACTTACCCTGATTGGGATGGCCAACCACGGCAAAAACCGGCGTTGACTTTGCAATGGGTCGCTCACTGGTCATCATTGGCCTCCTGGCCCAGCCAGTTGAGGCTGACTGGCAGTTCCTGGTGTCTGACAAACCCCTGCCAGCTTTGGCGTAGCGCACGTCGCTGAGCCGATTCCGGCTTCTCCGTGGTAATCAACACCAGCCTCGCCTCTTTGTGGCTGCCGGCACTCAGCGTAATCAGATCAGCCAGGTCGCCCGTTGGAACCGTCTGCGCTGCAATCACCCAAACCGGTTCAACCTGATCGGTATGTTTGCTGATAGCCTCTTCGTCCTGAGCCAGACTGCCCTTGCCTAAAATAACTGACCCTGCTGGTAAATCCACACCCACGGGTCGATGCCAGGCCAGCACCGGTTGGGACGATGGTAGGGTCCAGGTATCGAGATCAGTATCGTCGGCATCGACTGTCCGCGGATTTTCCGCCGACACTGCTTCAAAATGCAGCGCTGCAGGTCGCTGTTGTTCAAACCTCAAATGCAGAGCCTGGTTCCAGCGTGGCCAGTGTTGCAGCCTTTGCCGCAGCAGCCAGTGATTGATCAGTGCCAGCACCACTACCGGTACCAGAACCCATAGCACAACCACTTGAGTTAACCAGAAAGCCCAGTACCCCGAATAGCCAAGCAAGGCGGTCTCCCAACCGGTAATGCTGCCTGCCTGTGAAGCACTGATGGCCAGAGGCTCGGGCACGTTCAGAATCCCCAGTGTCAGCAATGCCAGAAAATCATCCACCCGGGCCGAAGCAGCTGGCAGAGAGGTACTCCAATAGAAAACGACTTGTCGGGTCAGCAACATGAACCACATCCATGCCAACCCTGACAATGCAAACAACGCCTGGGCCTTAAGGCTTTGCTCGGCGCACCAAGCGGCAATGACGGCATCATCGGTAGAGGCCAGCCAATGTCGCCACCAGGGGCTGCGTTTGCGCCACCAGGCATTAACCAGCGTCCAGATAAGCAGTATTAGAGGTGCCAGCCAGAACATCATTAAAAAAATCAGTAAATGAACGCCACTGTTATCCGGCCAGATCATCAACCCGCTGAACGCCAGAACGCCATTGAACAGACCGGTCCAGAACAGCAGTGAAAACCAGCGAAGCTCTGGTCCGTTATGTAGATGCTGTGCTGCAGCGAGAAATTTCAACCAGCTGTCGGTTTCCGGAACAGGACCTGAACCGGGCTCGGCCCGTAACCAGCGCAGGCCCAAGTCAATGGCCTTGACCGGGGGCGGCAAGGTGATAGATTGCGGCTTAATAATAGTGTCCTTTTAAGGTTATGTGTTTACACTCTGCCGGGTTTAAAAGTGACATGTTACTGTGGCCCGAGTTTAGCAACCAGCCGTGCAGGCGTCGCCTGCCCATTCACGCTATTACGCCAAGGTTACTATGCTTGAATTATTCAACCCTGGCTGCAGCAATCTTGCCTACTACCAACCGCAAGGTTGTCATGCTAAACCTTTACTTGTAAAAGGAGTTCCAGATGACGGTCAAGAAACGCTACCTCAAATCAAAGCCCGAGTGTCGTTGCACCTTTGTATTTCCGGCCAAGGCCGCACCCAGTGCACAAAGCGTTGCGCTGGCTGGCGATTTCAACGACTGGTCGATCGACAGCCATCCGATGAAACGGCTGAAATCCGGAGACTTTAAAATCGAGTTGAACCTGCCTGCAGGTCAGCAATATCAATATCGGTTTTGCATTGATGGTAAACAATGGGAGAACGACTGGAGTGCGGAGGACTACGCGCCCGTGGCTGGCCTTTCGGTCAATAACAGCGTCATCACGATTTAACTGTGAACACAGTCCGTCTGGCAACCTACAATGTAGCGCTTAACCGGGCGCACTCAGGCGACCTTTTGACCGAGCTGGCTGCCTCTCCTGGCCAGCAAATACAGTCACTACTGCAGGTAATGACTGCCGTGGATGCCGATGTCTGGATCATCAATGAACTTGACTACGACCACGGTCACCAGGCATTAAGCCTGTTACAGGCCCGGCTTCGTGAGGCAGGCATGGATTTTCCATACAGCTTCACAGCGCCGGTTAATACCGGGGTGCCGTCCGGTCGGGATCTGGTTAAACAGAACCCACGGCAACCTAAGAACACCCCGTTTGGCTATGGCGAGTTTCCGGGTCAGTACGGAATGGCCGTTTTGTCTGCCTTTCCACTCAAAGCTGCGCAATGCCGAACATTTCAGCATTTTTTATGGCGTGACATGCCCGACGCCATGCTGCCGGCAAACCCGGATGGCACTGCTTTTTACACGGATGAGGACCTGAACGTATTACGGTTGTCGAGTAAATCGCACTGGGATCTGCCGGTCGAGTTGCCTTCTGGACTCTGCCATTTACTGATCAGCCACCCGACACCACCCGCGTTTGACGGCCCCGAGCGTCGCAATGTCTGTCGCAATCACGATGAAATTCGCTTCTGGGTCGACTACATTGACGATCAGCGCTATATAACCGACGATCTGGGCCGTGTCGGTGGCCTGGCGCAAGACCGACCGTTCATTGTTGCCGGTGATTTAAACGCATCGCCGGATGGCGGAGACAGTAACAGCGATGCCATCAGGCGACTGCTGACCCACCAACGCATCCGCACTCTTCGTCCTTGCTCTGCAAGAGGCCATGATCTGACCGCACGATGGAACCTAAGAGCCGACTACGTACTACCTTCTAAACAGATTCCAATCCTCGAAACCGGTGTCTTGTGGCCCAGACCCACAGAGCCACTCAGACAAACAGTAGAGCAGGCGTCTGATCATCGACCTGTGTGGCTCGATATCCGGACTGAGACCCTGACTAATGATGTTCTGCGCCCGACCTAACCGGGCGCAGAACAATCAATGCTTGCCGTGCTGCTCTGCCAGATACACCCAGGTGGTGAGCACAGAATCCGGGTTCAGCGACACTGATTCAATGCCCTGTTCCACCAGCCATTCGGCAAAATCCGGATGATCCGAGGGGCCCTGACCACAGATACCGATGTATTTTCCGGCCTTGCGGCACGCCTGAATTGCCATGCTGAGCAGGATTTTGATGGCGTCATTGCGTTCATCAAACAGGTGGGCGATAACACCTGAATCCCGATCGAGACCCAGCGTCAACTGGGTCAGATCGTTGGATCCGATGGAGAAACCGTCGAAGTATTCGAGGAACTGGTCTGCCAACAGTGCATTGGACGGAAGTTCGCACATCATGATCAGTTTCAGATCGTCTTTCCCGGATTCAAGACCATTGTCGGCCAGCAGTTCTACCACCTGACGCGCTTCGTCTACGGTCCGCACAAAGGGCACCATCAACTGAACATTGGTTAACCCCATCTCGTTGCGGACTTTCTTCATGGCCCGGCACTCGAGCTCAAAACATTCCCGGAACGAATTATCAATGTAGCGCGACGCCCCGCGAAAGCCGATCATGGGGTTTTCTTCCTGGGGTTCGTAGGCGGCGCCGCCGACCAGATGCGCATATTCGTTCGATTTAAAATCGGACAGACGCACAATCACCGGTTTGGGGTAAAAAGCGGCCGCAATGGAAGCTACCCCTTCGACAATTTTTTCCACGTAGAAATCGACCGGGCTCGCGTAACCCGCCATCCGGTTGTCGATGCTTTCGCGCACGTCAACGGGCACCTCGTTATAGTTCAACAGGGCCTTGGGGTGAACACCGATCATCCGGTTGATGATGAATTCCAGACGCGCCAGGCCAACGCCAGCATTGGGCAGAGACTGAAAATCAAATGCCCGGTCCGGGTTGCCGACGTTCATCATGATCTTGAATGGCAGGTCGGGCATGCTGCTGAGATCATTCTCTTCTATATTGAACTCAAGCAGACCCCGATAGACCCTACCGGTATCGCCTTCGGCGCAGGACACGGTAACGTCATCACCACTGGTTAGTTTGTCAGTCGCATCGCCACAACCGACCACCGCCGGTATACCCAGTTCGCGGGCAATAATGGCCGCATGACAGGTACGACCACCGCGGTTGGTGACGATGGCTGACGCCCGTTTCATAATCGGCTCCCAGTCAGGGTCCGTCATATCGGTAACCAGCACATCGCCCGCGTGTACCTGGTGCATCTGACTGAGGTCATCGATCACCTTCACCGGGCCATGACCAATACGCTGGCCAATGGCACGACCGTCAATCAATAACTTACCTTTCTGTTTCAGTGCATAGCGCTCGATAACAGTTGCCGAGCCACGACTTTTAACCGTTTCGGGACGAGCCTGCACAATGTACAGCTTGCCATCTTCACCATCGCGAGCCCATTCAATGTCCATGGGGCGCTGGTAATGTTTCTCGATAGTCATCGCCTGCTTCGCCAGCTGCTCGACTTCATCGTCATTCAGTGAAAACTTCGTCCGGTCAGCTTCGGGAACATCGACGGTTTCAACCGATTTGCCAGTCTCAGCGGTCGCACCATATACCATTTTGATCAGCTTGCTGCCCAGCGTGCGGCGCAGAATGCCATGGTAGCCATCAGCCAGTGCACGCTTGCTGACGTAAAACTCATCGGGGTTCACAGCACCTTGCACAACGGTTTCTCCCAGCCCGTAGGCTGAGGTAATGAACACCACCTTATCGAAGCCGGACTCGGTATCCATGGTAAACATAACGCCTGCGGCGCCAATGTCGCTGCGTACCATGCGCTGAATACCGGCCGACAGTGCAACATGGGCATGGTCAAACCCCTGATGTACCCGGTATGCAATAGCGCGATCGTTAAACAGGGAGGCAAAGACCTCTTTAATTGCTTGCAAAACCTCATCGATACCATGGATATTCAGAAAGGTTTCCTGCTGACCGGCAAAAGAAGCATCCGGCAAGTCTTCAGCGGTGGCTGACGACCGCACCGCCAGTGAACGACCCGGGTCACCGTCGGTCATTGCCTGATAGGCGGCGCGTACTTCCTTCTCCAGCCGGTCCGGAAAGGGCGCCAGCATAACTTCCGCACGGATTTCATGACCTACCTTTGCCAAGGCCTCTACATCATCGACATCCAGCGATGACAAGCGCGAATCGATACGACCTTTCAGGCCTTCGAAAGCCAGGAATTCTCGATAGGCAGCAGCCGTCGTTGCAAAGCCACCCGGTACCGTCACACCCAGTGCCGACAAATGGCTGATCATTTCGCCCAGGGAGGCGTTTTTGCCACCCACGGTGGGTACGTCGTGAATACCCAGTTCGGTAAAATCCTTAACGAATTCCATGTTGCTCTCCGCTTGGTACTTGATGGGGTTTTCTGCCCTGTTACCGGACAGTGCCATTCATTAAACCTCAGATCGAGGGTTTTGTGCATTTATTATGTGAATGGTGATCCGTGCTGTACAAAATAGTCGGTGATGCCATTTGCGACTATAGTGTAGCAATCAGCGAGGTACTGATCAGGCAAAAATTCAGTCACCCGACCAACCTGCATTAACCAAGGGAAATTGCCATGAGCACCACCCGCCCCGTTTTCTTTATTTCAGACAGCACCGGCATCACGGCTGAAACCCTGGGTCACAGCCTATTGTCACATTTCGACCGTACCATGTTTACAGAAACCATCCTGTCGTTTATTGATACAGAACAAAAAGCACGCAATGCGATCGATCGTGTGGCCAAAGCCGCACAGGAATCCGGTCTACAACCCATTATTATTGAAACCATCATCGATCCCAAAATCCGCGCCATCGTGCACAACAGCGACGCTCATACCGTTGATATCATCTCGACCTTTCTCGGGCCACTGGAGAACCTGCTGGGGCAAGCTTCCAATATCCGCATTGGCCGTCCGGAAGTATCCGCAAACTTCGGTCACTACCAGCGCCGGATGGATGCCATGCAATTTGCGCTGGAAAACGACGATGGCCGTCGCCTGCACCACTATGACAAGGCCGATATCATCCTGGTCGGGGTTTCTCGCAGCGGCAAGACGCCCACCAGTATTTTTCTGGCGTTGCAGGCCAATGTCTATGCGGCCAACTACCCGCTGACCGATGATGACTTTGAAGAATCCCGCATGCCCAAAGCGCTGGAGCACTATCGGGACAAGCTGTTTGGATTGAGTATTGATCCCAAACGCCTGAACCAGATCCGGGATGGACGCAAGGCCAACAGTGGGTACGCCTCCCTGCGTCAGTGCGAGGATGAAGTGCGCATGGCCGAAGCCCTGTTCAAGCGTTTTGGAATCCCTTTTATTGATACAACCCGCTTGTCAATTGAAGAGATATCAACGCGCATCATTGTCCACAAGGGGTTGCGGGACCGAGTACGCACGGTTACCTAGGGATGCTCTGAACAACAATATCCGACGCGACATGGCAATTATAAAGGCTTTAAAGCCCACCCAACACCCAGGCAAGCACCAGAGGGATCGAGACAATACTCAGCGCATTGGAGAACAACACCATCGCAGCAACCTGTTCCGGTTGCTGGTTATATCGTTCGGCAACCAGATAGTTAAGGACGGCAGGAGGCAGGGCACCGAACAGAATCAGCATGGCCTGCTGAACA